>WNGJ01031634.1_pt1 | contig 11585 bp, 7 predicted proteins | sample 5400611 | NCBI WGS metagenome assembly WNGJ01 (sample SAMN13153375, study PRJNA577476) | soil metagenome | isolation source: 40 cm soil or saprolite under Garry oak tree replicate 1 | place: USA:California | collected 2016-06-15 | reverse complement strand
CTTGGCGGTATGCTCCATGATCACCACCACCTTCTTGACCCCGGCCACGAGGTCCATGGCGCCGCCCATGCCCTTGACCATCTTGCCGGGGATCATCCAGTTGGCGAGATCGCCGTTTTCCGCGACCTGCATGGCACCCAGGATGGAAAGATCGATATGGCCGCCGCGGATCATGGCGAAGCTGTCGGCAGAGGAGAAATAGCTCGTCGTCGGCAGCTCGGTGATGGTCTGCTTGCCGGCGTTGATGAGGTCCGGGTCCTCCTCGCCCTCGTAGGGGAAGGGGCCCATGCCGAGCATGCCGTTCTCGCTCTGCAGCTGCACGCTGATCCCTTCCGGTATGTAGTTGGACACCAGCGTCGGAATGCCGATACCGAGGTTGACGTAGAAACCGTCGCGCAGCTCCTTGGCGGCGCGGGCGGCCATCTCTTCGCGGGACCAGGGCATCGTTCTTGTCTCCTGCTCAGGGGCGAGGACGCGTGGTGCGCTGCTCGATGTGCTTCGAGGCGTTGAGCGCGGGCACGATTCGCTGCACGTAGATCCCGGGCGTGATGATGTCGTCGGGCTCGATCTCGCCGGGATCGACCAGGATCTCGACTTCGGCGACCGTCACTTTTCCGGCGGTGGCCATCATCGGATTGAAGTTCCGGGCGGTCTTGCGGTAGACCAGATTGCCCTCGGTGTCGGCCTTCCAGGCATGCACGATCGAGAGGTCGGCGACGAGGCCGCGCTCCATTACGTATTTCTCGCCGTCGAACTCGCGCACTTCCTTGCCCTCGGCGATGATGGTGCCGACGCCGGTCTTGGTGAAGAACGCCGGAATGCCGGCGCCGCCGGCTCGGATGCGCTCGGCGAGCGTGCCCTGGGGATTGAATTCGAGCTCCAGCTGCCCGGCGAGATATTGCTGCGCGAAGGTTTTGTTCTCGCCGACATAGGACGAGATCATCTTGCGGATCTGCCGGGTCTCCAGCAACAGGCCGAGCCCGACGCCGTCGATCCCGGCGTTGTTGGAGACCACGGTGAGATGCTTCACGCCGGAATCGCGGATGGCATGGATCAACGTCTCCGGAATGCCGCACAGCCCGAAGCCGCCGGCCATGATCACCATGCCGTCATGCAGCAAGCCGGCGAGCGCGGTGCTCGCGTCGGAATAGACCTTGTTCATCGAACCATACCTGGGCGTTTCGGGATGTCGGCGGCGAAAGCTGCGGGTGGCGTGCTGCTCGACCGAGCGGAAGCGGGGTGGCGGGGCGACGCTACCCGACCGGGCGGTTGCGGATCAAGGCCGCGCGATCCGGCCGCGGACCGTCGTTGGGGAAGCAGCCTCGGCGATTTCGGCGACCAGTTTCTTGACCAGGGCCGCGCCGAACGAGGAGAAATTCTCCGCGACCATGACGAAGGCGTTGGGGCCGCCGATCACGTTGCGGCGATAATATTCGGCGAGCCCCCCGGCCGGATTGGTGTGCTCCGGGTTCCAGACCAGCGGCGTCTCGCTCAGGATGACGAGGCCGTTGAGGGTGACGCCTTTGGCGATCGCGTCATCCCGCGCCGCGCCGGCGTCGCGTCCGCTGTTGTTGGTGCCGTCGCCGGAGACGTCGATGGCGCGGCGCTTCGATGTGAACGGCGCGCGCTCCAGCTGCTCCATCGCGAAATCGATCCCGGCGCTGATCGAGGTGCGGTCGGCGAACGAACGCGGCGCCTCGACGATGCCGTCGCTGAAATGGCGGGCGGCGTCCGCATCGCCGATCAGCGTCCAGTCGATGACGAGTCGCTGCGACGCCACGCCCGACCATTCGAGGAAGCACACGGCGATGCGTCCGGTCGGGCCCGAACGAATCGCATCGAGCACCCGCGGATTGGTGATGGCAGAGGCGTAGCCTTCGCGCTGCAGCTGGAACTTCGCGACGTCGATGCTGCGCGAAACATCCGCCGCCAGCACGAGCAGCAGATCGGCGTTCTCCCCCTCCGCCGCCGCGGGAGGCTGACCGATCGACAGCAATGCCACAAGGGCAAAGCATGTGTGACGGATTCGACGGATCACGGTACGTCCCCGGCGCGCTTGGTCCGCAGACCAGCTTAGCGCATCGAACCCGCAGTTTATATGGCGGTGCCGCAACCGATCCGCCGTTTTCAAGGCGGAGCCTCGCGTGCGGCTGCTGCTTATTCCGCGAGCACCCGGGTTGCCGGAAACGTGATTTCGACCAGGGTTCCGGCATTCACCGCGCTCTTGATGGTGAAGGTCGCGCGATTGGCCTCCACCAGCGCCTTGGTGAGCGGCAGTCCCAGTCCGGTCCCGCCGGACCCCCAGCGCGTCGAAGTCGCGAGCTGCCGGAACGGCTCGAGCGCCGTCTCGATCTCCTTCTCGCTCATGCCGATCCCGGTGTCGCGCACGCGCAGCACCGCCTCGCCCCGCTCGGTGAGCGCGGTCGAGACGATCACCTGGCCGCCGGCGCCGGTGAACTTGATGGAGTTCGACAGCAGATTGAGCACGATCTGGCGGATCGAGCGCTCATCGACCACGACCGCCGGCAGCGTCGGCAGCAGCGATGTGCGAATGATGATCCGCTCGCGGTTGGCTTGCGGCTGCATGATGGCGACGCACTGCTGCAGCAACGCGGTGAGGTCGACGCTGTCGAAGGTGAGGTCGAGCTTGCCCGCCTCGATCTTGGAGAGATCGAGAAGATCGTTGAGCAGCGACACGAGATGGCCGCCCGAGGCGTGAATGTCCTTGAGGTACTGACGGTAGCGCTCGTTGCCGACCGGGCCGAAGCGCTCGTCCATCATGACTTCGGAGAAGCCGATGATGGCGTTGAGGGGGGTACGGATCTCGTGGCTGATTTTCGCGAGAAAGTCGGATTTCGCCGAGGACGCCCGCTCCGCCTCGCGCTTGGCGTTGACCAAGTCCTCCTCCGCGCGCTTCCACTGGGTGATGTCGCGCAGCACTGCACAGAATTTGTCGGTCCCGTCCGCGATCCTGCCCATCGTCATGAACAGCGGGATCAGGCCGCCCTCGCGCACGCGGCCGATCACCTCGCGGCCGTCGTTGAGCACGCTCGCCACGCCGTTGAGCGACAGCCCGTCGAGATAATCGAGCGCGGCGCGCTGGCTTTCGGGCGCGAACAGATCGCCGAACGGTGCGCCGACGAGGTCGCGGGTCTCGTAACCGAACAAGGCTTCCGCGCTGCGGTTGAGCGACGCGATGCGGCCGTCGCGCTCGATCACGACCACGCCGTCGGTCGCGGTGTCCAGGATCGAGCGGAGCTCGCGAGCGTCCGCCTCGGCGCGGCGGAGCGCGAGCTCGGAGCTCTTGAGCCGGTCGCCCGCCTGGAGCAGGACCAGCATGAATGCCGTCTCGGCGCCCCATGACACGCTGAACAGCCGGCCCTCGACCGCCAGCGGCGCACCGGTGCGCGTGGTGATTGCCAGCGTCCGGCCGGTTTCGCCGGACTGGTCGAGCGCGGCGGCCGGTTCGGCGAACACCCGCTCGAGCCCCCCCGCCGCCGCGAGCGCGCCGAGATCCTCGTATCCGGTCCAATCGAGCAGCACGCGATTGGCATGAATGAGCCGGCTGCCACGATAGACGAGCACCCCGATCGGTAGTCGGTCGAGCGCGGTCGACCCCGGTTTGGCCATCGCCGCGCCGGCCGCGGCCGGCACGCCGCCTGGCGCAAACGCGCTGGGCACCACGGTAGCATCCTCAGCGCGGGGCCCCGCGGGCTCGCCGCCCGCAACAGGTTGCTCGGTTCTTGTACCCGGTTCGTCGGCGTTCTCGGGGAGTCCCGAGGTCAGAGCCTGGCCGATCTCCCGGAACGCCGTTCGTTCGACCGCGCTCAATGCGGGCCGGCGTTCATTGGCGCCGGCGCTCCGAAACGGCACGACGTTCTTGGCAGCCGGCACCAGCGTGAGCTGCGGTCGCGGGTCGGTCGGTTGCGTGCCCGAAGGCTCCCCGGCATCTGCGGCAATCGAGCGAGCGGCTGCATCGGAAAGTGGCGCGGAGGCCGCCGGCGCGGCGCTGCGAGCGGCGATTGCCGCCGCCAACCGCGCGACATCCCGGCAGACTCCGAAGCCGCGGTAACCGCGAAACGTTCGGTCGCGATCGAACACCGGCAGTCCCGACAGCTCGACCGCGAGCCGCTGTTCGCTGCCCTCCACGGGCCAAGCCAATGTGACGCCGCTCCACGTATCCCGCGAGGCGATTGCGCGTTCCACGCGTTGGTCCGGGTCGAGCCCGAGCTCGGCGGCGACCTCGTTCCAGGTCCGTCCGATCTGGGCTAGGGTTTGCGCGCCCATCACCTCGGCAAAGTCCGTCGCGCCGAGCGTGAATCGTCCGTCCGTATCGATCTGCCACACGAAGCGGAGCGGAAGCGGCCGTTCCGGCCGGGGAGGAACTGCGGCCGGTTCGGCGCCATCGGCCGGCACAGCCCGTTGCTCGGCTTGCGCCGGCTCGATCGGGAACGGAACTTCGTCCATGCCGATCTCGGACGATGGGGGCTGCGAGCGATCGGGCTCCGCGGCCAAAATCGCCAGCACGACGGCGTTGCCGCCGGTGCCGATCCGCTGGAACTCGACAGGTCCGATGAGACTGTTGCCGCTCGCGCGGCCGCAGTTCAGCGCCTCGGCCGCGAGCGCACCGGCCCCCCAAGCTGCCAGCGTCGTCATCGGGCCGAGTTGGGCGGCAGCCTCCGCGCTGGCATGGATGAGTGCCCCAGCCGGGGAGAACACCGCAATCGCGCCTTCCGCGTCCGCAAACGTCCTGCGCACCCGTTCGGCCAACGGCATGGCGGATGCGGCAGGCTCCGCCGCGACCATCAGGATCGCCATGCCATCTTCGAGCGCGAGCCGCGAGCAGGCGCACACGGTCGTGCGTCCGATGCCGGCGGCGAGCCCACGAATCCGCTCGAGTCGCGCGGCGCCGGAATCGGGCAGGCCGGCGGCGAGCCGGGCAAGGTCGATGGCCAAGGGATCGCCCGGCGACATTGGCCGCTGCGTAACCGCCGCGGGGCTCGGGGAACCCCGCAGGCCGGCGCCCGCCGCATTGATCCAGACCATGCGCGGGGGCTCGACCGTGCAGAGCCAAGCCGGCACCGGGCTCGTCGCGTGGGGCGAGAGCCTAGGGTCGCGGACAAGGGCAAGGACCGGTTTCGTCATTGCGAGCGAAGGATGCGTATCACCGGGTGCTCCCGGGCGTTTTGTCGCCAAGCGCTAAAGGAACCCGTATTAGTCCGGGGGGGCCCTGGCGTCCACGCCGGGTGGCCGTTGTCGCTGCACGAGGCGGGGATAACGTTAACTGCCCCGTTGCGTGCGACTTTCTTATAAAAGCGATTCGCCTGCCGCACTATGATACGCTGGCGGACCGGTGCCGTGCGCCAGCGATCCCCGGGCGCCCGAACCATGCAAGACACCGGAACGGGAGGCGAGGCGGTCAGCACGCTGGAAGGCCAAGCCGCGGTGGCGCAGGCCGGGGCCAGGGACGTGGGCAAGAAGGCGATGACGTTCGCGGAGCAGAATGTGGCGAATTCCTTCGAGTTCGCGCACAAGCTGGTCCGCGCCAAGGACGTTCAGGAAATCCTACGGCTCCATTCCGAGTTCATCCGCGCGCAGATGGAGGCTCTTTCCAACCAGGCGAAGGAGCTTGGGGACGCCGCGAGCACGGCCGCCAAGGACACCGGCAAGCCCAAGGCTTCCTGATCCAGGGCTTCATGATCCGAGGCTTCTTAATCCCGCATTCGAGCTTTCCGTTTGCCTGAACGGCTGCTGCACTGCGACAGAGTGTCCCATCGGGGTAGGCCGATTTTCTCCGCGATTGCGGCGAATAGCTCCGCCTGCTTCACCATTCGCCGATCGCACCTGTCTTTCCGGCAGGAAAATTCACCAGGATTCCCTGCGAGTTCAGGCCGCACGCCCCCGTTTCCGGCGTCCCTTCGGAGGCCGGGTCGGCGTCTCGATTTTGCGATGCAGTATTCATGTTGCATTGCACCATATTCGGTGCTATATAGCGGGTGCGAGATTGCCACGGCGGCTTAGCGGGAAGGGGAGTCGCCGCGGGGACGAGACAGGATCCATTCGAGGCGCCGCGGGGACGAGACAGGATCCATTCGAGGCATCGGACCGGCGGCGGGCGGCGGGTTCGAACAGCCGCACATACTGCCGCCCTGTGACGGAGGAGTGCCATGAACGAAGCGACGACAACTGTGAAATCCAAGCCGGCAAAACCGGTAGCGCCGGTGAGCTCGATCTTCGAACTGCCGAAGTTCGATCTGCCGAAGTTCGACCTGCCCAAGCTCGAGGTTCCCGCGGCGTTCCGCGAGATCGCCGAGAAGGGCGTTGCGCAGGCCAAGGATGCCTACGAGCGCGTGAAGGCCGCCGCCGAAGAGGCGACCGACCTGCTCGAGGACACCTACACGACCGCTGCCAAGGGCGCCGCCGACTATAACCTCAAGGTGATCGAGGCGGCCCGCGCCAACACCAATGCGGCGTTCGACTACGCCCGCGAGCTGCTCGACGTGAAGTCGTTCTCCGAGATCATCGAGCTGTCGACGGCGCACGCGCGCAAGCAGTTCGAGGCCGTCTCCGAGCAGAGCAAGGAGCTTGCGGCGCTCGCCCAGAAGGTCGCGACCGAGACCACCGAGCCGCTCAAGAGCGGCGTCACCAAGGCGTTCCGCAAGGTCGCCTGAGTCGGGGTCCTCGCGATCCCGATTTGTCGCGTAGCGTTGCGTACCAAAGCCCGGGCCTGTCGCCCGGGCTTTACGTTTGCGGCGATGGTTCATCGCGAGTGGATCGCGCCGTGACGCGGGGGGTCGCCGCGGCTGGCACGACCGGCGAGACGAATGGAATCCGCACGCCGCTCGCAAAAGCCGCGGTCGTCTGCGGCCGGTCGGGCGCCCCGCCGGACCTTGCCAATATCCGCCTTCTCTCCTAGTTTCCGGCCTCTCGCCGATCGGTGCAGCCCGTGCAGCTGTAGCTCAGTTGGTTTAGAGCGCCTGACTGTGGATCAGGAGGTCGGTGGTTCAAATCCACCCAGCTGTACCAGCAAAATCAAGAGCTTATGTCAGATCCGGTCCTTGATTACGATCGCGACAAGCTGCGTGGACAACATCTTGGACAACAACGGCAGGTTTCGCAGTATACCCGCCTTTACTGACAGCACGTCTCCTAGACACGCGGTGTATAATTAGTTTGTTGGAACTCTGAAGAGCTGTGCTCGTGGAAGAGCAAGTTCAGGGTAGGTGGGGCCCAGATAGCTAATTCCCACCAAGCAGCCGGGTCAGAGCGGCACCCACCAGAACATCTCTCCAGTACCATCACAGATTTCCAGACGAGTGATCCCTTGTAGGAGCTGAGCGTAGCTGGGGTAACCCTAAGCAGCAACAAGGAACTGAGTGAACCCGGGGAATAAAACAATGTGGTGTTCCCACTGTATCCGGCAGCCAGGGTCGTTCTTATCAGTCTGTGTCAGAGAAAACGGGATCCAGTAAAGGTGGGGCGAGGGAAAAGAATGGAATCCCCGCTGGTGCCCGGTTAGAAGTGCACTCTTAGGACATGAAAGGGCTTTGGCTTTGATGTCCCGGAAAATACCGATTGGGTGCCTGGGGAAATTCCAAGTCTTTTCTAGCAAATACCAAGTCTTGATGGGGGTTTTCGGTCTCCTAGAATAAACCGATATGCACCGCCGGCACTTTACCCAGGGCGGTTCTGTTGATGATAAGGCAGGACCAAATACAAGACTCTGGGGTTTCCGACGGCTCGAAGGTCTTGGGATAGGACTGAGAGAAAACTGCACCGGGGACGAGATTTTAATGTCCCCACCATCCCGACTTTGGATTGGGATTATATTTCCTGACTCCAAAATTGCTGGTAGTTGACACTACCGGGAGCGGCTAGTGGCTTAAGCCGATACTTGAACTGAGTTTACTACTTTGTTTCAGGAATAGCAGTGCAGTTATACGGTGCTTAGAATATCCTTGGGCATCTTCCGATTCCTAACTTCCACCTAATAAGGGACAGGAAGGAAGGACCCGGGATTGCCCCAGGTTTTGTTGAAGTAGGCGAAGCAGGCATTTGCCGGTGAACGATGCTACCAGGAATCCAAACGTGTTTTACGAACTCGGCCTTGCTCACGCATTAAACAAACCAGTTGTGCTTATTTCCTCAAATGAAGCAGATGTCCCTTTTGACCTTCAACATACCGAACTGTGTCTGCGGCTATTGCTTGCACTCCCATAGCTCCTAATCAGGGGACTCGCCCGAGAACTCAGCAGCCGCGACATATGCTCTTCAGCTTCCTGTCAAGCGCCTGGTCGAGTGCTTTCTGTCTCTTCTCGGCGTCCGTTAGCTCCTGAGCCTGCGGCACCTCACCTGCTTTGGACTGGCGGTGCCCAACTGGAGCCTCATGTGAGGGGGCTCCTTGCGCTAAAGCACTGCTTCAAGTGGACGCTGTGGTCAAAATTAGGGCTGATGCCACGACAGCCAACCGCATGACGCGCACTCCTATTCAGAGGGGCTCCCCGAACCAACGTGATACGGCGCCTTTTCGATAAGTCTTTACACGAATCGACATCGGCATTGGCATCTAGGAGGACGGCACAGAATGATGTAGATGGTCGGGCACCTGATTGACCCTGTAGATTTTTCGGAACTTGTCCAAAAGCTCCGGGTCACCATAGTCGAGGCTCGCAATCTTCCCGAACTCCGATCGGTAACCCGCTTCGTGCTCTACAATTTCCCCCCAGATTTTGACCTTGCCGAGCAGTAGCGGGCCAATACCGCCGGGGTACCCACATTCCTGTTTCGAGCTGATCACGTCCCGGAACGAATAGATTCCGTGCGTTCGGACATCGCCCCAGGCGGGCTCCTCGGGATGCCATATGTAATCTCGCACGAAAACGCTATGCAGGCGGTCGTCGCTGCTCTGAAACCAACCCGGTTTGATCACTCCCCACGCTCGGTACGCGATGATCTCTCCCACCCGAACGCCCTCGTGCTTGAGCGCTCTCGCAAGCTCGTTCTGATTTCGGTTTGTGATCGTACTCGGCGACACTATCCCGGCTCCGCTACTCCACGGGTTGGGCCTCCGGCCAAATGACGGGTGGGGTGCTGTTCGGCGACTTGCGGGGCGGCGGTGTAACTGGTTCCGGAGTAGGTAAAACCGGCTCTTCCAGCGGTATGATCCCGATTTGTGCCACGGCTGACCCTCCCTACGCGGATTGCCAGTGCCGCCATAGTACACCAAAGGGTTCCCCTTTTCACCGGGCGCAGTCAGGTCGCGCCCGCGAACGTCGCGGCCCGCGTCAAGGTATTATGTTCTTGGGTGCTAGAGTCACACCATCCTATCGATTTGGGCGGGTACGGCGGCTCTATTACGGTCGTATCGTGCGCTCGTCTCGGAGTTCGCGATACTGCCCCCGATACCACGGACTTTCCTAATTCGCATTGCAGCAACGAATCTCCTCGACTCCTGCCGGGAATGAGAACACGGTGGTTTCTAACCTGGGGACGGCATTAAAGCCCCTGAGCATCAACTCCCGACCGGCACCACGATTGAGTTGGCGACCGCTGCCTTCTCACCGAAGCGCGTCGGGGAGGGGCTTTGCCGTGTTTCAGGAAACTCATCTTAGATGGAGTGAATCTCAATTCTGCCGTCATCAAGCGCAGCGACTGCTAAAGCTCGCTCAATGCTGCTCTGACACGAAAGTCCGTTACCATCTTGTGATGAGGGCTAGCGATTGGCTGTCGCTGGCACAGGAAAAAGAGAAGGCAAACAAGACGGCACGCTCGCTCCGTATCGTGGCCTGAAGGGGGTGGCCCTGATAACGGTTCTTCGGCGATGGTTCGTGCCGTCAGACCAGCTCGAAGAGTTCACGGAGAAATGGCGAAACGAGGTGATGCCCGAGATACGCCGCCAACCGGGTTGTACTCGGGTTGAAATGTATGAGTCCAGCATACGGGAGCATTGGGTGAGTGCGATTACCTGCGAGGACGAAGAGGCGAGATTGAAAGCGTTGGAAGTACTTTCTCGGCATCAGGAGGCACTTGCTCAATACGAACGCTTTGAACCTGAAATCCTCACCCTGCGCTCACATATGCCCTAACCGGCTTCCAGCACTCCACCAAAAACGAACTCGCGGCTTTTAGGGACGAAGACGGGAAAAGGCGCCTACTGGGTAGGGTAGTCAGCGTCGGGCGGGTCAAACAGCGCTTCGCCCCTAAGCTCGTTCCTGTCTTCCGTAGCGCCCGACTGATGACCGGCGTTCTTCTCGGCTTGTTGGGCCAGTCGGAGCCATGTGTTCGCCATTTCGAGCAACACAGCCTTGCAACTTGGCGTTTCCATTCCGCTGGCAAAATGTAGGCATTCATAGGCGTAGGCTCGATACAACTCGGCACTCACGGTGATCACTCCCCAGGCCACAACGATCCCCAGCCCGCAGAAACGGCCGATGCGTCGGATTGTTCCACGGTAGTGCGGCGAAAGCGTGGGGGTATTGCGGCCCGAAACAAAGGAAGGACAGGCTCCAAACGGCGGAGCTCGTCAGCCAGGGGACGCCAACCGTGCCGGTCCGAACCGGAATCGACGGCGGTATGCATCCGGTCTTCCTCGCCAAGTTCAAGAACGCCCGCGAGGCCGGCGACAGGGCCGGCACCGTCGTCGAGGCGAGGATGCCGGGAACGTCCTACGTCGATGCACGCGCTGCATCGCCATCGCGCGAGAGGACAGTCGCCGCTTCCACCTCGTCGCAGGCAAGCGGGCCCGCCGCGAGCATTTCAAGCGAATCCGGGAGTTTCTTCTCACGCCTGTTGAGAGATAGCGAGGAAAAGAAGCCGGAATCGGCAGCAAAATTGGCTGCGGCCCCCGCCCCGAAAGCCGCACCGGCGCGGCCTACCGCGACTGCCGCGGCCAAACCGAATCGGAAAGTCGAACGGCAACGTGAGGCTCTTGCCCAGCTCTCGCAGGCTCACCCTCGGCAGGAAGCGCGGGCTGAGCAACCGAAGATCGCCGCTTCGGCTGAAACCATGGCTCTGGTCTCCCGTGCACAGCCAATTGTCTCAACCGCCACTTTCGAGAGCCGCTGGTCCGCGATACGTTAGCTGTGACGCTTGTCCCGAGTGCCCTCGTCAGCGCTATACCCCCTGCCCGGGGGGAAATACCACAACGGGCGCGCCGATCTTCACCTGATTGTAGAGATCGATCGCGTCCTCGTTGGTCATGCGGATGCAGCCGGACGAAATGGCGCGTCCGATATATTCCGGCTGATTGGTTCCGTGGATCCGGTAGAGCGTGTCCTGGTCGCCCTGGTAGAGATACAGCGCCCGGGCGCCCATCGGATTGTGCGGGCCTGGGCTTACGTAAGCCGGAATATTGGCAAGTCGGTGTTTGATCTCCTGGGTGGGAACCCAGGCCGGCCATTCTTCCTTGCGTCCGATCCTGGCGACGCCCGACCAGGCGAGCGCCTCTTCGCCGACCGTGACGCCGTAGCGAATGGCCTTGCCCTGCGGAAGGACATAGTAGAGGTACCGATTATTCGTATCGACCACGATGGTGCCGGGCAGCTCCTTGCGCCGATAGTCGACGATGTGCCGCTGGTATTCTCCGG
>WNGJ01007540.1_pt1 | contig 11585 bp, 12 predicted proteins | sample 5400611 | NCBI WGS metagenome assembly WNGJ01 (sample SAMN13153375, study PRJNA577476) | soil metagenome | isolation source: 40 cm soil or saprolite under Garry oak tree replicate 1 | place: USA:California | collected 2016-06-15 | reverse complement strand
TGGGAGTGCCGTTTCCGCTCGCCCTCATCGGCGCGGGTGCCGCTGCCGCTATCGCCAGCCTGCTGATGGTGCCGATAACGCGGTTGACGGGGGCTTACCTCGCGGTGGCCACGCTCGGCTTCTCCATCATCGTTTTTCTGTTCATCCAGAACGAAGAATGGCTGACGGGCGGCTCCTACGGCTTTATCGGCATCCCGCGCGCGGAACTGTTCGGCTACGCGCTGCGCGACCCGATGTCGAGCTACTACCTCAACGTCGGCGTGGCGGCGCTCGTCTATTTCACCTTCGACCGCATCGAGGGTTCGCGCTTCGGGCGTGCGATCAATGCCATCCGTCAGGACGCCGATGCCGCGCGCGCCAGCGGCATTCGCGTGACACTCCTCAAGAGCGAATGCTTCGTCATCGCCGCCTTTGTCGCCGGCCTCGCCGGTTCGCTCTATGCGCACGAGGTGCGCTACCTCGCCCCGAACGACTTCACGTTCTGGAAATCGATTGAAATTCTCATCATGGTGGTGATCGGAGGCGTCGGCAGTCTGGCGGGCGCCATCCTCGGCGCTGCGGTGGTGGTGGGCTTGCCGGAGTATCTGCGCGCGATCGGCGACTATCGGATGCTGGTGTTCGGCGCAATCCTGATAGCGACCATGCTGTTCGGCGAAGGCGGGCTCGCCGCGCTCTTTGCAACATTGGGGCGACGCGTGAGCGCACTGGCGATGCGTTCGGCGCCTAAGCTCCCTCCAGGCAACGAAGCAGCGCGATGAGCGCGAGCGCGGACGATGGCGCGTGGCTGCTCGAGGCGCGCAGCGTGAGCCGGCGCTTCGGCGGCCTGTTGGCCGTCGATGCCGTTGACCTCGCGGTGCGGCGCGCAAGCGTGCATGGCTTGATTGGGCCCAACGGCGCCGGCAAGACCACGCTGCTCAATCTGGTTGCCGGAGTGTATCGGGTCAGCAGCGGGGCGCTGCGCTTTGGCGCGCGGGATATCACGCAGCATTCGACGGCCAAGCGCGCACGCGCTGGAATTCGTCGCACCTTTCAGAACCTCAAGCTGTTCGGCGAGATGACCGCGCTCGAGAATGTTGCGATCGGCCTGCATGCGCAGATGCGCGCCGGATTTTTCGACGCGGTTCTGTCGACGCCGCGCCACCGCCGCGAGGAGCGCAGCATCCGCGATCGATCGATGGCGGTGCTGCAATTCGCCGGTCTTGCCGGCCTTGCCCATGCCCGCGCTGGGGCGCTTGCCTATGGACACCGCCGCCTGTTGGAGATCGCGCGCGCGATAGTGGCGCGGCCGACGCTGCTGCTGCTCGATGAACCGGCCGCGGGCCTCAACGTTACCGAGGCAGCGCATGTCAGCGAGCTAATTGCGCGAATCCGCGACGACGGAACCACCGTGATCCTGGTCGAGCACCACATGGACGTAGTGATGCGCGTGTGTGACGAAATCACGGTCCTCAACTATGGCCGCAGACTCGCACACGGCACGCCGGCGCAGATCCAGGAAGATCCGGGTGTCATTGAAGCCTATCTCGGCCGTTCCGGGGAGAACGAGAGTGCTCAAGCTTGACGGCGTGGTCGCCGCTTACGACGACGTCATCTGCCTGCACGGCGTTTCGCTGGAGGTGCGTCGCGGCGAGATCGTCACGCTGATCGGCGCCAATGGCGCGGGCAAGAGCACGACGTTGAAGACGATGTCGGGTCTGCTCACGCCGCGCGCAGGGACCGTCGAGTTCGATGGACAAACGATTGCCGGCCGCAGCCCGGATGCGATCGTCGCGCTCGGACTGGTGCAGGTGCCCGAGGGTCGGCGGGTGTTTCCCGAGCTCACGGTCGAGGAGAATCTCCGCGTCGGCGCTTACCTCGTCGACCAGCGGACCAAAGTTCGCGGGACGCTGAGCGACGTCTATGCTCGCTTTCCGCGCCTGGCAGAGCGGCGCAAGCAGTTCGCCGGCACGCTGTCGGGCGGCGAACAGCAGATGCTCGCCTTCGGTCGGGCCATGATGGCGCAGCCGAAGCTGCTGATGCTCGACGAGCCCTCGCTGGGTCTGGCCCCGCTCATGGTGGATGAGGTGATGCGTTCAATTCGCGTATTTCGCGAGTCCGGCGTGACTGTCTTCCTCGTCGAGCAGAATGCCAACCTGGCGTTGCGGCTCGCGGACCGTGCCTACGTCATGGAGACGGGCAAGATCACCATGACCGGCAGCGGAGCGCAGCTTCTGGCCGACGAACGCGTACGGGCGAGCTATCTCGGCGCAAAAGCCCCCACGCACAAAAGAGTTGCACAAACGGAGTGAGCGCATCCGCCGGGCGTAGCTTTGCGCGAACAATGATGTTCGGATATCGTGCAACCGGGCGTGCACCGCTTCACCGGAGAACGATCATGACCATGAACCGACGCAAATTTATCGGCGCCGGAGCGGGCGCCGTGGCGCTCGTCGGCACGAACCCGATGGTCTGGGCGCAATCGCCGGGGTCGATCAAGATCGGCGCCTTCGGCCCGATGTCGGGGAACGCGGCGGCGCAGGGCCAAAGCCTGCGCGAAGGCGTCGAGATGGTGGTCAACCTCAAGAACGCGGGCGGCGGCGTGCTCGGCCGCCAGATCGAGCTCGTGATCGGCGACGACGCCGGCAAGCCGGAAGAGGCGGCGGTGGTCGCGCGTCGCTTCGCGACCCGCGATCAGGTCTCGCTCGCCATCGGCAGCGTGAGCAGCCCGGCGAGCCTTGCGGCTGCGCAGGTCTTTCGCGAGGAGGAGGTGCCGCAGATCGTGGTGAGCGGGACCGCCCAGCGCATCACCACTCAGGGCAACGAATGGGTGTTCCGCTCCGCGGTGCCGGACCGCAAGCTCGTCGGCGACCTGGTCGACTTCATCAACGAGAAGATGCCGACGCTAAAGCGCTTCGGATTTCTCTACGTCAACGACGATTTCGGCAAGGGCGCTTTCGACGCCTTCGTCGACGCCGGCAAGAAGTACGGCATGAGCGTCACCGACGAGGAGCGCTACTCGCGCGGCGACCTCGACTTCACCGGGCAGCTGACCAGGATCCGCTCGACCAACCCCGACGGGCTCGTGGAATGGTCGCGTTATACGGAGGGCGCGCTCATCCATCGCCAGATCAAGCAGATGGGCTGGGACCTGCCGCGCTTCGGCTCCGACGGCATCGGCGCGCCCGCCTTTCTCGATCTCGCGAAGGATGCCGCCAACGGCGTCATCTATCCCACCCACTTCAGCCCCGCGACGTCCACGAAGCTGCCGGCCGCGCAGGCCTTCATCGCGCTGGTGCGCAAGACCTACAACAAGCCGCCGGACTTCGTGCACGCCGAGGCGTTCGACGCCATCAACGTCGCCATCGCGGCGATCGAGCGCGCCAACAGCAGCGAGCGCACCGCGATCCGCAACGCATTGCGCCAGACCGATTATCAGAGCGTGCGCGGGCCGTTTAAGTTCGACCAGAAAGGCGATCCGACGCTGGTGACGCATATGGTGCGGATCGTCGACACTAAAGAGACGGACGCGCGCAGCTGACGGGGAGAAACGTGGCGATCACGGTGGTCAAGTCGGGCGTTCCGCGCCCGCTCGCCAACTATAACGAAGCCTTCGTTGTCGGCGATCTCGTGTTTGCCGCCGGTCAGCTGGCGAGCGACTTCAAGACTGGTGTGCCGCCGCAGGCGCGCAAGCAGCCGGGCTTTCCGTTCTACGGCTCGGATATCGAGCTGCAGACGGCGTACGTCCTCGAAAACCTGAAGACGACGTTCGAGGCGGCTGGCTCCTCGCTCGATCACGTGGTCAAGGCGCAAGTCTTCCTCACCGACCTCGGTGACTTCCACGGCTTCGACACGGTGTGGAAGCGCTACTTCAAGGTGCCGCCGCCGCGCACCACCATCGGCTGCACCGGCCTGCTGGTCGCGGATACGCTGGTGGAGATCGATCTCATCGGCTACGTGCCGCGCAAGGGGCTCACGCACGAGGTCATCACCTCGTCCATTCCGCGCCCGCTCGCCAATTACAACGAGGCGTTCGTCGTCGGCGATCTCGTGTTCACCGCAGGTCAGCTGGCGAGCGACTTCAAGACCGGCGTGCCGCCGCAGGCGCGCAAGCAGCCGGGTTTTCCGTTCTACGGCTCCGACATCGAACTGCAGACGACGTACATCCTCGAAAACCTGAAAAACACCTTCGAGGCGGCCGGCTCCTCGCTCGATCACGTGGTCAAGGCGCAAGTCTTTCTCTCCGACCTCGGTGACTTCCACGGCTTCGACACGGTGTGGAAGCGCTACTTCAAGGTGCCGCCGCCGCGTACCACCATCGGCTGCACGGGATTGCTGGTGAAAGACACGCTCGTGGAAATCGACCTCATCGGTTACCGGTCGGGCCGTGGTCTCGAGCACCAGGTGGTCAAGTCGGCAGCTCCCCGTCCGCTCGCCCACTACAGCGAGGGCTTCACCCTGGGCAGCCACGTGTTCGCGGCTGGTCAGATCGCGAGCGATTATCGAACCGGCGTGCCGCCGGAGGCGCGCAAGCAGGCGGGCTTTCCGTTCTACGGCTCGGACATCGAGCTGCAGACGACGTACATCCTCGAAAACCTGAAAAAGACCTTCGAGGCCGCCGGCTCCTCGCTCGATCACGTGTTCAAGGCGCAAGTCTTTCTCACCGACCTCGCCAACTTCCACGGCTTCGACACGGTGTGGAAGCGCTACTTCAAGCTGCCACCGCCGCGCACCACCATCGGCTGCACCGGTCTGCTGGTCGCGGATACGCTGGTCGAGATCGATCTCATTGGCGCGAAAAACTAGTGTTCCGATCCCTGCACCCGCGCCGCCTCGCTGCGCAGGTTCCACAGGACCCCGGTGATGATCAGCCCGGCGCCCAGAAACACGAAGACATCGAGGCGCTCGCCGTAGAGCCACCAGCCGATCACCGCGATCAGCGGGATGCGTATGAAATCGAGCGGCACCACAACGCCCGCGTCGCCCGCCCGGAAGGCGTTGGTCAGGCAGTAATGGGAGAGGAGCCCCGTGACGCCGATGCCGATCACGGCGGGGACCTGCCCTTGGTTGAGCTTGGTCACGAACAGCGGATCTGAGCCGGCCAAGGCGAGCGGCAACTGAATGAGCATCATCCAGAACACGATCGCGAAGGTGCTGTCCGTGCGCGTGAGCTTCTTCGTGGCGATCAGCGCGATGGCCAATCCGAACGCCGCCACCAAGGTCAGCAGCGCGCCCGGCTGAAACGTCGCCAAGCCGGGACGTAAGATCACGAGCACGCCGAGGAGACCGAACACGACGGCCCCGATCCGGCTCGCGGTCAGACGTTCGCCCAGGACCGGCGCGGCGAGCAGCAGCGTCCACGCTGGCGTGGTGAATTCGAGCGCGAAGGCCGTCGCCAACGGGATGAGTAGCAAACTCGTCGCCCACAGATACGACGCTCCGAGGTGAACGGTGTTGCGAAGCAGCTGCAGCGGAAGGTGCCGGCAGTTGATGGTCGCGCGCAGGTCGGCGCGCGACGCGACCAGCGTGGCCATGACCATCAGGCCGAGACCGGCACGCAGCGCGAGAATCTCCATGACGCCCAGCGTGGCGGCAAGGACCCGCACCGAGACCGCCATCGCAGAGAACAACAGCAATGCGCCGCTCATCCAGAGCACGACGCGAACGATGTTCTTGGGTGCCACGCGGCGTTCTTTCGAGGCGTCGACGTTCAGGAATGGGTCAGGGGAGGCGAGCCCTGACGGGCATCGCATCATTCGGCGTCGGGCTGGTTCTCCGGCCGGGCCTGCTCGAAGGCGGCGAGTTTCGCGCATGCCGCATCGACCGCGACGATTTTGGGAAATCGATCGAGCGGCACCTTCAGGCGCCGCGCGTTGGAGACCTGCGGCACCAGGCAGACGTCGGCGAGCGTGACGTCGTTGCCGAAGGCATAGGGCGCCGGGCGGAGCATCGCTTCCAATGGCTCGAAGCCCTCGAGAATCCAGTGGTGATACCAGGCGTCGATCTTGGTTTGGTCCTGACCGAGCTCGTGTTTGAGATAGCGCAGCGGGCTCGTATTGTTGAGCGGATGGATGTCGCAGGCGATCATCTGCGCCAACGCCCGCACCTTCGCCCGTTCGAGCGGATCGCGCGGCAGCAGCGGCGGCTTGGGATGCACCTCGTCGAGATATTCGATGATGGCGAGCGATTGAATGAGCACGTCGCCGGAATCGAGCTGCAACGCCGGCACGCGCATTTGCGGATTGACCGCGCGGTATTCCGGCTTCTTGTTGAGGCCGCCTTGTTTCAGCAGGTGGATCGGGATCATCTCGCTGCTCAGGCCCTTGAGGTTGAGCGCGATGCGCACCCGGTAAGCCGCAGACGAGCGGAAATAGGTATAAAGCTTCACGTCTCCTCCTTGCAGGGCGATGCTAGGCCGCGGCGCGATGTCAGATCTTGCCGCGTTCGATTTCGGCGACGAGCTCGGCCGAGCGTTTGGTCAATTGCTTCATGGCGCGATCGAAGGCAGGCCGATCGGCGGATGCGACCACTTCGGCGAGCTTGTTCATGAATTCGAGGGCGCTCGGGGCAAGCTCTTCGTAGACCGCGCGGCCGGCGGGCGTCAGCGATAGAAACGATTCGCGCAGATCAGCGCGATTGGCACGCCGGCTGACAAATCTGCGTTGCTCGAGCTGCGCCACCGCGCGCGAGACCTTGGTCTTGTGCATATGGGTCTGGGCGCCCACCGCCTTGCCGGTCATCACGCCGTTCTCGCCGAGGGTGACCAAGACCCGCCATTCCGGTATTCCAATACCGTAGCGGCCGTAGACGCGCGTGAGCGCCTGCGAGACCAGGCTGGACAGAACATTGAGCCGGTGGGGCAAAAAATCTTCGAGCTTGAGCAGCGGCGCATCGGAAGCCGCCGAGGCGGCCTGCGCCGCGCCGTCACGCACTGGACCGGAGTTCATCATCGACCGCGCCCCGCGGCGGAGCGGTGGGCTAGTGCTTCAACCGCCGCGGCGAACATTGGCCGAAGATCGCAAGCCGCGCAACGGAGCACGACCAGGGGTCCCGTTGTAGGGTCTGTTACGAGGGCCGGGGTTATCGGAGCTGCGGCATCGCGGCGGCAGCGCGGCGCCGCCTTAGCGCAGGCACTCGATGGCGACGAACTCGTCGCGGGCGGAGGTGCCGGTGGTCGTTGGCACCGCGCCGGCGATCTCCTCGCGCTCGATCTTGCGAAACGACGCCGCTTCCTCGTAGTCGCGGGACTTGCAATAGGCGGTGGCCACGGCCGCGCCGCAGCTCGCGCCGGTGGCGAGACAGCGGTCGACGCCGTAGCCGTCCGAATTGTTGGCGACGATGAACGTACGCTTTTCGGCCTGCGCCGCAGTGCCGCAAACGGCAGCCGCGAGGACGAGCGCGGCGAACAAATACCGCATCCTTGACACCCCCTTCCCCGGCTTTGCCGGAGAACCCCGACGGCGACATTGCGGGCAAAAGCCTTAAGGGGCCCCTAAGCGCCAAGGCCGATCCCCGCTGCCACGACTGGTCATAACGGGCTTCGGTGGCCTTTGACTAGGACATGAAAGCCACACTCTCGGACGATCTTGCGGCGGCCGGAAACACCTTTGGGACGTGGGAATGGGCGACATGGCCAGGCGGCGCCGGGCGGGCCCTTGACGCGCTGGGCGCGCTTGCCCATGCTCCTCAGCCATGAACGGCCTTAACCATATCTGCGGCATTTGCCGGGAGATTATTCGCTAGCGACCCACGCTGGCTGCGGCCGTCGTTTCTCCTCACCCGAGATTTCTGGACGCCCCGGCCAGCGAGGCCGCGAGGCGCCGATCTTGGCGTTCGCCGCGAGGTCGAGACGAGACCGGATCTGGTGCGATGGAGCTCAAGCTTTACGATACGCTCACGCGCGAGAAGCGGCCGTTCCGGCCGCTCGATCCCGCGCGCGTGCGCATGTATGTGTGCGGCCCAACGGTCTACGACTTCGCCCATATCGGCAACGCGCGTCCGGTCATCGTCTTCGACGTCTTGTTCCGCCTGTTGCGCCATCTCTATGGCGCCGATCACGTCACCTACGTGCGCAACATCACCGACGTCGACGACAAGATCATCGCGCGCGCCGCCGAGGAACATCCCGGCCTGCCGCTGAACGAGGCGATCCGTCGCCTGACCGAGACAACCGACCGGCAGTTTCACGAGGACGTGGCCGCGCTCGGCTGCCTGCCACCCACGGTCGAGCCGCGCGCGACCGCGCACATCGAGGAGATGAAGACGCTGATCGAGCGTCTCGTCGCCCAAGATTACGCTTATGTCGCCGAGGAGCACGTGCTGTTCAGCGTGCCCTCCATGCCGGACTACGGCAAGCTTTCGAAGCGCTCGCTCGACGAGTTGATCGCCGGCGCGCGCGTCGAGGTCGCGCCCTACAAGCGCGATCCCAGGGATTTCGTGCTGTGGAAGCCATCGAAGCCGGGCGAGCCGGCGTGGCCCTCGCCCTGCGGCATCGCGACCCCCGGGCGGCCGGGCTGGCACATCGAGTGCTCGGCGATGGCCTGGAAGCACTTGGGCGAGACGTTCGACATCCACGGCGGCGGCATCGATCTCGTGTTTCCGCACCACGAGAACGAGATTGCACAATCGCGCTGTGCCTTCCACTCGCCGGTGATGGCGGATTTCTGGATGCACAACGGATTCCTGCAGGTCGAAGGCAGGAAGATGGCGAAGTCGGAGGGTAACTTCGTGACCATCCGCGAGTTGCTGGCGGACTGGCCAGGAGAGGTATTGCGCCTCAACATGCTGCGCACGCATTACCGCCAGCCCATCGACTGGACGGTGGCGGGCGTGCTGGAAAGCCAGAAGGTGCTAGATCATTGGTATGACATCGTCGCCGATATGCCGATGCCAATCGGCGTCGATGCGGACGATGAAGTGGTCGGATCGCTTTGTGACGATCTAAACACACCAAGCGCGCTGACGCGGCTGCATGCGCTTGCGGGTGAAATTCGAAGCTGCGCATCGGGATTGCATCAACTGGAGCTCAAGAACAAACTGAAGGCGTCGGCTGGTTTTCTTGGACTGCTCGAGTTCACAAAAGGCAAAGCGCTCGAACATCATCCTCATCGCCGTGTCGTCGATGCAGATAAAGTGAACGCGCTCATCGATGCACGTAATGCCGCGCGCAAGGCGAAAAGTTTCAAGGAAGCCGACCGCATCCGCGACGAGCTCAACGCGATGGGCATCGAACTCGAGGATCACAAGGACGGGACCACCACGTGGAAGGTGAAGCGATGAGCGGGCGGAGCGCCCCGAAACCCTCTCCCACAAGGGGAGAGGGTCACGCAGCTCGCCGGGCCGACGAGGACGGTGGGCGATGATGGCGCGCGTGCAGTCTAAGCTGGCGCTGCGGCCGTTCCTGCCGGCGGACGCGCCGCTGCTGGCTGAAATCTTCCGCGCCAGCGTCGCCGAGCTGACCGGCGACGACTACAGCGCGAGCCAGCAAGAGGCCTGGGCGTCGACGGCGGACGACGAAGCCGCCTTTGCCGCGCGGCTCGCCAACGCGCTGACCTTGCTCGGCACCATCGACGGCTCGCCCGTCGGCTTCGCATCGCTTGCTGGCGGGGAGCGCATCGACATGCTCTACGTTCATCCCGCGGCTGCCGGGCAGGGAGTCGGTACCATGCTCATCGACGCGTTGGAGAAGCTCGCAGGCTTGCGCGGCGCGGCCCGGTTGACCGCCGACGTCAGCGACGGCGCGCAGGAGTTCTTCAAGCGTCGCGGCTTCGCGGCCAAGCAACGCAACTCGGTTCCTCTCGGCAACGAGTGGCTGGCGAACACCACCATGGAGAAGCGGCTTTCCGCCAAGGAGCGCGCGCAATGAAAAGACCGAGCACGCCGCCCCCGCGCCTGCAACGGCATCATGTCGTGCTCGCGATCATCGCGGTCGTGGTCGCGGTCGCGCTGGTGCTGAACTATTATCTCTGGTGAGCCATGGCCCGCGAACGCCTCTATCTCTTCGACACCACGCTGCGCGACGGCGCGCAGACCAATGGCGTCGATTTCACGCTCAACGACAAGCTCGTCATCGCCCGCATGCTGGACGATCTTGGCATCGACTATGTCGAGGGCGGCTATCCGGGCGCGAACTTGACCGACACGCAGCTGTTCGCGGAGGAACGCGGGCTCAAGGCCACCTTCACCGCGTTCGGCATGGCGCGGCGGCCCGGCCGTTCGACCTCGAACGATCCCGGCCTCGCGGCGCTGCTCGAGGCCAAGGCCGACGCCATCTGCTTCGTGGCGAAATCCTGGGACTACCACGTGCGCGTCGCGCTCGAGACCAGCGTGGAGGAAAATCTGGCCTCGATCCGCGACAGCGTGCGCGCGGCGGTGCGCAGCGGGCGCGAAGTGCTGCTCGATTGCGAGCATTTCTTCGACGGTTACAAGGCCAATCCGCAATTCGCGCTCGCCTGCGCCAAGGCCGCCGTCGACGAAGGCGCGCGTTGGGTGGTGCTTTGCGATACCAATGGCGGCGCGCTGCCGCACGAGGTCGAGAAGATCGTCGGCGAGGTGGTCAAGGTCATTCCCGGCGACCACGTCGGCATCCACGCCCATAACGACACCGAGCAGGCCGTGGCCAATTCGCTCGCCGCCGTGCGCGCCGGCGCGCGCCAGATCCAGGGCACGCTCAACGGGCTCGGCGAACGCTGCGGCAACGCCAATCTCGTTTCCATCATTCCGACGCTGAAGCTCAAGGGCGAATTCGCCGACCGCTTCGATATCGGCGTCTCGCACGCGCAGCTCAAGACCCTGGCGCATGCGTCGCACACGCTCGACGAGATGCTCAACCGCGCGCCGAACCGGCACGCGCCCTATGTGGGCGAAAGCGCGTTCGCGACCAAGGCCGGCATTCACGCCTCCGCCATCATGAAGGAGCCCGCGACCTACGAGCACGTGCCGCCCGACGCGGTGGGCAACCGGCGCAAGCTGTTGGTCTCGGATCAGGCCGGCAAATCGAACGTGCTCGCCGAGCTCGACCGCATCGGGCTCAAGGTCGACAAGGACGATCCCCGCATCGGCCGGCTGCTCGACGTGGTGAAGGAGCGCGAGGCGATCGGCTATGCCTACGAGGCGGCAGATGCCTCTTTCGAGCTCCTGGCGCGGCGCGTCCTCGGCAAGGTGCCGACTTATTTCGACGTCGAGAAGTTCGACGTCAATATCGAGCAGCGCGACAACGCGCTCGGCCAGCGCGTCACGGTGTCGTTGGCGGTGGTCAAGGTGAAGGTCGACGGCGAAACGCTGATCTCGGCGGCGGAAGGCAACGGGCCCGTCAACGCGCTCGATCTGGCGCTGCGCAAGGATCTGGGCAAGTATCAGAGCTACATCAGCGGGCTCGAGCTGACCGACTACCGCGTGCGCATTCTCAATGGCGGCACCGAGGCGGTGACCCGCGTCTTGATCGAGAGCCAGGACGAGACCGGCGAGCGCTGGACCACGGTCGGCGTCTCGTCCAACATCATCGACGCCTCGTTCCAGGCGTTGATGGATTCGATCGTCTACAAGCTCGTGCGCTCCGGCGCGCCGGCGTAGCGGCAAGAGCTCATATCTTTGTCCTGCGCACGCGGGCA
>WNGJ01022331.1_pt1 | contig 11586 bp, 13 predicted proteins | sample 5400611 | NCBI WGS metagenome assembly WNGJ01 (sample SAMN13153375, study PRJNA577476) | soil metagenome | isolation source: 40 cm soil or saprolite under Garry oak tree replicate 1 | place: USA:California | collected 2016-06-15 | reverse complement strand
AATCCGAGGACCCAGAACGACAGCACGAACAGGCCGGCGACGACGGACGGGATGCCGGTCATCACGTCAACGAAGAACCTGATCGATCTCATCAGGCGTCCGCGGCCGTACTCGACGATGTAGACGGCGGCGAGCAGACCGAGCGGTACGGACAGGAGGGTGGCGATCCCGACCTGCTCGAGGGTGCCGATCAGCGCGTGGTAAGCGCCGCCGCCGACGTCGCGGGCCCCGATGTTCCGCATGGAGTGGGTGAAGAACGTCGTGTCGAAGCGCGCCAGCCCTCGCCCGACGGTATAGGCCGAGATGGAGATCAGCGGCAGCATGGCCAGCGCGAAGGTTGCGAACAGCACCGTCCGGGCGAGCCGGTCGATCGCCTTGCGCGTGCCCTCGACGACCGTCGAGAGCGCCGTCTGCCCGGCGGCGTAGAGGACCAGGGCGACGACGACGAAGTCGGCACGTCCCGCCAGGTCGGTGACCGCGAACAAGCCGGCGGTGACGACCAGGACCAGTCCGAGCAGCCCGACCAGCATCCATCGGGACAGGCCTCTCTTCTGCAGCGACCGGGCCTGCAGTCCGGGTGGGAACGTCGTGGCCGTCACAGCGCATCCCTGAACTCGCGGCGACGGTTGATGACCGCTCTCGCCGACATGTTGACGGCGAGCGTGATCGTGAAGAGCACCAGTCCGGACGCGATGAGTGCGCCCCGGCCGATCGCGTTGGACTCGCCGAAAGCGTTCGCGATGTTCGCGGCGACCGTGTTCCCGCCAGGCTCGAGGATCTTGACGACGATCTCGAAGTTCGCGGACAGAACGACGGCGACCGCGATGGTCTCGCCGAGGGCTCGGCCCAGGCCGAGCATGGTGGCGCCGATCACGCCCGGCCGGCCATAGGGGATGACCGCGGTCCGGATCATCTCCCACTTTGTCGCGCCGAGGGCGAGCGCGGCCTCCTCGTTCGTGTTCGGCGTCTGGAGGAACACCTCGCGAGACAGGGCCGCGACGATCGGCAGGATCATGATCGCGAGCACGACGCCGGCGAGGAAGATCGACCGGCCGTACGCGCCGTCCGAGGCGAAGATCGGAATCCAGCCGAGGTGCTGGTTGAGGAACTTCGAGACCGTGATGATCTTGTCGTTGAGGAAGAAGATTCCCCACAGCCCGAACACGATGCTCGGCACCGCGGCCAGCAGGTCGACGATGTAGCCGAGGATGCTGGCGAGCCGGCGCGGCGCGTAGTGCGAGATGAACAGCGCGACACCCACCGCGACCGGGCACGCGAGGATCAAGGCGATGGTCGCCGACAGCAGCGTGCCCCAGGCGAGCGCGACGATCCCGAACCGCGGTTGCGGGTCGTTGGGAAACCAGTCCCTGGTCGTGAAGAAGCCGACGGTGTTCTCGCGAAGCGCCGGCACCGCCCGCACCACCAGGAACAGAGCGATCGCGACGATGATGACCAGGACCAGGCTGCCGGCACCCAGCGACAGGAGTGAGAAGACGCGATCCCCCCTGCCGCTGCCGCCGCGAAGCACCGAGGTCCTGCCGGGAGTCCCCCCGGGAACGCCCGGCCGCACCTCGGAATCGAGTTTGTCCCGTTCGGAGCGCTCCGGGACCGGCCCGTGTCCGGCGCCAGTCTGCGGGCCGGTGTCGGTGCTCATGCCCGTGCTCCTCCTCGTCCTGCTCGACACGTACCCGGACGCTCCGTCGCCTCGGCGAGAGCGCGACGGAGCGTCCGGATCCGGGACCAGCTGCCTAGCTCAGCGCGTCGACAGCCTTGCGCACCTTCTCGATGAACGACGACGGCAGTGGCGCGTAGCCGATCGACGAGATCGCCTCCTGCCCGGCCGCGCTCGCGGTGTAGCCGAGGAAGGACTTCTGCAGCGCCAGCTTCTCGCTCGGGGTGCCCTTCTCGCACACGATCTCGTAGCTCACCAGGACGATCGGGTAGACGCCGTCCGCCTTCGTGGCGTAGTCAATCTTCAGCTTCAGGTCATTGCCGCTGCCGACGAGCTTGGCCGCGTCGACCGCCTTGCCGGCGTTCTGCGCGGTGAGCTCGACGGGCTGGCTTGCGCCCGTGGCGATCTTCGCGGCCTTGAGGCCCGAGTTCTCGATGAACGACAGCTCGAGGTACCCGACGGCTCCGTTGGCGCCCTTCACGCCCGCGCTCACGCCGTCATTGCCCTTGGCGCCCTGACCGCCGGGTGCCTTCCACTCCTTGCCCGAGCCGTACGTCCAGCTCGACCCGCCAGCGGCGGCCACGTACTTGGTGAAGTTGTCGGTGGTGCCCGAGGAGTCGGACCGGTGGAAGGTCTGGATCGGGGTGTCCGGCAGCGTCACGCCCGAGTTGAGCTTCGCGATCGCGGGGTCGGTCCACTTGGTGATCTTCCCGCTGAAGATGCTGGCGATCGTCGGGCCGTCCAGCACGAGGTTGTCGACGCCCTGCACGTTGTACGCGACGCCGACCGGGCCGGTCACCATCGGCAGGTTGATCGCCTTGCCCGTCTTGCAGCGGGCGTCCGCCTTGGGCTGCTCATCGTCCTTCAGCGCCGAGTCGGAGCCGCCGAAGTCGATCGTGCCCTCGAGGAACTGCTGCACGCCGGCTCCGGAGCCGACCGACTGATAGTTGATGGTCGAGCCGGAGCACGCCTGCTGGTACTTCTTGATCCACTCGTCCATGGCGTTCTTCTGGGCGCTGGAGCCGGCGCCGGTCAGCGTGCCGCTCTGGCATTGGATGCCCGATCCGCTGCCGGCGTTGCTGGTGCTGCCGCTGGCGCTGCCGCCGGAGTTGTTGTCCGAGCCGCAGGCGGTGAGCGCGAGCGCGCCCGCGACGAGGCCGGCGATCAGACCGGGCCGCTGGAGCTTCACGTAGCCGTCCCTCCGAGGAGATCGGGGACCGTCCCGGCCGGCAGGCCTGGACGGGCGTCGGCGACGGCGGATGCCGGTGCCAAGGCGCACGGTAGGGAAGGCAGGTTGCGCTGCGGGCCAGCACGGGTGAACGGAGCCTGAACAGGTTGCCACCGCAAGTGGAAGTGGTGCTCTCGCCGAGGTGACCGAAGGGTGAACTGGTCAGCCGGCGGTGCGCGCCCGGCGGAACTGAACGTCCACATCCCACTTCCGGAAGCCGAGCCGCTCGTAGAGCCGGACCGCGCGGCCATTGGACTCGTCGACGTACAGCATGACCTGGGACAGGCCCCGGCCGCGCAGGTAGCGCAGGCCGGCGACGGTCAGCGCCGGGCCGAGCCCAAGCCCTTGGGCGGACGGATCGACGCCCAGGACGTAGACCTCGCCGATCGGCGGGAGGCTCGTTCCGCCCTGCGCGGCACCGGCGGTGTGCACCTTCGTCCAGTGGAAGCCGGCCAGCCCGCCACCGGTGCCGTCGCCGGTCCGTTCGGCGAGCAGGAAGCCGGCCGGGTCGAACCACGGCTCCTGCTCCCGCACCCGGATGTCGTCGACGGTCCAGCCGCCCTGGTCCGGGTGGTCGGCGAAGGCCCGGTTGTTCAGCTCCACCCACGCCTGCTCGTCCTGCCCGACCACGAACGGGCGCAGCCGGATCCCGGCTGGCAGCGGCTCGTCCGGGAGGTACGACAGCAACGAGCGGCGCAGCTGCCAGAGCACCCGCTCCTCGACGTACCCGCGGGAGCGTGCGAGCGCCGCCGCATCGGCGTGCCGGCCGTGCGCCCACAGCCGCAGCCGACCGTCCGGGCTGGCCTTCTCGAGCGCCTCGACCAGCGCGCCCGCGACGCCGCCGCGGCGTCGCCGAGGGTGCACGACGAGCTCGGCGCTGGGGCCGTCGACCCGGTCGGTCGAGTCCAGGAACGCGTACCCGACGAGGATGCCGTGCCGCCTGGCGAACAAGTGCAGGGCCCGCGGGTCGTGGCCGTGCTCGAGATCGAGCAGCACCGGCTCGGACACCGGACTCATCCCGTCCGCCTCCGTTGCGGCGGCGATCAGTGCGAGCACCTCGCCGACGGCTTCCGGCTCAGGGGACCGTTCCTCGACGATCTCCAGGCCGGGCGGCGTCACGCCCCGACGGTACCCATCGACCTGGCCGCCTCCGCACCGGCCGGCGGCGGCTGCCGGACGAACTTGTAGCCGACGTTGCGCACGGTGCCGATCAGCTGCTCGTGCTCGGCGCCGAGCTTGGCCCGCAGGCGGCGGACGTGCACGTCGACGGTCCGGGTGCCGCCGTAGTAGTCGTAGCCCCAGACCTCCTGCAGCAACTGGGCGCGGGAGAACACCCGGCCGGGGTGCTGGGCGAGGAACTTGAGCAGCTCGAACTCCTTGTACGTCAGGTCGAGCGGCCGGCCCCGCAGCCGGCAGGTGTAGGTCGCCTCGTCCACCGCGATGTCACCGGCACGGATCACGCCACCCTCGCCGGGCGCGCTCGCGGCGGCGCGGCGGGTCACCGCCAGCCGCAGCCGGGCCTCGACCTCGGCCGGGCCCGCGGTGTCGAGCAGCACGTCGTCCACGCCCCAGTCCGCGGCGACGGCGGCCAGGCCGCCCTCGGTCAGCACGGCGAGCACGGGCACCGGGACGCCGGTGGTCTGCAGCAGCCGGCAGAGCCCGCGCCCCTCGGCCAGGGTGTGCCGCGAGTCGACCAGGACGACGTCGCCGGGCGGGGTGTCGAGCAGCACGGTCACGTCGGGTGCGACCACCCGGACCGAGTGTGCCAGCAGGCCGAGCGCGGGCATGACCTCAGCGGTCGGCTGCGATGCTGCGGTCATCAGCAGAAGGTCCACGGACGCCTCCACGTCGAGTGGGCGGGCGGGTGCGGAGGCTTCGTCGGCTCGGACAGAGGATAACGTACGTGGAATCGATTCAGGTGGACACATCGGACCGGATCAGGCTGTCCGGTGTGCACCTGCCATACGAGGGTGAGCGAACTCACGCCCTCGATCTCGGCTTCGTGCTGGGGCACGGCTTCACGGCGTCGACGCGGAGACCGACCGTGCGCCGGATCGCCGCCCGGCTGGCCCGGCACGGCGGCGTGGTGGCGGTGGACTTCCGGGGGCACGGACTGTCCGCCGGCCGCTCGACGGCCGGCGACGCCGAGGTGCTCGACGTCGACGCCGCGGTGGCGTACGGGCGGCGGCTCGGCTACCGGCGGGTGGCGACGGTCGGGTTCTCGATGGGCGGCGCGGTGATGGTCCGGCACGCCGGGGGTGCGACCACCGCGCGGGGGCTGGCGCCGGTCGAGCCGGTGGACGCGGTGGTGAGCGTGAGCGCGCCGTCGCGCTGGTACATCCGGGACACCCTGCCCATGCGCAGGGTGCACTGGCTGCTGGAGAGCAGGTCGGGGCGGCTGGTGTCGGCCGCGGTGCTGCGGACCAGGATCGGCGGGCAGTGGGTGGACGTGCCCGAGTCGCCGGTGCGGGCGGCCGCGCGGATCCCGCCGACGCCGCTGCTGGTCGTGCACGGTGACCGAGACGCGTTCTTCGGGCCGGAGCACGGGCGGGCGCTGGCCGGCGCGGCCGGCTGGCCGGGCGGTGCCGCCGAGTTGTGGGAGGTCGCCGGCTTCGGGCACGCCGAGGGGGCGGCGACCCCGGCCCTGGTGGACCGCATCGGCCGATGGGCGGCGGTGGCGACGCACTCGCCTGGCACGATGCGGCTGTGAGCCGCCATGCCGCGCCCCGGGGGCGCCGCGCCGGCCCGCCGGACCCCCGCCGTCCGGAACCGGCCTCGCCGGGCGACGAGGGCAAGCGGGTGGGTCCGGGGAGCAGCGCGGCGGGCCCGGGCCACCCGGCCGGTCCCGGCGGTCCGGGGCAGCGGCTTGACCCAGCCGGAGCACCGGGCGGGCGGGTGGGGGGTCCGTCCCGGCCCGGCGAGCCGGCAGCGGCGGACAGGGGTGGGCCGGCCGGGGTGTCGGAGGCGAGGAGAAGCCACCTGGTGACCGCCCTCGTCGCGGTGGTGGTGACTGTCGGCCTCGCGGTGTCCACCCGGTACGGGCGGCCGGGCATCGTCGCCGGGATCGGCGTGGCGCAGGCACTGCTGGTCCCGGCCTGGGTGCTCGGCACGGCGCTGCCCGGCCGCGTTGGCGGCATGCTGATCGGCTTCGCGGCGGGAGCGGCCGCGGATGCCGCTCTGGTCCGCTACGACCGCACGTCGTTGGCCGCACTGCTCGGCGTGCTCGCGCTGGCCTTCCCGGCGTTCCTGCTGCACCAGCTCGCCCGGGGGGTGGTCCGGGTGCGGGTGACCGAGTCCATGTCCGGCGTGGCGCTCCTGGTCACGGCCGTCGTCGCGCTGTCGTCGTGCGTCGCGCTGGCCCGCGCGGTCGACGGCCCCCGGCTGGTCTCCGCGGTCGTCGTGGCGGCCGGCGCCGGCCTCGCCGTCGCCCGGCTGGTCGACGCCGCCAGGCCGGCGCCCCGGCTGGCCGAGGACGTGCCGTACGGCCTGCTCGCCGTCGCCGCCGCTACCGCGGCCGGCGCCGCGGCTGGGGCCGTGCACTCGATCGGCGCGAGGCAGCTCACCCCGTCCGGCGGCGCCCTGCTGGGCGCCGTCGTCGCCGTGCTCGCGGCGCTGCTCGCGGTCGGGGTCGGCTACCTCGCCGGCACCGTCGACCCCCGGCCGCGGCGCGCCGCGCTGGCGTACCTCGGCGTCGCGTTCCCGCTCGCGATGGCGGCACCCGTCGGCTACCTGGTGGCTCTGACTGTGGCAGGGTGACCCGCCGTGCGCCGACTGCTGATCGCGCTGGTCGTCCTCGCCGTGCTGCTGGTCGCCGCGGACCGGGTCGGAGTGGTCGTGGCAGACCGTGCCCTGGCCGACGAGCTGCGCACCGAGCTGCAGCTGGACCGCACCCCGGAGGTCAGCATCCGCGGCGTCCCGTTCCGTACCGGACGTCGACTCGGGTTCGCTGCGGAACCTGCGGGTGGACGCGCGGCTGCAGGGCGCGCGCGCGCCCCTGAGCGACCTGGTGCGCCGGCGGCTGGACGACGTCCCGGTGGACCGGATCACCGGCGAGCTGGCGGTCGGGTACGACGAGCTCGCCCGTGCCAGCGGCATCGCGGGCCTGAAGATCGCGCCCGAGGGGGACCGGCTGCGGGTGAGCGGTTCGGTGCTCGTGTTCGGCCAGCGGGTGGACGCGAGCGCGGTCGGCCGGGTGACCGTGGCCAACGGCGACATCGTGGTCACCGCGGAGCAGGCCGAGGTGGCGGGTGTGGCGCTTCCGAAGGCAGCCCTGGACGCCGCCGCCGGCCTGCTCAGCTTCCGCGTCTCGCCGCGCCGGCTGCCGCTCTCGCTGCGCGTCACCGGCGTCCGGGTCGCCCCGGACCGGCTGCACATCGCCGCGGAGGGCGACCACGTCGTCCTTCGCCGCGGTGCGTTGCCGGTCGGGTAGTCTCGGCCGCATGGGCGCCCAGCTCACCCAGCGCCGCGCGGTCGACCTGTGCCGCGTGGGCAGCTGCCTGTGTCGCGTGCGCTGACCTGGCCGCGCCGCCCGCCCAGCCACCATCGCCTCAACAGCCGTACCGCGCAGCGCCGCGCCGGCCCCGTGCAAGCTCATCCACGAGAGGGAGGTCCCCGCATGAGCCGCGAGGACGTACTCGTCAGCGCCGACTGGGCCGAGCAGAACCTCGGCCAGCCCGGCATCGTCCCCGTCGAGGTCGACGAGGACACCAGCGCCTACGACAAGGGTCACATCCCCGGAGCCGTCAAGCTCGACTGGAAGACCGAGCTGCAGGACCCGGTCCGCCGGGACTTCGTGAGCAAGGAGCAGTTCGAGCAGCTGCTGTCGTCGAAGGGGATCTCCAGCGACGACACCGTCGTGCTCTACGGCGGCAACAACAACTGGTTCGCCGCTTACGCGTACTGGTACTTCAAGCTGTACGGCCACGACAAGGTGAAGCTGCTCGACGGCGGGCGGAAGCGGTGGGAGCTCGACTCGCGGGAGCTGACCGAGGAGGTCACCGAGCGGCCGCCCACCCGGTACACGGCGAGCGAGCAGGACGCGTCGATCCGCGCGTTCCGCGACGAGGTCCTGGCCGCGATCGGCCAGCAGAACCTCGTCGACGTGCGGTCACCGGACGAGTTCGCCGGCCGGCTGCTCGCGCCGGCCCACCTCCCGCAGGAGGCGTCCCAGCGGGCGGGCCACATCCCGACCGCGATCAACGTTCCCTGGTCGAAGGCGGCCAACGAGGACGGCACCTTCAAGTCCGACGACGAGCTGCGCCGGCTCTACGCCGACGCGGGGCTGGACGCGTCCAGGCCCACCATCGCGTACTGCCGGATCGGCGAGCGCTCCAGCCACACCTGGTTCGTCCTGCACGAGCTCCTCGACGAGCCGCACGTGAAGAACTACGACGGCTCCTGGACCGAGTACGGCTCGCTCGTCGGCGTCCCGATCGAGAAGGAGGGCTGAGCGGCCATGTGCGGAGCACCCGCGCAGGACGAGACGCTCGACCGGACGCTCCCGGCGAACGTCGACCCGGCGACCGCGACGGTGATCCAGGGCCGGGTCGTCCGGGACGGCCAGCCGGTGGCCGCCGCGTACGTCCGGCTGCTCAATGCCTCCGGCGAGTTCGTCGCCGAGGTGGTCTCCAGCGCGACCGGCGTGTTCCGGTTCTTCGCCTCGCCGGGGCGGTGGACGGTCCGCGCGCTCGCGCCCGGCGCCGCCGGCCAGCAGGACCTCGACGCCGGAGTCGGCTTCACCGAGACCCGCCTGGAAATCGGCTAGCGCGACGAGCGGTCCGCGTCCCGCCGGTGACACACTGATCACCGGCGGGACGGGCGCGTCCCGATCGGCTACGTCCAGGCGCGGTTGAAGCGGAGGCGGCGCGAGGTGGCGGACAAGAAGAAGCTGCCCGGCCCGGTCGACTCGACCCTCAAGGCCGGCGGACTGCTCTTCCTCGCCGCGCTCGGCGCGGCGCTGCTGACCGCCTGGATCGCCCCGAGCGGCAAGCTCGCCGGTCCTGACCCCTTCTATGGGATGGTCATCGGTCCGCAGGTCGAGGTGCAGAACTCGCTGGCCAAACTGGATGCGCTCGGCGTGAACACGGTGCGCCTGCGGATGGACGTCAAGGACTGGGGCCGGCCCGGTGCCAACACCGGCGGCGCCGCGTACGACGGCGCGCTCGGCCAGGCTCCCGTGCTGAAGAAGCGGGGCTTCCGGGTGGTGCTGCAGGTCAACAGCGAGGGCGGCGCGATGCCCTCGTACCCGCGGGCCAAGGCGCTGTTCCAATGGCTGCTGCGCCGGCCTGGCGCCGGGTCGGTGGACGTGGTCGAGGTGCTCGGCCCGGTCACCGAGCAGGCCGCGAACGCCGACGCGTTCAGCTCCACGCTGACCCGCGCGCAGCAGGCGCAGCGGTACGTCGGCGGCCCGCTGCGCGCCGCGGACGAGGTCTTCCACGCCGCGCGCAAGAAGGTGCTCGGCGCTGCCTTCACCCCGTGGCAGCAGGCGAGCGACCTGCGCCCGGCCGGAGCGTGGACGCTGTCGGTGACCAAGGCCTACGTCGCCGCCGGCTACCTGGACCGGGTCGACTATGCCGGCTTCCAGGCGGACCAGCCCACGGCGGCGGCGCAGGTGGACTGGGTCCGCCGGGCCGCGGCACTATTCGGGCGCAAGCCGGTCTGGGTGTCGGAGTGGCAGCTGAACCGCAGCGCGTTCGGCGACGACGGCTCATACGTGGACGCGATGGGGGCGGCGGCCCGGTCCCTGCACGGCCTGGTCGGCACCGCCTGCTACGCGGGCCTCACTCCGGCCGAGGGGGTGGTGCCGGTGACCAAGGACGGTCGGCGGGAGGCCGAGCCGGCGTTCAAGGCGTACCGGAGCTGGCCGAAGAAGTGAGCGGCCGATCAGTAGACGAGCGCCTGCGCGCCGTCCGCGAGCGCCTCCTCGACGAAGGTCTGCGCCCCGGCGATCCGCACCCCGGGCAGCACGTCGTCGGGCTCGATCCCGCGCCGCGCCGCACACTGCGTGCACAGGGTGACCATGCCGGCGGCGAGCACGGCCCCGAGCAGGTCCGCCAGCGGCGCTGAGTGCGGCAGCTCGAAGGCCTGCGCGCGGCCGGGCAGCGCGAACCAGGCCGACTCGCCGGTCAGCCACAGCGAAGTGGGCACGCCCGCCGCCACGGCTGTCGCCGCCACCGTGAACGCCTGACCGCACCGCTCGGGGGCGTCCGCTCCGGCGGTGACCTTGACGACGAGCGACCGTGCCACGAGCCGACCGTACGTGAAGGCTAAGGTCGGCCGGTGGCCGCGCCGCGGTGGGACCTGCCGATCCCCGACGACACCGCCGACGTGCGCGGCGGGCCCGACCTGCATCCGGCGCTGCTGCCGTTACTGCCGCTGATCGGCACCTGGCGGGGCACCGGCAAGGGCGGCTACCCGACGATCCGGGACTTCGACTACGGCCAGCAGGTGGTCTTCGCGCACGACGGCCGGCCGTTCCTCCGCTACGAGTCGCGCTCGTGGCTCCTCGACGCCGACGGCCAGGTCATCCGGCCGGCGGCCCGCGAGGTCGGCTGGTGGCGGCCGGGGGACGGACCGGACGAGGTCGAGGTGCTGCTCGCGCACCCCACCGGCATCGTCGAGGTGTACCTCGGGCGTGCCACCGGGGCGACCCGCTGGGAGCTCAGCACCGACGTGGTCGCCCGGACGAAGACCGCGAAGGAGGTCGCCGCGAACCGCCGGCTGTACGGCATCGTCGAAGGTGCCCTTCTGTACGCGGTGGACATGGCCGCGATGGGCCTGGGGTTGCTACCGCACCTGTCCGCCCGGTTGGAGCGTGTCGGCGGCTGAGGATCGCCGGGTCGCGGTTCGCCCTGGCGCGGCTCACCCTGGTAGGAAAGTCGCCGTGATCCGAGCGGTCCGCCGCGTCGCGGCCGTCGCGGTCGTCGGGGCCGTGCTCGTCGGGGGCGTGGCCGGCTGCGGCGGCGACGGTCCCGCGCCGGCACCGGCACCGCGGTCGCCGGCGCGCAAGATCGACCCGGCCCGGGGGCTCACCCAGGAGCAGGCCGAGCGCGCGCTGCTGGTCGCCAGCGACCTCCCGCTCGGCTTCCAGGCCCAGGACGGCAGCCCGGACGCCTCGGCTCTCGGCTGCGCCGGCATCGACCGGGTCTACCTCGCCGACGGTGCCGCCGCCCGGGCTGAGACGTCGTTCGGCCACGCGGTCAGTCCGGCTTTCGTCAACGAGACGATCACCACCCGTCCAGGCGGCGCGGAGCCGGCGCTGGCCGGGTTCCGGCGCGCGGCACAGGACTGCGCGTCGTTCACCGGCCGGGACGGCACGGTGTACCGGATCGCCGCACTCGCCATGCCCAGCTACGGGAACGGCTCGGCAGCGGTGCGGGTGACGTCCGGGCTGAGCGAGGCCCGCCCCGTCGACCTGGTCGCCGTCCGTCTCGGCGACACGATCCTGGTGGTGGCGAGCGCGGGAGCCGGCACCGACGACGACGAGCTGGCCAGGACGGTCCTCGCCCGCGCGGTGGTCAAGATTGCCCGCACACGGGCTCGCTGAGCGCCGCCCGTACCCGCGGACGTCGGCCCTGGATCTGTCGGCCCTGGATCTGTCGGCACCTGGAGAGGTCGGCGCTGGAGCTGTGGCGCTGGAGAGGTCGCCGCTGGAGACGTGAGCGCTGGAGCTGTGGCGCTGGAGCTG
>WNGJ01007539.1_pt1 | contig 11586 bp, 11 predicted proteins | sample 5400611 | NCBI WGS metagenome assembly WNGJ01 (sample SAMN13153375, study PRJNA577476) | soil metagenome | isolation source: 40 cm soil or saprolite under Garry oak tree replicate 1 | place: USA:California | collected 2016-06-15 | reverse complement strand
GGCTCACCCGGCGCTGGCGGCACCGGTAGCATGCCGCCGGCCGCGCCGAACCCGAGGTAGCCGATCCAGCCGCCGCCGAAGCAAGCTCCCCCGGCCCGTTCGGGCAGATCACCGGCGTCCGTCGCGTCAAGCTCCTCGCCCGTCTGCACCGGGGAGGCGGTCACAATGTCGCTGCCTCCGGCCCAGGCGCCCAGCAGCGCCGCCGGGTGCGGGTCGGCCCGCAGCAGCCGTAGCACGTCGGCCGCACTCAAGTCCCAGTCCAGCCGGCGGCACACCAGCCGGGACGAGAGCTGAGCATGCATCGTGTTCTCAGGCGTTACGCCGGTACTCCTTCCGGTACGGCACGCGGGCGATACCTGCGAGTACCCTATCGGGCCGCGTTGGCGCCGACATCAGCTCGTCATCCGGCAGGCTGTGAGTTGGAGGAGGATGGAGACCGCAGGTCAGGAACCACGGACGTAGTTCCGGCGCCGCAGGGCTGGCTACGAGACGACAGCCCAGACGACCTTGCCGCGGTGGCCGTCGGCCCCCGGGCCGCCGGGCTCGGCGGGGAACCAGTCCCACCGCTTGCTGACCGCCTCCACCAGCAGCAGTCCGCGGCCGTGCTCGGCGTCCTCGGCGGCGTCCATGCGGACTGGCGTCTGCGGGCTCGCATCCCAGACGCAGATCACGACCTGCGCCCGGTCCGAGGCGAGCCATAGCCGGATGGCGGCGTGCGTCATCGCGCGGGACGCCTGCGGGTGTCGGCGGGCCATACCGGAGCTGTCATGCCGCACGCCCGCCCGTGCCGCCCTGGCGCACAATGTCAACCCATCGCCGAGAATAACCCAGCCGCGCTTCTCCAGGATCCTAGGGAGCCCGGCAAGCCTGGCGGGCACTGAGCGGCTTGAAACCCCAGCTGCCCAGGCTGGTCCTTCTGTCCTAGATGGGGACGGGGCTCACTCAGCATCGCTCGGGGCCGCGGGGGTGAGCTGGGCGCGGGCGGTCGCCATGGCGAGCTCGATCAGGCGTTCGCGGGGCAGGTAGGGCTTCTGGTTCAGGTGAATCATCGCGAGCCCGTCGAGTAGCGCGCAAAAGCAGATCGTGAAGTCGCCGGACGGTACCTGAAGGCCGAACGTGCCCTCCTGCTCGCCGCGCTGCACGATCTCGGCGAGATCGTCATACCACGGGCGCATGAGCTCATCGAGGAAACCGCTCATCTCCGCGTCGTGCGGGGCGCGCGCCCACGCCTCCGTCCACAAGATCCAGGCGGGGTCGGCGGGACCTGACGGCAGGTACAAGTCGGTGAACTGCTCGAGCTGGCGCCACGGGGCCGCAATCTCGGGGAGAACGGCGCGGCGGCGCCGGGTTTCCTCGTGCTCGCTCCACGCCAGCGTCTCGAGCAGGATGTGCTCCTTGGTGGTGAAGTAGTACATCACCTGCCCGGAGCTCATCCCGGCCCGGCGGGCGATCTCGGCCAGGCGCACCCGGTCGATGCCGACCTCCGCGATGAGCTCGAGAGAGGCCTGCAGGACACGGTCACGGCTTCGCTGCCCGTGGGGTGTGCTGCCCGGCCCGCGGCGCCGGGACGATGGCGCGGCCACGCGCGCGGCGGGGTTCCGTGAGAACGCGCTGCTGGCCTGATGCGGGGCGTCGATCATGCCAGCATAACGGGACGGAAACTAGAGTAATACTCTAGACTGCCGGTAAGGGACAACCGGGCTGTCTTCCGGGAACGGGCGGGCGGCATGGGTGCCTGACGGGGGCCGCAGGACCGAGCCTCTCACCGGAGAGTCCTGCGTGGCCGGGGCAGGCCTCTTCCCCGGCCACCGCCGCGGGCACCGGGGCACCGGGGCCCCGCGGCCGGGCATCAGGTAGCGCAGGCAAAGGTGCAACGCCCGCCGGTACCCGCCTACCGCGGGGTGTCTATCGTCCGGGCTCGTGTCGTTTGTGTCCGATCGGAGGCGGGGATGCGCACCCACCGCTACCAGATCACCATCAATGGCGGCCTGGGCGGGGCCGGCCGCGAGGCGTTCGCGGATTTCGGTATCGAATCGGACGGCGCGAACATCGTGCTCACCGGCGACCTGGACCAGGCAGCCCTGCACGGCGCGCTGGCCCGCATCCAGGCACTGGGCCTTGACCTTGCCGAGGTGCGCCGCCTGGCCGACAGCGGAGGGCCGGACGCACAGCCCGCGACCACGCGCCGCCCCGGCTGACCCGGCCTGACCCAGCTGACCGACACCGCGATCATGAACCTCCCGTGTACCTCCGGTACGCCTTTCATGAACTTCACGGGGCTGTACCGCTCAAATACTCGATTGCATGACTGATCTGCGCAGTCACCTGCGGCCGGGAGGCGGTGATGGCTGGCTGGCCGGGTGCCAACCGCGGCCAGGCACGGTGTGGCACCGCGCGTCGATATGCGGCAGTGGTCACGTACATATGGCGGACAGCGTCCGGGCGGAACGAGCGGCGCGCAATAGGAGCATCGTCAGGGAACCGGTGACGCCTGCGCCGCGGCTACCGCCGCGTTGTAGTCGGACTGGGTGAGGAATCCGCCGGACAGCGCGCTGGCCGCGGCGGCGGTGTACTTGGCCACGTAGTCGCTGTGCGTCGGGTACAGCGACCGCAGCGTCGAGTTGCTGAACGGGGTGTAGTAGCCCTCCAGCAGGCACAGGCCTTCGTTGCGCAAGGTGGTGTCGGTGATCACGCCGGTCTGGAGCGTGGTGAAGATGTTCTCCAGCGTGCTCAGCAGCTGGGCCGGGCTCAGGCTCTGCTGGCTGGGCTGGGAGAAGTTGATCGCCGAGTACGTCTGCGTCGGTACCGCGATGTCGGGCAGCCGGATTCCGCCCAGCGCGTTTCCGTACTGGTCCCGTTTCACGACGTTGAACAACGGCGTGGTCGCGATCGGGCTCCCGTGCGGCGGCTGGACGCCTTGGGTGATCCACTTCTGCAGCACGGCCAGCGCTGCGTCCTCGGCCTGGTAGACCCCCATGCTGTCGGGCTGCGTGGCCCCGTTGGATACCACTCCGAACACGCATTTCGGCGCGGTCAGCTGCGGTTCCTCGCGCTGGATGGTGTTGGCCTCATAGAGCCCTTCGTGCAGGTCGATGTGAGCGGCCCCGGCCAGCTCCCAGGTCCGCAGGTAATTGCTGTCGGGCTGCCTGGCCAGCGCCGCTCCCAGCTCCTCTATGTCGCCCTCGGTGTTGATCTGGATGAACGGCGTCGTGTTGTCGGTCCGGACGTATGCGGGCGCCGGCAAGAACCCCACCAGGCCGCCGCCGATCGGCGCGGCGAAGACCGACCTGCCGATGGCGAGGAAGCCGTCGAACACGTGGCTGACCGGCTGGATCGCGTTGACGTACGTGTCCACCCGGAAGGCGGACTGCGAGTCCCCTGCGCCGATCACCGTCCGCGGCACCAGGCCGCCTAGCAGGGTCGCGCTGTCGGCCCGCAGCACCTGTGCCGCCTGGCTGAAGACGTCGTAGGACTGCCCGTCGCCGGAGTCGCCGAGCGAGCCGTACCGCGCGGAATCCCAGGCTCTGAGCTCGTTCATGCTGCCCGTCTGGGCTGAGACGCCGACGTAGGCATACCCGGCGGACAAGACCTCGGAGTAGATCTCCGACCACACCGGATCCTGGTCGCCGCCGGTGGTGTCGTTCAGCCATTCCACCACCACCGTTCCGTTGAACTTCGCGGGATCGGTCGGGTACCGCACGAGCAGGCGCGTCCGGTACGGGACGTTGCTCTGCGCGACGGACACGCCCCACCGGCCGCTGGAGGACCAGGGGCCGCTTTGCCGGTAGATGCTGGTCGTGCCCGCCATCGTGAACTCGCGCTCGGCGTAACCATACGAGGCGAGGTTGATCGTGGGTGCGCCGGGGAAGCTCGCGGTGGTGGGTACCGCGTCGTAGGGATAGCCGTGAGTGCCGGCGCCGGGCGGAATCTCCGTGACCTGCGGTGCCGCCAGGGCCGGCATAGCCACAGCGCTCGGGGCCATGGCCAGTGTCGATGCCAGCAGCGTGCCGGCGAGCGCGCCGCCGATCATGCCGCTGACAGTGCGGCTTCGATGCCTCATGTCGCCTCCGGATCTGGGTGAATCTGTAGCACTGCGGTACCTGTTTCCGGCCGAAACTGTAGCACTGCCAGACCACTTTGCCTAGCCGGTGCGGCGGACCGGCAAGCCAAGGGATCTGGGGGACCGGCATCTCAGTTAGGATCGCGTGTGGACCGATCTCGCACCTACCGAGGCATCACGGCGGCGCAGCGCCGGGCTGAGCGCCGGGAACGGCTGCTGGAGGCGGGCCTGGAACTGTTCGGCACCATCGGCTACGCGCGCACGTCGGTTCGCGCGGTCAGTGCCGCCGCCTCGCTCAACTCCCGCTACTTCTACGAGTCGTTCCACAGCCGGGAGGATCTTCTTTACGCCGTCTATCAGCGGATCCTCAGCGACATCTCCACCAGGGCGAGCGAAGCCATGACCAGCGAGGACACGCTCGAAGGACAGGCGCGAGCGGGCTTGCGAGCCGCCTGGACGACGATCACGGAGGACCGCAGGAAGGCGAGGATCGTGACGCTCGAGGTCGTCGGCGTGAGTGAGCGGCTGGAACGGCTCCGGCGTGAGTCAAGGCAAGCCCTGGCCCAGCTCACGGCCGACAACGCGCTGGTGCTGGCGGGCAGCGGTGTCCGGCTCAGGCTCGACCCGGTGCTGACCGCCCGCTTCCTGATGGGCGGCGTCGTCGAGATCCTGCTCGAGTGGATCAGCGGAGACCTGGACGCCTCGGCAGACGAAGTGGTCGAGCACTTCACGGTGCTGTTCACAGCGGCGGCGTACGCCGCGGTGGCCCCGCCTGCAGACGCCGGGCAGTTACGGATCTGGCCCGTATCTCGCTTGCGCCGTGAGGCGCCGGGAATCGAAGAAGGTGCGATACCTTGCGGGTGCCGAGAATGCTGTCATAACCGCTGACCTGGTCTCCGAGGGGGGATCGAGTTAGCTACCTGGCTGCGCGGGCATCGCTCGTTCGGGCTCATGACACTTCGACTCGTTACTAATTGGCGGCTTGCGGGCATCGAGGCCTCGGCTGAAGGTGCCGCTATGTGCTAGTGGTCCGTTTGGCCGGCGGGTGCCTGCGCCTGGGAGCGGGCGAGGGCTTCAGTGACGGCGCTGGTGTTTCCGTATTCCCAGCTGCGGTGCTGGATGATGCGCTCGATGCGCCAGCCCTCCGGGGTCCGGAGCATGTGGTTGGTGTAGGAGCCGCGCAGCAGGTAGAACTCGCCGTTGCCTGATCCGCGCAGCAGGTGCTGGGCGTACATGTAGGAGTGGCAGATAGCCCGGCCGGGATCGCTGGAATCGAACTCGACGACGTGGTTCGGGCTGATGTGCTGGGTAGCGGTGAACCCGTTGAGGGCGGTGGATACCCGCGCGACCAGGTCGGCGCGGGAGACGGTAGCGGCGGGGATGCCGCCGCGGACCGATGTCGGCGGTACCGTGTCTGGTGCCGCCATGCTAAGCGCCTCTTCCGGTCACATAGAGCAACTGCCGAGCGGCTTTGGCGTGCCAAGGTCTACGCCGGAAAGGATCTGCTGACCGGCCGCGAGATCCGGTTCCGGAAGACCTGCAAGAGCGAGCTCGCCTCCCAGAAACAGCTGAGTAAGCCCCGCCATCTCGCGGCCTGATAAAAGGACAGTATCGGGGCCAACGCCGATCCCGCACGTTGCCGAGGTGCGGCAACCGCGATTCATTCGTTTTGTCCAGATCTGTGTACGGGACCGGCCGTGGTTTCTCCTCCCGCGCTTTTGGTGCCGCCCATGGTGACGACGGCGCGGGTTCCGCCGCCCAGGGCATCGGTGAGCACGATGGTGGCGCCGTGCGCGGCCGCGATCTCCCGGGCGATGGCCAGTCCGAGGCCCGCCGACCCGCTGGCCTGTTCCCGGCTGGCGTCCAGCCGGACGAACCGGCCGAACACCCGCTCCCGTTCGGAGGCCGGGATGCCGGGGCCATCGTCGGCGATCTCGACGATGGTGCCGTCCGGCCCGGTGGCGGCTGTGATCAGCACCCGGCGGCGGGCGTACCGGACCGCGTTGTCCAGCAGGTTGCGGAACATCCGGGACAGGTCCTCCGGGTTCCCGGCCGTGGCCGTCCCGGGGGGAACGGACAGCTCGATGCTGATGCCCGGCGCCGGGGTGGCGGCGCGCAGGTCGGCCAGCAGCGCGGCCAGGTCCACCGGGTGGCGGCGCGCGGCGAGCTGGTGCGCGTCGGCCTTGGCCAGCACCAGCAGCTGGGCGATGAGCTGTTCCAGGCGCTGCGACTGCCGCACGGCCCGGCCGGCGATCTGCGGCCACGGCGCGCGGTCCGGGTGGGCCAGGCCCACCTCCAGGCCGGTGCGGATAGCGGTCAGCGGGCTGCGCAGCTCGTGGGAGGCGTCGGCGACGAAGCGGCGCTGCCGGGCCGCGGCGTCCTCCAGCCGGGCCAGCATGTCGTTCATCGTGCGGGCCAGGCGGCCGATCTCGTCGTCGGTGCCGGATTCCGGGACGCGTTGGGACAGGTCCGCGCTGGTGATCGCGGTGACGGCACCGCGGATCTGCTCCACCGGCCGCAGCGCGCGCCCGACCACCAGCCACACCGTGCCGCACGCCAGCACCAGCAGGACCGGCACGCCGATGATCAGCAGCCAGGCGAACGTCTGCTCGACCTGGCTCTGCAGGTAGGTGCGGGCCGTGGTGGCGATGGTGACCGGACGGCCGCCGACTGTGGCGTGCTCGGCGTACTCGGACAGATCGTCGGGCAGCATGTGGTCCCCGGCCGGCGTGCGGACGGGGGTGGCGGAGCCCGGCGGGAGCGTGTAGAGGTAGAGCGCGGGCCGGTCGGCCCAATTCCGCGTGGCGGCCAAGACGATGCCGTCCGGGGCCAGCATCTGTGCCTGGGCGGTCGGGACGAGGTCCGAGGCGGGCAGCGTCCTGGGGAAGGTGCTGCCGGCCACGGACTGCTCGATCTGGGTGGCGTAGGTGCGCAGCTGGCCTTGTATCGTGCTGTTGGCGGAGTTCAGCTGCAGCCGGTACATCACCAGCAGCCCCAGCACCACCGCCGCGGTGAGCGCGAGGCCGGCCACCGCGGTGACCCGGGCGCGGACCGTGCCGGGACCGGCCCGGCGGACCAGCCGCCGCCAGCCGCCAGGCCGCGCGGTCATGTGGTCGGCGCCCGCGGTCATGCCTGGTCCCGGATGATGTAGCCCTCGCCGCGCATCGTCCCGATCGCCAGCGGCCGGCCAGGCCTCTCGATCTTGCGGCGCAGTCGGTGCATGAGGACCTCGACGACGGCCGGGTCGCCGTCGAAGTTGACGTCCCAGCAGTGCTCGAGCAACTCGGTCTTGGACACCACGTATCCCTTGTGCCGGAGCAGGTATTCGAGCACCGCGGCCTCCCGGCTGGTGAGGTCCAGCGGGACCCCGTCCCTGGTGGCGGTGCGGCCCGCCGGATCCAGCGCCAGGCCGGCCGCGGCCAGCACCACCGGCCGGGCGCCGAGAGTCCGGCGGGTCAGCGAGCGCAGGTGGGCGAGCAGGACCGGGTAGGAGAACGGCTTGGGCAGGTAGTCGTCTGCCCCGCTGTCCAGGCCCTCGGCGTGGTCCAGGTCGTCGTCCATCGCGGTGAGCATCAGGATCGGCGTCCACCGGCCCGCCTCGCGCAGCCGCTTGGCCACCTGGTAGCCGTCCAGGCCGGGCAGCATCACGTCCAGGACGATGACGTCGTAGGCGTTCTCGGTCGCCTTCCACAACCCGTCGACGCCGTTGCCGGCCACGTCGACGACGTAGCCTTCGGCCGTCAGCCCCCAGGCCAGGGCCTCGGCGGTGTCCCGCTCGTCCTCGACTACCAGCACGCGCATGATCTATGATCCCCCGGCTCGCCGGCGGCGCGTCGCAGCCAGCCCGGTCGCCGCGTCCGCAGGCGGCACCCCGCACTCCCCGAGAAGGATCACCGTCACGATCTCGCCGATGAACCGCACCAGCCACGCGATACGGGTCAGGGCGGTGCGCCGGGCGTTCCCGGCGGCCGGCGCACCGGTCGCAGCCTGGTCGGCGGGCACCGGGTCGGGCGTCGCGTCATGCGTGGAGCTCTTCATGGTCTTCCTCCGGTGCCTTGGACGTGGTGGCGGACGCTGAGCGCGCCCCGTCCGGCTCGCGCGCCGAACCAATCGAATGCGGCTTTAGCGCCACGGGGAGCAGATGCAGGGACCGTCCGCCGCGCCGTGATCTTCGGCTGGATGATTTCGTGAGGCTTGCCGCGTGGCGCGCAGGTGCCGCACAGCTGCTGCGGGTGGCTCGGGCCTGCCGGGGCGTCTCGGGGTGGCCGATCAGATCACGACGGTGCTGCCCGGCCAGGGCAGCGATGTCGTAAGGGTGCAGGGACATTGCCTTGCCCGTCGGCTGGGACCTCATGGCGCCAAGCTAGGGGACGGAACCTTTCCGCCCGCTTACAGCGTCCCGCGCCGCCGTTCCCGCCGCGCCCGTGCCGGGCTCACCCCTGCTGCTCGCGGCCGCCCTGGCTGGTACACGGGCGGTGCCCTGGTGCAGCGATGCTGACCAGATTTCGGGCTCGCTGTCCCCTGATCGGCCACGCCGAGCCTGGCCATACGACGGGCACGATACCCACCCGCGACGAGTTTCTCGCGCCCGACGCAACTGGTCAGGCTTATCGGCAACCCGCTGTATTACCCGGCCAATGTCAGGTTCGTCGCGCTGTCCTGGCCGAGATGGGCAGAGCCGGGCCGGGCCGTCCGGAAAAGGTGCTCGGCTGACCAGGCTGGCGGATCACCGGCGAGACGGCGGCCGCCTACACGATGTCATCGGCGCGATCGACAGCACGGCTCCCGTTCCTGCCCGGCAGCATGCCGCTCAGCGGTGGCGACGGCTTCGGCGGGGAGAGGACCAGGACGCCGGCACCGGCGACGGCAAGGACACGTCCAGCAAGCGCGGCGGTCATAGCGGCGCGGGGCGCTGTAAGCGGGCGGAAAGGTTCGGTTTCCTAGCTTGGCGCCATGAGGTCCCGGCCTTTCCGCGTCAGGGAGGCACGGACTTCAGTCAAGCCGGATCATCAGGAGGAGCAGATGGACTGGAACCTGTTCGGTTGTGCCCGCAGGGGGCACGCGACGTACGCGCCGGACGAACCGGAGCTGCGGGACCGGCTGATGGCCCCGGCCGCGGCCGGAACGGCCTGGCGGTGCCTGCGCTGCGGCGCGTTCGTGACCGCCGGGCCGCGCGGCGGCGGCCCGGCCGCGGCGGCGCCGCTGATCCGCCGGGGTACCGAGCTGCGCAGCGAGCTGATCCTGCGCGTGTTCGCGGTGGAGCGGTTCCTCCGCTTCTGGATCTTCGGGCTGGCGGCCTACGGGGCGTGGCGGTTCACGTCCGACCGGGCCGGGATCCAGCGGGCCTACGACCATGCCCTGCCAGCCATCCGCGCCCTGTACGGCGATCTCGGCTTCAACGTCAGCCACTCCAAGCTGCTCGTGCTGATCCAGCATGTGTTCACGCTCAGCCCGCGCTGGCTCACCCTGCTGGCCGTCGGGCTGGCCGTGTACGCCTTGGTCGAGCTGGCCGAAGCCGCCGGGCTGTGGCTGGGCCAGCGGTGGGGCGAATACCTGGCCGCGGCGGCAACCTCGATCTTCCTGCCGCTCGAGGTCTACGAACTGGCCGGGAAGGTCACCTGGCTGCGGGTCGCGGCGCTGGTGATCAACCTGGTGCTGGTCATTTACCTGGTCTGGACTAAGCGGCTGTTCGGCGTTCGGGGCGGCAAGGTGGCCTACAAAGCGAGGCTGCGCAGCGAGTCCGTGATCGAGGTGGAGCAGGCCGCGCTCGCCGAGGCAGCGCCCGGCCAGCCCGGCCCGGACACGCCCGCTGATGCGGAGGGTCAGCCAGTCGGCGATAAGCCGCCAGGTCGCGGCGCTGCCGCGGCAGGACCGCAATCCGAAGCTGGGCCGGGCCGGCCGCGCGGTTATCGCCGCCCCGACCCAGCTGCTGTCCCGGCGCCTGCAGCTGATTCGGCTAGTCCCGCCGGAAACGCTGATGCACTGGTACCGGCGGCTGGTCAACAGGGGGGATCGCAATGAGCTGGATCGCCTGCTTGGCAGGCTGCGGCCAGAACCCTGCCCGGCAGGCGCTTACCCAGGTGACGTCGGGGGCGTTGGTCTGATGAGTGACCGGGGTACGCGTGCCTGCCCGCCCGATCGGGCTGGTGCCCGGCATGGCAATGGGTTTGTTATCGCGTGAAGCGCAATCACGCGCCGAGATGCTGCCGGTCTCTGGCGGTCATGGTGCCGGGGGGACACTGGGCCCGCCAGAGGACCCGATGCGGACGGCCTGGCCGGTGCCGGCGGGCGCCACGCGGCCAGGTCCGCCGGTCATGGCTCCTGGGCCCGGCTCGAGCTTGACCGTGCCGCCGGTCCGGGCACCACGGCGAACTGCGGTCCGAACGGGAACGGGTAGGGCTCGCGCACGAACCGGACCCCGGTGATCTCATCGACCCGCACGTCCATGATCCAGCTCGCCGCGCCGTCGCCTGCGGGCCGGATGGTACCGCGTCTTCTACATGATCGAAGACCTCACCCTCAAGCAGGCCGCCTTGGCCAAGGGGTGAGCGAGGACCTGTATGACCGGCTGATCGACCCGCTCGCACTGACCCGCGGCGGCCCGGCCGACCTCCCGTAAAACGCGGGTAGCCCGACACGGTCGGGAGCGCGTCGACGTGCCCGCCCCCGATCAGGGGCTCTCCTCTTTGCCGAGTGCTGGGTCCCCCGCCGCGCCCGGCCGGGCCGCACGCCCGCGGTCGGGCGAATCACTGTGCTCCGGTGACGCCTCCTCACCCGCCCGGCGGTGACGCTGGCATAGCCTGCCTCTCGGCAGGGAATTTCAGCACTGGATTGACATGGCGAACTCGTCTGGGGACGCTGCCAGAGAGAAACCGAAGGGAGGCGCGAGATGGCACAGGACGCGGAGCGTACAGCGGTTCCGGGGATCGCTACCGACCGTGCCGCGCCACCGACGGCGGCGGAGGCGGCGGGTCCGCCTGGTGCGGCCGCGGCGGCCGACCGCCGCTGGTGGGTGCTGGGCGTGGTGGGACTGGCGCAGTTGATGGTGGTCCTGGACGCCACGATCGTGAACATTGCGCTGCCCTCGGCCCAGCACGACCTGGGGTTCTCAAACGCCGACCGGCAGTGGGTGGTGACGGCGTACTCCCTGGCGTTCGGCAGTCTGCTGCTGCTCGGCGGTCGGCTGTCGGACCTGGTTGGCCGGCGGTGGATGCTGATCATCGGCCTGACGGGCTTCGCCGCAGCCTCCGCGCTCGGCGGCGCGGCGACCGGCTTCGGCATGCTGGTGACCGGCCGCGCCATTCAGGGCGCGTTCGGTGCCTTGCTGGCTCCGGCGGCGCTGTCGACGCTGGCGGTGACCTTCTCCGACCCGGCCGAGCGGGGTAAGGCGTTCGGGGTCTACGGTGCGATCGCGGGCGCCGGCGGCGCGGTGGGGCTGCTGCTCGGCGGGGTGCTGACCGAGTACCTGAGCTGGCGGTGGTGCCTGTACGTCAACGTCGTCCTGGCCCTGATCGCCGTCACGGGCG
>WNGJ01007535.1_pt1 | contig 11588 bp, 3 predicted proteins | sample 5400611 | NCBI WGS metagenome assembly WNGJ01 (sample SAMN13153375, study PRJNA577476) | soil metagenome | isolation source: 40 cm soil or saprolite under Garry oak tree replicate 1 | place: USA:California | collected 2016-06-15 | reverse complement strand
TCCCAAGCTACACGAACTGGCTGCGAGCAAGAACCCATTCGTGCGCACCATGCATGACTTTCTGGTGAAACTTAATCCCGAGCCGCACCGCCGCATTTTTCTGAAGCCCTTCATGCGCGATCAGACAGCAGAATTTTGTTCCAGCTGTCATAAAGTCCATTTGGACGTGCCCGTGAACCACTATCGCTGGATTCGCGGCTTCAACGAATACGACAACTGGCAGGCCAGCGGCGTCTCCGGTCAGGGCGCGCGGTCTTTCTACTATCCGCCGCGCTCGCAGCAGTGCGCCGACTGCCACATGCCGCTGACTCACTCCAATGATTTCGGCAACCTCAGCGGATTCGTGCACTCGCACCGCTTTCCGGGTGCAAACACCGCGGTTCCAACTGCAAATGAAGACGCGGATCAGCTCAAGCTAACCGAAAGTTTCCTGAAGAGCGGCATCCTCAGCGTAGATATTTTTGCGATCTCGCCCGAGGCGGCGCAGGCCAAGGCCGTTGCGACCCCGCAATCCGATATTCAGACGACATTTGCGGTCGGCGAAGAAGCGGAAACCAAAATTGCCTCCGCAACCACGGAAGCTTCGCCTATCTCCGCGCCGCTCAATCGTGTGCAGCCCGTGCTGCGCCGAGGAGATACAGTGCGCGTAGACGTTGTAGTCCGCACCAAAAAAGTCGGTCACTTCTTTCCTGGTGGAACGGTCGATGCGTACGACACTTGGCTGGAGCTCAAAGCCACAGATGACAAAAACCAGACACTCTTCTGGAGCGGCATGGTCGAAGATAACGGCAAAGGTCCAGTTGAAAAGGGCGCGCACTTCTATCGCTCACTGCAGATCGACGAACACGGCAATCCGATTAACAAGCGCAATGCCTGGTCCACGCGCTCGGTTGTCTATGTGCGCCTGATTCCGCCGGGCGCGGCTGACACAGTGCATTACCGTATGCACATTCCTGAGAATGCAGGAAACAAGATCACACTGCACGCCCGCCTTTGCTACCGCAAATTCTCCTGGTGGAACACGCATTTTGCTTTCGCGGGAGTGCCCGATCCCAACCAACCAAAGTCGGAAATCACCCCCGGCTACGACGACACAAAGTACTCCTTCACAGGTTCTTTGCAAGGCATCTCTGCGAAGAAAGAGGCGATTCCCGACCTTCCCATCGTCGCCATTGCGGAGAACGAAGTTACGCTGAATGTCGTGCCGCATGGTTCTATCGCGCCCAAGCCGGAGACCGACTTCCGCGCCGACGACTGGCAGCGCTGGAACGACTACGGCATCGGGCTTCTGTTGCAAGGTGATTTGAAGGGCGCCGAAGCTGCATTCCAGACGGTGACCGAAATAGATCCCAAGAATCCCGACGGATGGGTGAACATCGGCCGCGCTGCCGTCCAGGAAGGCGACATGGATCGCGCACGGACGGTTCTCGAAAAGGCGATTGCGCTAAAGCCCGATCTCGCGCGAGCGCGTTACTTCTATGCCCGAGTCCTGCGTAGCGATGGAAATTACGATGGGGCTGCCGATGAGCTGCGCAAGGTGATAGCACAGTACCCGCGCGATCGGGTTGTGCTCAACGATTACGCCAGAGTGCTTTTCCTGAAGCGCAAATACCAGGACGCTGTTACTGTTTTGAGCTCAGTGCTGGCCATCGATCCCGAAGACCTGCAGGCGCATTACAACCTGATGCTCTGCTACAACGGACTCGGCGATCCGAAGCAGGCGCAAGAGCATCAGGCACGCTACCTGCGCTTCAAAGCAGACGAGTCTTCGCAGACCATCACCGGGCCGTATCGCCAGCTTCATCCCGAAGACAACAACGAGCGCCAGGCAATCCACGAGCACGTGTCGGTGCCGCTGCCAGCATTGAAGCAGGCAGCAACGTTGACGGGCGAGGACGCCCGTCACTCCACAAGCCGTGTAGGGACGGGCGTCCACGCCCGTCCAGTCGAGCGAAGCTCGACGCGCGCAGGCGTCGTCGCAAAAATTGGGGATCCGAAGTAATGCGCAATATTCTGATTATCTTGTTGGTTTACGTTTCCGGCACTGCTTTCTCGCAGATTCAATTCCGGGACATCACTGCCCAAGCCGGGATCCGCTTCGTCCACAACAACGGTGCATTTGGGAAAAAATACTTGCCCGAAACCATGGGCCCCGGCTGCGCTTTTATTGACTATGACAACGACGGCTGGCCCGACATCCTCCTGATAAACGGCGAGAACTGGCCTGGACATCCCGGCCCGCAATCTACTCTGAAGCTTTATCACAACAATCACGACGGAACATTCACCGATGTAACTCGCAAAGCCGGACTCGCAATTCCAATGTTCGGCTTGGGCGTGGCCGTGGGCGATTACGACAACGACGGCTACGACGATTTATTCATCACCGTGCTCGGACAGAGCCATCTGTTTCACAACAACGGCAACGGCACGTTCGCCGATGTAACTAAGTCCGCTGGGCTCTGGGGACCAAACGAGTTCTCCACCAGCGCCGCATGGGTCGACTACGACCGCGACGGCAAACTCGATCTCGTGGTCGCGAACTACGTGCAATGGTCTCTTCAAGGAGATCTCTTCTGTACGCTCGACGGTTCGCACAAATCCTATTGCACGCCCGAATCCTACAAAGGCTCTAGTGCGCGGCTTTGGCACAACCTTGGTAACGGCAAGTTTGAAGACGCCACACAGAAAGCGCACTTTTTCGACAATACTTCCAAGAGCCTGGGTGTCGCCATTCTCGATTACAACAACGACGGCTGGCCCGACGTCGTGCTCGCCAACGACACGCAGCCGAACAAACTTTATCTGAACAAGAAAGATGGGACGTTCGAAGAAAAGGCCGTTTCCTCCGGAATTGCCTTCAGCGAAGACGGCGTCGCCCGCGCCGGCATGGGCGTCGATGCGGCTGACTACGACCGCTCAGGGCGGCCTAGCTTGATTATTACGAACTTCGCGAATCAAATGCTCTCCCTTTATCACAACGAGGGCAACGGACTGTTCGTCGATGAAGCCCCCAGTTCGGAAGTTGGGCGCGCGTCGCTAGTAACACTCGGCTTCGGCTGCTTTTTCTTTGATTACGATAACGATGGTTGGCCCGATATTTTCGTTTCCGACGGGCACATTGAAGATCAGATCGAGAAAGTCCAGAAGCGCGTCAGCTATGCCGAGCCTCCACATGTTTTTCGCAACCTGGGCGGAGGTAAATTTGCGGAGACCACGCAATCTCTGGGCAGCGTATTTGCAGCGCAGAAAGTAGGCCGGGCTGCAGCGTACGCCGACACTGATAACGACGGCGCCCTGGATGTGCTGGTCACCACCAACGGCGGCCGGCCGTATCTCTTCCACAACGAAGGAGTGACGAATCGCAGTGTGCGAATCAAGCTGGTCGGGACGAAATCCAATCGCGATGGAATTGGCTCGGTAATTACTCTTACTTCCGGCAGCGACAAACAGTCGAAGATGGTCCGCAGCGGCTCAAGCTATTTGTCGCAAAGCGAATTGGTCGCGACGTTCGGTCTGGGACAGAAGATGAAAGCGGATTCGCTTGAGATTCAGTGGCCAAGCGGGAATACTGACAAGTTGACCAACGTCAATGTGGGACAAACTGTCATGGTGCAGGAAGGGAAGGGCACCGTTTCCTCGCGAGCGTATGGCCCTCCAACAAAGCCTGTCCGCGCAAATATGGCGAAGCTTTCCGCCGAAAAGCATTAACCACAGAGGGCACAGAGTCACACGGGGGCTGACAGAAGGCGATTTTCTCTGTGCGACCTCTGTGTAACTCAGGGTCCTCTGTGGTTAAATCTTTAGCGATGAAATCTAAACTGCTGTTGTGCGTCAGTGGCCTGCTCGAGGCTGTACTGCTCATTGCCGCCGTTTCCGAGAAGAAGCTCGACCCCACTGAAGCTGCCCGCCTGAACAATCTCGGCTGCGCCTACATGAACCAGCAGCTCTTCGAGAAAGGTCTAAAGAATTTTGAAGATGCCGCCACGCTTGATCCCAATCTGCGCGTCGCGAAGCTTAATCAGGGCGTCGCGCTTCTAAGCCTGGGCCGTGTGGATCCAGCCAAGAGACTCCTCGACGAAGCCGCGAAGGACGATCCCAAAGATCCGCACGTCTGGTATGCCCTGGGAATGCTGGAGAAAAACAGCAGCGATCCGCAAGCAGCAGTCGAAGATTTCCGCCGCGTGATCGAAATCGAGGATAGTGACGCCGACACCTGGTACTTCCTGGGCACGGTTTATTCCCAGCTCAAACAATTTCCCCAGGCGATTGATGCCTTCGAGCACGCACTCAAGCTGAATCCGCTGCACGCCTCGGCGCAGTTCGGACTCTCGCGCGCCTACCAGCAGTCCGGCGACACCGCCCACGCCCGCGAACACCTGGCGCGCTTCCAGTACGTCACGCAAAACAAGCTGGGCTCGGCGATGAGCCTGGCCTATGGCGAGCAGGGCAAGTATTCGCTGGCCGAGGAGTCGCAAGCCGCCGCAGTCACAGTCCCGCCCCAGATTCCGGTGAAGTTTGTGGATGTGACGAAGGAGGCAGGACTAGTTTCGACGTCTAAACCATTACTTAATGGGTTCGGTCCAGGGGCATGTTTCCTGGACTATGACAATGACGGCAGAATCGAGATCTTTTTATCTGAGAACGGTTCTCAAGGTGGCATCGCGCTTTACCGCAATCTCGGGAACGGAAAGTTCGAAGATGTTACAAAAAAGGCCGGACTCGACCCGGCCATTCGTGCTGTCGGATGCACGGCAGGGGATTTCGACAACGACGGCTTCCCTGATCTGGCGTTGAGCCTTACTAGCGAGGGAGTGAACATTCCGAATCACGTTATTCTCTTACATAACGAAAAGAACGGCACATTCAAGGACGTGACCGATGTGGCCGGAATCAAGAGTGACGGCCTCAGCGAGGGATTGACGTTTATTGATTACGACCACGACGGCGACCTGGATCTTCTTGTCAGCGCAATCGATCTGGGACTGCCAGTGACCGACACGTCCAGAATTCTGAACTATCGTTCAGTACCGACAGGGAAGAGTGCGATGTGGCGGAATAACGGTAATGGAACGTTTACAAACGTTGCCGACCAGATCGGATTTGAAAGAACGAACCCTTCGCGAAACGCGATCGGTACTGACTACAACAATGATCGCGCTGTCGATATGGTTCTCGCTGGTGGCGCTCCGGTCATCCTCGAAAACCCACGGGAGGGAAATTTTCGTATTCGGAAACCTTGGTTGCATGATACTCCCAACCCGAGTACTGCTGTTATTGCACTCGATTTCAATCATGACGGCTGGATGGATTTAGCATTCGCGCACTGGACACATCCTGGTATTTCACTTTGGCGCAATAATTACGGCAAGAGGCTAGAGCCGGTAAAGCTTCCCGAAACCAACTGGGCCCGCGCGTACGGCATCGCCGCCTTCGACTACGACAACGACGGCTGGGTTGACCTCGTCGCCGTAGGCGAAACGAAAGACGGTCAAGGTGAAATCCGCCTGTTCCGCAACCTTGGCCCGGATGGGTTCAAAGACGTCACTGCCGACGTGGGCCTCGACAAAATTCAGCTCAAAGATCCTCGCGCCATCATCACCGGAGACTACGACAACGACGGCGCCACCGACCTGCTCATCACCCAGAACCACGGCCCCGCCGTCCTGCTCAAGAACGAAGGCGGCAACAAGAACAACTGGCTGCGGCTCGCGCTCAAGGGACTGAACGACAACAAGAGCGCCATCGGGACCAAGGTCGAAGTTTTCTCCGACGGCATTCGCCAGAAATATGAAATCTACGGCTCCAACGGATATCTCGGGCAGAACTCGCCCTATCTCACCGTCGGCCTCGGGCAGGCCAAGCAAGCCGACGTAGTGCGCATGCTCTGGCCCGGAGGCGTGCTGCAAGACGAAATCGAAGTCGCGGGGAATAAGCAGCAGGATTTTCTGGAGCTCGATCGTCGCGGCAGCTCCTGCCCAACGCTCTTCGTCTGGGATGGCAAACATTACGAACTGGTCGCTGACATTCTGGGCGCCGGCGTCGTCGGACACTGGGTAGCGCTGGGTGAGCGCAACATTCCACGTCCAACGGAGTGGGTAAAGATTGATCGCGACTTGATTCAGGAAAAGTTTGGATCCGAGGATTCCCACGTCTCCGAAAATCGGGGAGAAGTGGGGCACCCCATTTCTCCCGAATCCCAGTCATTGGGTGCCCCATTTCTCCCCGATTTTCGGAGACGTGGGGACGGTGTAGGGGCGGCCCTCCAGGTCCGCCCACAAGGAACTCTCAGTTTCCGTCTGATGGAACCCATGGAGGAAGTCGTCTATCTCGACCAGGTAAAGCTCCTCGCGGTAGACCATCCGGCGAATGAAGAGGTTTACCCCAACGAATATTTCGCCAGCAATCCGCCCTATCCGGAATTTAAGGTGATCACAAGCCGCAACGCGCGCCCACCTGCTGGCGCCTGGGACGACAAGGGCCGTAATCTTCTCCCCGATTTGCTCGCGCACAAGTACGTGGGCAAATTTGACCTGCTTCCATTCAAGGGATTCGCCAAGCCGCACAGCCTCACGCTCGATTTAGGCGAACCATACCGCGGAGGGCCACTGCGCCTGCTCATGCATGGTGAGATCGAGTACTTCACTGCAACTGGAATGTATGCCGCTTCCCAGGCGGGCATTCAGGCCACTGCACCTTACGTAGAAGCCGAGGTTGTAGATAAGGACTTGTCGGACAAGAGTGTCCGACCCACACGGGATCGTGTAGCGGCGGGCGTCCACGCCCGCCCAGCCCGGACGGGGACGTCCGGGCCTACGCGAGTCGTTGGAGCGACGGGCGTCTCGCCCGTCCCGCCGGGCGGGGACGCCCGGCACTCCACAACCCAAACAAACTGGATCCGTATCACCGACGACATGGGATTCCCCGCCGGCTTGCCGCGCACGATCACGACTGACCTCACCGGCAAACTCCCGCAAGGGACCACGTGCATCCGCATTACGACCAACCTGCAGATTTACTGGGACAGCATTCTCATCGACCGCAGCCAGCGATCCGAAAACTTCATGCTGAGTACTGTTCCACTGACGAAAGCGACGCTCGACTATCATGGCTATCCCCGCCAGATCGAAGACAAACCACCCGGCAACGTGAAATACGTTTACGAGCAGGTGAGCCGCACCGGCCCATACGCCCACCAGGCTGGAACCTACACGCGCTATGGGGACGTTCTATCTCTGCTGAACGCATTCGACGACAGGCTGGTCGTGTTCGGCTCCGGCGAAGAGGTCGCCTTGGAATTCGATCCTGCGAAATTGCCGTCACTTCCAAAAGGCTGGACACGCGATTATTTCTTCCATGCCAACGGATACGAAAAAGACATGGACTTCTATGCCGCCGAAGGCTCGACAGTCGAGCCGCTGCCGTTCCGCCACATGGGAAGTTATCCCTATCGCGGCAAGTCATTTCCGGCGGACGCAGAGCATCTCGATTATATGCTGAAATACAACACTCGGTTTGTATCGGGCAATGAACCACAGGGGTACTCGTATGAGTTCTCGAAACCGGTGACGAAGTGATGCGTTCGTGGCCATGACAAAATTGACGCCACCCCACGAGCGATATCATCCCAAACTAGCCGTCAGGCGAGAGAGGAATCCGACGAAGCGTAGCGAACCGGCACCGGTGCACGCGGGAGTCGCAACCCTGTTGACACCATCGGTGGTATCGACTTGACGTGAGGTCCTCCGCTTTCAGCGGGCTCGGGATGACACTGGGTGGTGACTTGGTGAGTGGGCTGGTTCAATCGTTTTAATACTTGACTTTTTCGCGCAACGCAAATTCAATACCCGCACATGGAAACCGTGCTCGCTGGTTCGACCGTTCCCCGGCTCAAACGTGTCCTGACACTTTGGGACCTGATTTTCTACGGCATCGTCCTGATCCAACCCATCGCCCCCGTCCCGCTGTACGGCGTCGCCCAAAAGCTTTCGGACGGTCACTTCGTCACCATCATTCTGATCGCCTTGTTCGCCATGCTGATCACTGCGGTCAGCTATGGTCGCATGGCCGCTCTCTATCCGTCAGCAGGTTCCGCCTACACTTACGTCGGTCGCGGACTAAATCCGCACCTAGGCTTCCTGGCCGGTTGGGCAATGATTCTCGATTACCTGCTGCAGCCGCTCATCAATACGGTGTGGATCTCGACCGCGCTACATGAGCGCTATGCTCCAATGGTTCCGTACATCGTCTGGGCAGCGATCATCGCCGGTATCATGACGGTGCTCAATCTCGCCGGAGTAAAGGCGTCGGCGCGCTCCAACAAATTGTTGCTGGCCGTCATGTCGGTCGTCGTGGTCTTATTCGTGGTACTTGCCGTTCGATATTTATTCGGCGGACAGGGATGGCGTGGAATTTTTTCAATCCAGCCAATCTATGATCCACGTACATTCAATTCGCATCGTATCCTTACTGCGACTTCGTTCGCCGCGCTCACCTACATCGGCTTCGACGGCGTGACCACGCTTGCCGAAGACGTCGAGAACCCAAAGCGAAACGTCCTGCTCGCTGTAGTGCTGACCTGTATTTTCGCCGGCGTTTGCAGTGCGTTTGAAGCGTATCTGGGCGCGCGCGTTTGGCCCGATTGGCGCTCATTTCCAAACCTCGAAACCGCCTTCATGGACATCTGCCGCCGCGTCGGTGGACTCTTTCTGTTCAATGCCATGGGAGCCATCCTGATCGTCGCCGCGTTTGGCAGTGGCCTCACCGGAACGTTGGGCGCAGCCCGTCTCCTCTTCGGAATGGGCCGCGATGGCGTGCTTCCGCGCAAAACTTTCGGGTACTTAAAGCCGGGCAGCAATACGCCGACATTCAACATTGTCTTGATCGGAATCATTGCGTTTGCCGGGGCAGTCCTCTTGAACTACGTGGGCAGCGCGTACGAGCATGCGGGCGAGTTGCTGAACTTCGGCGCCTTCCTGGCGTTCATGGGCGTAAACCTGGCGACCTTCTGGCAATTCTCTGTGGTGTACGAGCCTGGATACCACCGTAAAGTGTTGAAAGACGTAATTCTGCCCCTGATCGGTTTCGGCTTCTGTTTCCTGATCTGGTGGAATCTCAACTCACTGGCAAAAACCGTAGGCGGGATCTGGTTTGCCATCGGGCTGCTCTACGTCGGAATCCGCACCCGCGGATTCCGCGCCGCTCCCGTGATGATCGACTTCAGCGACTCGTAAGCCTTACGGGCAATTTGCAGAGAATAGCTTCTTCATGTGCCTTCTTTGCGATCTTTGCGAAACCTGCGCGCACTTTGCGGTCAACAGCATTTAACCGCGAAGAGCGCGAAGGAGGACCGCAAAGGTCGCAGAGAATCACTCGACATTCCATCCCTTTACTTCCACACTCGGCGATGCCGTTCCCAACTCACTGGCGCGATAAGTCGCCGTGATCTCCCGCGTCTCGCCAGGCAGCAGAGAGACGTAATTGTCCTGCCAAATCGCAGGCAGAATTTCCTCGCCACCTTTCCGTTTATTCACTTTGAGCCGCACAAAAAACGCGAGGTTCTTAGAGGGATTCTCCAGCGTCACGTGAGTGATTTCGTTTTCGCCCTGCCGCTCGCTGTGCTCGGTCATATTCAGCTTCACCTTCGGCAATTGTGAGAGAGACGTGAAATCCGCATAGGAAAGCGTGGGAGTCGTGAACCAGTTGGATTTTGCCCAGTCCAAAGTCTCCGGCTTAGTTGAAAGCCAATAAAAATTCGAGCCCACAACCTTTCCAGTCGAGTCCAGAACATGCAAATCCAAGAGGTACGTCGGACTCAAATCCGCAATGTCTGGCAAGCTTACGATTTTCACCACGCCATCCGCCGGAACATCTACCGTGCTCTCCTTCGAGAACTTCTCGCTCATATCGAGATTCAGGACTTTCGTTACAACGCGAAGGCCCTTCGCATCTTCGTAGCGGCTGTTGACCAAGTAAACAGAGTTGTCGTCGTATCCGTAAACCGGATCGAGCGGTTGCATGGCAGACTTCGCGCCGAAGTAGCCGCCACCGGGCCGTAGATAATAGTCGTACAAGTGCCAGATCATTGAGGACCAAGCATTATTAAGCATCCACTGAATCACGCCCCCGGATGTGTACTTGTTGCGGCTGTAGGCCTCATACATCGCACGAATGCCCTCGTATGCCTGCAACTGCGACTTGAAGGTGTAATCTTCCAGGCTGGTCGCTGTTCCGTAGCGCGCGTTCAGAGCGTCAGTGAAAACGTGGAGGTCTTTGAACGAACCCCCGCCGGCATGAAAGTTCCACCAGTCGTCGATGGGCCACAGATGTTCTTTCGGCAACATCATCTTGACACTTTCAATCGGAGGCACCGCCGGCCCGGGGCTAGTCTCGGTATTGAATCCATAGCCGCCGCCGCATCCCCCCTCATTGCAGTTTTGCGGATGGTTCGCGCCCAGTGAGTCCTGCATCCAGTACGCAGGCGCGACGTATTCATAAGGGCCACTCATTTTCACGCCGCTGTCACCGCTAAACCCCGCCTTCTTTCCCGTCGCCGAGGAGACCGTGGGATTCGGCCACAGCAGCTCTTTCTCAACTTTCAAATAAGTCTGTTCGACATCCGGCGGCGGAGGATTATCGCTGCCGTTCAGCCATACCAGCAGGCTCGGATGGCTGCGTAGCCGGTAAATCTGGTCACGCAACGATTGTTCGGCGATTCCATAATCTTCCGGCTTCCAGTTCGGCCAGTGTTCCCAGTGATCGCAACAGCACCATCCGGCCATCACAAGAATTCCGCGCTCATCGGCGAGATCGAAGAATTCTTTGGTCTCCAGTTTGCCTTCGAGCCGGATCGTGTTGAGTCCCATGTCCTGGGTGTAGCGCAACTCGTCGCGGAGCCGCTGAGAATTTTCCCGCAGCATCATGTCAGGAGACCATCCGCCGCCACGAATCAGAATCTTCTTGCCATTGATCGAGAACACGCGCTTCCCGGCGGCGTTCATCTCCGACGTGATCTCGCGAATACCGAACTTCGTTTCTGCCCGATCCGAAATCTTACCGTCGGCCTCAAATTCCATGTTCAGCGTGTACAGTTCCGGTTTTCCCATCTGCGCGGGCCACCATAGCCGCGGACCGTCGATGTTAAGCTGGGCGACCTGAGCAGGATCGAAGGTCACGTCTTTCTGTTCGTTCGGCCTAAGTTCCACCTCCTGCGAGAACTCCGTCTTCTCGATCTGCCCTTTCAGTACTCCCTTGACCGCCTTGCTCGTGCCGTTCTTCACCAGCGCAGTCATGGTCAGATGTGCCTTGCCATCGGGATCAACTTTCGAAACAGCCGTCGGATAACGCACGGCGACTGGTCCGCTGGTTGTGATCTCGACGCTGCGGTACAGACCCATGTTCTTGTCCGGAGGCGCCGGGTTCCAATCCACGAACGTGATCGCTAGATCTTTTTCTGTCGGCGAAAAAACTTCCACAGCTAGAACATTTGGTTTTCCCGGTAGCGCAGCATCGGTGATGTTGAATTCCCAAGTCCGCCAAGCGCCTGCCACATCCTCCTTCTTTCCGATCTGCTTCCCGTTAAGCCAAAT
>WNGJ01011546.1_pt1 | contig 11590 bp, 9 predicted proteins | sample 5400611 | NCBI WGS metagenome assembly WNGJ01 (sample SAMN13153375, study PRJNA577476) | soil metagenome | isolation source: 40 cm soil or saprolite under Garry oak tree replicate 1 | place: USA:California | collected 2016-06-15 | reverse complement strand
GCGTCGCGCCAGTCTTCCTTCTCTTCGTGCAGGCGGCCGAGGTCGAGCCACACCTGCACGTAGCCCGGATCGAGGTCCAGGGCGGCCCGGTAAGCGGCGAGCGCGCCGGAGCGGTCCCCCACGGTGAGGGCCACGTCGCCCTGCAGCTTCCGCAAATCCGCGCGGGCGGGGGCGCGGGTCTGCGCGTGCTGCAGGGCGGTGAGCGCGCCCGCGGCGTCGCCCCCTGCGGCACGCCCTTTCGCCACCGAGATGAGGGCGTCCACGTCGTCGGGCGTGAGGGCGACGAGCTGCTCGGCGAGGCCGCGGGCTTCCTCGGCTCGCCCCAGCGCGAGCAGCGCCTTCACTTCGCCGAGCAAGGCGTCGGGCCGGGCGGCGTCGGCGGCGCGGGCCTCGCGGAAGCGCTCCAGCGCCTCGCCATGCAGGCCGCGGCGCGCGAAGATGCCGCCCAGCAGGACGGCGGCGTCGGCCCGGTCGGCGCCGCGCTGCACCGCCCGCGCCGCCTCCGCCGCGGCCATCTCCATCAGCCCCTTGCTCACGTAATCGCGCGCCAGCGCGAGCGGATCGTCGCGCGACGGTTTCGCCGCCGCGGGCGCCGCGGACGGCGGCGGGGCGAGCTCCTGGAAGATGTTGTCCACCAGCCGCTGATCGAACGAGAAATTCTCGCCGATCGTTTCGGCGCTCACGTCGGCGGAAATCTCGGGCGTGATGCCGATCGTCCCGGTCTCGAACTGCAGGTCGATCGTGAGCGCGAACTTCTGGGACACGTAGTACGGATCGAGCTCGAGCGCGCGCTTCGTCGCGCGCAGCGCGCCGTCGAAGTCGCCCAGATTCGAGAGCGTGAAGCTCAGGTTGTAGTGCGCACCCGCGTGATCGGGTTCCGCTTCCACCGCCCGGGCGAACGCGTTGCGCGCGTCGGCGAAGCGCTTCAGCTCGACCAGGACGATGCCCACGCCGTTCCACGCCGCCCCCGACCCGGGCTCCGCGGCGAGCACCTGGCGATACGCCTCGAGCGACAGCTGGAACCGCCGCAGCTGAAACAGCAGCAGGGCGAGGTTCAGGCGCGCCGGCGTGAACGTCCCCTGGAGCTGCAGCGCCGTGCGGAACGCGTCGATCGCCTGCTCCGTTTCGCCCTGGTGGGCGAGCACGACACCGAGGTTGTTCCAGGCGAGGGCGTACTTGGGGTCCACCTCCGCCGCCTGGCGGTACGAGGCGAGCGCGTCCGCGGCGCGGCCCGCCTGATGCAAGACCACCCCGCGCTCGTTCCACAGCTTGGGGGAGTCCGGCACGTCGCGCAGCAGCGTCTCGTACAGCTCCAGCGCCGCGTCGAAATCATGCTTGAGGAGATGCACCTCCCCCATCGCCTGGAGCGTGAGGCGCCGGTCCTCGCCGCGCTCCAGCGCCAGCCGGTACTCGCGCAGCGCCTCGTTGTAGTAGCCCTTCTGGCGGAAAGCGAGCCCGAGGTTGTAGTGCGCCAGCTCGTTCCCGAGGACGATCCCCGGCTCGGGGGTCTGCCGCTGGCGCTCCTCGCGGGCCTTGCGCTCGGCGTCGTAGCGCTCGAGCGAGAGGTTGGTCTGGGCGCGCGCCAGCGGCGGGTTCAGCTCGATCGCGCGCTTGGACGCCACGCGGGCGTCCTGATGCCGGCCCAGGTCGCCCAGCACGAACGCCATCAGGTAATGGGCGTTGGCATTGTCGGGGTTGAGCGCGACGGCGCGCTCCAGCGCCGCCAGCGCGTCGGCGTTCAGGCCGCGGCTGTAGTACGCCTCCGCGAGGTAGAACTGCACCACGCTGCTCGACGGCTCGAGCTCGCAGGCGCGCAGGAACCAGTCGGTGGCGACCTCCACGCGCCCACGGCTCTTTTCGGCGAGCCCGAGCTGGATGATGGCGGCGACGTCGTCGTGGCGTCGCGCCAGCAGCTCCTCGAACTCACCGGCGGCTGCTTCGTGCTGGCCCAGGGTGGCGTACGCCCGGCCCAGCTCCCACCGCGCGTCGCGATCGTCGGGCCCCTGGCGCAGCCGCTCCTGCAGGTCGGCGACGCGGCGGTCGTAGTAGCCGGTGTCGTGGTGCGCGATCTCGAGGTTGCGCTGCGCGATCTGCATCTTGGGGTCGAGCTCGAGCGCGCGCGTGAACTCGGCGATCGCCTCCGCGACCAGCCCCTTGCGGTAGTACAGCACGCCGAGATTGTTGTGGGCCCCGCCGTCCGAAGGGTCGATCCGGCGGGCGAAGGATCGGAGCGCGGCGAGGTCGCGTTCGGAGAGCGCCGGCGCCGTCACGGCTCAGGTCAAGCGGATGGCGTCAAAAATGGCCTTGAGGGACGCCAGATCGGGGAGCAGCAGGAAGTGGCCCCGGAGCCCCTCTTCCGCGTCGATGTGGAACTCTGTCTCGACGCAAAACACGAAATCGCGGTCATGCCCGAAATTGAGGTAGGCGGTCGTGAGCACCGCGGCCGACAGATCCACGACGAGGCTGGGCACCGAGGGGAGCAACAGCATCCCCATAAAATCGGAGAGCGCGTTCATGTAGGCGCCCGAGAGGATGTTGCCGGCTTCCTTGAGGCACGACTGCTCCAGCGTTTCGTAGGTGCTGGTGGTGCCCAAGGGGCGGCGCAGCAGCATGTCGCACAGCCGCCGGCCCACGGCCTCGGGGAACAACAGCAGGGTGCGCCCGGTCAGGTCGCCGAGCATGTGCATCAGCACGGCCGCCACGACGTCCTGCGCGCTGCCGAGCAGATCGGGGACCTCCTCCAGCCGCGCGATGTTGATCTGGGGGACGCTGATCATGATGCGGCGGTTGGTCATCTGCGAGAGGGCGGTGGCCGCGTGCCCCGCGCCGATGTTGGCCACCTCGCGCAAGGCGTCGATCTGCAGCGCCTTCAAGTCCCGCACGTCCTGCATGTCCTCCCCCTCCCTTAGAGGAGCCCGCCGGCGTCGAGAATCAACGCGGGGACTCCGTCGCCCATGATCGTTGCGCCGCTGAACAGCGGCAGGGTTCCCTGGGGCGCGTCGAAGCTCTTCACCACGATCTCCTGCTGGCCCAGCATCCCGTCCACCACCACGCCGGCGCGGCGCTCGCCCATCTCGATCACGATGATGGGCCGGCGCGGCGGTGCCGCGCCCTCCCCCGCCCCGAGCAAGCTCCGCAAGTGCACGAGCGGCACCACACGGTTGCGCAGCACGATCGCCTCGCGACCCTCCACCGCCGTCGTGGGCGCCACGCCCAGCTCCACCGTCTCGGTGACGTAGGTCAGCGGCAGCGCATAGCGCTCCCGGCCCACGCTCGCGATCAGGGCGCGCACGATGGCGAGCGTCACCGGCAGCCGCAGCACGAAGCTCGTGCCCTTCCCCGGCTCGGTCCGCACCTCGAGCGTGCCGCCGAGCGCCCGCAGGCGCGTCATCGCCACGTCGATCCCAACGCCGCGGCCCGACACGCTCGTCACCGCCTCGGCGGTGGTGAACCCGGGCCGCGCCAGCACGCGCAGCAGCTGGTCGTCGGACAGCGCCTCGGCGTGCGCGTCCACGAACCCGTCCCGCTGCGCCCGCGCCAGCACGTTGGCGCGGTCGATCCCGCGGCCGTCGTCCGCGATCGTGATCATCACGCTGGCGCGCTCGCGCACCGCGGACAGCACGATCTCCCCTTCGGGCTTCTTCCCCGCCTTGCGCCGCTCGGCCGGCGGCTCGATGCCGTGATCTACGGCATTCCGCAGCAGATGCATGAGCGGATCGCCCAGCTCGTCCAGGATGGTGCGGTCCAGCTCGATCTCCTTCCCCTCCACCCGCAACGCGACCTGCTTGCCGAGCTGGCGCGCGCTGTCCCGCACCAGGCGGGGAAACCGGTCGAACACCTGCCACACCGGCGTCATCCGTGCCTGGATGATCTCAGCCTGAAGGTCGGTCGAGAGCCGCGACACGTGGATCGCGATGTCGTCGATCGCCGGATCCCGCGCGCGCGCCGCCAGCTCGTTCAACCGGCCGCGGGCAATCACCAGCTCGCCGATCAGGTCCATGAGCGAGTCGAGCCGGCGCAGCTCCACGCGCAGGTGGCGGGTGCGGCCGCCTTCCCCCGCCGCCGCCCCCGCCTCGAGCTGCGGCCCGGCGCCCTCCGCCTCCGCCACGGCGACGTGCTCCACGTCGCCCGCACTCTGGATCGCGGCGACCACCGCCGCGGCGGCGGCGCCGGACTCGAGCCGAAACGCGAACCGCCCGTCGAAGTCCTCCGCCTCGAACGCCGCAAGCGGCGGCGACACGGCGTGGACCGCCCCGAGCGCCTGCGCCTTGCGGAGCGCTACGAGCGCGCGTCCGCCCTTTAGCGCCGCCTCCGCCCGCAGCGTCACCTGCACCAGGCGGCCGGTTCCCTCGGCGCGCCCCTCCCGCTCCACCTCGGGCACCGCGGGTGCCGGGACGGGCGCCGACGGGCGCGCCGCACCGGGCGCGAGCCGCGTTCCCACGCCCTCCAGCTCCGCCAGCAGCGCGGCCACGTCCAGCTCGCGCTCGCGCCCCGTCACCGACAGCTCCACGGCCTTCTCGAGCGCGTCCACCGTGCGGAACAGCAGCTGCACCAGCTCGTCCGTCACCGCGCTCGAGCCGCGGCGCAGCGCGTCGAGCACGCTCTCGGCGCGATGGGCGATGTCCGCCACCCGCGCGTACCCCATGGTGGCGGCCATCCCTTTGATCGTGTGCACGGCGCGGAACAGGCCGGCCACGGGCTCCCGCGCCGCCGGATTGCGCTCCCACTCGAGCAGCAGCTGGTTGCAAGCGCTCAGGTGCTCGCGGGATTCGGCCAGGAACAGCTCGGCGTACTGCGACAGGTCCATGGCGCGCTAGCCGAGCACCCGCTGCACGGCTTCGAGCACGCGCGACGGCTGGAACGGCTTGACCACGAAATCCTTCGCGCCCGCCTGGATCGCCTCCACCACCAGCGCCTGCTGCCCCATCGCGCTGCACATCAGGATCTTCGCGTCGGGATCGTGCTTCACAATCTCGCGCACGGCGTCGATCCCGCCCATGTCGGGCATCACGATGTCCATCGTCACGAGGTCCGGCTTCAGCTGTTTGTAGCGCTCGACCGCCTGGTGCCCGGTCTCCGCCTCACCCACGACCTCGAACCCCGCCTGCGCGAGGATATCGGTGATCATCGTCCGCATGAAGATGGCGTCGTCGCAGACGAGGACAGTGTGGCTCACACACCCTCCCTAGGAAGCAAAAATCGGGGTTAGCAGCGCGTCGGTATCGAGAACCACGAAGAGCTGGCCGGCACGGCGGCCGACCGCACGCACAAGCGTGGGGTCGATGCCGGGCAGCGCCTGCCGCTGCTCCAGCGTCTCCCCGCTCACCGAGAGGAGGTCGATCACTTCGTCCACCGTGAAGCCGATGACCTTGCGTCCGCCGCCGAGCTCGAGCAGGACGGTCGTGCCGTCCCGCGGCCCGCCAGGAGGGGCCGGTTGGCCCAGGGCCCGCCACCCGTCCACCACCGTCACCAGGCTGCCGCGCACATTGACCAGGCCCGCCACCAGCGCGGGCGCGCCGGGAATCCGGGTCGGTTCGAATCGCGGCAGGATCTCGCGCACCGTCGCCGCCTCGGCCGCGCAGGCCAGAGTGCCCACCCGGAATACGAGGAGCCGGACTGTCCCGCCGTCACTCATCCGAGGCGAAGAAGCCAAAATACTGCAAGGGGTTGCCTTGAGCAAGCAAGTTCGCGTCGTCCGCCGCACGCGCGAGCGCCGGGAGCAAATCGGCGGGCCATTCGGAGCGCAACACGAGCGGCACCCCGCTCACCGGATGGTCGAAGCGCAACTCGGCCGCGTGCAGCAGCTGGCGCGGCGCGAGCGCTTCGATCTGCTCTGCCGGCAGGCGCAGCGACGGCGTCACGCGCCGGCTGCCGCCGAAGGCGTATTCCCGGTCGCCCACGATCGGATGCCCCACGTGCGCCAGGTGCACGCGGATCTGGTGCGTGCGGCCCGTGCCGAGTCGCAGGCGCAGCAGATCGACGTGCGCGAAGCGCGCCAGCACTTCGGCGTACGTGACGGCGTGCCGCCCGCCCGCGAGCACGGTCATGCGTTGCCGGTCGTTGGGGTTGCGCGTGATGGGCGCCTCGATCGTCACCGGGCTGTTGGCCAGATGCCCCCAGGCGAGCGCGGCGTAACGCCGCTCCACGCGGCGCTGCTCGATCGCGCGCGCCAGCCGGCGGTGCGCGGCATCGGTCTTCGCGATCAGCAGCAGTCCCGACGTGTCGCGGTCCAGCCGATGCACGATCCCGGGACGCCCTTCCCTTCCCCCTTCCCCCTTCCCCTCGTCCGATCCCTCGGACAGCGGGGTCCCGCGGCCGACCAGCACGTTGACGAGCGAGTCGTCCCAATGGCCGGGCCCCGGATGCACCACGAGCCCCGCGGGCTTCTCGAGCACGGCGATGTGCTCGTCTTCGAACACGAAGGTCAGGTCGCGCTGGGCCGGCGCGTAGCGGCGCGGCTCGGACAGCGGAGGGGGGAAGGCGACGGCGACGATGGCGCCGCGGGCCAGTAGGGCCGACGCCCGCAGCGGGTTGCCTGCGACCGAGACGCGCTTGTCGGCGATGAGCCGCGCGGCGACCGTGCGGGACAGGGACAGCTGCTCGGCGAGGAAGCGGTCGAGGCGCTCGGTCTCGGGCACGGCCACGCAGAACGTGATGACCGTTCCCTCCGCCGCCGCGCCGCTCACGGCTCCGCCGCCCGGGCCTCCTTGGCGCGCTCCTGCTCCCGGCCTTCGAGCCACAGGGACACGGCGAGGGTGATCGCCCCCACGGTGATGGCGGAATCCGCGACGTTGAAGGTGGGCCAGCGCAACGCGCCTACCCCGACGTCCACGAAGTCCACCACGCCGAGCGAGCTGCGGAGGCGGTCGATCACGTTCCCGAGCGCGCCCGCGCACACGAGCGAGAGCGCGAGCAGGCGGAAGCGGTCGCCGGGGCGCGCGGCGCGCACCATGGACCCGAGCACGACGAGCGCGGCGAGCGCCAGGCCGAAGAAGATCCAGCGCGAGTACTCGCCCAGGCACAGCCCGAACGCGGCGCACTGATTGTACACGAGGCGGAGCTGCACGTAGTCGCCGATCACGCTCACCGGCAGGTGGCGCGCGAGCAGCGCCTCGGCCAGCAGCTTGGTGACGACGTCGGCCACGACGATCGCGGCCGCCGTCCCCCAGAACAGGCGGCGATCAGCGGCGCTTGCCATCTTCCTCCTTCGCCTTGCAGCGGATGCACAGGCGCGCGTGCGGCAGCGCGTCCAGGCGCTCGAAGCTGATCTCCTCCCCGCACTGCTCGCACTTGCCGAACTTCTCGGGCGCCTGGTACAGCCGCCGCAGCGCCTGGTTCACGTGCCAGAGGTACCGCCCCTCCTGCGAGGCGAAGAGAAACGCCTTCTCGCGCTCCATGGCGTCGGTGCCCTGGTCGGCCATGTGGAACGAGTAGCTCGACAGGTCGCCGTCCGAGGCCTGGAGGCTCGAGTTGAACGACTCCCCGTAATAGCCCAGCTCCTTCATCACGCGGGCGCGCTCTTCCATCAGGCGTTTCTCGAGATGACCGAGCTGCTTTTTGTTCAGGCCTTTGGTTTTCGATTTCGTCGGCATTATCGGGTTCCGCCCTTTCGTCCGTCATGGCGCCGCAGCGCGATCGTCACGCGACGCCCGTCGATGTCCACCTCTCGGGTGAGGTCCGCGCCTTGGAGCCCGCTGCCGAGCAGCGTCTTGCGCGCGAGCGTCTCCCCCTCGATGAAGCCCTGAAACGCGGCGGCGGCGGATACGACGTCCTCCGCACCCGTCACGCTCAGCTCGATCCGCGTGGTGAACTCGTAACCCGCTTCCTTGCGGAGCCGCTGCACCCGGTTCACCACTTCGCGCGCCAGCCCCTCCTGCACCAGGTCGGGCGTGAGGCGGGGATCGAGGGCCACCACATAGGGCCCATCCGCCTGCACGACCCAATCGCTCGTCACCTCGCGCGTGATCGTCACGTCCTCGGGGAGGAACTCGTACCCCCCCCCCCGCACGGGCCCACCATGTTCTAGCACGAGGAGCTGTTCCGCTGTGAGCCCCGACACGGCGGCCGCCGCCCGGGGGGTATCCTTGCCGTAGCGCTTGCCCAGGGCGCGGAAATTGGCCTTGCCCCGCAGGGTTACGAGGTCGTGGTCCGAAGCCACCACTTCATAGTCCTTGGCGTTCACTTCGGCAGCCAGGATATCTAACAGGTCGCGGAAGAGCGGGCCCTTCACCGCCGCGGGAACGGCCACCTGGATCTTCGCGACCGGCTGCCGCACCGGCAGGTCGCGTGCTTCGCGCGCCGCGCGGCCGAGCGACGCCAGCTTCCGCACCGCCGCCATGGCCACGAGCAGCTCGGGCGCCCGCCTCCCTCTGTCGGCCGGAAACGACGCCAGGTGCACGGATGTTCCGGTGAGTGCCCGGTGCAGCCAGTCGGCGACGAAGGGGGCGGCGGGCGCGAGCAGCCGGGCCGAGGCGACGAGCGCCTCGTGCAGGGTCTCGAGCGCGAGCGGGTCCGTGGCGCGATCCGGGGCCCAGAAACGCGGCCGGTTGCGCCGCACGTACCAGCGCGACACGTCCTCGCCCACGAAGTCCATGATCGCGCGGGTGCCCGCGGTGACGTCGTAGTCCGACCACGCCTGCCGCACGCTCGACACGACTTCGTCGAGCCGGGCGAGCAGCCAGCGGTCGGCGAGGGGCCGCTTCTCAAATGGGGTCGCCTGCGCCTCCGCGGGCGGCCGCCAGTCCTCGGCGTACTGGGCGAAAAAGTCGTAGGCGTTGCGCAGCGTATTGAGGAACCCGCCCACGACCTTCGGGATCTGCCCCTGGTCGAACCGCTTGGGTAGCCACACCTGGCTTTGGCCCACGAGGTACAGGCGCACCGCGTCGGCCCCGTGCTCCTCGATCACCTGCCACGGGTTCACCACGTTGCCGCGGCTCTTCGACATCTTCTGCCCCTGGGCGTCGAGCACCAGCTCGTTCACGATCACGTTCTTGTAGACCATCGAGTCGAACGTCGCGACGCCGATGGCGAGCAGCGAGTAGAACCAGCCGCGCGTCTGATCTACTCCTTCGCAGATGAAGTCCGCCGGAAAATGGGCCTTGAAGTCGGCCTGGTGAGCAAACGGGTAGTGCCACTGGGCGTAGGGCATCGCCCCCGAGTCGAACCAGGCGTCGATGACCTCGGAGGTGCGCCGCATGGTGCCGCCGCACTGCGCGCACTTCCACGCGTAGCCGTCGATGTACGGCCGGTGCGGATCGAAGTCCGCGGGCAGCGCCCGCCCGTCTCGGCGAGCTCCGCGTAGGAGCCGAGCACCTCGCGGTGCTCGATGTCGCGATCGCACTCCCACACGTTGAGCGGCGTCCCCCAGTACCGGTCGCGCGACAGCGCCCAATCGACGTTGTTCTCAAGCCATCCCCCGAAGCGCCCGCTCCCCACTTCCGGCGGGTGCCAGGCGACGTGGGCGTTCACCTCGAGCAGCCGCGCCTTGAGCGCCGTGGTGCGCACGAACCACGAGTTGCGTGCGTAGTAGATGAGCGCGGAATCGCAGCGCCAGCAGAACGGATAGCTGTGCTCGTGCGGGCGCGTCTCCACCCAGCGGCCCTCGTGCTTCAGCCGGTCGATGATCAGCCGGTTCGTCTCCTTGTCCGTGACGAGCCGCCCGTTCAGCTCCTCCCAGCGGGTGCCTTGGAACGTGCCGTCGGCGGCGACGGGGTTCACGAAGGCGAGCCCGTACTGCCGGGCGGCCTGATAGTCGTCGGCGCCGAACGCCGGGGCCATGTGGACGAGCCCCGTGCCCTCATCGGCCGACACGAAGGTCGCCGCGATGATCACCGCGCGCTGGCCCTCCTGCGGCAGAGGGACCAACTCGAGCGGGCGCACGTAGCGCTGGCCCACCAGGTCGCGCCCGCGATAGCCCGCGACCTGCGGAGCGGCGGAGAGCGGCTTGCCGCCGACGTGCACGTCGCCCGCCCGCGCCGTCGCCACGACGTAGCGCGTGCCGGCCACCTCGTATTCGCCGTACTCGAGATCGGGATGCACGGCGACCGCCACGTTCGACAGCAGGGTCCACGGCGTCGTGGTCCAGATCAGAAACTGGCGCCGGGCATCCCCTTCTGAGGGGAAGGTCACGTACACCGAGTTCGTCTGCACCGTCTCGTAGCCCAACGCCAGCTCGTGCGACGAGAGCGCCGTGCCGCAGCGCGGGCAGTACGGCAGCACCTTGTATCCCTTGTACAGCAGCGCCTTCTCGTGCATCCGCTTGAGCAGCCACCACACCGTCTCGATGTAGTCGTTGCTGTAGGTGATGTAGGGGTGCTCGTAGTCGAGCCAGTAGGCGACCCGCTCGGAGAGAGCCTCCCAGTCGGTCTTGTAGGTGAAGACGCTCTCGCGGCACAACCGGTTGAACTTCTCGACGCCGTACGCCTCGATCTGCTTCTTGCCGTTGATCCCAAGCGCCCGCTCGACCTCGATCTCGACGGGGAGCCCGTGCGTGTCCCACCCGGCGATGCGCGTGACACCGTGGCCCAGCATCGTCTGATAGCGGCACACGAGGTCCTTGATCGTGCGCGCGAACACGTGATGGATCCCGGGCCGGCCGTTCGCCGTGGGCGGGCCCTCGAAGAAGACGAAGGGCGGCCCGTAGCGCGCGGCCTCCTGCGTGCTCTCGAACAACCGCTCGTGCTTCCAGGTCGCGAGCAGCTGCTTCTCCAAGGCGTCCGCCGAGAGGGCGGGATCGACGCGTGGATACGGCATCAGCCCAGGCGCTCCAGCACGCCGGAGATCAGGGCCGTGAGCCGGGGCTCCGCTTCCCGGGCCACCGCGATGATGCGCTCCACGGTCGTGGGCTCGAGGGAATCGGGGAGGCACAGATCGGTGATGATCGAGACGCCGAGCACGCGCATCCCTGCGTGCACGGCGGCGATCACCTCGGGCACCGTGCTCATCCCCACCACGTCGGCGCCGAGCGCGCGCAGCATGCGGTACTCGGCGCGCGTCTCCAGATTCGGTCCGGTCACGGCGACATACACGCCCTCGCGCAGCAGAATCCTCAGGTCCAGGGCGACGGCGCGTGCCAGCGCGCGCAGCGCGCCGTCGTAGGGCTCGGACATGTCTGGGAAGCGCGGGCCCAGGCGGTCGTCGTTCGGGCCGACGAGCGGGTTGTCGCCCAGCAGGTTGATGTGATCGGCGATGAGCATCAGGTCGCCGGGGCGCCACAGCGGGTGCATCCCGCCGCAGGCGTTCGAGACGACCAGCAGCCGCGCGCCCAGCGCGTGGAGCACGCGCACGGGGAAGGCGATCTGCTGGAGCGAGTAGCCCTCGTAGCGGTGGAACCGGCCCTGCATCGCCGCGACGCGGCGACCGGCCAGCGTACCGAGCAGCAGCCGGCCCGCGTGGCTCTCGACCGTGGACAGGGGGAAGCCGGGAATCTCCCCGTAGGGGATGCGCGTCGCGACGTCGATCTCTTCGGCGAGGCCGCCCAATCCGGTGCCCAGTATGACCGCCACCTCGGGAACCAGCGTCGTGGCCGCCCGCACGGCGGCCACCGCCTCCGCGATCATTCCCCGCGCTGACCGTCCAGCGCCCGGAGCTC
>WNGJ01007528.1_pt1 | contig 11590 bp, 6 predicted proteins | sample 5400611 | NCBI WGS metagenome assembly WNGJ01 (sample SAMN13153375, study PRJNA577476) | soil metagenome | isolation source: 40 cm soil or saprolite under Garry oak tree replicate 1 | place: USA:California | collected 2016-06-15 | reverse complement strand
ACGGGACCGAAGAAAGATGCGGCTCCGCTGTATGCGATTGCGGTGACGCCTGGTGACGTGGCGGTGCGGCGGAACAGCGACCAGCTTATTACCGCGCGTGTGACCGGCATGAGGCCGGAGAAGGTGCAAATTTTTGCTCATTACCAGAGTGCCGGGGCTTGGGAACCGGTGACCATGCAGGCGCAGCCGGACTCAGGTGGCTTGGCGGCGTATCAGTTTGTCTTTGCGGGTCTGCCGGAGAACGTCGAGTACTACGTGGCTGCCGGTCCGCTGGTTTCGCCGCACTACAAGGTGCGCGTCCTGGATCTTCCTTCTGTGAAGGGGATTCGAGTGACGTATCAGTATCCGAAGTGGACCGGGATGAAGCCGGTGACGGAGGAGCACTCTGGCGACCTGCGTGCCATTGAAGGGACCGACGCTGCACTCGAAGTCGAGATGGACCGTCCCTTGAGGGATGGACAACTGGCGCTTGACGGCGGCAAGACGATCCAACTGGCGAGTGGCGAGGGTAACAGGTACCGGGGCACCATCCACCTGGAAAAGGACGGCGCCTATCATGTGGCCGCGTCTGACCAGGGCCAGCCGGTGCGGCTCTCGGAGGACTACTTTATCGCGACGGACAAGGCGATGCCACCGGAGGTTGCGATCAGCCGTCCAGGTGGGGATTATCGCGCCAGTCCGATCGAGGAGGTTATGGTCGGGGTGAAGGCGGCGGACCAGTTTGGGCTGAACGATGTGCATCTGCATTACTCCGTGAACGGCGGCCCGGATCGCGACGTGAGCCTGCTCAAGACACCCGGCACGAAGGAAGCCGACGGCTCCTATACGTTGCGGCTGGAAGATTTCAAGCTGGTGCCGGGCGATCTGGTGAGTGTCTATGCGACGGCGAAGGATGGGCATGCTGAAGCCCGCACGGAGATTAGTTTTATTCAGGCTGATCCATTCGAGCGCGAGTTTTCGCAGTCGCAGCAGAGCGGCGGTGGAGGTGGCGGCGGTGGTGGCGGGCAGAACAACCAGACCGACATATCCAAGCGCGAGAAGGAACTGATTGCTGCGACGTGGAAGCAGCAGAATGATAAGGCTGCGACTCCTAAGGATGCCGCGGTGGCGGGCCAGTTCCTCTCTGATGCGCAGCAGAAGCTGCGTGACCAGGTAATGGCGCTTTCGGCTCGTATGCGAAGCCGTGATCTGTCTGCAGCGAACGAGGAGTTTACCGGCTTCGAGAAGGACATGCAGACTGCGGCCGAGGCTATGGCTCCTTCAGCGGACAAGCTGAAGGGCATGCAGTGGAAGGACGCGATACCCCTGGAACAGAAGGCGCTGCAGGCGCTGCTGCGGGCTGAGGCGACCTTCCGGCAGATTCAGATTGCCTTTGGCCAGCAGGGGGGCGGCGGGGGTGGCGGCAGCAACAGTGCGGGGCGCGACCTGGCCAGTCTCTTCGACCTCGAGCTGGATACGGAGAAGAACCAGTACGAGACGGCGCAGACTGCCTCTCCGGCGGAGCAGCACGCGAAGAGCGTGGAAGACGCGCTTGCGAAACTGGACGCCCTAGCCAAGCGGCAGGAGGAGTTGGCGAATCAGCAGCGTAATCCGCAGCAGAGCTTCCAGGAGCGTTGGCAGCAGGAGATGCTGCGGCGTGAGGCGGAACAACTGCAGCGGCAGATGGAGCAGCTTTCGCAGAACAGTCAAGGTCAGCAAAATGGGCAACAGCAGAACGGGCAACAGAGCTCACGCGGGCAGTCTTCGGGACAGTCGGGGTCGCAGTCTGGTTCGCAGGGGCAGAGCGCGTCGTCGCAGGGCGGGTCTCAGTCAAAACAGCAGCAGGGCGGCAGGCAGACTTCAGGGCAATCTCCAGATCAGCGGATCGAGCAGGCGCTGAGTCGGCTGCGCCAGGCGGGCGATGCGATGAAGCGCAGCGGTGGTCCGCAGCAGAGCGCCGAGGCAGCGCGGCAGGCGGCCGACAAGCTGCGCGACGCGACGAACCTGCTGGGCGGGACGCAGCAGCAGCTTGCATCGGGGAAGGTGGACTCGCTCTCTCATGAGGCGGACCGGCTGACGCAGGAGGAACGTGCGCAGGCGGACCGCATTGACAAACTCACAGCGGGTCAGCAGGGTGACTCCGGCACGATGGACAGGGATAGCATGATGGCGCGGCTCCGCGAGCGCGACCGGCTGGCTGGTGAACGGCAACAACTCTCCAACGATCTGTCGAAGCTGCAGAACGGCGTTCGCGAGGCTGCGCGCGAGATGGCCTCGAATCAGCCGGGCGTTGCGCAGAAGCTGCGTGATGCGTTGACGGAGATGGACCAGTCCGACCTTGACAATCATGTTCAGAGGACGGCGGATTGGCTGCGCGGCGGAATCAATCCAAACTCGAACGGAACCGAAAATCAGATCGCGCAGGGGCTGCAGAAGCTGAGCCAGCAGCTTCGGCAGGCGCAGCAGGGAGTAGGCCAGGGCAAACCCGGACAGCGTGGCGCCGCACAGGGTGATGAGACAGCGGCGCTAAGCCAGGTGGAGCGGTTGCGCCGCCAGCTAGAGGCGATGGCCTCCTCGCGCAGTGGTAACGGCCGGCAGCAGCGCCAGAACGGCCAAAGTGGGCAGCAGGGTCGCGACGGCCAGCTAGGCCAGAACAATCAGCTAGGTCAGAATGGTAATCAGCAAGGGCAAGCCAAGGGCAACGGACAACAGCCTGTAAACGGTGGCCAGCAAGGTCGTTCCGGGCAGCAATCTGGACAGAATGCGCAGGGCAGCCCACAGCCGGGCGGCGGCTTTGGCCAGCAGCCGGGAGATCCCACGGGCCAGCGCGGCGGCCAGAGTGGTGACATCCGCTACGGGGGAGGCGGAGCGGACGGCACTGTTTGGGGCAATATTAATACCGGTAACAACCGCTATGGCCAAACCGGGCAACGGCCTGCGCCACCTGACGCGTCTGGCAATCCCGCCGATACGGAGCGTACCTATCAGCAGGGCGTACGCGAGCTAAACCAACTCCGGCAGATGGTTCAGGGCGATCCCCAGGCCACAAAAGAAGTACAGGAGCTGGCGAGGCAGATGCAGCAGTTGGATCCCAGCCGCTTCCCAGGCAATCCGGCGATGGTGGAGCAGATGCATCGTGAGGTGCTCAGCTCCATCGATCGCATCGAACTCCAGTTGCAGCGCGACGGCGCCTCGACCGAAGCGCGCACGGGCAAGCCGTACGCTGTTCCGGCGGGATATCAGGATTCAGTGGCTGAGTACTACCGGCGGTTGAGCAAAAATCCTTAGGAAACGTGCGGCGACTGAAAATCATTGGGATATGTCGGACTTACTAGAAGAGCGTAACCCTCGAGCGTCGGCAGCTTCGAATGAATAAGGGAAATTATTTCACCGCGCAATCTTTCCGGCCGGTATCCGCAACACTCGCGATTAACCACCTTCCATCTTTGCGGACGAGATTGAATAAATCTGTCCCGCAGTGGTCCACCTTGCCGTCTATCAGAAATTCGAATGGGGCCCACACCATCGCGAGGTCGTTATCGATTCGCACCAGCGGATCATGGATTCGTTCTTCGATCTGCGTTGTTCCTGGTCTTCCGACCCGGTCCGCAAAGGCCTCAAACGTCATCTGAGCAGGCTTGCCGTCGCGCATCAGCACCATCGTGCCGCCAGGCAGCAGCGGTTCCTTAATCGCCGTCGCGTCGCGCTTGGCCATGCCGTCAAACATCGCCTTCACGGGAGCAAGAACCGCCTGCTCTTCCGGGATTGCGGCGTGCAGCGAAGAAGTCATGAGACCGGCGGCTGTGACTCCGGCAACAAACAAAACGAAGCGCAGTTGGCGAAAGATGTTCATGGATCCCGATTCTAAATCAGGCTATTGTGCAGCAGTCCAAATCCAGTCGAAACAGCCGCTGGAGGATGCAATAGGGAGGCGGTGGAACTTGCTCGCCCGTAGAGTTATTCCATTGTTGGAAGGAAGTGATGGACGCGGTAGGAGCGAACCACCTATTTAGCATTGACAGCACTGCAACTTATTGATTCTAAAATCTCGCGAAAAAGCAGGAATCGCTCAACCTGCTGGTCTTTAGCACAAATTAGCACAAAATTCTGAATGTAGATTTTCCGATTAATAGCATGCCGGTCTGGTCATCGCCTTTCAATCCGTGATGACGCATGGCCTTGCGGCGGCACACGCACGCCAGATCGCTCATCGCGACATCAAGCCTTCGAACGTCATGCTTACCAGCACCGGTTCGATTAAGATCGTCGATTTTGGTCTGGCACACAGCCTCGGTCCTGAGACCGCCACTGAACCCGGAATCGCCGGCACTCTCGCCTACATGTCTCCCGAGCAGGCGCATGGCCGCGTTACCGACCAACGGAGCGACCTCTGGTCGCTTGGAGTCGTTCTGGCAGAGATGCTTACTGGCCGTCATCCTTTCGAGCGCGGCACGCTCTCCGCCGTGGTCATTGCCATCTTAAATGAGCCGCCCCTGCCAATGGATGGCGTTCCGGTGGAACTCCAGCAGATTGTCTACCGCGCTCTCTCGAAAGATCCCGCAACCGATACCAGCAATGCTCCGAGCTGATCACGGACCTTGAAACTGCCCGCTCGGCTGATCTATCCACCGCTACCGACCCGAACGCAGGCAGCAAGGAGAATCCCGCCGCAAAGCGGATGAAGCAAACGGCGGAGATTCGCAAGTCCATTGAGGTTGCCGCGCGGTCCAGCTGGCCCGGCACCGCTCAACAAAAGCGAAGCTGGATACCCTGGCTTGGCGGGCAAAATTGGCTGTCTTCCTCGGCCTGTGTGCTCTTCTGCTTGTTCCTGCCGTGCCGCAGCGGCTTAGCGGACTCCTGTTCCCCAACAGCGAGAAACACATCGCTGTGCTGACCTTCGACTTTGTCGGCGGCAGTGCAGAGAATGATGCCCCTTGTTCAAGGGTTGATGGATTCGCTCACGGGTACGATGTCGTGGTGGTAGCAAATTTTTCGAGCTCGCCCTGCAGAATCTAAACATCGGCTTCCCGCGCGAAGGCCAAATGGCATGTGCGGTTCAACAGCGGCGCGAACGTTTATGATCCCGGTTTCATTAATGGCGATAGCTTCGATCTCACTTTGCCAGCGGTACGTCAAAAGGTTTTGAGAAGGATGCGCCCCTCTGTGCGCTGACTGCACCAGGCACCATCAGGCAGAGTGAAATGAACAAGCCGAACTCACCTCCTGATCTTGCGAAATCATCCCTTGGGTGCAGGGTCGCGATCAAGAGAAACACAGCCACGGAAACTGTCACTATGGCTATTGCCAGGGCCGACCACCAAGCCCAGCGTCTCCCACGAATCAATCCAACTATCACGGAAACTCGATAGCCCAAGAACGGAGAAGATCGCCGTGTCCCGGATACGTATGCCAAAGAATGGAATCACATTGTGATCTGACCAAGGAGAGTCGGCATAGAAATGAGCAGGGCGCAGAGCGTAAAGCCGAAGAGACACACCACGGCTGTCCCTACTCGGCCTGTGATCCTGGATTGCACATTCCTGCCTTTTTGGTGCTGTAGCTCTGTCCGGATCGTCTCGATTGCAGTCTAATTGACTGTCTCGGTCGATGTTCCTTTAAACGGTGTTATCGGAAACTACGGCTTCCCGAATTGCGCCGCTGGGTGAACTTGCCAAAAAATAATACGACTTTTCGTGCACAATGCGCCTTTGGATTCTATTTTTGGCCATCCGCCCATCCTCGTTGCCATGCGAGACTCTTGGTTTCATCATTGGGCTCTCCTGCGGCACCAGCTTTGAAGCCGAATAGATGGTCGATAAGTTCTACCTCTGATCTCTCACTGGAGTCGAAAGGCAGGTGCTCATCAATCAAATCTTCATTGGCCATGGTGTGCCACCTCCTTGCACCTATCGCATCCGCCCACTTGTTTCCACCGGAAGCGTGCAAGTAACGAACCCACCTTCGTCCATTCAATACAGCAGCAAGGAAATACATCGTCCATTGCCGAACGGTCCGATTGAGATCGTGTCACAAAAAGGAAGTGGGGATAACGGTCAACCGTTATCCCCGCAATTTTTTAGAAGCTTAGCCGTGCGCTCACCTGCATGGTGCGGCTGGGAACAGTCACACTAGTGATACTCGAGGAGCCGGTAGCAATCGCACCATTGAACGCCGTACAACCTGCAGGCGGTGTCCCGCTTCCGGACGTTGGGCATTGCGTAAGTTGATTGCCGGGCAATCCGAAACTAGGATGATTGAATGCATTATTCGCATCCCCACGGACCTGCAACTTAACCTGCTCCCAGATGGTAAAAGTCTTGCTCAGGGACAGGTTCGTTGTGACGAGTCCAGGCCCGGTGAGTTGATTCCGCCTCTCATTGCCAAAGGTTCCAGCAGCTGGAGCCGCGAAGGCGGCCTCGTTGAACCATTGCTTGACACCGCGGCTCCCAAACGTCGGATTACCGATGGCATTTGGATAAAGAGTGAAGTTACTGCCGGCCTGTGAGTAGGAGGTATCGGTTTTCATTACGGGAGTAAAAGGCTGACCGCTTTGAATTACCAGCGTGTCAGAAAGCTGCCAGCCACCGATAACTGCATCAACCAGCGAGTTACTGTTCAGGAACTGCTTCCCGCGGCCAAAGGGCAACTGATAAACAACGTAGCCTTTGAAGGCGTTTCTGACATCGAAGTTTGAGTTCCCGTAGTTCGCAGCAGGATTAAAGGCGTTCTGCCAGTTTTGGTTGCCGAAATGGCTTCCCCAACCGGCTGTGTCGAGATCGTCCAGGAAGTGGGACCATACGTAACTGAAGCTGAAGTTGAGTCCATGGCTAAGGCGTTGCTCGATCGTGGCCTGCAGCGAGTTGTAGTTTGAAATTGCATTCTCGTTAGGCACAGTTCCTGCCACCGCAATCGTCCCAAACTGCGGATAAGGCCTGAACTGTTTGTCATTGGGTGAGAGCTTGCTCGCGGGAACCTGGTTGATATCGACAGCGAAGGGCAGGTCGTGCCCATGACTTGCCACGTAGGCCAGAGAGGCCACGAGGTTGTTATTCACCTGGCGCTGAAGCTGGAAGTTCCATTGATAAGAACCACCTACTGGCTGATGATATGCGGCAAAGTTGACGTTCGAATTGTTATATCCAGCCGGATCGGTCGTAGCTGCAATGTAGGGGAGGTTTGCGCCGGTTCCGGAAAGGCTGACAAGCTGAACTGCCCCATTCGTAGTATCCGTAGCATTGCCCTTCGACCCAAAGGCTCCGCCCATGACCGGGCCCTGAGAGGCGCCGTTATAGGTGTCATTGCTCCAGTTATACGCATACAGGCCAAATCCGCCCCGTATAACCGTATTGGGATCGAGCTGATACGAGAATCCAATCCGCGGCAAAAAAGTGTTGTAAACACCGTTCTGAATCCGCGCACGGCCATTCGCGTGGGTCGTCCCATACCACATTGCGCCGAGTGTACCCGTCGCTGGGTTTGGCACCGTGGGATCGAACGAGGCCTCGTTGCCCTTGACCTCGCTCCAACCGGTTTGCATCTGATACCGCAGCCCGAGATTCACGGTTAAGTTCGGACGCAGCTTGTAGTCATCCTGGATAAACAACTGTGGAAGCTTCATGCGGCCGCCATATTCCGGCGTCTCATTGGCACTCCAGCTCTGCGTTTGTCCAAGCAGAAAGTCAGCGTAGGCTGCGCCGGTGGAACTGTCACCCTGGGTCGATGCCGTGTAGATGCCCGTGTAGCCCATCGTTCCGGCATTCAGGTTGCCCCAGGCCGTAGAGTTGTTCTGATAGATCAGTAACTCACCGCCGAAGTGCAGGATGTGCTTCCCTACGATGAGAGTAACCACATCGGATGGATTGTAAACATGTTCTTTATAAACGGAGTTGGATTGAGAGCATAGTACTGTGCTGCCATTGCAACCTTGGTTGTACCCATTGATCTGGATGTCCGGGAAGTTATCGGATTTGGCAAACTTCCATCCCAGCTGAGCTGGGTATCCTTTGCCGAGCGTTAAGGGTTGGAAGAAGTTCAGCTGGTTGGTATACCCAAATCGGACTTCATTCGTCATGCGCGGACTGATTGTCCACACATCTGAAATCTGAGCGTTGTTCTTGCTGACATCGCCGGTCTGACAACCGATGGGGCAGATACCCGCGCCGAAGTTTTCACCGGGATTATCTCCCTCACTCTCCGTGATGGTGATTCGGTTGTTAGCCGTAACCTGGTAGTCGAGCCGCCCAAAATATCTGGTGAATGGATTCGAAGAGGGCGAAGTGTAGACGTAATTGTTGGTGATGACTCCGTTTACGTTTTGTCCTGTCGCATTGGGAGCAGGAAAGTTTTTCTGGATAGCGGTGGCAACAGGATCGAACCGGCTGGCGGGAATCTTGTTGCCGTTGTGGTATTCATCGGCAAAAGAGGTCCGGTGCACCACGCCACCCACAACTGTCGTAGTTTGCGGGTCATAGATCGTAGGAAACCCGGTGAAATCTCCGCCGAGGACGGCAGGAGTAGGAACTGCATAGAACGCCGGCTGCGAGCCCCCATGCTGGATGATCTTGTCGAAGTTGAAGTAGAAGAAGAGCTTCCGTTTCAGGATCGGACCGCCGATGGAACCGCCGAAATTGTTATAGCGGAGGTGGGTCTTCCCCCCGAAATAGCTTTGAGCATTCAGCGCATCGTTCTGAAAATACTCGTATGCCGAACCATGGAACCTGTCAGTACCGCCCTTGCTGATCTGATTGTAGAGAATACCGCCGACGCCATACTGCGCGGAGAAGGCGGAGGAGCTGATCTGAACCTCCTGCACCACTTCCTGCGTGTAGATGTCAGAGTTTGCGCTGGCAGGCAGCGTGGTCTCCGCTCCGTCCGCTAGCACGGTACTGAATGGCAGATTGCCATTGACGGCCAGCATCGTGCCATTGGAAGTACCCGTGCCTAAGGCGCCCTGATTGCCCATGGGAGCGCCCGCGGCTCCCGGCATCAAAATATCGAAGCTCGACCAATCCTGTCCTACTTGCGGAAGTTGCGACAGAGTCTGAGCGTCCAGCATGAACGTCTGCTCCCCATTCTCCGTCTTCAGCAGGGGAACGTCCATGTTGACGACCACCTGCTCCGATACGGCGCCGACTGACAGTTGGGCGTTGATCGTGGTGTTTTCGGCGTTCAACGTAACCGAACTGCGCACAAGCTCCCTGAATCCAGACTTCGAGAAGGTGATCTTATAAGTTCCCGCCACAATCGAAGACGTGTCATAAATGCCATCATTGTTCGTGACGTAGACCTTGGATACGCCGGTGTTGACGTTTTCGACCGTCACGTTCACGCCCGGTACTGCCGCCCCCGTCGAATCGGTGACGACTCCCCGTATGTCACCGGAATTGGTGCTCTGCCCGAACGCAGTTCCCAGAAGAACTGTAAGCATCATCACTAACAATCTCAATTTCATCGCGTTTTCCTCCTTGAATTGGAACGCTCATGGCGCCGGGACCACCAACCTGTCTTAGTCCCTTTGGAATCACTAAAACGCTTCAGTTGGGAAGACAAGCGTTTGTCTTTTTTTCGGCGGTTAGAACTATGATCCGACTCTAACGGACTTGTCAACTGTTTTCTCCATCAAAAGGTTGAGATGTCCCATCCCCGTTGACCCGAGCGCTGCAGTTTTGGTCGATAGCAAGCGGAAGGTGTTGTTGAGTCACCCGCAAGGGAAACCTGAATTGAAAGTATGCCGTTGTTTCGATTGAACCGGAGCCTCTTTGAGACTCTCGACCGATCTCACTTTGATCCTTGCGTCTGCTCGTCATCGGCTCCCATTTTGGACAAATGGATGCGGAAAGTATCGATTGCACGCACAAGAAATTTCACGTACTGAAAGTTCACAGAAGATCTGACAACCGACGAGTCAATTCGGAAAGCCGGCAACCCGTTAGCGATTCTTCGACCGGCGATCCAGAACTGGCGCCGGAGTTCCCCGAGAAAAGGGGTTTCTATGAGAGGGTCACTTTGGTCAAGGGTTGATCCCGTTTTTTTTCCTACCGCTGTATTTTCTGTTGATGTTCAGCTGCAGCTTGACCTAGTAGAAGGGTCCAATTTCGTCGCGGTGGTAACTGGTCCCAAAGTCGCTCAGGAAGCGGCCATCTACACTGTTGTCGGTGATGCAGGTGAAGTAGCGCTTGGACATGTAGGTGCCATAGCGAACTTGTCTCAGGACTTTTCGAGTTGGGCTCTTACCTCCGCATTTCTGATACCGACCACAAAATTCGTCCGGACGAAGCCAGGCGAGATGATCCCGTGCGCAGCTTGTCGCCTGCCTCCTGGTAATTTCGTTGGCGACGGTTGCGACCGGGATGCATAATACTGCTGGCTTCCTGAATAGGATCCTGGAGATCACTCTTTCAAGAGATCGAGAAGCGCCGGCAACGAAAGAATATTGCCGGTCATCGTTTTTCTTTTCTTCGGAGGCAACATGGCACGATTTATTCTTCCCAATCGTCTTCGGCAGTCCATGAACTTGGCTGTGATCGCCCTTCTGCTAGTTGCAACCTTGCTGACCGGGCGTACCGCCCCAGCCCAAGGGACAACCGGATCCATCACGGGAACAGTCACCGACGCGAGCGGCGCAGCCGTTCCTGGGGCGACAGTAACGATCACGCAGACGTCGACAAACGATGTCCACACCTCCACCAGCTCGGACTCCGGCTTCTACATGGTTCCGCAACTACCTCCTGGCACGTACCGTGTCTCGGTCGAAAAGGGCGGCTTCAACCGGTTTGAGCAGACCGACATCACCCTGGTGATCAACCAGACCGCCCAGATCAACGCGCAACTACGGGTCGGTTCCGCCCAGGAGGTCGTCACGGTGACAAGCGCAAGCCGGATCATCCAGACCGACACCTCGTCGGTAGGTTTGGTTATTGACAGTCAGACGATCCAGGAGACGCCTCTCAATGGTCACACTAGTCTGATAGGCCTGATCGCCCTTGCGCCGGGCGTACAGGCTGCCGGAACTCAGGACCAGGTTCCCGTCTTCGGTATCACGCCCGCAATCGGCACGGGTGGCCGCAACTCCTACGGCGGCGTAGGCTTCAGCCTCGATGGAATCCAGACAAAGAGCGGTACACTACAGCGCGGTCTGGCGGAGACCGCATCCCTTGACGCTATTGGCGAGTTCAAAACACTTACCACAGGAGCGCCGGCAGAGTTCAATCAACCAGCCCAGATCGTTGTTGTGACGCAAAGTGGTGGCAACGCCATTCACGGCGGTGTCTTCGAATTCAACCGTGGCCGTGGCACATCCGCCAAGCAATATTTCGCCGGCGCCCTGCCGCGTCCGCCTTACCAGCGCAACGAGTACGGAGGCAATTTCTCCGGGCCCATCATTCTTCCGCATCTCTATGATGGCCGCGACAAGTCGTTCTTCTTCTTCGCGTACGAGGGCTTCCACCTGACACAGTCGTCACTCGTAAGCAGTCAACAGCCCACCACGGCGTTCCGCAGCGGCGACTTCTCGTCACTTCTGCCGACAACCGTGATCCGCGATCCGCAGACCGGGCTGCCGTTTACCGGCAATATCATTCCGCAGGGCCGCTTCAACGCCGTCGACCAGCAG
>WNGJ01032928.1_pt1 | contig 11592 bp, 12 predicted proteins | sample 5400611 | NCBI WGS metagenome assembly WNGJ01 (sample SAMN13153375, study PRJNA577476) | soil metagenome | isolation source: 40 cm soil or saprolite under Garry oak tree replicate 1 | place: USA:California | collected 2016-06-15 | reverse complement strand
CCAACGATCGTGCCGCACCTGAGAGACCGTCCGTTCACGATGAAGCGCTACCCGCACGGGATCACGGGCGAGGTCTTCTTCCAGAAGCAGGCGCCCAGAGGGATGCCGGACTGGATCCCGACGCGCCAGTTCCGCACCTGGCCGCGTGAAGGCGGGTCGCGGCTGGTCGACTTCCCGCTCGTCAACTTCCCCGAGGCAGTGCTGTGGATGGTGCAGATGAATTGCATCGACATGAACGCGTGGTACTCGCGCGTCGACAAGCCCGACCGGCCGGACTTCGTCCTCTTCGATCTCGACCCGCCAGACGACGGCTTCGAGCTCGCGATCGAGGTCGCCCTGCTGATTCACGAGCTGCTCGAGGAGCTCGACCTGCCGGGTTACGTGAAGACGAGCGGCGCGGACGGCATCCATGTCGTCGCGCCAATCACACGCCGCTCGACGTTCAAGCAGATCTACGACTTCGCCGAGAAGGCTTCTCGCCTGCTCGAGCAGCGGCATCCCGGCAAGGTGACGACGGAGTGGCTGAAGAAGAAACGCGAGGGCGTGCTCGTCGACCATCGCCAGAACGGACACGGGAAGACGATCGCGTCGGTGTACTCGGTTCGGCCCAAGCCCGGGGCGCCCGTTTCGACACCGCTGCGCTGGGAGGAGTTGAAGCCCGGCATCCGCCCGCGCGACTTCGGCATGGAGGAGGCGCTGCGACGGATCGAGCAGTACGGAGATCTCTTCCTGCCCGTGCTCGAGGATCCACGTCCGTTGGCACCTGCGGCGAAGAAACTGGAAAAGCTAGGCTCAGACGGATGAGCGAACCGAATCGCGACCTGATCATGAAGGCGCTCGAGCGCGTCATCGACCCGGAGTTGCGGAAGCCTGTGACGGAGCTCGACATGGTCCGCGGCGTCGAGATCGACGGCGGCGACGTGCGGGTGACGATCGCGCTGACCATTGCCGGCTGCCCGCTGCGCGATTCGTTCCAGGAACAGGTTGCCGAGGTACTGCGTGACGTCCCCGGCGTCGAGCGCGTCGCGCTCGGGTTCGACGTGATGACAGCAGAAGAGCGGCAGGCGCTGACGACGAAGCTGCGCGGCGGATTGCAGGAGCGTACGAAGGGTCTCTCGCTCGACGCGTCGACACGCGTGCTCGCCGTGTGCAGCGGCAAGGGTGGGGTCGGCAAGTCGACATTGACGGCGAACCTCGCTGTCGCGCTCGCTCAGGCCGGCAAGCAGGTCGGCGTGCTCGACGCGGACGTCTACGGACATTCCATCCCACACGTCCTCGGCATTCGCCAGAAGCCGGTGCTCGTCGACAAGATGATCGTCCCTCCCGTCAAGCACGACCTCAAGCTGATGTCCATCGGTTTCTTCCTCGAGGACAATGCGCCGGTGATGTGGCGGGGCCCGATGCTGCATCGCGCTCTCGAGCAGTTCCTCTCGGACGTGCACTGGGGAGCGCTCGACGTGCTCGTCGTCGACATGCCGCCCGGAACCGGCGACGTCGCAATCTCTTTGGGACAGCTGTTGCCGCGAGCCGAGACGATTGTCGTGACGACGCCGCAACCTGCGGCGCAGGAGGTCGCCTCACGGGCAGGGGTGATGGCGCAGAAGACCGGCATGCGGCTCGTCGGCGTGGTCGAGAACATGACCGGCGACGTCTTCGGGTCGGGGGGCGGCGGGCGTCTGGCCGATGAGCTCGAGGTACCGCTGCTAGGGAGCGTCTCGCTCGATCCGTTCCTGCGTGAATGCGGAGACGCAGGCGAGCCGCTGATGGCGACAGCGCCCGATTCGAAGAGCGCACGCGAGCTGCGTCACATCTCGAACCAGCTGCTCGCGCTCGACCGCGGCACGATCGTCAAGCCGCTCACGCTCGTCTCACGCTAGGAGAGGTCGGGCGCCGGCCCTTCCTCGAGCTGCGAGAAGCGTGCGTACGCTTCCGCGGACGACGCCACTTCCTTGTCGACGCCCGCACCGAGGCGAACCGCCGTTTCGTCGACGGGATAGGTCGCGGGGCCTTTTCGGGCTCCGACGGCCAGTACGAGCGCGGGACTTTCGCCTGCACCGACGATGATGTGCTTCGTCCTCGGCGGGCAGTGGACGAAATCCCAGGCCACGAGCGGCCGCTCCTGACCCTCCACGACGAGGATGCACTCGCCTCGCAAGACGAGGAAGTCCTCCTGGCCGGGCTCCTCGTGGTACATCGCCATCGGCATGCCGGGCGGTAGGACGTTCAGGTTGATTCCAAGGTCATCGAACCTCGCCTCGCCCTTGCCCTCGAAGCCGCAGTACGCGCCGAGCTCGTTGTGGAGCCAGCGGGAATCGCGCGCGTTGACGACGAACCAGCCACCGGTCTGCGGAACGCCGTTCTCGAGCTTCGCCTCCGGAACCATGGCGTAAGTATGCTCGCCGCCGTGCAGGTCGAGGAGCGGATCAGCGCGCTCGGGTTCTCGGAGGAGGACGCCCGCATACTCGCCGAGCACTTCCTCGACGCGGAGCGGCGGGGCAAGCGTGGACACGGGCTCGCGCGGGTCGAGTGGCTGGAAACTCTCGAAGAGCTCGATCCCAGCGCCGAGCCGGAGTGCGTCGTCGCCGAAGCGTGCTACGAGCGCTGGGAGGGTCGGGGCGCACTCGGCTATCTGACACTCGCGGCAATCTGCACCGGCCAGCTCGAGGATCCTCCCGAAGCCGCGCGGCTGATCGTCGCGCACGACTGCTTCCCGACGGGAATGCTTGGGCACTGGGCCCGCCGTATCGCGACGGGAGGCCTCCTCGCAGTGCTGACGGCCACTTCGCCGCCGCGGCTCGGGCACCCCGAGGGAGGGCCGAAGCTCACCGGCACCAACCCACTTGCAATCGCGATTCCGAGCTCGGACGGCAGGCCCATCGTCAGTGACGTCTCGATGGGCCAGGTGACCTACGGAGATGTGATCGCCGGCGCGGCCTCGGAAGACGAGCTCGTGCCCTTCGGCGGCGAGCACGCCCACAAGGCCTTCGCGCTTGCACTCGGGCTGCAGCTGCTCGTCGACTCGCTCATTGTCGACGGCTACGGCGCGGTGATGCTCGTGGCGCAGCCCGCAGGCGATCCCGTGCCCACCCTGCGACGTCGGGCGGCCGGTTTGCGCCTCCCGGGTGACGCGTGATTCACGCCCTGCCGCCCGCGATCGTCGCAGGCGAGCTCGTGCGGCTGCAGACGAGACAGCACGTCGTTGCGCTGACGTTCGACGGTGGTGGCAACGCGGACGGAGCGAAGCGCGTTCTCGCAGTCCTGAGACGCGAGCACGTGACCGGGACGTTCTTCCTCACCGGACACTTCGTTCAGACCTATCCGCTCCTCTCGCGCGCGATCGGCAGGCGGTACCCGGTTGCGAACCACACCGTCGACCATCTCGACCTGAGGCGCCTGTCGACCACCGCCGCGACACGTGAGATCACACAGGCGGAGACGATGATCCGGCGTGCGACGGGGCGCGATCCGCGTCCGCTCTTCCGGTTCCCGTACGGCGCGCGCGATGCACGGACGCTCGGGATCGTGCGTCGGCTCGGCTATGCGTCGGTGCGCTGGACCGTGGACACCTGGGGTTGGATGGGGCTGACCCTGCAGACCGTCGCCGGCGCGGAGCGCCGCGTGCTGGCCAACCTCGTCCCCGGCGAAATCGTGCTGATGCACCTCGGCGCTGCGCGTGACCGCAGCACGATCGATGCCCACGCGCTCCCGGGCGTGATTCGGGCAGTCCGCGCCCGCGGCTACCGGTTCGTGACGCTGCGAGGCATCCGCGCGCCTTAGCGGGATTTGTCGCGGAGTGCGGCGAGGACGACGGGATCGATCCGGTCGACGCCTTCGACCCGCTCCTCGAGGTTCTCCGTGCCCGCCCAGTCGCTGAAGGCCTTGTCGAGCGCGCCCTCGTAGCCGAGCTCGGCGAGGCGGTCGCGCAGCTCCGCCGCCAACGTCTCGTCGACCGCGATCCAGTCCTCGGGCAGCGTCACCCCGAACAGCTCGTTGTGCAACGCGTAGAGCCGTCGCAGCTCCACGATCGGAAGCTCGTGGTCGTCCACTCGGAGATCGACGACGACATCCGAGAGATTCGCGTAGCCCGCGTCTTTCTCGACGACGAGCAGTGAGGCCGACTGTTGGCCGCGGCGGTCCCCGCCCGCGGCCTGCGCAGCTGCGAGGCACTCGATCAGGCGTTCCGCGAGGGAGAGATGGCCGTTCTGCTCGAAGGTCGCCGCGAGCGCGTCGACCGTCTCGTGCGACACGAGGATGTTCCCCTGAGCCGCATAGCCGTTTCCCGTCCGCCCACCGGCCCAGTCGTGGCACTGGTCGCCGGTGAAGGTCGCCGCGCGCCCGGAGCCGTCCACGATGCCCAGCTGGCGATGCTCTCGACCCTCGTCGGCGGTCGTCAGGGTCACGACCGCCTCCTGGGCCGTCTGTCCCGAGCGAAGGAGCTCGAGGCCGTCCGGCCCGTAGCTGGGGTTCGCCCACGATTGCGTGGCGATTGCTCCGACATGCGGCTCGGCCCAGGGAACGACCGAGCCGACCGCCAGGAACTTCGACTGCACGGCGACGCCCCACTGGCCCGCCTCGAGATCGCACGCGACGATCGAGTACGTCGCGACGACGTCGCTACGGGCCATACGTGAGCTCGCGAAGGTCGAGGTCGAGCAGATCGCGCTGTTCGGGCGGAACGAGCGCCGCCGCAACCTCGGGGTGGGCGAGCGCGGCCTTCACCGCCTCCGCGGAGGCGGCTCGCACGACGATCGGACGGCCGGCCTCGTGCGCTTCGCGCAGCGGGCGCGCATCCGAGACGTCGTCGAGCACGAGCGCGTCGCCGACGTCGAGCTCGCCCTCGACGGCGATTTCCGGGACCCGGCGCCCCGTCGCACCGAACCAACGCTCTCTCACAGCTCGACCGACTCGCCGGGTTCGAGCGCATGCACGTCGACCCCTGGGGCGAGTCGTTTCAGCTCGTCGGGAGTTCCCGCCAGGAGCGGAAACGTCCCGTAATGCGACGGAACGACTCTCTTCACGCCGAGCAGCTCGCAGGCAACCGCAGCCTCTCGTGGATCCATGGTGAAGTGACCGCCGATCGGCAGGACGGCGAGGTCCGGGGCGTAGATGCGACCGATCAGCTGCATGTCCCCGAAGACGCAGGTGTCCCCCGCGAAGTAGATCTTCTTGCCGTCCTCGAGCTCGATGACGATTCCCGCAGCCTCGCCCAGGTAGGTCCCGTCGTCGGCCGAGCTCGAGTGGAACGCGTTCGTGAGCGTGAACTTGATCCCCTCCGCCTCGACGGTTCCGCCCTTGACTTCGGGTTGTCGAGCCACGGGTCGACGTAGACGCGCTTGCCGCCCGGCGAGTCGAGCCGGAATGAGGCATGTCCTAGCCAGGTCAGCGGCGAAGCAGCCACCGGTCTCCTCTCGTTCGCAGGTCCGGCGCGGAGCGTAAAGGAACGTCCGGAGACAGGTCGAAGCTTTGCCGAGGATGTCGCGGCGCCTGCTTCCCACTCTGCTCGTGCTGGCGGCCCTGATCTCCGACGCGGGCGGCTCCCACGGGCTCGCGCTCGCATTCCTTCTCTGTGCCATTCCCGCGGCGTTCGTGCTCGCCCTGGACTGCTACGGAGACGTTCTGGAAGCTCGCTGCAGTGGCATCCGCCCGGCCCTCGCGGGGCTGGCGCTGGTCCTGCTCGTGCTCAGCGCGGCACTGCGGAGCCCGGCCGTGACCGGGGGCGTGCCGACGCTCGCGGTCTCGGCGCTCGTGATGACGCTCGTGCTCTATGCCGCTATCTCGGTCGGGGCGCTCTTCCCCGGCCGCGCCCTGCCCGAGTCGGTCTGAGCACACCAAGCCTCGTGGTGCGGTTAACCGCACCGGCGGACACCTGCCGACCGCCCCGGCTCGACAGGTAAACATTAGGCGTGCTCGCCCGCCTGGCTCACACGGTCCACGGACACCGCAAGATCGTCATCGGAGGCTGGATTCTCCTCACTGTCTTCGGCGTCTTCGCGACGGGCCGCGTGTCCAAGCGCTGGTTCGAGTCGTTCTCGATTCCGGGCTACTCCGCCTACGAGACGAACCAGAAGACGGTGAAGACGTTCGGCACCGGGGAGCAGGCGCCGCTCGTCGCGGTCTTCCACTCGAATGGAGACATCACGAAGCAGAACCTGGCGCCGGCGATCCAGAAGGCCGCCGCGGTCAACTCCGGTTCGCGCGTCAGTTCGTACTTCGACACCCATTCCAGCTCGTACGTCTCGCACGACCACCACACGACATTCGCGGAGATCTATCCGCCGGGCCAGAACACGTTCTCGGGTGAGCCTCACATCAAGGCCGTGAGGGCGGCTCTGCGGGCGAACGCACCGCCCGGCGTCGAGACGCACCTCACCGGTCTCCAGCCGCTCTACGCGGCCTCGAACGGGGGTGGAACCGGGCCGAGTGTTCTGACCGAAGGTCTGATCGGCGGGGTCGGCGCGCTCGTGATTCTCATGTTCGTGTTCGGGACGTTGCCTGCCGTGGCGATTCCGCTCGCCATCGCGCTGACGGCGATCCTCAACACCTTCACGCTCGTTTGGGTGCTGACGTATCTCACGAACGTCTCGATCATCGTCCAGTTCCTGATTGCGCTCGTCGGTCTCGGCGTCGCCATCGACTACGCGCTCTTGATGATCTTCCGTTTCCGCGAGGAGCTGGCCTCGGGCGAGGACGTCGAGACCGCCCTGGTCGAGACGATGACGCACGCGGGGAGGTCGGTCATCGTTTCGGGCTCGACGGTCGCCGTCGGCCTCCTGAGCATGGTGCTCCTGCCGTTGCCGTTCATCAGATCGATCGGGATCGGCGGCATGCTCATTCCGGCCGTGTCGGTGCTCGTCTCGATCACGCTGCTGCCTGCGCTCTTGTCGTTGCTCGGTCACCGCATCAACAAGCTGCGCGTGATGCCGAAGCGCTTCGTCACGGTCACCGATCCGGAATCGGGCTGGTGGGGCAAGTGGGCACGTCTCGTCAGCCGCAGGCCGCTGCCCGTTGCCGCCGTAGGCGTCGTGATCGTCGGCGTCCTGCTCGCACTCGGGTCACAGCTGAATCCGAGCGAAGCGCAGGCCAAGGACTTTCCGGGCAAGGGCGATGCCGTCACGGGCCGCAACGTGCTCGCGAGCGCCGGCATCTCGGCGGGAGCGATCAAGCCGTTCGTCGTCTTGACCCCCGCTGCGAACGCCGATCAGGTGGCGCAGCGCCTGCGCGGCGTCGAAGGCGTCGTCGGCGCGGTGGCGCCGCAGAGCTGGCAGAAGGACGGTCTGGCGCTCGTCGAGGCGATTCCGAGCGTCGACGGCTCGAGCAAGGCGGTCCGTGGGACGATCTCGCGCGTCAAGGACGTCTTGCCCGCCGGGGCCAGCCTGGGCGGCGTTGCCCCGGAGGACCGGGACTTCGTGCATGCCGTCTACGGCAACTTCCCCTACGTCCTCTTGTTCGTCGTGCTGCTGACCTACGTTCTGCTGGCGCGTGCGTTCCGCTCGCTGTTGCTGCCGTTGAAGGCGGTGATCTTGAACCTGGTCTCACTGGGGGCGGCCTTCGGCATCATCGTCTTCATCTTCCAGCAGGGCCACGGCTCCAACGCGATCTGGGGCGTTCCCGCGACGCAGTCGATCATTCCGTGGATCCCGCTCATGATCTTTGCGTTCCTGTTCGGCCTCTCGATGGACTACGAGGTCTTCATGTTGACGCGCATGCGCGAGGCGTACGACGAGACGGGAAGCACGCGCGAGGCAGTGGCGCTCGGGCTCGCTCGCACCGGCAAGCTCGTGACCAGCGCGGCACTCGTCCTCATGTTCGCCTTCTTTGTGCTCTCGACGAGCCCGGGTACCGACATCAAGCAATTCGGGATCGGACTGGCCGCCGGAATCATCTTCGACGCAACCGTGATCCGTGCGCTGCTGGTGCCGGCGATCATGATGCTCATGGGCCGCTGGAACTGGTGGCTGCCCGCCTGGGCGGCGCGCCCGCTGCGCACGCGCCCGAGCGAGCCGCGGCGTGAAGCGGTGCCCGTTACTGAGGCGTTGCCAGATCGAGCGGGAAGGTGGGTCTAGACCTCGTCCGCTGTGATGAAGCGCGCCTCGACGATCCGGTCGTACGGAAGGCCTGCGCGCTCCTGCACAGTCTTCACGACCTCCTCGGACTCGCCCTCGAAGAGGCAGTAGCACTTCTCCTCCTGCGGAACGAATGTCGAGCGGAGGTAACGGACCGGTGTCCCTTCCTGCGTCATTCTTGTGCTCGCCGTTTTCGCGGCGCCGGCGGCGCCGGGGAGCTGCTCCTCGCTGAAGCCCGGGAGGCTTCGCTCAACCATGTACCTCGTCACGGTGGCCCCCTTTTTCCCGGTGATCTCCTGGTCTGATTATGAGCCTTTGCCCGAGCGAGGCGTAATCTCAGCGCAGTGAGCCGTTACCTCGCCGTGCTCTTCTCCGACCTCGAACGGCATACGGAGGTCTGGCAGCGCGTGCCGCGTGATCACATGGTGGGATTGGTCGCGGAGTACCGTTATCTAGCTGAGTCGCTGGCGGGATCGTACGGGTGCGTCTATCGCGAGTGGAGCGGCGACGGCCACATGTTCCTGTTCGAGAACGTTGACGCCGCGGTGCAGTTCGGCCTGAAGCTCGTGGAAGGCTGGTCCATCGCGGGCCGGGAATTACCCACCCTGGCCGCGTTTCCGCACGTCGCGCTCCGCGTCGGCTGCCATTTCGGGGAATGCACGCAGCTCGACGGTGGTGACGGCTGGATTGGTCGCGGGAATGCGATCGCCAAGCGAGTCGAGAGCGAGGCCGAGCCGGACTCCGTCTACGTGACGGCGACTGTCCTGGACCTGCTCGACCTACCGGTGTACGAGATCGAGAAATTCGGGTCGCTCGCGCTTAAAGGCGACTACGCCGAAGTGCGCACGCTCTACCGCGTCGTGTCCTTCAAGCAGGCTGAGCTTGCCGCAAAACCTCCTGAGGCCTTGTCGGCCGACGAATGGTTCCTCCGCGCCGTGTCGCTGATCGGGACGGAGTCAGAATGGAGCGAAGAGGAGGCGCAGTGCTACCGCGAAGCCCTGTGCCTGCGGCCGGAATATGCGGAGGCGCACGTGAACTATGCGATTCTCCTCCGCGCTCGCGGTGACGTGACGGAGGCCACTCGTCACTACCAGGAGGCTCTTCGGCTCAGGCCGGACTATCCGGAAGCGCACTACAACTACGCGGCGCTGCTCGCGGCCCGTGGGAGCCTGGCTGGTGCGGCGGAGCATTACCGCGCGGCTCTCCGGCTCCGGCCGGACTACGTCGACGCCCACCACGGCCTCGCGAACCTCCTTGCCGGGCGCGACGAGCTTGAACAGGCGGCGGCCGGCTACCGCGAGACGTTGCGCCTGCGTCCCGAGTACGCCGATGCGCGCGGGAATTACGCAATTCTTCTCGAGCGCCTCGGTGACCTCGAAGGTGCCGGTGAGCAATATCGCGAAGCGCTGCGCCTTCATCCTGATGATCCCGTTGCCCACTACAACTTCGCGCTTCTGCTCGAGAGTCGCGACGACGTGGCTGCCGCCGAAACCGAATACCGAGAAGCCGTCCGGCTGTGGCCGGAGTACGGGGAAGCCCACAACAACCTTGCGGTGCTGCTTCAGCTGGCCGGAAACCTCGACGAGGCAGAGCTGCACTATCAGTCCGCGCTTGCGACACGGCCGGAGGATCCCGAGGCGCACTTCAACTATGCGCTCCTCCTTCGCGCCCGCGGCGACGAGGCCGATGCCGAACGGCATTTCCAGATAGCACGGAACCTCGCACCGGAATCGACCGTTTTTCGCTCGGCGCTCGACCGGCCTGCGCAGAGCTAGAAAGGCAGCGACGAGGCTGCGTGCTTCGCCAGGTCGATCAGCGGTTGGACGGCGAAGAACGAGCCGACCGTGACGACGAGGCACGCGACGACCGCGGTCTGTAGCAGCGCGTCACGTGGAGGTGAGCCGCCTATCGGCGCCAGCTGCAGATCTTCCGTTCGGCGCATGAACATCGCCCGCACCAGACCGAGGTAGTAGTAGAGGCTCACGAGCGTCGCGAGCACCCCGACGATCACGAGCCAGGTCCAGCCGTGCCGGTACGCGGCGGCGAAGACGTAAAACTTGCCGACGAAGCCACCGGTGAGTGGAAAGCCGGCGAATCCGAGCATGAACGTCCACATCGAGATCCCGAGCAGCGGCCGTTCCCAGCCGAACCCGGCCATGTTCGCGAAGGTGACGGGCACGCCGAGCTCACGCTCCCGCGCTGCGACGACTGCGAACGAGCCGATCGACATCGCCGCATAGGGAATGAGGTAGTAGAGAAGCGCCCGAGCGCCGAGGCTCGAGCTCGAGGCGACGGCGATCAGCATGAAGCCGGCGTGCGAGATGGACGAGTAGGCGAGCATGCGCTTTACGCCCTTCTGCACGAGCGCGGCGAGATTTCCGATCACGAGCGAGAAGACGGCGATCACGGCCAGCGCACGCGTCCAGACGTACGCGTCGCCCGGGAACGCCGTGACGAGGATGCGCAGCATCACGACCAGCGCAACGGTCTTCGTGGCCGCCGCCATGAACGCCGTCAGCGGAGTCGGCGCGCCCTCGTAGACATCGGGCGTCCACATGTGAAACGGCGCTGCGGAGGCCTTGAAGGCGAGCCCGGCAACGATCATCGCGAGGCCGAAGAGGAGCAGCGCGTCGTGTTCGTGGCCGGCGGCCGCGATCCCCGGAAAGTCGATCGCACCGGTGGCGCCGTAGACGAGCGCAGACCCGAAGAGCAGCACGGCCGATCCGAACCCGCCGATGATCAGGTACTTGAGCGCCGCCTCGAGACCGCTGAGCCGGTCGCGGTCGATCGCGCAGAGGATGTAGAGGGAGATCGAGAACCACTCGAGGGCCAGAAACAGCGTCAGCAGGTTGTTTGCGCCGACGAAGAAGATCATTCCCGCTCCGGCGGCGGCAAGCAGCGCGTAGTACTCGCCGATGTGATCCTCGCGCCAGCGCTCTCGATACGACACGGCGGTCGCGAGGATCCCTGAGCCGGCGACGATGATCGCGGTCAGCTCTGCAAGCCGGTCGCGACGGAAGGCGTCGACGACCACGCCGTGGCCGTGGGCCGACTTCACATAGAGCGCCACCGCGAAGCCGAGTGCGGTCGCGTACCCGAGCCCGCAGAGCGTCGCGGTCACGGCCTTGCGCGAGCGGGCGGGCGCCAGGACTGCGCAGAGCAGCGCGAGCCCGGTCGCCGCAAGCAGCGAGTTGACGGGCGCGAGCGCGAACCAGTCGATGTGCGGCGTCGGTATCATTTGAATCCCTGGGCGACATCGGCCTGCGGGCGATCGCCGCGGAACGAGTGCTGCGTGATCGCAGCCGGCCAGGCGGAAAGTGCGAGCAGGCAGGCGAGCATCGGTACGACGACGCCGAGCTCGGCCGGACGGAGGTCGAGCGCTGCGTCGGAGACAGCCGGCCCGATGTCGCGATGGAGGATTGCCGATACGAGACGGAGCACGTACGCCGCCGCGAGCACGATCGCCACCGCGCCGACCACGGACCAGGCCCAGCCGTGCCTGAAGACGCCGGCGAGGATCAGGAACTCT
>WNGJ01023467.1_pt1 | contig 11592 bp, 9 predicted proteins | sample 5400611 | NCBI WGS metagenome assembly WNGJ01 (sample SAMN13153375, study PRJNA577476) | soil metagenome | isolation source: 40 cm soil or saprolite under Garry oak tree replicate 1 | place: USA:California | collected 2016-06-15 | reverse complement strand
GCTTTGATACCAAGGCTAGATAGATGCCCAAGCGGCGACGGCAAGAAGGCACATCGCTGATACCGAGTAACCTGCACGTACCCGAGGATTGCCGCGCCGTCAGCGAGGTGCTGGCGCGCGTCGGCGACAAGTGGACGGTGCTCGTGGTCAGCACGCTGGGGGACGGCCCCAAGCGGTTCAACGAGCTGCGCCGTGCGCTCGGCAGCATTTCGCAACGGATGCTGACCTTGACGCTGAGGTCTCTGGAGCGGGACGGCCTGGTGACGCGCACGGTCTTCCCGACCATTCCGCCGCGCGTCGACTACGCGCTGACAGAGCTCGGACATTCCTTGCTCGAGCCGGTGAGCAGCCTCGGCCTATGGGCCCGGCAAAACCGCTCCGCCATTCACGATGCCCGGCGGCGATTCGATGTTGCGCAGAACCGCCGCGTCGACTGACGGGCAATCCGAGCGATGCACCCAACGCGCCCGGTCGGTTTCACCGGCCGATACGTGGTCAGAGCTAACCCATCGCGACAGAGAAAAATTTGGGCGCGAGCCGTCAAGAAGCTACGAGACGCGGTTTTGACGCGCCTGCTCGCGCAGCATCTTGCGGCGCAGGTCCAGCGTCTTGCGGCGATGTTGGCGCGCGAGGGTTTCCGCCAGATCGGGATCGCGTTTCTCGATGGCACGCAGCAGGGCGCGGTGTTCCTTCAGGGCATCAGCGGGCCGCCCGGGCATGTACAGGGTGCTCGATTGTGCCTGTCGCACGTGGTCGAGCAGGCGCTGGAGCGATTGGATCAGCCTTTTGTTGTGCGACGCCCGGCACACCAGCAAGTGAAATTCGCCCGTCAGCTTGCGCACGAGAGCGATGTCGCCACGCGCGGCCACCGCCTCCATGTCCTCGAACAGCGCGTGCAGCTCGTCGATTTCGGACCGGGTCGCATTCTCGGCGGCAAGCCGGGCGGCCATGCCTTCGAGCGCTTCGCGTAAGTAGAAGATTTCGACGAGGTCTTCTTCGCTCGATTGACGCACCACGAGACCGGACCGCGAGGCATCCACCAGACCTTCAGTCTCGAGTTTGCGCAGCGCTTCTCGCACCGGCGTGCGGCTGACCTTGAGATCGTTGGCCAGCACGTCGCTGCGAAGTCTGTGACCGGGGGGAAGCTCGCCATCGAGGATGCTGCGCCGGAGCACCTCGTAGACGGCGTCGACCGCGGAGCCGGTATTCTTGAGGCCTTTCAGACGCTCTCGCCGCGACATCATTTGAGCTGCATGAAGTTGTCCACACCGGCAATTTTTCTCGCCGCGTAGATCGCAACAAACATCAGCAAGGTCTGCAGCACCGAAAACGCTGCGAGCGCCGGATAAGCGCCGGTTTCATAGAGCTCGTAGGTGACGACCGGTATGACCACGCTCTCCGGCGTGTAAAGCAGGATGGACAGGCTGAGCGAGCGTATGAACTCGACGAACAGCAGTATCCAGCCGACCGTGAGCGCCGGCTTAAGCAGAGGGATAACGATTTTCCGCATGGCGCCAATCCAGGTTTCACCATGGACGCGGGCACTCTCTTCCAGCTCGACACTGATTTGCGCAAGTCCGGATGTGGCCGCTCGGACTCCGAACGGGATGTAGTGCGCGATATAGGCGATCAGCAGCATCCAGATGGTGCCGTAGATCGGCACCGGCAGGAAGATATAGCCCCAGAGTAAAGCCACCGCGAACACCACGGCCGGGACCCCAACCGGCAGGGTCGCGAGGTAGTCGAGCGCGTAGCGCGCCCTCATGCGCGTGCGCCGCACGACATAGCTGATGATGAGCGAGAAGAAGATCGTCAGCGTCGCGCCTCCCACACCGAGAAGGAGGCTGTTCACCGTCGCCCGTGCCGTGAGCGGATTGGTGAGCACCTCGGCATACTTATCCAAGGTCCATGAGCTCGGCTCGAACGCGAACGACAGATAAGGTTGGACGGACGTGAAGACCAACGCCGCGTAAGGCAAAACGATGCTCACCGCGAAGTAAAGGATGCAGATGGCGAGCGCGACATAGCGCAAGCGGCCGAGCGGCACCACGGCAGGTTTGAAGCCCTTGCCGGTTACCGTGGCGTAGCTCTTGTTGGCGAGCATCCGCTGCTGGATGAGTACGATAATGCTGGAGAACGCCAGCAGGACGACCGCAAAGGCGGCAGCTTCGGTATATTTCGGTGGGAAGTAACCAAGCCCGACCCAGATGCGGGTGGTGATGACCTCGTAATGCATGGGGATGCCGATCACCGCGGGGATTCCGAATTGTCCTGCGGCATTGAGAAACACCAGCAGCGCCGAGGAGGTGATGGCGGGGGCCACGACAGGCAGCGTCACCCGAAGCGTGGTTGCAAGCGCCCCGACCCCGTGAATGCGCGACGCCTCCTCGAGCGCCGGGTCCATCGAGCGCAGGGCGCCAGCTACGAACAGAAAGACGATCGGCGAGTAGTAGAGCGCCATTACGAACACGAGGCCGCCGACGCTGTAGATGTTTATGGGCGCATCCTCGAAACCGAGCGCCTCGGTGAAGAAGTTGTTGATAAACCCGATGCGCGGATTGGCAAGGAGTGTCCATGCGATCGCGCCAATAAAGGGCGACAGATAATAGGGAATGACGAAGGCGTTGTCGAAGAAACGACGCCCCGGCGTGTCGGTACGGCTCGTCACCCAGGCAAGCGATACGCCCATCGCGACCGCGACGATGGTGGCAAGGGCGGAGCTCACGAGGGTATTGCCGATGGCCTCGAGGTTATCGGCGTTCGCGAACAGGCTTGCGAAATTCGCAAGCGTCAACGCTCCGGGGCGCAGCGGCAGATCGGTGCGCAGGCTGCCGATCAACAGCATCAGCAAGGGGTAGAGTACGAGCCAGAGCAGGAGAACGGTGGCGCCGGCGCAGGTGATCGCCTCGGCCGTCATCGCGCGGCTCAATCTATTCCAGGACCGCGTGCTCAAGGTGGAAGCGCCCCGCGCGGTTTCGATTCCCGCAGGCGCTACGGTAGGAATGAGAGCACGCACGGCATCATTTCGGCAGGCTGGCGCCGAGCCCCCACAACTGTTTCCATTTCGCGACGTAGCCGGGGCGGACCTTCAGTGCTTCCTCCAACGACAATTCAGTTTTGATGGTCTCGACGTCGGCCGGGGCCTCCTTGATGTCCGGCCCGGGTACGTCTGAGCGGGCCGAACTCCATCCCATCAGTTTGACGTAGATCGCCTGGCCCTCTGACGAGAGAAGGAAGTCCAGGTAAAGCTTAGCCGCATTCGGATGCGGCGCGCGCTTGAGGATGCCGGCGGTCCATGGCTCACGGGGCACGCCTTCCCTCGGCCAGACCCCGCGCACGGGAACGGATGGCGCGGCCGCGCGGATGTTCTTGAGATGGAAATCGGCCATCTCCACCGCAGCGGCATACTCACCGGCCGCGACCTTCTGTGCCATCCCGGCATGGCCGCGCTCGAGGACAGGCTTGTTGCGACCCAGCTCCTCGATGAACTTCCAGCCAAGGCGCTCGTCGCTAACGATGGCGATGAGCCAATTGTAACCCGTGCCGGAGACTTCGAGATTGTCGATCGTGAGCTTGTTTTTCCAATAAGGCTTGGTCAGGTCCCACCAGCTCTGGGGAAAGTTGGGCTCGTCGACCTTCCGGGTGTTGAGAAGAATGATGATGCTGCTGACGCCCGTCGCCGCCCAGTATCCGGAATCGGCATAGGCGGCGGGGTAATGCGCGTAATCCGCAGAATCGTATTTGAGGATCTCGCCGCGCTTGCGCAGCGACGTCGTCAGATAAAGAAGCGAGAACTCGAACACGTCGCCCTGAACGCGGTCCGCCTCGATTTCAGCGTCCAACCGCGTTGCGATCTTCGACGAGGAAGCCCGCACGGCTTCGGCCGAGATGAAGGGATACTTCTTCTCGAAGGCGTTAACGAGCGCCTGAGCGGCGGCGCGCTCGACGCCCGTGTAGATGACGAGCCTTCCCTCCGCCTTGGCGGCGTCGATGATGGCCTGATCGGCGGCGCTCGCGTCACCCGCCGCCAGGCTCATCGCCATGGTCGTGCACGCAGCAAGCGCCGTCACGAATCGACGGATACGCATCCTTCCTCCCGCGGCGTTGGTGCCTTGGTTTGTTACGCTGAGGTCGCGCCTTATTGTTGACGCACGATTTTTCGGGTTACCGGACGATAGCTGAACGACGTCGGCACGAACAGCGAGTGAATACCGGCGCCGCCGGCGACGACGACGCGCACCTCCTGCGGGCGATCGGCGACGCCAATGTGCTGGGGATCGCCGGCCTCCGCGAACCAGCGCGACCGACGGTGCTTGAGACCCTCGATCGTTCGCTTGCCAAAGCGGATCAGCGGAATGCGGGCGCGCTCGAACACGGCCTGTTGGATGTCTTTCTTACCGATGCCGTCGCGGTCGAGGGTCCCGGCGTGCTCCGGGCTCAGTATGAGGAGCGGCCCGGTTGGGAAGATGATGTTGTTGTGGCCGAGACTCATCATGGCGCCGATCAGGTGGGCCAGAACCTCCTCTCCGGTGTCGCAGCCATAGGTGAAGATGTTCTGCGGGGCAGAGGCGCCGATCACCGTGACGGTACTGTCGGTGGCGGCAAAGCCGGCATCGACGTGGAACGGCGTCCAGGGGCTATTTCTCTCCGCTTCCGCGATGCAGAAGGTAAATTTGCCGGACTGACCGTGGGTCGCCATGTCGGTCTCGCCGGCGAAATCGCCGCCGATGTTGCGCAGCACGAGTTGCACAGCTCGGCCGATGGTCGCATTCGCGCGCCACCCCGCACCAAAGAGGTTGCCCCCTGAATTGATGTCGAGTTCCTCCGCGATCGGACCGTTGACGATGATCAGCGGCGTGGTCGTGTTGGTGGCGGTCTGGATGCCGTAAAGCTGGCAGTCGGGATCGAGCAGCGCGTCGATGGCGGTGAGCACCACCGGAGGCCGCAACCATGCGCGCCACCTTCTCGGCGGTCGGCATGACGACCGGGAGCCCGTCGGTTCTGCCGCGCTCGAAGAACAGCTCCTGGTCGTCGCCGACAGCCGTCATCGCCACAGGTGTCGCAACGGCATTCGCCTCCTCGACAAACTTGCGGGTTAGGCGACCGACGATGCTCTCGACGGCTTTATCGGCGCGCTCGGCGACGACGGCGCGCGCGGCCGTGTGCATGGGATGGGGGACCGTCACGAGATGAAGAGCATGCATGCCGCGCCCCTCGGCTTGGTTGCGCGCGGCTTGGGCGAAAGCTGTGCTGAACACCGTGACCGTGGGGATGCCGCGGCGCTCGAGCTCCACCGCGTCGGCGACGCTGACCGAGGTCGAGGTTCCACAATCTCCGAAGCACTGCACGACCGCATCGCATTTGGCGAGCTCAGCGATATTCGCCTCGCTGAGGTAATCCTTCGGCGCAAATTTGCGGATGACCGGCCCAACGACGACGCCGAACCGGCCCGCTAGCTCGGCGGCGATGCGAGACAGAAAGAGATCCGCGTTGAGCTTGCTGTTATCGACGAAGCCGAGGCGCTTGCTTGCGAGGTCGCCGAGCCGGGGAGCAGGCGGAACGGGTGGGGATTCCTCCGCGACGGTGGGGTCGAGCGCAAATCGCATGTTTTCGGTTCCTGACCAGCAGTTGGATACTATTGGATCCAATATAATCCAAACGAAGAGCGGCCGCAACGGCCCTTGCCCGGAGGTGAATTGAGACGCCGCTGCGGGCAGCGGCGCGTCGGTCGCTCGCTCACGCCCGCTGCCGCAGCAGTCTGCGGATCACCTTGCCCGTGGTGGTCATGGGCATCTCGTCGATGAAGGCGACTTCGCGCGGATATTCATGGGCGGAGAGCCGTGTCTTCACGAAACCTTGGATGTCGGCGGCGAGCGCTTGCGACGGCGGATGTCCGGATTTCAGCACGATGAAGGCCTTCACGATCTCGGTGCGCAGCGCATCCGGCTTGCCTACCACCGCGGCGAGCGCCACCGCGGGATGCCGGATCAGGCAATCCTCGATCTCGGTCGGGCCGATGCGGTAACCCGATGAGGTGATGACATCGTCGTCGCGGCCCACGAAGGCGACGTAGCCGTCCGCGTCGGTGACGCCCTGGTCGCCCGTCGTCATCCACTCGCCGATGAATTTTTCCCGCGTGGCGTCGGGCTTACCCCAATATTGCAAGAACATCACCGGGTCGGGGCGCTCGATCGCGATTTGGCCGAGCTCGCCGGCGGCGCACCGCGAGCCGTCCGGGCGGATCACGGCGACGCAATGTCCGGGCACCGGCTTGCCTATGGCGCCCGGCCGCGAAACATCGATCGCCGCGCAGGAGGCCAGCACCAGATTGCATTCGGTCTGGCCATAGAACTCGTTGATCGCGATGCCGAGCGCCGACTTGCCCCACTCGTAGGTCTCCGCCCCGAGCGCCTCGCCGCCCGAGCCGACCGAGCGCAGGCGCACGTTGGCATTGGGGCGCGGCACCGAGCGCAACATGCGCAGCGCCGTCGGCGGGATGAAGGCGTTGCGCACGCCCATCTTCGCCATCACCGCGAAGGCCTGCTCCGGGTCGAACTTGTCGAATTTTTGCGCCACCACCGGCACGCCGTAATGCAGGCCCGGCAGCAGCACGTTGAGGAGCCCCCCGGCCCAGGCCCAGTCCGCCGGCGTCCAGAACCGGTCGCCGGGCTGGGGCAGAAATTCGTGCGGAAACTCGATGCCGGGGAGATGCCCGAGCAGCACCCGGTGGGCATGCAGCGCGCCTTTGGGCGGCCCCGTCGTGCCGGACGTGTAGACCATCAGCGCGGGGTCGTCGGGCGTGGTGGCGACCGGCGCGAAGTCGCTGGCGGCACGCGCGAGTACCGCGTGGAAGTCCTCAGCGCCGTCCGCCGACCCGTCGATCGACCACACGAATTCGAGGCCGGAGGCGACGTCGCGTCCGGCCGCGAGCTTCGCAAGCCCCTGCGCGTTGGTGATCAGCGCCCGCGCGCCGGAGTCCGCGAGGCGATAGGCGATGGCGTCGACGCCGAACAGCATCGCCAGCGGCAGCGCGATGGCGCCGAGCTTGTAGATGGCGATGTGGCTCACCGCCACCGCCGGTCCTTGTGCGAGGAGCAGCGCGATGCGATCCCCGCGCCCGATGCCGCGGGCGGCGAGCGCGTTGGCGAGGCGGTTCGAGGCTTCGCGCAGCGCGCCGTAGCTCACCTGTTCCACCGCGCCGTCGGCGCCCAGGTTGAAAATGGCGGTGCGCGCGGGATCGATCTCGGCCCAGCGGTCGCAGACATCGACGCCGATATTGTAGCGCGCCGGGATCTGCCAGCGGAACGAGCGGTAGAGCGCACCGTAGTCGCGCGCGGTGGGAAGGACGTGGCTTGCGTACATCGCGGCGCAGGCTAGTGATGCGCGTGAAGGAGGTCCAGGGTTCGAGCACCCCGTGTTCGCACGCCGCTAACGCCCAAGAGCAAGAAGAGTTACGGACGAGCGAGGCCTGCGGGGACCCAGCTCACGAATACGTGCGTCGACGAACGGGATATAGTCTATAAGCCGTGCGGGCGGCGATCACTTCGCGTTGGCGAGCTTGACCCTGGCTTTGTGTCTTTGTCGCCTGCCGGCGTCGGCAACCCGACTGCGTTTCTGGCGGAATGTCGATGCGACGCTGCTCGATTCCCCGCGTTGCTGGACATGCGCGGGATCATTGCCGGGCATCGGGCGGGCGAGCCCGTATTTCGCGCCATGAGCGTCGATCCATTTCCAGACGTCTTCCGGATTGCTTCCGTCCACAGCGGTGACGTCGACGGCGCGGCCGTGGCCATAACCGCCGGTTCGCCGGCTTCCGCCATGCAAGGAGTTGCCGCCGCGGGCCTTAAAGCCTGCGGCGAGACGTTGGCGATAGTCGTCACGGAATGCGCTCAACATCGACCAGTTAACGCCGTCGGCGTCCATCGCGCGTCCCGCATTGAAAAGCTGCTCGCGGAAGCCGGGATCCATGCCGCCGATCACGTAATCCTGCAAGGACAGGCCCATGCGCTTGGCGGCGGTCGGGTCCTTCCACGTGAAGTCGCCACTCGAATCCTTTTTGACGGGCGCTCGTTGATAGACCTCCCACAGATAGTCGTCGATGCCGTCGAGGATTGCAGAGCCCCGCTTGCGACGCAGCTCGATGCTTTCCGGCTCCGCCGACTCCTTGCCCGGGAACGCAACGAAAGCACCCACCTTGATCAGCGCGCGCCTGATCGCCTGGCGCGCCGCGGCCGCGATGGATAGGGGCGGATCGGGATTGACGAACCGCACGGTTTGAACCGCGCGCGGATAAGCGGCGCCGGCTTCGTCTTTTTGGTCAGCTGCGTCGGCACCTTCCGAGCGGGGCTGGGACGGCGCCGCCCGACGATAGACGACGGTCTCGTTGTTGGCGGGCTCGACGCCGGTCGCGGCCGGTTCGGCGTCGCGGTAGTTCATAATGGCCAAAGCCACCATGGCCACGGCCAAGGCGCCGGCTGCGAGCTTGAGCCCGAAGATGGTGCGAGAAAGTATCGCGCCCAAAACGATTGCCGATCGGCGCAGCACGCGAGCGATCATTGACCGGCGCAACGTCAGCACGATCGTCGGTCGGCGCAGCGTCCTTTCGAGCGCCGGCCGCAACGGTGACAGTCGTATGCGAGTCCGGCGCAATGCCACGAGGGCGCGCGGATGTCGCACCACGGTGACCAGCTGTCCCGCCAAGCGAAAGCCCCCCTGCCGATCACTCTGGGCGGAGATGTCCCGCTGGAACCGGCGTGCGCGCAACCCTCCCCAGGGCGACAACCGCGTCAACGCCCGCACTTTCCAAGCCAGACGAAAGCGAGTGATCCCCAATCCCAGAAGATGATCCCCAACGGGCGGAAGTTGAATTGATAAATAAGGAAAAAAATTGGCCTCACGGGGACCAACTGACGGCGAGGCCGTGGTGCAAAGTCCCCCGTTAAGGGTTCCTACAGCACGATTTTCCACCGCTTGGAGCCCATCGGCGAGACGATACGGTCGACCCCCTCCGGCGTCGCTCCCGCCCCCAGCAAAGCGCATTCGCGGGGCGCGGCAGGCCCAGCAGCCTTTGCCCGGCGCCCGCGAGCCGGTAAACAAGTGACCGCCGCCGGGCGCAGCCCATCCAGCCTCGAGATGCGATCCTTCGATGATTGAGGAGCCGAGCGCGCGCGTCGCCCCAGAGAGCGACATCGACTATCGCTTGCTGATCCCGTTCCTCGCCCATGTGATGCTGATCCAGACGCTGATCCTCATCATCCGGATCACGACCTCCTACCGGGCGATCGAGCTTGGCCTTCCCGTCGTCTGGCTCGGCATCATCGCCACGGGTTTCGCCATCATCCCGGTGTTCACGGCCCTGCGGGTGGGACGCTGGATCGACCGCGGTAATGACGCCCGGGCGGCCTGGCTCGGCTCGGCGCTGGTTTTGGTGGCCTGTATCGGCTTCTGGGCCTGGCCGGACTCGGCGATGCATCTGCTGGGATTCTCCGTGCTCTTGGGCTTCGGCCACATGTTTTGCATGGCCGGCCATCAGATGCTGGCGGTGCGCTCGGGAGGCAGGCGCAGCCGGGAAACCGCGCTCGGCTACTACATGGTCGCGGCGTCGGTCGGACAGGGGCTCGGCCCATTCGTGGTCGGATGGCTGGGAGGCTCGGCGGCGCTGCCGCCGACGCGCCTGCTGTTCGCCATCGGCCTCGCCGCCGCCGCTGCAAGCGTGATCGTCGCGTTGTTGATCAGGCCCGCCGCACTCAAAGCGCGCCGTCATGACCCGGGCGAGTTCGTCCCGATCGGCAAACTGCTCACGCTACGCGGCTTTGCCGCCGTCATGCTCTCAAGCGTGGTGACGGTCACGTCGCTCGATCTCTTGGTAATCTATTTACCGGCGCTCGGCGCGGAACGGCACATCGGTTCCGACCACATCGGCCTGCTCTTGACCGTCCGCTCGCTGGCTTCGCTGGTCTCGCGCGTGTTCTACGCCCGGCTGATCTTCGCCATCGGCCGCACCCCGCTCACCTTGACGAGCATGCTCGGAAGCGCGGCCGCCTTCCTGGTCCTGGCGTTGCCGCTCTCGCTGCCGACGATGTACGGGATTCTCATCTGCCTGGGCTTTGCGATGGGCATCGCCTCTACCCTAACCCTCTCAGGCGTCATGCATCTCGCGCCGCCCGAGGTCTGCGGCACGGCGCTGACGCTGCGGATGACCGGCAATCGCGTCGGGCAAATCGTATTTCCCGCGCTCGCCGGCGTGCTCGCGGCCGCGACCGGCGTGGCCGGCATCCTGCTGGCGCTCGGTCTCGGCCTGGCCGCCTCCGGAATCGCGGTCGCGATGACGCAACCGCCGTCCTGACGCGAAGGCTTGGCGAGAGGAGGTCTTGGCGAGAAAACGATGCCCGACCCGATCCAAATCCGCATGGGAGGCTACGGCCCCGCGAGCACCGGCTTCAGCCGCGCGCTCAAATCCATCGGCGACCGGCTGACGGCCGAATTCGGCGACCGCGTCGACGTGAAATATGTCTGGAACATCATGGAGCTCGGCTATCGCGCCGAGGACATTCTGTGGCTGGTCGAGCACGGGCTGTTGACGCTCGGCTACCAATCGTCGAGCTACCTGACCGATCGGGTGCCGGAACTCGGCATCGTCGATCTGCCATTCCTGTTCGCGCGCATGCAGGCCGCACGCGCGGCGATGGACGGCGCGCTCGGCGACCTGCTCGCCCGCAAGATCGAGGAGCGCCTGAACTACCGCGTGCTCGGCTGGTTCGAGAACGGCTTTCGGCACATCTCGAATCGCGTACGGGAGGTACGCGCATCCGCGGACCTGGCGGGCCTGCGGATTCGCGTCCTGCCGAGCAAAGTGCAGGCCCGGACATTTGAGTTGCTCGGGGCGGTGCCGATACGCATGGATCTGACCCAGGCGATCGCGATGATCGCCGCCGGCACCATCGACGCGCAGGAGAATCCGCTTTCGAACACCGTGACTTACGGTGTGCACAAATTCCACCGCTTCCACACGCTGAGCAATCACTTCTACATCTCGCGGCCGATCTTCCTCCACCGCACGGCGTTCGATGCCTGGCCCGCCGATCTCCAGCGCGCCATGCGAAGCGCCGTAACGGAAGCGGTGGCGTTTCAGCGCGGGCTGCACGTGCAGGAGGAGGAAGACGCGCGCAAAGCCATCGAGGCGCAGGGCTGCGAGATCGTCGAACTCGGCGCCGCCGAGCACGATGCCTTCGCCGCCGCGGTCGAGCCGCTGCTCAACGAGGCACGGGCGACCTTCGGGCGGGCGCTGTTCGACTTGACGACCTAACGCGCGTCCGGTTGCGCGCAATCGTGCATATCCGCTCGTCCCCGCGAAAGCGGGGACCCAGATTCGGGATGATAAGACTGGATTCCCGCTTACGCGGGAATGAGCGGAAGGAGTGCGTCGACTCGAACGGGCTTTGCTGTAGCGCGCGGCGTGAGCCGTGGCGGGGCGTGCTGACGCGCACCACGCCCTATCCCCGCCGTTCGTCGGGCTCCGCCAGGATCAGCGCCCAGAACACCTTGTATTTGGATTTCGGCGCGTAGACCGCGGCGATGCCCATGCGGGTCGCG
>WNGJ01007524.1_pt1 | contig 11592 bp, 12 predicted proteins | sample 5400611 | NCBI WGS metagenome assembly WNGJ01 (sample SAMN13153375, study PRJNA577476) | soil metagenome | isolation source: 40 cm soil or saprolite under Garry oak tree replicate 1 | place: USA:California | collected 2016-06-15 | reverse complement strand
GGCCGGGTTGCGAGACCAGCCGCTGCTGACTCCGACGGCGGGCGCGCCGGCCAGCCGGCCGGCCGGCGCGGGGATCAGGCTCGAGCATCCGGCGGGCACGCTCGGGATCTGGCTCGAGCTCGGCTCCGGCCGCCTGCTCACGGCCGAGGACCGGACCCTGCTCAGCCTGGTCTGCGGCTACCTAGGCCAGGCGCTGCACCGCGCCTACCAGACCGATCAGCAGCGCGAGACGGCACTGGCGCTGCAGCGCGCGATCCTCGGCCCGTCCCGGCTACCGACCGGGTTCGCGGTGCGCTACGAGCCGGCCACCCGCCCGCTCGAGGTCGGCGGCGACTGGTACGACATCGTCGAGCTGCCGGACGGGCGGATCGGCATCGTGGTCGGCGACTGCGTCGGCCACGACCTCGGCGCGGCCACGGTCATGGGCCAGCTGCGCAGCGCCTGCCGCGCGCTGCTGCTGCAGGACGCGAGCGCCAGCCAGGCCCTCACGGCCATGGACAGGTTCGCGTCGTTCGTGCCCGGGGCCGAGTGCGCCACTGTCTTCTGCGGCATCCTCGATCCGGCCACCGGTTCGCTCCTGTATTCCAGCGCCGCGCACCCGCCGGGCATCGTCGTTCATCCGGACGGGAACGTCATCCTGCTCGACGGCGCCCGCTCGCTACCGCTCGCCATCCGGCAGGACGCCGGGCGGACCGACGCCGACTACGTCCTGCCGCCCCGCTCGACGCTGCTGCTGTACACCGACGGGCTGGTCGAGCGGCGGGGCCAGCCGCTCACAGGGGGCATAGTCGCGGCAGGGGCGGCCGTGCACGAGGCCAGCGGGGCCTCGCTGGAGGAACTCGCCAGTCAGCTGATGACGCGGCTCGCCCCTGCCGAAGGCTACGAGGACGACGTGGCCATGGTGCTCTACCACCATCCCGCCCCGCTCGACGTCTTGTTCTCCGCCGAGTCGGAGCAACTCGCCTCGGTGCGGGCTACGCTACGCGGCTGGCTGCGCAGCTGCGACGTGGGCGCCCGGTTGGCCCAGGATGTCCTGGTCGCGGCCGGGGAGGCCATCGCCAACGCGATCGAGCACGGCCATCGCCACCTGCCCGGCCGGCCGGTCCGGCTCCGCGCGGTCTCGACCGCGAACCAGCTGCGGCTGACCGTCACCGACAGCGGCCGCTGGCGAACCACGCCGCCCGGGGACCGCGGCCTGCGCGGGCACGGCATCGCGCTGATGCGGGCGCTCGTGCAGCAGGTCACCATCGAACCGGGACCGTCCGGCACCACCGTCGACATGTACGTGAGGATCAATCGTGGCCACCCCGCTTGAGCTTTCCACCCGGGCCGGCGCGGACGGGATCCCGGTCGTGACCGTAGCGGGCGAGATCGACATGAGCAACGCCGACCGGTTCCGCGACGCGCTCGGCCTGGCCGCCGCCGTGGACGGCGGCTCGTTCGTCGTGGACCTGACGGGCGTCGAGTACCTCGACAGCGCCGGCATCCACGCCCTGTTCGCGTACGCGTCGCGGATCCGGCTCATCGCCGGCCCGCTGCTCGAGCCGGTGCTGACTGTCTCCGGCCTGTCCGGCATCACCTCGGCGGGCGAGCCGCAGTAACGTGCCGGCATGAGTATCCAGCTAAGCGAATCGGCGCTGCGCCTGGTCGACGGCGCGAACTACGCGGTCCTGGCCACGGTGAACCCCGACGGCAGCCCGCAGACCTCGGTGGTGTGGGTCGGCCGCGACGGCGGCGACCTGCTGTTCTCCACGGTGGAGGGGCGCGTCAAGCACCGGAACATGGTGCGGGACCCGCGGGTTAGCGTCAGCATCATCGATTCGGCCGACCCGGAGAACTACGTCGAGCTGCGGGGCCGAGTGTCCATGACGCCGGACGTGGACCGGGCGGTGGACACGCGGCTCTCCTGGAAGTACGACGGCAGGGATCCCGGTGAGGACCGGCCCGGCGCGGTCCGCGTGGTAGTGCGGATGGAGGTGGCGAAGGCCGCCGGTTACGCGGCCTGAGCATACGGCGGGGCGTGCCAGTATGTGAGACATGTACGTGCTCGGCGGAGCGCGGTCAAGCGGCGGCAAGCGGGCAGGCCCGACGATCTACGAGCTGAACGCGCATGGTGAGCAGCGTTCGGCCCGGGAGATACCGCGCCTGGTCGCGGCCGGGGTGGGGATCACCTGGCGGGCGGGGCGGCGCGAGCTGATCACGATGGCGCTGCTCGAAGTGCTCTCCGGGGTCGGGGTGGCGGCCGAGGTGGTGGTGGGCCGGCGCGTGGCCGAGGCGCTGCTGGTCACCCAGCAGGCCGGGTCCGGCTCGGGCGCCGGGCTGAGCAGCGTGTGGCCGAGCGCCGTGCTGTTCGGCGTGATCACGGCGGTGCTGGGCCTGGCCGGGGTGGTCCTGCGCGAGCAGCAGCGGATCTTGACCGAACTCACCACGCGCTACGCGCAGGACCGGATCCTGGACATCACCTGCGCGGTCGACCTGGCTTCCTTCGACGAGCCCGAGTTCCACGACCGGGTGGCGCGGGCGCAGGCCGGGGTGATGCGGGCGCCGCAGATGGTGTTCGGGTTGCAGGGGCTTGGGCGTTCCCTGGCCGGCGCGATCGGCGCTTCGGTCGCGCTGCTCGCGGTGGCGCCGCTGCTGGTGCCGGTGGCACTGCTGGCGCTCATCCCGGGGTGGCTGGCCAGCGGCCGCCGGGGGCGCGCGTTCTACGTGTTCGGCGCCATCATGACCCCGCGCGACCGGGAGCGTGGCTACCTGGCCAGCCTGCTGACCAGCCGCGACCCGGCGAAGGAGGTCAGGGCGTTCGGCCTGGCGGGGTTCCTGCGGGCCCGGCACGACCGGCTCTACGACGAGCGGATCGCCGAGATGCGCCGGGTCTCGTCCCGGCAGCTGAGCACCATGGCCGCCGCCGACCTGGCCAGCGCGCTGACCATCGCCGCCGCGATCGCGATCGTCCTGTGGCTGGCCGTCTCCCACCACCTAGCCCTGTCCGCCGCAGCGGCGGGCATGGGGGCGCTCGTCGTGCTGGGCGGGCGGCTGGCGTTCGCCGGGCAGAGCGCCGGGATGCTGCAGGAATCGGCGATGTTCATCGACGACTTCCTCGCGTTCGCGAAGCTCGCCCCGCAAGCGCGGGAGGCGGGGACGGGAGGGCAGGAACCGGGCCCGTTCGGTCCCATTACCGCGGATGAGGTTACGTTCAGTTACCCGGGGTCCGAACGGGTCGCCTTGCACGACGTTTCCCTCCGGATCGAGCCGGGCGAGGTGGTCGCTCTGGTGGGGGCCAACGGGTCGGGCAAGACGACGCTGGCCAAGCTACTGGCCGGGCTGTACCTGCCCACCGGGGGGCGGGTCTGCTGGGACGGCCAGGACACGCGGGACGTGGACCGGCGCTCGCTGCTCGGCCGCACCGCGGTCGTGTTCCAGGACTTCATCCAGTACGCGCTGTCCGCCGGGGACAACATCGCGCTCGGCCGGCACGAGCGGGCGGCCGATACGGCGGGGATCGTGCGGGCGGCCGAGCAGGCCGGGGCGCACGGGGATATTTCCTCGCTGCCCGACGGGTACGAGACCCTGCTGGGGCCGGCGTTCATCGACGGGACCGACCTGTCGACCGGGCAGTGGCAGCGGCTGGCGCTGGCGCGGACGTTCTTCCGGGACGCGCCGCTGGTGATCCTGGACGAGCCGACGGCCGCGCTGGACGCCAAGGCCGAGCACGAGCTGTTCGCGAAGATCGGGGAGCTGTTCGCGGACCGTTCGGTGCTCCTGATCTCGCACCGGTTCTCTACGGTGCGTTCGGCCGACCGGATCTACGTGCTGCATGAGGGGCGCGTGGTGGAGGACGGGACGCATTCGGAGCTTGTTGCGCTGGGGGGCACCTACGCCGAGCTGTTCACGCTGCAGGCGTCGCCGTACCAGTAGCGGCAAAATTGTGCGGCGCTGTCCCCGGACGAGGCCTCTGCTCGTCTCTAGGGCAAGAACCAGCTTCGTTAGGAGACAGTGATGAGCCGTGTCATCGTCATCGAGTTCGTATCCGTGGACGGGGTCATGCAGGATCCCGACGGGAATGAGGGATTCAGGCAGGGCGGATGGGCATTCCGGTATGGTCCGGAGCCGGTCACGGGCGACCCGTTCGGCCTCGGCGAGCTGCTGGACACCAGCACGCTGCTGCTCGGCCGCGGTACCTGGCAGCTGCTCAGCAAGATCTGGCCGGGTCGTGACGACGAGTTCTCGGCCAAGATGAACGCCATGCCCAAGCTCGTGGCGTCGCGTTCGCTGGCGCTGGCCACTGAGTGGCAGAACTCGAGCGTGCTGGACGGCGACCTGGTGGCAACGGTGCGGGAACGCAAGCGGGCGAGCGACATCATGGTCATGGGCAGCACGAGCGTCGTCCGCACGCTGACGACCCACGACCTGGTGGACGAGTACCGGCTCCTGATATTCCCGGTGGTGCTCGGCTCCGGGGAGCGCCTGTTCCCCGACGGCACTGTGCCCGCCGATCTGACCCTCGAGTCGGCCCGGACCAAGGGCCAGGCCGTCCGCATCATCTACACCCGTACGCGTGGTCAGTAAGGACACGACGCCACCGGGCGGCCCTGCTGCGCCTCGTTTTGAACGATAGTTGTTTTTGAACGATCGTTCGCGTATTGTCCTGGTTATGCCGCGGCCACGGGAGTTCGAGCCCGAACAGGTCCTGGATTCGGCCATGCGGCAGTTCTGGGAGCGGGGGTACCGGGCGACCTCGGTGGACGACCTGGTCCGGGCGACCGGGGTGAAGCCGGGCAGCCTGTACGCGGCGTTCCCGGGCGGCAAGCACGCGCTGCTGATGGGATCCCTGGACCGCTACTCCAAGCTCGTCGTGCCGGAGAAGCTCGGCGAGCTGGAGCAGCCCGGGGCTTCGGTCGCGCAGGTCCGGGCGTACTTCGACGGGTTGGTCCGGGATCTGCTCAGCCCGGAGGGACGGCAGGGCTGCCTGCTGGTCAACAGCGCGATCGAGAACGCGGCCGCCGATCCGGAGGTCGCCGCGGTGGTGCGCGGGCACCTGGCACGGCTGGAGCACTGCTTTACCGCTGCGCTGCGTACCGCGATCCGCCTCGGCGAGGTCCCGGATTCGGTGGATCCGGTTTCCCGGGCCAAGGGCCTGGTGGCCGTCAGCCAGGGCCTCATGGTCGTCGGCAAGGCCAATCCGGATAAGGAGGTGCTGCGGGCGATCGTCGATAGTGCCTTCGCCGGTCTCAGCTAGCGCCTTTACCGGTCTCTGCTAGCGCCTTTACCGGTCTCTGCTAGCGCCTTTACCAACTGCTCCTACCAGCGAGCTCCCCTGGCCGTCGCCTGGCGGCCTTCTTTTCGCACCGATAGATGAACGATCGCTCAAGAAAGGTTCCCTGTTATGAAGGCCATCCTCATCACCGCTTATGGCGGCCCCGACGTGCTATCCGTCACCGAGCTTCCCGACCCGGTCCCGGCGGCCGGAGAGGTGCTGATCCGGGTCCGGGCGTTCGGCCTGAACCATGCCGAGACCTACATGCGTAGCGGGGCCTGGGGCGAAGTCGCCCAGGTTCCGGGGATCGAGTGCGCCGGGACGGTGGAGGCCGACCCGAGCGGGCGGCCGGCGCCCGGCACGCGGCTGGCGCCCGGCACGCCGGTGATCGCGATCCTCGGCGGCATGGGCCGGACCCGCAACGGCAGCTACGCCGAGCTGGTGACCGTGCCGGCCAGCAACGTGGTCCCGGTCAGCACCTCGCTGTCGTGGACCGACCTGGTGGCGCTGCCCGAGGTCTACGCGACCGCGTGGGCCGGGCTGTACCAGAACCTCGGGCTGCGCCCCGGGCAGACCGTGCTGGTCCGGGGCGCTACTTCCGCGCTGGGACAGGCCGCGGTGAACGTCGCGGCCGAGGGCGGCGCGACGGTGATCGCGACGACGCGTTCGGCCGAACGGGCGGACCTGCTGCGTGGTATTGGCGCCGCGTCCGTGCTGATCGACGACGGGGCGCTGACGGGCCAGGTGCACGGGCTCGGCATGACGGTGGATGGCGTCTTCGACGTGGTGGGCAACAGCGTGCTGCGGGACTCGCTGCGGATCGTGCGGCCCGGCGGGCGGGTGTGCCAGCTGGGCTTCCTCGGCGGCCTGGAGCCGGTGGCCGGGTTCGATCCGATCGCCGACCTGCCGACTGGGGTGCAGCTCAGCTTCTACGGCAGCGCGTTCGTGCTGGGCACCGAGGGGTTTCCGCTGGCCGACATCCCGCTGCAGGAGATGATCGGCAAGGCGGAGGCCGGGCGGTACCAGGCGAAGCCGGTGAAGGTGTTCGGCTTCGAGGAGATCGTGGAGGCCCACCTGACGATGGAACGGGGACTGGCGGGCGGAAAGATGGTCGTGGCGGTGAATTAGCCGCTGGCTGGGCTGCTCTTGGCTGAGCTGCTCTTGGCTGGGCTGCTCTTGGCTGGCTGCCTGGGCTGGCCTTCGCCGGTATCCGGCCAGCCGAGGCCTGGGGCGGTGTGCGCCCCGTCGACGAAGAGGAGGCGGCGGTCCAGGGCTGTCTGCCTTACCGTCAGGGCTTCGGCGTAGTCGGCGGATTGGTACCAGGCCTGCAGGCGCTCCATGGTGGGGAATTCCACGATGACAAGGCGGCAGGTGGCCGGCCAGTCGCCTTCAGCGACGACGGGGGCGGCGCCGCGGGCGAGGTAGCGGCCGCCATGCCGGGCGATCGAAACCGCCGCCAGTTCGCGGTAGCGGCGTCCTTGCGTTTCGTCCAGCACCTCGACTTCTGAGATCACGTAAGCGGCCATGATGCGATGATCTCAAGGCCGCGCCGACCGCAGCTAGCGTGCCTCGATGTAGCCGTAGCGCATTCGGCCGACCAAATGAATGCGGAGGCGAACCGGCGTGTTGGGCTCGACGGGCGGGTGGATGCTGATGTCGGTGTAGCGCGTCGTAAGGTAGTCAGCGTCCACGACCACGCCCGGCCCGGTCACCAGGATCAGGGACCCACCACGCATTTTCATGTCAACGCGCAACGTGTCGTGCACGATCACCGCGTCGGTGAAATTCAGGTTTACGTCGCACCAGGACGGGTGTAGTTCCAGTAGCCGAGGGACCATCCAGCGGCCAGTGCGCTGGACCGAGCCTCCGCGCTGGTCGATGCGCATCACGTCCTCGGCTTGCGCGGATTCCGGGGCCTGGCTGGCCTGGCTGGCCTGGCTGGCCTGGCTGGTGGCCAGGTCGGCGGTTAGCGGGGCGAGTTCACGGAACGTTCGGGAGGATAGGGCGGCTTCCATGCGCTCGTTGAACTCGTCAGCGGTGAGGCGGCCGTCCTCTGTGGCGGCGCGCAGTACGTCAATGACCCGGTCCCGGTCGGCGTCTGAGGCCCTCAGGTCAGGTGCGGGGACGGGTTCCGGAGGCTCACCTACCGGCGGAATGTCTGCGGGCACGTCCCTCCATCCCGCTCGGGTCCTCGGGTTGAGCGGCGGTTCACGCCAGCGAGCTAACCGTACATCGCCAGCTGGGACAAGCGCTCCAGCGGGTGAAGGTCACCTGACAACGCTAGGCGTTGCTCGTGCCGGTTACCTCGGCTCGGATGCGCGCGACGATCTGGTCGGCCTCGTCCTCGGTAATCTCGATGAACTCGTATTGCAGGTCGCCACGTTCTGAGGAGACCAACAGCGAAGTGCGTTCCCATATGAGATCTTGGCTGAACGCTTCATCGCGTCTGCCACCGGATTCAAAGTAGGCACGCCTAAGAACGCCAGCAGGCCGCTCACGACTACTCAAGTCGTCTACAATTGCATAGTACGCAGTTTTATCTGGCATCTGCACGTCTTTCCGGGTAGTCGGGAATATCAGTGGCGCCCGATGGAACAGGCACGTCCGCAGCAACTTTCCTTTGGAAGGCTTCCAGTACGAGTTCCTCGAACATATCGGCCTTCTTAGTGCGGAGTCGTTCGTAGGCATCATGTGTTAGCTGCTTGGCCTCGAAGCTTATACGGGTGTGGAACTGGACTTCGAACCGCTGCCCGGTGTCCGGCTCGATCCACTGGCTGTTGATTCCCTTGTACTGGTCATCCGACCAGGAATTCTTAAGTCTCTGCAGTTCAAAGCCTTGTCCTTTCAGCCGTTCGATGTCCATCCAGACGCCCTCCGTGTAGTGAGCCTCTCGATACTGGAAGGTGTACCGGATCGCATCGGGCACACGCGAAACAGCTTGCTCCGGGGAGCGCCTAAGTAGGTTTATGGCGTCATGAACCTTCTCTTTGACGCGATCGCGGCCCTTCCGGCGGTCGTCGAAGCCGATCAGGTGGCGGTTTGGATCTTGACTTTCTATGGCGCGCAACGCGGGCGAGATCGTCTCTCGTTCTCGTTCGGCGATTAGATCACATGCTGCTTCAACGCGGCTGTTGTCCGCAACCTTCAGGAATCTGTCGCCGTCGCCGCGCCAGGAGCCTGGCGGATCGCTGGACGTGTCGACTGGCTCGCGTTCCTCGGGCGGCCATTTCCGCTGGTACTCCGTCCATAGCCAGCGAGATTCCGTTATCCGCTCGTTCCACGTGTCTGCTGCGGCCTGCTCCTCTGCCGCGATCCGCTGCGCCGTGGCGGATTCTTCTGCGGCGACGGCTACGCGCAGGTCGTTGTAGCACTCCTCGTGGCTGCGCGTCTCAGCTTCGGTGCCGCCGGGGCGGGATGTCCGGCCGCTTCCGGTTTGATCGTCCCGGCGATCCGCGTGACCGTCTGGTGGCACGTCCGCTTCATCGGGCAAGTCGGCTTCCACTGGACCTCACCGCAGGCCTGGAGCGCCTGATGTGACATGACGGGAGCAAATCATCACAGTGAGTAGCATATCGGGTGCGAAATAGGGACTAAGGATCCGGCGCCACTCTGTGGAACGATTTCAGCCTGGGGCCGGTTCAGGTCCGTTTGCCCGCGTGGCTTGATACCTCATGCCCCAGGCGTCCCGCGGCGCTCATGTTTCCCGCGTCGGGCGGGCCTGGCAGCTCCGCCCCCTCGCCTGTAACCATCACGATGTGACATCGTCGTGGTCAGGTGCACAACGATGTCAATCGTCGTGGTTGCGCTCGATGGCGCCCAGTGACCGGTGAGACTCGGGGAGGCCAGTGCGGCAGATGAGGACCGCGGCGGCCCCGGGCCCGGCTCGCGCCCGGTCCCGCGCCCGTCCGCCCCCGGGGCCGCCCCCGTCCGCTCCCCGGTCCGCCCACTGGTCCGCGCCCGGCTCGCGCCCGGGTCCGTGCCAGGTCCGGGTCCGCGCCCGGTCCAGGGCGGCCCCGGTCCGCGCCTGGGCATGCGGGTGGGATGGGCTGGCTGCGTGGCGGAAAGCTGGTTCTCGCTTGGCGGTCGCGGAGACTGAGATATCTGGGACAATCGTGCGATGAGTCCGAAGAGTCGCGGGCGGCCGCCCGGCCGTGGGCGGAGCCGCAAGCCGGGCCGGCGTCCGGCGTCGGGGCGCCGGACGATCGGGGACGTGTCCGCGTGGCATGACGAGGAGACGACGGACTGCTGGTTCGACGAGCCGCTCCCGGGCGACCGGCGATCTTGGGCGGTACCCCCTTTACCAGGGTCTCGATCTGGAGCGGCTGAATCCGGGCGATGAGCACGAGCGCACGTTCCTGCTCGAGGCACAGCACCTCGAGATGGAAGAGGCGCTCCAGGCGCACGAAGAGATGATCACCGAGACCGGCGAGACGATAAACCCGACGTTGCACGTCGCCCTGCACGGAGTGATCGCGAACCAGTTGCTGAACAACGAGCCGCCCGAGACGTGGCAGACGGTTCAGCGGCTGGCCGGGCTCGGCTACGACTGGCACAACGTGATGCACATGGTCATGGGTCCGGTCAGCTCGTTCCTGCAGCAGGCCATGACCGCGAAGCAGCCATTCGATCGTGAGGTCTACCGAAGGCAGCTCAACGAGCTGCCCGGGGACTGGCCGTCGCCGGAGGAAATCGGCCGCAGCTGACGTCAACCCCCAGGGGTTCGCCGAGTACGTCCGTGCGCGGGGACCCAGATGAGCATCGGCACGCCGGACCTGGGGCAGGTCAGCCCGCAGGACCTGCTGGGCCTGCTGCAGTCGGTCAGCCAGGTCAGCGAGACCGGGCCGCCGGCCAGCGAGGTGTACGTCCCGCATCCGGCGGGCTGAGGTGAACCTGGGGGCCAAGAGGGCTGCGGGCCCGCAGCGCCGGGCTTGCGGCGTCGCTAGGCCGGCAGGCAGACCTTCCTGGACTTGGAGCCGCTGTCGATGCCGAACGACTCGGAATTGGAGCCACGGTAGGCGGTGGCGCTGACGAACACGCCATAGCAGGGTCGTTGGCCTTGGTGGCACCCGTGTGGTTGGCGAACGAGACCCGGGCGCCGGTATTGTACTGGTGGAATACCGCGCTCGGGCCGTCCGGGTTACTGGTGAATCCGGCCCGCTTGCGGTTACCGCAGCTCGGCCAGCCGCCAATTGACACTCCACACGGGGCGGACGCGGAAAGGGAAGGATTGAAGCTGCACGAATATCCCGTCCAGAACTGCCCCATGGATATCTTGCGAAGCTTGGCCGAACCCGTGCAGCGGCCCTTGTTGTACGCGTGGACCTTCGCGGTAAGGGTGGGCGACTTGAGCTTCTGATCTTTCCAGAGCATCGAGTGAGGGCCCTGAACTGCGGTGTAGCTGATCTTTCCCGAGACGGAGAAGGTCACGCAGACCCCGAGTTTCTTCGACTTGAAGGTCCAGCTCACGTTGAACGACTGCGATCTGGTCAGCGCCTGGGCCGTACCCGACATCGCGAGCACAGTGGAAATCGCCAGCACCAGGACGGCGACGGTTTGAACCAGCGCAAGCGAGTTTTTCTCATCATCTGATATTCCTCTCCGCTGGCCGACATTGGCGCGGAGAACCTAGCAGTTAAATGAAATACCTGTCAATAAAAGCTGACACATCGCGTTTACCTGGCTTTTTAGCGGTGGAGCGGGCTCGCGGCTTGGTGCGATAGTGGACGGCATGACAAGCGTGGACCCTCGCAGCCGGGCGGGACGGGACACCGCCCGCCGGGTGATACCGCTGTTCCGGCCGTACCGGGGCCGGGTGGTGGTCGTGGTCGGCCTCATCGTGCTGACCTCGACGATCGGGATCGTGAACCCGCTGCTCATCCAGGCGGTGTTCAACAAGGCACTGTTCGTCCCGGGCGGCCCCAACCTGGAGCTGCTGTACATCCTGGTCGGCATCATGGCGGCCGTCCCGATCGTCAATGGCGCCATCGGGATCCTGCAGACCTACGAGACGACCAAGGTCGGGCAGCTGGTCATGCGGGACCTGCGCGACCGGCTCTACTCGCACCTGGAGACGCTGTCGCTGGCCTTCTTCACCGGCACCAAGACCGGCGAGATCCAGTCCCGGCTGGCCAACGACGTGGGCGGGGTCCAGTCGGTGGTCACCACCACCGCCTCGAGCATCCTGGCCAACGTCGTCATCTTCGTCTCGACCATCGTCGCGATGATCATTCTGAGCTGGCAGCTCACCATCGTGGCCGTCATCACCGTGCCGGCGTTCTTCTGGCTGACCAAGCTGGTCGGCGACCGGCGCCGCCAGGTGTCGCGGTCGACGCGGGAGG
>WNGJ01019358.1_pt1 | contig 11594 bp, 8 predicted proteins | sample 5400611 | NCBI WGS metagenome assembly WNGJ01 (sample SAMN13153375, study PRJNA577476) | soil metagenome | isolation source: 40 cm soil or saprolite under Garry oak tree replicate 1 | place: USA:California | collected 2016-06-15 | reverse complement strand
ATCGGAAAAGCTGTCTTCCGCGGCGAGGATATGTTCGCCGCGCAACCGATGAACCGCGGTCGAATCATCACGTGGTCGTTGATGCTTGGCGCCATTTTTCCGGATTCCGATGTGATTCGGGATTTTTTCTCCAGCGACAAGCTTCTCATCGTTACCTGGCATCGCAGCATCACGCACTCGCTGGTGATGCTTCCTCTGTGGGCGCTGCTGCTCGCGGGAATCACGCGCGCGTTTGCAAACCGGCGAAAATGGGAAGCACCCTCCTTCGCAGCGCTGACCGCGATCTATGCGGCAGGCATCCTCAGCCACGTGCTGCTCGACTTGGTGACCTCCTTTGGCACCATGATCTGGTCGCCGCTCGAATGGTCGCGCCCCGCGTGGGACCTCATCTTCATCGTGGATTTCACACTGACCGCGATTTTCCTTGTGCCTCAATTGCTCGCCTGGGTGTATGCCCACCCCGAAAAAGTGAAGCGCCGCGCCGTTGGAATGTGGCTGGTGTTCGTGCCCGCCCCATTTCTCATCGCCAAAATTACCGCAATTGCCGGCGCGCCGATTTCCGATCGAGTTGTTTTAAGCGCCATCGTTATTCTTGCCGTGCTCTTCCTCTTGCCTGCATTCCTTGGAGGGGGGTTGAAGATTCAGCACGACACTTGGAATCGCGCTGGACTTGCCGCGTCCGTGATCTATGTGGCCTCTACGGTCTATGCACACCATGTCGCGTTCTCGCGCATTCAGAAGTTCGCTGAACTGCAGCACTTGCAGGTCGAATCGATCGGAGCGTTACCGCTCCCGCCATCGCTGTGGCATTGGGACGGGCTGGTTCGGACGGCGCGAGGAGTCTACGAACTGCGCATGGACCTTGCCGGTAAGCCCGTAAACGATGGGGAATTGCTCGCGCTCGAGCACCACTATTACCCCGACGCCCCGCCGAATTCGTATATCGAGATAGCCACACGCCTGCCCGAAGTGCAGAAGGTTCTATGGTTCTCGCGATTTCCCGTGACGCGCTTCCACAAGGAAGGCGATGTAGCCGTGGTCGAGATTTCCGACATACGTTTTGTGCAAACGCGCCGCGACCACCCCCCGTCCTTCACGTATCGCGTTCGCTTTGGCACCGATGGCAGCGTTCTGTCGCAAGGCTGGGCCACGAGGTAGGACAGGCATTCTTGCCTCTTATTCTTCTTGAGGCTAAGAGGAACTACCGGGAAGGTTTGCTGTCCGCCGGGTGGATGACCACCTGGCGGTCTTCGCCCACGCCGGAGCTTTCCGTGCGAACTCCGCTCATATCCTTCAACGCCATATGCACGATGCGGCGTTCGCGCGAGGACATGGGATTCAGGCGGAATGGCTGGCGAGAGGTCTGCACGCGCTCGGCGGCAACACGGGCGGTCATGCGCAATTCTTCAAAACGCAGCGCGCGGTAGCCGCCGCAATCGATGTGGATCTTTTCATGGTAAGCAGGTTCCAGCCGCAGCGCCCTAAAGGCGAGGTGTTCGAACGCTTTCAAAAGTTCCGCGCCGCGCTCCAGGAGAATCTCTTTGTCCTTGCCGTCGAGATCGGCGAGCACTTCCGCGTCGCCTCCGGAGCCCGCTCCATCAGCCGAAACCGGGTGTACGTTGACCTTCAACTCGAGCGCGGAAACACGCACCATATTCTCCAGAAAATGTCGCAGGGCCTCGGCCGCCGCTTGCCGGTCCAACTTCCCATCGCGGATGAGTTCTTGAGCCATTGGTGGTTCGAACGCTGCGAGCTGCGTCCGCCTCTCTCTCTCTCTCTGAAATGTTTTCTTAAGGCTTCTTCCCACGCACGATCTTTGCAGGTGCGGGCACAGGATGTGTGCGGTTCAGGTACCACTGCTGGCCGATACCAACCACGCTGCTGGTGAGAATATACACCGCCAAGCCGCTCGAAATCGGCGAAATCATGAAAATGCCCGCCATGGTGATAGGCATGATCTTCATCATGGCCTGCTGCTGCGGGTCCGTCGCCGTCATCGGCGTCATCTTCGAAACGAGATACATGGATGCGCCCATCAGCACGGGAAGAACGTAGTAGGGATCTTTCGAAGAGAGGTCCGTGATCCACAGCCAAGTCGCGTGCCGCATCTCGATGGCATAACGCAGGGCCGTGTTCAAGCCGAACCACACCGGCATTTGCAGGAACATCTGGAAGCACCCGCCCATGGGATTGATGCCCTCGCGGCTGTAGACCGCCATGGTCTCTTTTTGCATTTCCTGCTTGCGCGGGTCGTTGAACTTGTATTTCTTGTATTTTTCCTGGATTGCTTTGACTTCCGGCGCCACGCGCTGCATTTTTAAGGTCGTTTTGTAGCTCGAGATGCGCAGCGGAAAGAGGAGCATATTGATCACTAGCGTGAGGACCACGATGGCCCATCCCCAGTTGGGGACGTAGTTGTGCAGCCACTTCAGCCCGTGAAAGAGCGGCTCGGCAATGAATTCCAGCCAGCCGAAATTGATCAGCCCGTGCAGCGGCGGGTTCATCTTCTTCAAGTCGTCGTAGTCTTTCGGACCGACGTAGACGCGCAAGGCCAGCGGCTGCGTGGAGGTCGCCGCGGCAACTTGGGGCACCGGCTCCGCCGTGTCTTGACCATTCGCATGCACGGTCCGCCAAGATTTCCAATAGCGCGTCTCAAGCGTGCCTGGCGCGGCGCTGTTTGCGGGGAGAAAGGCGGCAGTGAAGTAACGGTCCTCAATGCCAACGAAATCCTTTCCACCCTGCCAAACGCCCAGGCCCCACTTATCGAGCCCTTCCAGCTTCTTGTGGGCGAAATTCGTGATCTTGCCGCCCTCGCTGTAGTACGTCGAAACCGTTTCCACCGGCGCCGGATTCGTCACTGTTAAATCGCCGAAGCCGCCGAGCCATCCAAGCCCCGCGGTGATGGGCTTGCCGTTCAACTTGACGAAGGTTTCTACGCGAATCACATAAGTATGATCAAAACGGAAATGTTTGGTGACTTCCAGGTGGCCATCACTCCAGGCGAGTTCAACATCGGCCGGCGCTTCGAGCTCCGATGCGGGGGAAGAAAGCCGGAATAGTCCGGCATTGGCTGCATTCTGCAACTGCTCATCTTCGAGCACCACGGAAAAGGGCCAGCCGCCTGTTTGCTGCGATGCGTCCGGGTGCACGACGTCCAGCACGCGCTGCGGCTTCGCGTCATCTTTATAATTCTTGAGCTGCCAGCTCTTCACCACCGCGCCGCGGTTCGAGATTTCCACGCGGTAGAGACTGTTTTCGACGACCATGGTGTGTTCCTGCGAATCGTTCTTTACCGCGACGCTCGCCGCCGGCGCGGGGGCGAACTTTGCAGTCCCAGGTTTGCCTTCCACCGCCAGTGGCGGCGGCGCGCCTGGCGTCGCTGGACCCGGTGTGGCCGGAGCGGTCTGCGCCGGCCGGTTGGCTGGCGTTGGCTGGACGGGCGGCTTCGGCCCGAAAAACTTCGCCCAGAGGATGATCACGGCAAACGACAACAGTGAAGCCACAAGAATCCGCAGCTCCGGCGTGAACTTGTCCTTTTGTCCCGGCGCGCTCATGAGTGCGCCTCAGTCTTCAGAACTTTCCGTGCGGCTGAACTTGTTGGCATCTCTTCCCATTTCTCCGGAACCGGGTCGTAACCAAATTTGCGCGAGAGCGGATGGCAGCGCAGCAGCCGCTTCAGTCCAAGCCAAAAGCCGCGCGCCATCCCAAACCTTTCAATGGCCTCGTAGGCATAGCGCGAACATGTCGGTTCGAATCGGCAACTTCCTGCGAACAAGATCGACAAATACGTTTTGTAGAACCGCAGCGCGAGCAGCGCCACGCGCACAGGAATGGATGGCTCTTCACTTTGCGTGGTGGCGATTTGGGTAGGGGCGGACTTCAGTCCGCCCTCATCGCCAGCGTCCATTGCCCCTACACGCTCTCCAGCAGCCGCAACAAATCCGCCGTCAGCGCCGCAAACGGCTTGCGCGCCACCGAACTCTTCGGGTGTATGACGATGTCCCATCCTGCGGGTATCTCCAGCCGGTGGCAGCGTACGATCTCGCGCAAGCGCCGCCGGATACGATTACGCACTACCGCGCCGCCCAGGGCCTTCTTGATGCTGAAGCCAAAACGGCTCTGCGGCAGTTCGTTGGCGCGAAAGAAAACTGTGAAGTGGGAACTCGAGCGGCGCTTTCCGGCGCGGTAGACGGCATCAAATTCTCCGCGCCGCACCAGCCGCGCCTCGCGCGGAAACAGATTCCCGTGCCCACTCGAACCGGCGGTGGGCAACAGGCTCCCCGCATTATTCGGGGGTGAGCCGATGGCGTCCCTTCTTGCGGCGCGCCGCCAGCACCTTGCGGCCACCCTTCGTCTTCATGCGTACGCGGAAGCCGTGCGTCTTGGCGCGTCGGCGTTGGCGCGGTTGAAATGTGCGCTTTGGCAAAACAATCCCCCTTTGTAGTACGCGATCGCGGGGCAGTCTCTTTCACCCGCAACGGCACAACAGCCCACTAGCCTTTTCAGCGGCTGGTTTCGAATTCATTAGTGTATTCGACCCTTGCGCGCAGGGTCAAGAAAGTGGGACAGGCATTCCTGTCTGTCCGCTGTCAGGCCTTACTCATTGTTCGCCGGTATTCATCGTACGCCGCCAGAAATCGCTCCACATCCTTCCGCAGCAGATAGTAAGGCGTAGAAAGCCGGATTTTCGAAGGTCCCCCGCCGCGCATGCGGATCTTCTTCGTCTTCCACATCCAGTTCTCGATCTCCGTGATCTGAATCGGCGCAACGTTGACCGACGCAATCGCGCAGCGCAGTGCCGGATCGGGCGACGTCCAGGACTCCGCGCCGCGCTGCACCATCTCTTTCAGAATATGATCCGCCGTTTGACGGTGGCGCCGTTCGATCCGTTCCATCCCGATCTGATTTGCCATTTGCACCGCCGCGCGCATTCCCCAAAGCGAGGGCACGTTGGAGCTGCCGATGCGCTGGAAGCGCTCCGCGCGCAGCTTCGGCTCGTCCCAGCCGGCGGTGACGATGGTGTTCCACAGGCGGTCGATCAGCTCGTCTCGCACATACAGAAACCCGCTGCCCTTCGGCGCCTGCAGCCACTTGTGCGGGCTGGAGGTGTACATGTCGCAGCCCAGCTCGTGCATGTTCACCCGCATCATTCCGACGACGTGCGCGCCGTCCACGGCGGAGAGAATTCCCTTCGAACGCGCCAACGCGCAGAGTTCCTTCGCTGGCAGCACCACGCCCGTGACCGTGGTGATGTGGCTGAAGAACAGCACGCGCGTCCGCGGCGTGATCGCATCATTGATAAGATTCAGCGCCGCCGCCGCATTCGGCACCGGCTTCGGCAGCGTGATCTTTTTCACCACAATTCCATATCGTTTCGCGCGTAGGTTCCAGGGATGCTCGCCTCCCGGATGCTCCTGGTCGGTCATCAGGACTTCGTCGCCGGGCTTCATGTCCAGGCCGTTGGCGATGTAGCTGTTCGCTTCCGTCGCGTTGCGCACCAGCGCAAGCTCATCGCGCGTGCAGCCGACAAACTCCGCCAGCGGGTCGCGGAACTCGTTCCAAGCGCCATAACCCCAGATCGGATAATCTTCCGGATCGCTCTGCGCCATCTTTTCGGTATCGTTGTAGCCGTCGAAAACCGCGCGCAGCACCGGCATGGGACACGATCCCACCGTCCCGTTGTTGAGATAAACCTCGTCCGCAGGAATCAGGAACTGTTTGCGCCATTCGGTCCAATACGCTTCTTCGTTCGAACTATAAAGCGCGCTGTCCGGCAGTTTCGGCGGTTCCTGTTCGAGGAGCGCGTTCCACTTCGGCGGCAAGCCGAGCGCACCGGCGGCGCCGGCAAGCCCTGCAAACGAAGATAGAAAGCTACGGCGATCGATCATGAAATGCCTCCACAGAGCGGGTTGGCGGATTCTACGCTCGAAGCCTGGCCATCACAACCGGCATTCCATGCACCGAGACTTGCGGCGGCCCGCGGGTCGGTCTATCTTTGCGCGGCGTCATCTTAGGATGAAAGGTCGGTAGTCATGCGCTTTTTGAACTGGTTCGTTGCGGTCATCTTCGCGCTTACGATTTGCAATTCGGGCCATCTGTTCGCCCAACAGAAAGAGACCGCCAAGACGGCAGTCAACACTCGCTCAAGAGAAGCGGCGAAACCGAAACCTGGCTCGCCGCTCGATACCGTCATCGACGCGCTATATGCCGCACATACATTCGAGCAAACCGCTATTTCGCCCGACGGAAAAAAAATCGCCTGGGTCGAAACCCTCCTCGGCAAAGACGACGCGCCCGACGGCAACACCGCGATCTATCTTTCAGGTCTGCAATCAAATGAAGGTCCGGCGCGCGTCAGCACGGCCGTGGGAGGGACCCGCGAAAACATAAAATATCTTCAACGGGCTGAAGGCTCTCTCGCTTGGGCTCCCGACAGCACCCAGCTCGCATTTCTATCCGACGCCGTAAAACCGGGGCAATTGCAACTCTACGTCAAGGATCTGTCCGACCACGGCTCAACGCGGCGGCACACCAACGTCCAGGGTCTTCTTGCCGCGCCTCGCTGGTCGCCCGATGGCAAAACCATCGCTGTCCTCTACACCGAGAACGCCACACGCGCGGCCGGTCCGCTGGTTGCCGAGACGCCGGAGACCGGCGAGATACAAGACGCCTTTTTCGAACAGCGCCTCGCTCTCATTGACCTCGCTACCGGCGACTTCCGTCAAATCTCTCCCGCGGACATGTACGTGTACGAATTCGACTGGTCGCCGGACAGCACGCGCTTCGCCGTGATTGCCGCCCACGGCAATGGCGACAACAACTGGTACATCGCCAACCTCTACACTCTCGACGCCGGACCTCTCGGCCTGATGAAGCCGATTTACAAGCCGCCTCTCCAAATTGCGAATCCTGCGTGGTCAGCTGACGGCAAGAAAATCGCTTTCATCGCCGGCCTCATGAGCGACGAACCGTCCGTCGGCGGTGATGTCTACACGATTCCCGCGACAGGAGGCGAAGCCACGAATGTCACGCCCGAGATCAGAGCCACCGCAAACTGGCTCGCTTGGACGCCCGAAGGTAAAATCATCTTTGGGGAAACGGTCGAGGGCGACGCGGCGGTCGCGATGGCCTATGGGGCACCAACATTTCTCTCGCGCGCGACGGAAAAACGTCCGCCATCATCCGCAGCTCCCTTAGCGATCCTCCGGAAATCTGGGCCGGGCCCATCGGCTACTGGCGGCAAGTCACGCATCGCAACGCAGCCGTGAAACCCGCTTGGGGCGAAGCCAAGAGCATCCACTGGAAAAGCGACGGCTACGACGTGCAGGGCTGGCTCCTCTATCCGCGTGATTTCGTTCCCGCGAAAAAATATCCCATGGTCGTGGAAGTCCACGGCGGCCCGGGAGCGGCGGTCCAGTCGAAATGGCCGGATTCGGGACATTTCGCGATCGCCCTCGCGGGTGCCGACTATTTTGTTTTCCAGCCCAATCCACGCGGCAGCTTTGGCCAGGGCGAAGCCTTCACGCGCGCCAATGTCCGCGATTTCGGCTATGGTGATTTTCGCGATATCCTCGCCGGCGTCGACGAAGCCCTCCGCATCGCCCCCATCGACGCAAACCGCCTCGGCCTCACCGGCTGGAGCTACGGCGGCTTCATGACCATGTGGGGCGTCACCGTTTTTCGGCAAGTCCGTCTACGACGACCCCGAGGTCTACTTGAGAAGCTCGCCCATCACCTTCATCAAGAACGTGAAAACTCCAACCCTGGTGATCGTCGGCGACAGCGACGGCGAATGCCCCACGCCGCAGTCCTACGAATTCTGGCACGCCCTCAAAACTCTCGGCGTCGAAACCCAGCTCGTCGTCTACGAACATGAGGGCCACATGTTCGTGAAGCCGGAGCACCAGCGCGACCGCATCCGCCGCACCGCCGCCTGGTTTGACGCCCATCTCCGCTGATGTCCGCGAATCTCCATTGTGGTAACCGTTGTCGGAAGCGTTACCTGATCGGAGGGAATGCATCGAACGTACTATTGGAGCCGGCGGGCCTCGCCGCCAAACTATCCACAGGTCACAGTTCCGTCGTTTACGATTACGGGGAGGGTGTGATGGGTAAGTTCTCGCGTAGTTGGCAGCTCGTCATGCAGAGCTTCGCCATTCTTCGTTCCGACAAACAATTGATGCTGTTTCCGGTGCTCTCGGCTGTTTCGTGTTTTGTTGTCACGGCCATGATTGCCACAGGCGGCGCGTTCCTGCTGCTGCCGGCGAGGGCCGCGGCCATCGCTGCCGGCGAACGCTTCAATCCGAACCAGTCGCCGATGTTCCTGCTCGGCATGTTCACTTTGTACGTTGTGAATTATTTCGTGATGGTGTTCTTCAACGTGGCCCTCGTGGGCGTCGCCAATAGCCGCTTGATGGGCGGCACGTGGACGTTCCGCGACGGCATCGAACTGGCCTGGGAGCGCAAGGGCACCATTCTTCAGTGGGCGCTCGTCGCCGCCACCGTCGGCGTCATCCTGCGCACTCTGGAAGAGCGCCTGGGCCTGATCGGCCGCTTGATCATGCGCATCATTGGCATCGTCTGGACGCTGGCCTGCTACTTCGTGGTCCCGGTGCTGGCATTCGAAGACCTTACCCCCATCGAAGCGGTGAAGCGCTCCTCCAAGCTCTTCCGCGACACCTGGGGAGAAAAAGTCGTCGGCGGCTTCAGCCTCAGCCTCGTTTCTATGGTTCTCATGTTGCCCGGCATCGGTTTGTGGCTTGCTGCCATGTTTCTGGGTGGCATCAAGGGCCTGCTCGTCGGCACGGTGTTGATGATTATTTACTTCCTGTTGCTCTCGGTTTTCATGTCTGCAGTGGGAGGCATCTTCAACGCGGCGCTCTATCGTTACGCCTGCTTCAAGCAGGTGCCGCCGGCTTTTGATCATGACTTGGTCGCTTCAGCCTGGGCCCCGAAGAACTAACCTTTATCCTGGCGGGCACGCCGAACAGCGGGGCGCCCACCACGAATTTCTGAGCAAGCCCGCTGTAACTGGGGCCGCTTCGGCGCGTGTTCAGATTCAATCGAGTGTTGGCCTTCCTTTTTTTGCTGGGTTTTCGACGAGAGTTGGTAGACGCGACAGCCAAGCAGCCGCGCGCTTAGAAATGAAATTTCAAGCTGCCGCCCACGGTGCGTGATGGCGCGTACTGGATGGGAATCTCTTCGCTCTCTTTGGCGATTTTGTAGATGCTGTTGCTGACGTTGGTGACATCGAACTCAAGAGCAAAGTAGCGTGGCTCGGTCTTCCAGAGCGTCAGTCCCGTCGCCAGGTCTGCCGTAAAATGTTGCGGCAGGCGCGGACCGTGTTCGACGATTGTGCCGCTGCCGTAACGCATCGCGCTTCCCGCCCAAAATCCCCGCCACTGGTTGTGATAAAAAATCTGCGCTGTGCCTGTGTGCGTCTGATCAAAGGCCGGAATGATTCGCTCGCCTGCGACCAGCGGTGCATCGCCGGCGAATCCTCCGGTGATCGGGCCGTAAAAATAAGTTTTCGCCAGCGCATACTGGAATCGCGCGGAAATTCCCAGACGCTCGAGTTGGCGCATGTTGGCAACGAACTCGATGCCTTTCGAACGAGCGGCATCGAAATTGACGGGCACAAAAGTCCGCGAGATCGAAATTTCGTGGTTTTCGAAACTGTTCCGGCCGGTGTGCAGATAAGCATTCAGCTCCAGACTTACGCGCGGCGCCACCTCCTGCGCCCAACCCACTTCGTAGTAGTGCTGCGTGTACGGCCGTACGTTGCCAACACGCTGGCTCGGATTGACGGCGTTGTGCCCGATAAAGCTGGCGAGCAGCGAGTATTCGATTGGTGGCGGCGAAAACAAGCGATTGTACGCCGCGTGAATGACCGACTTCGTTTTGTTGATGTGGTAGGCGATGCCGAGGCGCGGGCTGGCTTGCTGGTCCGCGTCCACGAGGTCGAAATGGTCGTAGCGAACGCCTAGATCGACGGTCAGGTTTCGAACGGGCGAAAAGTGGTCCTGCACGTAGAAGCTGGCTTGCCCGCCCTTGCCCCAACCTTGAAACGGAGGGAAAACCTCGGGGTCACCACGGCCGTCGAAGAAAAAGCTTTCCCCTTCGTGCAGCCGGACGAGGTCGATTCCCGCCTTGAAGAAATGGCCGCGCCAGGAGTGCGAGAGGTCGCTCTTGACGCCGAGCGTAAACGATGAGCGCGACGCCGACGAAAGTGGCGTGACCGGGTCGCTTGTCGGCAAAACCTGATCGGAACTCGTGCGTTCGTAAACTGAGGTGTGCAGCAGCGTTTGCGGAGAAAACGTGTGGAGCCATCCGAGGATCGCCGTGTACTGGCGAAGATGCCGCTGCGCATCCCGGCCGACTGCCTGGTCATCGGTGATATTGGGCTGCTGAAAATTCGCGCCGGAGCCCATCAGCAGAAGTTTAATTGAGTCGTTGTTTCCGAAGCGCCAGTCGAATTGCGCGGTGGCGCGAGAGCCTTTACCAAAATCAAAGAGCTCCTTCGGCTCCGGCGGTTCCAGGTAGCGGCCGGAGGTGAACCCGTCTACGAAGAAGTAGTAGCCCAATCTGCCTGTCTGCCCGCCGTAGTCTGCATTGAGATCATAATTATCTATAGTGGCGCCGCGGAAATTCACGTCGCCGTGTCCGGCGAGCTCGGCGCCGGATCGCGTCGTGATGTCCAGCACGCCGCCGAAGCGGTTGCCGTATTCGGGCGTGAATCCGCCGGTCAGCAGGTCCACGGTCTCGAAGATTTGCGGGCTCACGCCGGGAGAAAATTGCGGTTGGGCGTTATCGAGGAAGGATACTCCGTTGACGAACTCGTGCAGAGAGAATTCGGTTCCGCGGACGGCCAAAAAATTGTCGTGGCTGTCGCTGGCCCCAGGCATCAGATTGTTGACGAGGTCGTTCGTGCTCTCCAGCATCGGCTCAGGCAGCCGCTCGAGGTCCTGCCGCGTGAAGGTGTAAGAACTCCCGGTTTTCTCAGGATCGACGGTCAGGTAGTTGGACTGAACCTCGACACTTTGCCGCACGGTTTGTTTTTCTTGCAAATCCACGTTGAGAGAAATCGGCTGACGCGGGCGCAGCACAAATTCGTAAGTAGCCTCGAAGTGTGTACGCCCCGCCTTCCACGCCTGAGAAACGAAACTTTCCATCGCTGTCCGAGACGGTGGTCAGAGCAGTTCCGCCATCCTGATGTTGCAAAGAGACGGACGCTTTGGCTACGGCGCGGCCCGAACTGTCATGCACCGTGCCTTCGATAGCCGTTTGGCCGTAGGCCGTTCCGGAGACGAGCAGGATGAGGCAAACGACGCGCAAGCACCAAAAAAACATCCAGAAAGTGCCTCCCTACGATGATCGCGGTCCCGTGCGGGTAGGACGTGCGCGAAAAGCGATAGTCTACCACAGCCTGGCGCGACCTCGCCGTGGCCCTCCGCGCCCCTCCGCGCCCCTCGTTCGAACGTCGCGACGCTCCAACCTGATATGCTTCATTCCCCAGCGCGAACGCCGATCGTTGCCATGACTGACAACCGCAATCCCGAAGCCGCTTGGACTTATCACGACGCAACCAAGCATTC
>WNGJ01007523.1_pt1 | contig 11594 bp, 15 predicted proteins | sample 5400611 | NCBI WGS metagenome assembly WNGJ01 (sample SAMN13153375, study PRJNA577476) | soil metagenome | isolation source: 40 cm soil or saprolite under Garry oak tree replicate 1 | place: USA:California | collected 2016-06-15 | reverse complement strand
GGGGGTAACTGTCCACGTTGTTCACAGGGTGCGGAGGGTGTCGGTGAGGGCTTCGGCGAGGCGGTCGACGTGGGGGCGGGCGAACGGGAGCGGGGGGCGGATTTTGAGGGTGCTGCCGTCCGGGCCGGTCGCGCTGATCAGGACGCGGCGCTCGCGCAGGCCGTTGACCACGCGGATCGCGGCGTCGCCGTCGGGCTCGCCGGTGCCGGGGTCGGTGAAGTCGGCCGCGGCGTACAGGCCGGCTCCGCGCACGGCGCTGATCCGGGGCGTGTCCCTGGCGATCGCCTCCAGAGTGTCGCGCAGGTAGCCGCCCACGGCCAGGGCGTTGGCGAGCAGGCCCTCGGTCTCGATCACGTCGAGCACCGCGGCCGCGGCGGCGATGCAGACGGAGTTGCCGCCGAAGGTATTGAAGTACCTGATCTTGCTGCCGAACTCCGCCAGGATCTCCGGGCGGGCCGCGACCCCGGCGATCGGCATGCCGTTGCCCATGGGCTTGCCCATGACGGCCAGGTCGGGCACGATGCCGTGGCGCTGGAAGCCCCACATGGCCGTGCCGGTGCGGCCGAACCCGGGCTGGACCTCGTCGGCGATGTACAGGCCGCCGGCCTCGTGCACGGCGTCGAGCACCGGTTTGAGGAATCCGGCCGGGTCGGGCCGGATCCCGTCCGAGGAGAACAGGCTGTCCGCGATGAACGCGGCGAGCCGGACGCCGTGCCGGTTCATGTCGGCGATGGCTGTCCGCACCCGTTCGGCGAAGGCCTGGCCGCCCTCCTCGGTCGGCAGCGCCTCGGTCGGCGGGGCGACCGTCCACACCGCCCGGCCCAGCGGGACCGCCGGGCCGAGGCTGGGCGATATCTCGGCGGCCGCCGCGGTCACGCCGTGGTAGGCGTTGGCGGTGATCACCGTCCCCTCACCGCCGGTGTGGAAGCGCGCGATGCGCAGCGCGAGGTCGACCGCCTCGCTGCCGGTGCAGGTGAACATGACGTTGCTGATGTCAGCCGGATACAGCCGAAGCAGCCGCTCGGCGTAGTCCAGGATGAGCTCGCTGGCGTACCTGGTGTGCGTGTTGAGGGTGGCCGCCTGGCGGGCGATCGCCGCCACCACCCGCGGGTGGCAGTGCCCGACCGACGGCACGTTGTTGTAGGCGTCCAGGTAGGCCTGCCCGTCGGCGTCGAACAGGTGCACACCCTCGCCGCGGACGATCCGCACCGGGTTCCGGTAGAACAGCTTGTAGGCCGGGCCGAGCAGGCTCGCCCGCCGCTCTACTATCCGGCGCAGTTCGGGGTCGAGGGAGTCGACGGCGGAGATGTCGAAGCCGTTGACCATGGTCGCGGTGTCACGCATGGCTCGCCTCCTGGATGCGCGCGGCGATCTGCTCGGGCGGGATGCTCAGCCACCGGTTCAGGTGCTCCCGCGCCCGGGGGGTGTTACGCAGGACGTAGGCGCGGTTCTCCGGGAACCGTTCGGCCCGCCATTCGCTGATGACGATCCGGGCCACGATGCGGGCCAGGATCAGGTCCGGCAGCAGCCCGAGCTCGCTGGCGGTGAGCGGGGTCGTGGCGTGGTAGCCGGCGATCAGGTCCAGCGCCGGGCCGAGCAGGTCGGCGTCGTCGCTGAGCTGGTAGGTGGCGGCGATGGCGACCTCGTTCACCAGGGCGGTCACGGTCACGTCGCCGAAGTCGATGATCCCGCAGACGCGGCGGCCATCGGCGGAGATCAGCGTGTTGTCCGGGCTGAAGTCGTTGTGCACGAGCTGGGTTCTCTGGGTCGCCAGCCGCGGCGGCAGGCCGTCCGCGAGCCGGGCGAGCTGCTCGCCGACCAGGCCCTGGCTCGTGGCCAGGAGCGGGCGCAGCTGCGGCAGCTGGGCGAGGTCCCACAGCAGCGGCCGGTGCACCAGCGGGTCGTCGAAATCGCGCAGCGCCCGGCCAAGCTCGGCGAGGGTGATCCCGAGGGTGCGGCGCAGCGGCTGATCCGTGCTGACCGACCGGAGCAGCCGGCCGTCGAGGTAGCTGAGCACGTGCACGACGCGCCCGCGCAGCGGGCCGTCCGCGACCACGGCCCACGGCTGCCCGTCCGTGGCGGGCAGCACCCGCGGCACCGGCAGCGCGGGCGCGGCCGACTCGACGTGCCGCAGCACCCGGACCTGGACGCTGACGACCGCCGGATCGGCCCGCAGGTGCGCGAACTTCACCACGTAGCGCTTTTCTTCGCTGGCCTGGAGGAGGAAGTTGTCGTCGGCCTCGCCGGGCAGCCGGGCGAGCTCGCCGGCCAGGCCGAAGCAGGCCCCGACGGCTTCGGCGGCCTCGGGCGCGGCGACCGGCGCGGACGGCGTCAGCCGGGCCACGTCCAGAGCGGCGTCTGGTGTCACGTCACGGCCTTTCGCCCGGCCGGTCACTGGACGCGCCGAGCAGTCGGTCGACCGCGGTGATGACCGTCTGCTCCAGCGGCGGCCAGGGGAACTTCGGCCGGGAGATGCGCAGGCTGACGAGGCCGTGCAGCTGCTCCCAGATTAGCTGCGCGGTGAAGAAGGCCTCGGCCGGGCCGGCCTCGAGGCACTCCCCCACCGCCGCGATCAGCTGCTGGAACGGCGCCCAGCCCGGCCACTGCTCCGGCGTCGTATTCTCAGGCATCCGCAGCGGGCTGGTGAACATCACCTGGTAGTGGCCCGGATGCGCCAGGCCGAACTCGCAGTAGGCCAGGCACCCGGCCTGGACCCGCTGGCACGGGTCGGCGGCCTCGTCCCGCACCTCGTCCTGCAGCCGGACCAGCTCGCCGAAGCGGCGGTCGGCGACGGCGAGGATCAGCGACTCGATGTTGTCGAAGTGCAGGTACATCGAGGTCGCGGCGACACCCACCTCGCGGGCGACCGCGCGCAGTGTCAGCGGCGGCGCGGCCGGGTCGGCCAGCAGGCGGCTGGCCGCCTCGATGATGTCGTCGCGCAGCCGTTCGCCCTGGCCGCGCGGATTCCGCTGCCGGGTCCTGGTCATCTGCTTCGCGGGCATCGTGGCCTCCTCGTCTGGCTATGAGACTACACCCGTTGCGCTACGGCTGAACTTTTGCGGCTTTTCTGCTTGACGACTGTAAGGCTACAACCGTACAGTCAATTCAACACAACGAGCGTAGCCTTACAGGCGTACAGATGGAGATGCGGACATGAGTGGGACACTTTCACCCCGCGAGCCAAAGGGTCGCGGCGCCGACTGGACCGAGGAGCGAGGAACGAGCGACGAGGGAAGGAGGCGCCTAGAAGGCGGCCCGGAGGCGAGCGGGGAAAATGGAGCCCGGCGCTGGTACACCCTGGGCGTGCTCTGCCTCAGCCTGCTGGTCATCGTGGTCGACTCCACGATCGTGAACGTGGCGCTGCCGACGTTCTCGCGTGAGTTGCACGCGAGCACCAGCGGACTGCAGTGGATCGTCGACGCCTACACCCTCACGTTCGCCGCGCTGCTGCTGCTGGCCGGGGCCATCGCGGACCGGTACGGCCGGCACCGCGCGCTGGCCGGCGGGCTGGCCGTCTTCGCCGCCGGGTCGCTCGCCGCGGCGTTCACCCAGACGACCAGCGAGCTCATCGCGGCCCGCGCGGTCATGGGCATCGGCGGCGCGTTCATCATGCCGGCCACGCTGTCCATCATCACCAGCGTGTTCACCGACCACGCCGAACGCACCAAGGCCATCGGCCTGTGGTCCGCGGTCAGCGGCCTGGGCGTGGCGATCGGCCCGGTGGCCGGCGGCTGGCTGCTCACCCGGTTCAGTTGGGACTCGATCTTCCTCGTCAACCTGCCGATCGTGGCGATAGCCCTGGTCGCGGGGCACTGGCTGGTGCCTGCGTCGCGCACGCCGCGGGCGGGCCGGCTCGACCTGACCGGGGCGGCGCTGTCGGTCGCGGCGTTCACCGGGCTGACCTACACCCTCATCGAGGCCCCGGACAATGGCTGGCTGTCTGTCGCCACGCTTGGCCTGGGGGCGGCCTCGCTGGCCCTGCTCGCGCTGTTCGTGGCCTGGGAGGCACGTAGCGACCAGCCGATGCTGCCGCTGCGGCTGTTCCGCAACCCGCGGTTCACCGGGGCCGGCGTCTCGATCACCGTGGTGTTCTTCGCCCTGTCCGGCGTGGTCTTCCTGAGCTCGCAGATCTACCAGTTCGTGCTGGGCTACAGCCCGCTCGCGGCTGGCCTGCGGGCGCTGCCCTCCGCGGCCGCGCTGGCCGTCTTCAGCCCGGTCGGGGCGGCTTGGGCCAAACGGACCGGGGTGCGGGCCCCGGTGACGGCGGGGCTGGCCGCGGTGACGGCCGGGCTGTTCCTGTTCGCTACGGCGTCCGCATCGTCTGGCTACGGGCACTATGTGCTGGCCATGATCATCGTCAGCGCGGGGATCGGGCTGGCGATGTCGGCCGCGACGTCGGCGTCCATGCGGGAGCTGCCGCCGGCCATGGCCGGGGTGGGTTCGGCAGTCAACGACACGACGCGCAACATGGGAAGCGTGCTCGGCGTGGCGGTGTTCGGCAGCATCGCGGCGTCGGTGTTCGCCAGCCGGATGGCTGGCGCTGCGGGCACGGCCGGGTCTTTGGCGGCAGCTGCGGCGGCGGGGCACCGGCCGGGCGGGGTTTCCGGGGCTGCGGTGCTGCACGCGGCGGGCGGCGCGTTCGTGGCCGGTGCCGACCGGGCCGTCCTGGCCGGGGCGATCGTGGTGGCGGCCGGCATGGTGATCGCGTTCCGCGCCTTCCGCCCGGTGCGCGCTGAGGCCGCCGGGGTACCGGCTGGGGTGCCCGCTGGGGTGCCGGCCGCGGTGGCCGCTGTGGTGCCGGTGCGGGCCGAGATGCCGGTGCCGGCTGGGGCGGCCCGGGGCTGAGCACCGGCCTTCGCGAGTACTACGCCATCTGAAAATAGGTGGTGTAGTACCGTGTCAGCGCGAACACGGTTACCACTAGCGGTGTGTCCCGTAGATCATGGGACAGGTGAGGACAGCGCGGCGCCGCCGGGCCTGCGGCCGGCCTTCCCCAGGGTCCCGCTCGCGCCCGGGGAACCACGGCGATGTGACATTGACGTTGCCCTGACCACGGTGATGTCACATCGGCGTGGTAGCGCCCGGTGCCCGGAGCGGCGTAGGACGGGACGGGCGGGACCTGCGGGCCGCACGGTGCGCACGGTGCCCGGCGGGATCCGGCGGCGGGCGGCGGGCGGCGGGCCCGGCGGCGCCGCGCCGGTTCGCGGCCCTTGACGGCACCTGCCTGCCAAGATCTACGGGACGCACCCTAGCCGGTGGCAGTCACATTAGGTCTCATCCCGGCCTGCGGTAGCTCGACCAAGTGGAGCGTCAATGCGGCGATCCTGCACATGCTCATCCGGGCGCACGCCGTGGTGGCGGTCATTCCTGATTCCCTTCCTGAGGCTGACTCTCCTCCGGTGGCCAGTTCTCCTCGAGCTGGTCCATCAGGCCGGCCAGGTCGAGGCTGTTCACCGTGATCTCGCGGGGGTCGCCGGGGACCGACCCGGCCGGCACGACCGCGAGGTACCGGCCCCGGCCGCCCGCGAGGTACCGGCCCCGGCCGCCCATGTGCGGTGCGGTGAATTGCACCTCGGGGTGCTCACCCTGGAATCGGTGAAGCCGCGCCACCGGGTCATCCCGCGGCGACAGGCCGCCGATGACCGTCGGGCGCTGACCGTTCATGACCGGCCTCGCGGCGGGCGCGGCGGCCACTCCAGGCCGCCGCGGCCGCCACCGCGCTTTGGCGGGAGCGTGGCGTACACAGAAAAACCGCAACGGTTAATTTCTTCCACGCAGCCCGCCGCCTCACGCCCGCTCACCGGGCAGCCTCGACAATCGAGACTCCGGTGGTCATCTTGGCCCCGTGCGAGTCCACCGCGAACAGCACGGCGCGGAGCACTACAGCGTAGTCCGGGTGGAACTGGCTGCCCAGGTCCGCGACGAGCTGCTCGTCCGTTCCCTGCGGATGCTGCTCACGCCAGGCCGCCACGGCAACGCGTGCCCTATCCAGGTCACCGGGCTTGTCCTCGCGGAACCTCATCGCATAGCCTCCCGCGCCCGGTCCGCCCGGATCGCCCGCATCCTGCCACGCCGGGCACGGGGCCACGCCGAGCACGGGCGCCGGGCGCACGCGGCCATCAGCCGCCCGCAACCCGGGCACCCGGCCGCGACCCCGACGCGATGGTCCCGTCCCAGGCGGCACGTCATCTCCGGCGGCGGGTCCGCCATCCCGCAGCCCATGCACGCCCGCCCCGGGTACCCGTTCACCGGGCCTGCCGATCCTGATCAGGGACGCCGGCCGCCTCGCCGGTGCGCCGGCGGCCGGCCTCGACGGCCTGGTGGTAGCCGGGCGTGCCGACTATGTACGAGAGGTAGAAGCTGCAGGCGTCGCGGATGACGACGTTCGGCGTCGTCTCGAAGATGACGGCGAGCGCCTGGACCCGGCGCAGTTCCTCATCGCCGAACTCGACAGAGACGATCTCCAGCGGCCCGGCCCCGCCGTTCACGGCAGGTCCCTGGGTACCGGCATCGCCACGTAGTCAACCTGGATCAGCAGTCGCAGCCGCTCGGGGAGCGGATCGGCGAGCGTGCCCTTGCCGTCCCTGCGCGTCGCGGTGCACACGCCGCCATCAGCGGCGATGTCATACGCCGATCCCCAGTTGTACTTCAGCTCGTCCAGCTCGCCCGGCTGCCCCCCGCAGGCGGGGCTGTCGCCGCTCACCGCCGGCCGCCGGATGCCAGGGCGTCACGGACGCGGCGCAGGATGGCCCGGTCAGTGATCCAGCGTGGCCCCTCCGTCCCAGGTGCCCGGTGAGCTCCCCGGTACTCCAGGTGCGTCCTGGCCAGCGCGGCCCCCGCCACCGGCCGCGCGGGCAACCCGCCCGCTGCCTGATGCCGCCCCCGGGCACCGTCCCTCCCTGCCGCCCGTTCCATGCGGGATGCCTCCTGATCGCGTGTGCCTGCGTGGATACCCGGTAGCTAACCGTGAGAGCGGCGTAACCTGTAGACGTTGCCTGCCACGGGAAACGGAATACAGGCAACATGACAGAAAACGGCTCTCGCGATTGGCACACGCGGGCATGAGCACCTTTGGTGAAGCGCTAGCGCGTCTTATGACAGCGCGCCGGATCGGCGTGCGCGAGCTGGCATCCAGGTCCCACTACTCGGCGGGATACATTTCCAACCTGCGCTCGGGCAGGAAACAGCCGTCGCCGCAATGCGGAGCCGAGCTCGACCACATCCTTCGCGCAGCCGGCGAGCTGGCCGCGCTCGCCGCCAGCCTGCCCGAGCACGGACATGCCCCCGAGCCGCTAGGCTTCCCGGACCTCGCATCGGCCGCTCACGTCCAGCCGTTCGCGCTAACGGACCTAGCCGTCACCGACGAGGTAAGCCCGGTCGAGCACCTGATTCGCCTCCGCAGCGTGATCTCCGAGCACGACAACATCTTCGGCCCGCGCACCCTCATCCCGGTCGTCCGGGACCAGCTCGCGCTTATCCACCAGCTGCGCGACAGCCGTAACGGGGCAGACGGCAGCCAACTGCTGATGCTCCAGGCCCAGTACGCCGAAACACTCGCCTGGCTGTACCAGGACAGCACCGACTTCCGGTCAGCCCGGTTCTACCTTGACCGCGCCCTGGAATGGGCGCACATGGCCGGTGACCTGCAATGGGCCGCGTTCGTCCTGGCCCGCAAGTCCCAGCTCGCCGGCGACATGCACGACCCGGCGTCCGCAGTCGACCTCGCCGAAGCCGCCGCCCGCCTGGCGCGCAACGCGACCCGCCTGCGCGCAGCAGGCGCCGCCTACCAGGCGCACGGCCACGCGCTCGCCGGCAACCCGGCCGCCTGCCTGCGCACCCTGGACGAAGCCCACGAGATCGCCGCCGGCCCCGACGACCACCCTTCCGTCCCGTGGGCCGGATGGCTGTCTACCCGTTACGTCGATATCCAGCGCGCCCGCTGCATGGACGTCCTCGGCCGGCATCCCGAAGCAGCCCGCCTGTTCGACGAGGCAATCACGGACATCCCGCCAGCGCTGCGCCGCGACCGCGGCGTGTACCTGGCCAGGCAAGCAGTCGCGTACGCAGGCGCCGCCGACCTGGACAGCGCGTCCAGGGCAGGTATCCGCGCCGCCCGTATCGCCCGGATCACCGGCTCCGGCCGGATCGTCGTCGAACTGCGCCGCCTGGACACCAGCCTGCGCCGGAGCAAAACCGGCCCGGCCCGCGACTTCCATGAGGCGTTCGCCGGCCTTGTCCCCCAGCAGGCCCGCGCCGGGCGCAGCCGCCCGGCCTGAACGGAGAGCAATGCCGAACGCTGCCACGCCACGGCCCTACGTCATCCTCAGCTGCGCGATGAGCCTGGACGGCTACATCGACGACACCACCCCCGACCGGCTGCGGCTATCCGACGAGACAGACTTCGACCGGGTCGACCAGGTCCGCGCCGGAAGCGACGCCATCTTGATCGGCGCAACCACCGCCCGCCGCGACAACCCCCGCCTGATCGTCAAATCCGGGCAGCGGCAGGCTGAACGGCAAGCCCGGGGCCTTCCCGCGTGCCCGCTCAAAGTGATCGTCACCGCCTCCGGCGACCTGGACCCGGCACTGCGGATCTTCCATTCGCCGGGTGCCCGGCTGGTGTACTGCCCGGACGCTGCCGCCGGCAAGCTGCGGGACGCGCTCGCAGACCTGGCCGACGTCGTTCCCCTCGGCGCCCAGGTCGATTTCGGGGTGATGCTCGACGACCTCGGCGGCTGCGGCGTCCGCCAGCTGATGGTCGAAGGCGGCAGCGAGATCCACACCCGGTTCCTGACCGCCGGGCTGGCCGACGAGATCCAGCTCGCCGTCGCGCCGTTCTTCGTCGGCGACCCCGCCGCACCGAGGTTCGTCGGCCCGGGCGCGTTCCCCGACAGTCCCGCCCGGCGTATGCGCCTGGCGGAAACGCGGATCGTCGGGGACATGGCGCTCCTGAGGTATCTCCCGGATCGTCAGCGCTCTTCGTTATGCTTACGGTCACGTGTGCCAACGCGAGCGATGCCCCGCCAGGTCCTCGACCGGCGGGGCATCGTCTTGTTCCTTCAGCCAGGTCGCCGAGTTCCGGCGTGGCCACGCGCGACTATTCAGTTTGAGGTGCGGTACCCCCCGCCTTCGCCGCGGCGATGTCTGCTTTCACGCTGCCGTACCTGTAGTAGCTGAGGTCGTTCGGGACGAATCCCCACCGGGCCGCCGAGTAGGTGAGCGACTCGGACTCGGACGCGACACTCGCCGCGCGCCTGCCAGGGTGACGGTGACGACCTCCGTGCTGCCGGTCAGAGTGGTGTCCTTGACGTTGTAGGCAAGCCCGGCGGCCTGTAACGGGCAGCCCCGGTGGACCGCTACCCAGGTCGCCTCGCTGACCGCGCTGCACGGACGGCGCGAGCAGGGTCCACGATACGAATCGGCGATGGACAGCGTGTGCCCCGAGAGTGCCCTGTGCCCCGATGTGCCCCGGCAGCGGCCCTTCGCGGCCGGCTGCACGCGCGTTCGCGCGCCGCACCTGCCGGCTCTGTAGAACGAGGGCTACGGCAGCGTAAGCGGCTGCCGGATGCGCGTAGCGGCACCGCGTTCTGCGGGTCAGCTATTGCCGGGTCAGGACCGGAAGCGCGAACCGCTGGCGTGGTGTTACACCAACCGCGGCCCGGGACACCGCCCGCGGCCATGGTCGCGGCAGCGGACAGGTCCATGTTGAAGACGCGGCGAGTAGTGGTGCGGTGTACGGCCGTGACCATAGTGACCGCCGCTTGTCGCCGCCACTCCTGCGGAGTGTACGGGTCAGCGGGGGTCGTAGTGCTCGTACCTGTACTGGTTGGACGGGCGGGCGTGTAGCGCGGCCATGCCCTTCGGCCGCGTGTCCTCCTCTACTGGCACGATCTTCGCGACTCGCATGCCACCGCGGGTAATCCACGTCGACTGGCCTGCCTTGGCCCGGTCGACGGCCTCGAACAGCTCGTCGGCGTACATCCGCTCGATGCCGTTCAGCTCCAGGTCAGCCATGCCTACAGCACCTCCAGCTTCCCTCCGTCAACGATCGCGCCATCAGCGTCGCGATCTGCCACTACTGCATCGCGGCGCGGATGTCCGCCATCGTGGCAGGGTCAGCCCACGGGTAGCCTGTAGAAACGGCGCCTACGCCAACGCCACCGCCGACGTCGACGCCTTCGCCACCGCCAACGCCGCAGGTCGCCCACGTCATCCGCCCGACGCGGCGAAACCCGGCTTGCTTAAGCATGCGGACCTCCAGCGGCTACCTCAGCCAGCCCGCCACCATCCACGCGGCGCGGGTTGGCCAGGGCACCAGGCGCTCGGGCGGTAGCGGCTTAGCCACGGCGGCCTCCCCTGCGTGCCTTGCCCCGGCTGTTGGCCCGCTGGAGTTGCTTGAGCCTCCGCTGGTCGCTGGTCGAACCGTGGCCGACCCGCACCGTCCGGCCCCATGACCGTGATCGTCCGAGCGGTCCGGTAGGAAATAATGGAGGCATGAACCCGCTCGATAGCTCCCCGGTGACAGGCGGCGACTTCGCGGGGGTCTCGGCAGACCGATATGCCCCGAATGTGTGATCTTGAGAGCTTGATGGCGTGGAAGTTCCAGCGCTATCTGTCGCTGGTAAGAGCGTGCCGATGACCAGTGATTCTCGCGTGGTCTCGATCACTTCTCGGCTGATGACGCGACCTGGCCGGGCGCGGAATCGGTGTGCGGTCGCTGGCCGACCCGCTGCCGATCAGCACCGCCGATGAGGGCATGGCCCTCATCGCGTTCCTGCTCCTGGCGCCGTTCGCCGAGATGGAACGCACTTTCACCGCTGAGCCTGCCGCCCATGCTCGGGCCGTTGCCGAAGCCGCCGGACGGCATATTGGCCGGCCCGTCGCCCATCCCGACGAGAAGATCGAGTATGCCCGGCTCCTCAAAGGCCAGGGCAGATCACTCGGCCAGATCACGGCCAAGACCGGCATTCCCAAGACCTCGCTGCACCGCTACCTCGCAAGCGAGGCCGAGCCTGCCAGACAACGCTGACAGTCCGCCGCCATCACGCCCTAAAGGTCAGGCGAGGTCTCGTGAGGGTGGCAGCCGACGTCAGCTGCCTGCAGCGTCCACGACGCCGAGGAGAGTGCCGTCTGGCGTGGTGACCAGCAGGTGAGCGACGTGGTGCTCGTTCATCCGCTGGCGGGTGGCGTCGAGGTCCTCGTGGGCTCGCACCGTGGTCGGGCCGGGCTGCATCACCTCGGCAGCCGGGGCCTGCTCGCCGACGCTGATCCGGCCGGCTCGCAGCATCCCGACCACGGTGCGCTGCCCGGCGATGACCACGCAGCGGTCCCATCCTTGGGAGCGTGCTTGCAGCAGCGCCGGCCCGGCGGGGGTGTCGGGAGCGCAGGTGGGCACGTCACGCCGGACGGCGTCGAGGACCCTGCGGCTGGGCTGCCCTGCCCTGTCGGTGGGGAGACCGGCAGCGATCCAGTCGACCTTGCCGAGGGTGTAGTCGTAGACGGGCGCGAACCCGAGTTGCGTGAGCCGGCACGCGGCTCGCGGGCTCATGTCTCAAAGGCCGTCCCAGCAGTAGACGATCACCGGCCGGGACCTG
>WNGJ01007521.1_pt1 | contig 11595 bp, 10 predicted proteins | sample 5400611 | NCBI WGS metagenome assembly WNGJ01 (sample SAMN13153375, study PRJNA577476) | soil metagenome | isolation source: 40 cm soil or saprolite under Garry oak tree replicate 1 | place: USA:California | collected 2016-06-15 | reverse complement strand
TGAGAGTGGAATTGTTCCATTCGAGTCTGCGGCGGCTGCGGGAGGCCACATACTTGGGTGCGTTGTTGAGTTTGTCCGCGATCTCCTTGTCGCTCGTGGCTCTGGGCCAGTACGCGGCGAAGATGTCGTAGGTCTTGCGACCCAGGAGCAGGGCGTCCATTCGCCCGATGTCCCTGGTGATGAGGCTTAACGACTCCTCGTCGAGTAAAGGCGCCTGCCAGCCGCCGTGCTTGAAGCCGCCCTCGGTGTCTTCTTCCGGTCCGCCGGGCGCCTGCATGACGCCGTCCAGGGACACGAATTCACTAACGATGAGTTGGCCCATGACGTCACCGCGCGCTTAGAGGCAATCCCATGAAAAGGGTTTGCAGGCCAAGGTTGAGTGGTCGGAAAGATCAGCAAAACGGCATTTTAGATCATCGTCACACTGATGTTTGCGACTTTCTGTATGGTCTGGAAGTCTTTGTCCGAAGTGACTATTTCGTCGGCACCGTTTGCAACAGCGATCCCGGATATTAGAACGTCTAGTGCATTGATCGGTTTTCCAATTCTCAGCAGGGATCCCATTATCTTTGAGGCTTCTTCGGTTGCGGCGGCGTCTAGTGCTAGGAATAGACTCTCTCTTGAAAGAGCCCTAACTGCCTTCTCCCTTTTGAAGAGTCTCCTATGAAAGATCGGGCTGAGCAGCTCGAAGACTGATATACTTGTTATTCCAACTGCGTGTCCTTGTTTTTTCCCTCTTTCAATGATTCGTCTCGTGGTCTCTCCCTTGCGGAGAAAGTCAATTATCGCGGAAGTGTCTAGGACTATCGTGTTCGTATCACGCTTTTCTTCCTCGTCTCTTTGACACTGGCTTCGATAAAGGCGACCTCTTCATCGTCTCCCCATGCTCCCCACAAGGATAACAAGTCTCCGCGTTTCTCAAGTAGCTTTTGGATTACGTCACTAAAGCTCTCGCCCTCCGTCTTCGCCTCTGACAATTTCCTGTAAACCTCCTCTCTGATAGCAAGATTCTTGGTTGCCATACGCAGGTATGTATGTTGACCTGTGTACTAAACATTATGTTCACACCGCTCGAACACGGGGTGACTCTTCAAAAGAAAAACCCTGATGTGACGGGTTATGATTCTCTTGCAACCGTCTTTGGAATCAACCACAGGTCGGTCGAGACTTTGATTTTAGGAGGGATTGGGTATGCTTCATTCGGAAGTGTTATATGTTGCTACCATGGTGGGAGGTTTCTCTGACAAGAGAGTGGAACGAATGCGCCGTGCAACTCTTTTCGCAACTCTCGTGGCGACCCTTTCGATCGCCGGTGTCCTTGTCATGCCCATGGTCGAAGCTGCCCCTCTCAAACTACAATTCCAGCAGACTTGGGGAGGACCCAACAGCGAGATCGCGAACGGAGTCGCAATCGGAACCGACGGGAACATCTACCTATCAGGGCAGACCAATAGCTTCGGAGCAGGAGGCTTCGATGCCTTCCTGCTAAAGTTCACGCCCAGTGACACTCTATTATGGCAGCATACTTGGGGAACAGCCAGCGACGAGCAGGGAGTAGCAGTCGCAACCTCTATTGACGGCAGCGTCTACCTCGCAGCCCAGACTTTCGCAATCGGAGTAACCGGCGCCGACCTGATCAAGTTCACACCCGATGGGAATCTCGTCTGGCAGACACAGCTAGACGGATCAGCCCAAGCCTTCGTCAGTTCAGTCGCCGTCACCCCTGACGGGACCAGCGTCTACGTCGCCGGAACCACACTCAACTCCACACAAAGGGACCACGCGATCCTGCTAAAGTTCAGCTCAAGCGGAACACTCACTTGGCAAAAGACTTGGGGAGGAAGATTCGACGAAGGCGCGTCCGGCGTCGCTGTCGCAGCGGATGGTAGCGTGTACATGACCGGAGGCACAAGCAGTTTCACCCGGAACGAGGCATTCCTCAACAAGTTCAACCCTGATGGGACACTGGTCTGGCAACGCGGCTATCGTCTAGCTCCATCAACCCTAGTCAGCGCCAACGCACTTGCGATCGCTCAGGACGGATCAATATACATCACCGGAGATTCGCAAGTACAAGGAAGAGCTCAGGAAATCTTCCTGGCCAAGTTCGCACCGGACGGAACCCTAGTTTCCCAAGAAAACTGGGCAGAAACGAGTCTAGGTTCGGCAGGGCTGGGAGTAGCTGTTTCACCTGATGGCTCGGTCTGGGTGACAGGAAACACGGGGATCGGTGCGGGAGGAGGAGACGCCATCCTGCTTCACTTCAGTACAACGGGTAAGATTCTCAACGCCAATACGTGGGGCGGAACGAACAATGATAGCGGAAATCAGGTCGTAGTGGGAGCAGATGGACGCGCTTACACCGCGGGCCAGACAATGAGCACGCCACCGTACTCATTCCTGAAAGCACCCACCAAGACGGTTAATCCAGGAGGAACGGTAGCGATACTTACCGGCGTGGTCGGCGATTTACAGGCACAGTATCAAACCCGAACGGCGTCGTGGGAAACCCGAATGGTAGCCTCACATTCGCCGGCGGCACAGACGCAGTGCTGCTCAAGGTATAGCCGGCCATAGAGCGCAAAAATCCCGCTCGCCCCGCAAGACTAAAGTCCTTTTACATTAGGACAAACTCGGACGCGATAGATGCGCGCGCCCAAACAACACCATTCTAGCGTTAAGGAGATTGAGGAAGTGGTGCTGAACCATTTTGCGTGATAGACTCTCAAATTATCAGAGTGCCAAGTACGTCTATAGTAGTATCACCATGATCCCCGACCACCTCACATTCTCACCCAAGCTGTCCACAAGAGCCGTTGCCTCCTTTAGGAAGACCTTCGGAGGCCTTTGCGGATGATCTTTCGTTGGATAGCGTTCGTGCCCGACAGGCGCAGGTCTAGAACATCAAGCTACCGATAATTTGAGGATTGTATCCACAATGGCCCACGATAGCTCAGGGGTATAACTTTCTGCCGCCAACCATCCATGGCAGACGCCGTTGCGAGTGTTAGAGCCCCCGCCACCTGGTCCCGCGGTCATACGTACAGTGAGACAATCGATTAGGTCCTGATTCAGATGACCAGTAGCATCTGCGAGAAGATCATCGATTAGTCTTTGCTGCAAACCAAGGTCCTTTGTGGTGAACTTGGAAGACAGCGCACCCTTTCTCTTCAGGAACGTCCGCAGGACCTCTTCGACTTGCGGGATCAGGATACTGATAGATGCGGTGTACTGTCCATTAAAATGATGCTCGATTCCATTGAAAATCAGTTTCTTCGAATTGGTACTAATGTTGGCTGAGTTAGCTAAGAATACCATAACGTCTTTTGGTTGAGCCATCTTTCCAAAGACTGCCTTTAGAATTTGAGATCGTAGGATCTCGTAGCCCTTGGAGCCCATCGCTAGGTTTTGGTCCACCTTGAACTGGATTTTTGATTCGTCATCGGTTAGGTGTCCCTTTGGAAGCTCTCCCTCGAAGGGAATCACATTAGAAATAGATAGTCCCATGCTTGAGTAGAACGACCTTCGTGTGGATTCTTCGATTTTCGTTCTCGTAGGAATTCCCGAAAGATCGCGAGCGAGATGGTCTAGTACCTCCAGGGGAGTTTTAGAGGACAGCTTCCCCAAGTAGTCGTCGACAATATTCTTCATGGGAATCGGGCCCGACTTGACGGTTATTGTTTTGAACTCGCCTCGTTCATCGGCTTCCTCCATCGCGGCTCGAACTGCGAGTTTGCATTCTTCCAGTTTTTCGGTGTCTCCAGCCTCGCTGTATAGTTTCATTGCTTGTTGTAATTGTGCAACGCGTGCTATCCGGGTTTCTTGTGCCTCGGCCTGTTTGACGAGAGATTCGGCCATCATGATCTTGACTTTGTTTGAGGCTTCGAGACCTCCAACTGTAAGAGATAGCGGCTCGCATGGTTCTAGATAGGATTCATTTAGAGGGTTCTCCTCGGCAAGTTTGAACGCCAGTTCAAGGATGTGCGAGAACTCTCCTTTCAGGGCTGGCTCATCCTTCACGCTACCTACTCTCTGAGCGAGTCGGCCGGCGGCGCCCATCAGTGAGTTAATCGCGGGTCCTCTTATTTTTGCGGAATCCAACAAATCAAGGTCCTTAGCGATTTCCGTTAGAATGTCAGAGAATCCGATAGGAGATTTCATGTTGAGCTTGAGCGATAACGCCGCAGCCATCTCAAGTGAGAATGATATCATCTCATCTTCTTGGAACCATTTCTGTGCGAGATACAGTCTGGCAACCTCTAGGAATCTATGGACAGCGGCTTCTGCAAATTCATGCTTCTTGGACAAGGTCCAGACGGCATACGCTGAGCGGGCTCTTTCGGGCAGACTTGGACTCTCGGACGAGAGTCTCTCGTAGAAACTGGTGTCCTCGGGCTTCCACTTGCGAAACGGCTCGTTCAAGTTCTCTATGCACCACTTCCATACGTCAGACACTTCACCCGGCGGTACGAGGAACGTGGGATTCAGTAGGCGCATTCTTCTCTTGATGGACGCGATTTTCTCCTCGTCCTTAGAGTCCACTGCCCTCTTTGCTTCCTGTTCTAGGATTCCCCACTGTTGCATAGGCCAATATTTCTCGGGTTCTTGGTTGAGTTGTAACAATGGCTCTATAGAGAGTCTCACTGGGATGATTTTAGGATTCCATGAAATCGCCAATCATCTCGGCGACGACGGCCTCTCTGATAGTGTGCCCAGTCATCAAATGATAAGCCAGCAGTTTCGCTCTCGTGTCTGAGCAATAGCCGAAAAACAGCTCAACCCTGCAGATGTCAAGTCAGCGGAGCAACTGGCGCGAACGACTACACGCCAACCCCTCACGAATGGAACAAGAACTAGCGATCAAACTACAAGACAACGGAATAAGCTACCTAACCCAGGTAGAGATATCAGTGACCATAGCCGATTTTTACTTCTCGACAGGAACCAGGCCCCTGCTGGTGTTTGTTGATGGGCCGGTCCACCTCAAAACATCCCAGACGATAAAGGATGAAGAGACCAGAACCTTACTCCGAAAGAAAGGGTACAGGGTCCTAGAGCGTGGATACAATGCCTACTCTGATTCGAAAAGAGACCAGTTATACGAGGAAATCGTAAACAATCTGTGATTCCCAATCGTCAAGATGACGTTTATTGTGAATTGAAGAAGTGACCCAGTCTTCTGAGCCGTGCTCTTAAGACACGTCGCGAGCATACGCCCGAAGTCGCGCCAATAGCCTTAGTAGTAGAGTCTTAGTTCGAGTCACCATTGCTCACAACAATCGACCTTGACGAAGCTAGTATCCTATCCAGATTCCTGAAGTTCAAGCCGAGACCCTATCAAAACAAGTGTATTTCCGAGCTAGTGAATGGCCTCCGCCACAACAACGACACCGTCCTAATGCTACCCACTGGAATGGGAAAGTCCGCGATATACCTGCCAATCTCGATGGAGGCCGCAGACAAAGGCCTCAGAGCCTGCATCCTCTGTGCCACAAATCTGTTGCTGGACCAGGTCAAAAGGATTCAAGCTCCCAATTTCACTCATAAGACACCAATGCATGAGATCAAAGGCCTTGAGCACTATGAGTGTAAGACAAGTGGTCTGAAGGCTGACTATCTATTCTGCATGTCTAACCCTAAGCGCGAACTCTGTACCTGCGGGATCAATCAAGAAAGTTTCGAACAGAAGACCTTCATAATTACTAACTTCGCCAAATACCTCTCAACCCCTTTCAAGAACAAATTCGACCTAGTCATAATCGACGACTCGCATGGCTTCGAGAACGCGGTGGAGGATCAGTTTCAGCATCAAATAGCCTACGACAGGATCGACGATCTGTTCAGGAGGCACGATATCGCGGGAGATATGATCGGCGAGGTTACTGGAAACTTGATGGATATCTTTGATGATATCATTGCTGCTGTACCACCCACCGAACTCACACGAAGAGTTCCTGATGACGATATCAAGAAAATTGGCGAGATTAAGGGGACCGACGAGCTCCCCTCGACCCTGAGGCAAGCGAATGAAATTGACAGAGAGATCTACATGGATCTCTTCTATTTCATCAAGAAGTGTAAGGACCTTACTCAGAGCACTTTCTACGTACAGAAAGACTACTACAATCCCCTGAATCCGCGGGATGCAGCTCTGTTGGCAAGAAGATCCGATCGCTATATCGACAATGTGATGCGAATAATCTTCGGCGAGGCACGGGTATTACTCGTGAGCGCTTATCCCGGAAAAATCGATGAACATGTCTACTACTCCACACGCAGGACACTGTCGGAGGATAAGATGCAGGTAGTTCCGAAACAAAAGCCAGATGATGTGAGGCTGTGGTTTCGAAACCTTTCGATTTTCGAAGTCACTGATGTCAATAGCCCAACGGAGACTTCCTTCGATAATTGCGTCGATCTGACAACTGACCTGTTACAGCGGTCCACGGTCAAATCGCTACTCCTGTTCAAGAATTACCGTGACCAGAGAAAAGCGGAAATCGCTCTCAAACAAAAGGTCAAGAACCGAAAGATCACCTTCATCGACGATACGTTCGAGACTGAAAAAGTGCAATCTCTCGTTGAAGAAGCCGATGTTATCATGGTATCCGCTTCTTCAAGGCTATGGGAGGGAATCAACATATCCGGCCTGAGACTGGAAATCATATTCTCGTTGCCATTCATCAGACCGCCCGTTTATCTTGACCGAACCAAGTCATATCCATACGTGAGACGAAAAATGTTGATACGTCTCCAACAAGGCATTGGCCGTCTTATCAGGCACCCCGATGACAGAGGGGTCTGTATTGTCCTCGACTACGCCAGCAGACCGAGCAACCAGACGAATTTGAGCAATCATATGAACAGTCGAGACTTTTCGCCTGAATTGCGCGATAGGATATCCACAATCAACAGAGCGGACGTTCCTGATAAGGTCCTGGCGAGTTTGACGTACGGATAATGCCGGGTGATTTGGTCTATGACGAAGACAAATGTTGAATCATCGAGGAAGTCAATCCAGGCTACCTACAATGCCAATCTCTTTGAGCTAACTCGGTACAAGCCGCTTTCAGTCTCGCGATTTCACGCAGAAGTCGCTCCTCGCCCCGAACGCCCGGGACATTTCTATCAGGTCTTGGGTAGATTTGCGCGAAAGCTGACGAAGGAGCTTTCAAGTGTCGTTATTTCGGAGGGTGGCGAAATTCTAGCGCTAGAATCCACCCTTGATGACGTTCGCCTAACTGACGAGATTCCAATAGAGGATGTTGGGACATTTCGAATTGAGTTGACGAAAGCGGGCAATACAATGGTGAATTTTGCTGACAGCCCATTGGAGTATGAGCGGCTCGCAAAGAGGGCATTAGACATTGCAATGGTCCAATTTGCACCAGACTATTACAAATATCATGACCTGTCTCCTTACATTATTGAACGCGGCCAAGGGTTCTTCCCTCAATCCCTTAGGGAAAAGATTGGGGTCGAAGACGGGAGGCAATTCTACAGGGGGATCCGGGTGGTTGACGGACTTCCGCACATACTTGTCAATCGAACAATCCAGCTGAGATCATGGAAACATCTTCTCAACGAACTCAAGGTGTTGGCGAATTGGTTTACTGAATCCAAGGGAACAGCTGTAGACTTCCACAACCCGCCTGAGGCGTTTGTCAAGTTTGCAAACTGGTCTCTTAGGAATAGAACAGCAAACAATCGAATGTATTCGGTAAGACCTTTGTTGATAAAAGAAATCCTCTGGGACAAGCGCGCCGATGACATCATTCCGGGACTTGGGACTTCAATTGTCGAATATCAGAAAAGCGCCCACGGAGTAGTTCTCGAAGACTCGCGGCAACCATTGGTCAAGTATGATTCCGTGGGAATAGATGGTTTGGTGTACGAACAATTTCAGGCCCCGGAGCTTCTGGTTGTAGGTCACAATTTCAGAGATTTGAGCATGCGAGTTCCTTCCGGTCAAATTTCCCAAGTATGGGACATTCTACAGCCCCATTGTGGGGACCAACAGCGGCGGATCTTTGATTTCGTTACCAAGGTAGACGGAATCCTGCGATCGGAATTCTCAGCTCTGTACCCTTCAAAGCTCGAATTCTCTACAGCACCGCGTGATGTTACGGACCTTGTCGTCGGACCTTTCGACACGCAGTTTCGCTTCCGAGATTCGATAATGAAGGTCCAACCGCCCTATGGGCCGAACTTCTATAGGCGATACTCACCAGCCATCGAGTTTGCCAAACCGATTGGGCATCCGGTGGAGTGCCTCGCTTTGTGTAGGAAGGATGAATATTCCGAGTTTCTCGCGGAGTTGTCGAAAGACTTCGCTCGCAGAAACGGATATGCCTTGAACATAACCCATTCCACCTCGGAAATTGGGGAGTTAGGCCTGAGCAAATGGGATTTAGTTTTGACCTTCCTGGACGAAGGCGAAGATGAACGAATGGAGCAATTCAAAGGAACCCTTGTCAATACTCAAGGGGTAGCCCATCAAAACATTACTCCGATCGACGCGAAAACCAAGTCAATTCCGCAAGTCACCATGCAGGTCGTCCTCAAGCTAGGAGGGTATCCACGGTTCTTGGCGGACCCTCCAGACTTGACTGTTCTGTCAATCCATTCTTATCGGAATCCATTCGATGACACCCGGTTCTACCTTTACAGTGTCATGAGTTCCCAGGGAGAGGTAGTGTACCAATCAAAGCCATTCATGCTAACTGAGCTTCAGAAGCTTCTGGAAGATATCAAGTCGAAACTATCTAACATCAAGAGGCTACTGGTGCTTACCAGCTATGACGATCAGGCACTGCTCGTGACCCTGCAGACCGAGCTCACCCCCTCCGTTCCAGAAATATCGATATTGACTGTCTTCAAGGGGGAGGATTTGCGCATATACTCCACTTATCGGCCAATGGTCAGTGCTGGAGGTCGCCGGAGGCGATCCTCGACTGTCACCTATCCGATCGAAGCGTACGAGTTTGTCCCGCAGGGCGTCATCTTGAGAAGTGCCTCTCGGGAGTATCATATCATTCCTACGTCTTCAACAAAGCTCGCTACCTACTATCGCGGTTGCCCGACGACCGTTCGGCTTCGAATTCGCGAGAACACAGGAAAAATGAGTGAACTAGATCTTGCCAGCTATGTCCTGAGACTGTGCACGGTTGCTGGTACAAGCGGGCATCCTACTCGACTTCCCGCACCTCTCTACTACCTCAAATTGCTCGCTTACTACATTGGTAGATACGGCCTCCCGACGAATGAGAAAGTGTTTCATACATTGTTTTACGTATGATCGCCGAGAAGGCTACGAAGAGAGATCACTGGATAGAAGCGCTCAAATCGCTTTCATCATATGGCTCACTTCTACCCGCGCAGGTCGAGCTTCTGGGTCGAGTCTACGATAGTCTTCGAAATGCGCAGCGAAAAGTTGCGGTATTTGTTGCTCCTCCAGCAGCGGGCAAGACACACGCGATATGTCTTCTGGCGGATTACCTGTCAATGTCAAATGCGGTCGCGATAGTTGTTCCAAGTAATTATCTTAAGAAAGAATTTAGGGACGAATTCAAGAACATCCGCTCAAAGCCTCGGGGTATCGATGTACTAAGTATCTTTGAGTTCCTAAGGAACTCGAAGGAATACGACTTCGTTCTGGTTGATGAGTCTCACAATCTCAAGTCGTTTATCGAATTGGATGTCTCAGTGGTTCGCACCATTACGATTACTGCAGAGGACACAGCATCTCAAGACCTTGAAGCAGTGTACCTTCGCCTTGGGCGTCGCTTTTCTGCCCAACAGATTTCGTACGGTTCAGCCGCGGGTATCCTGGCCTTACTCAAAGGAACGAGACATGCCGCCAATCTTAGGCCTATCTTGAGATCCCCGACCTCTTGGATGTATTTCGTTTATGCATGGAGGGACCCGCTCACATTTCTCCTGAAGGCTATCAATACGGCGAACCTACACGGATTCAAAATTCCTAAGAAACAATTATTGCTTTTTTCTGCTACCCCCCTCAGTAATGAAGAGCTTCAATTCTACTGTGGAATTGAGCCAAGTCTAATCCAAAGAGCGATGCCTGTAAGCCCAGCATCTTCTCCCGCCCAAACATCGAGCCTTTATCTGTCCACGCGAGACCAGCTTAATGCATCGCAAAAACTGCGAATTGTTCGTAGACTCCTCAGGGAGACTCGCGTTCGAACGCTAATTCTTCTAAACAATACCAATCACGTCAAAGACTTGGCGACACACCTTGACAAGAAGAGACTCGTTGCGGCATCAGGACCTCACATGCAACGGATGAAGGATTTCCGTCAGTTCATGGCCCGAAAAGCAGCCGTCCTGTTGACATCGTCGAGTGTCTTCTGGGAGGGTATCACGATAAAAGGCGTCAGATTACTCATAATCTCCGAACCTCCCTTTCCTCGGCCTCCGTTACTGGATCTTCACCGCAAGCAGGTTACTGATGGCAGACCAGACATAGAGCGGCGGTTGGAGCAAGGCGTCGGAAGGATCGCTCGACGGCCCGAGGATAGGGCTGTGTGTATACTACTATTCAGCGTGGGGAAACTTCTTCCTCGTCCAAGCATGTACTTCACGAAAAGGAACTTGTTCAAGGAGTTGCCAGCAAGAATTATTGTTCAACGAGCTGTGGAATATTTGCGAACCTGATTGTTACAATTGTGATTGCTTCCTACTTGGATGCGGGGTCGACTTGATCGGGAGATTCTCGAATTCAATCTGTTTAAGGAAGGTGGGGTTGAGTCGGACGATTTTGCAACTCAACATTTCCTGCAACGTTCTCGGGGCTTTGGGCGCGGCGTACTGTTGGTGGATGATGCACCTGTAACCGTACTTGTATCTGATCCATCGCTCTGTTTTGCTACTCGTTGGTTTGGTTCGAAGTTGTTGGGACGCCTGGGGACCCTTTCGCTATCCTGGTAAGGGGGCGGATTTCTCGGGTCTCGATGCAATCGTTCCGCAGGGACGGTCTTAGGTTTGTGGCTAGCGGGTCGGAGTAAACATGGGTTGTTGGTCTGCTCTCTTGCTTTGGTCAATGGTCTCGACATATTGTTTGGTCGAGATGTCTAAGCAGCAGAAGGGTCTTCGAATAGGCCGGGTGCTCTTCAAACAGTTTCAACAGCTCTGCGCCCTTGGAGAAACTACGTCCGTGCGAGAGGGGCCTCGTTGGAACTGACTAGGCTAGTTCTTGCAGCGATGCGGGCTCGACCTTACGATAGACTTGGCACGGATCCAAGATTTTTCCATGAACGGTCAATAGGTTCCTCTCAGTTGATATGCCGAACAGTCTCTCGTTCTCTTCCAGATATGGCAGAATCAGCTCCCAATCTTTCGGGGTTGAATCAACCAATCGTCCGCCGTTGAGCTGATCTCTTGACACATTACGATGAGGGTCCCGGATGAATAAAGCCCCGCCGGAAGCTAGCGAGAACAAATTGCCTCCTGGATAGGGATAGTCCTGCTCTACGAACCTCCCGTCAAAGGAAGGTTTCAAGCCGTTAACGATCACGAACCCACCTCCATTGTACGGATCACCTGCCATAAGAGATTCTGCCAGATAATCCAGACACG
>WNGJ01028419.1_pt1 | contig 11596 bp, 6 predicted proteins | sample 5400611 | NCBI WGS metagenome assembly WNGJ01 (sample SAMN13153375, study PRJNA577476) | soil metagenome | isolation source: 40 cm soil or saprolite under Garry oak tree replicate 1 | place: USA:California | collected 2016-06-15 | reverse complement strand
GCCATGATGGGCTCATGACGCAGAGCAGGGAACCCATCCACGCCCCCCGCGGCACCCAGCGCAGCTGCAAGAGCTGGGCCACCGAGGGCGCGATGCGCATGCTGATGAACAACCTCGACCCCGAGGTGGCCGAACACCCCGACCAGCTCATCGTGTACGGCGGCTCCGGCCGTGCCGCCCGGAGCTGGGAGGCCTACGCGGCGATCATCGCGACGCTTCAGGATCTGGAGGACGACGAGACCCTGCTCGTCCAGTCCGGCAAGCCGGTCGGCGTGCTCCGCACCCACGAGTGGGCCCCGCGGGTGCTCATCGCGAACTCCAACCTGGTCCCGCAGTGGGCGACCTGGGAGGAGTTCCGCCGCCTCGAACAGCTCGGGCTGACCATGTACGGCCAGATGACGGCGGGCTCGTGGATCTACATCGGCACCCAGGGCATCCTGCAGGGCACCTACGAGACGTTCGCTGCCGTCGCGGCCAAGCGGTTCGGCGGAACCCTCCAGGGCACGATCACGCTGACCGCCGGGCTCGGCGGCATGGGCGGCGCCCAGCCGCTCGCCGTCACGATGAACGGCGGCGTGGCCATCTGCGTGGACTGCGACCAGTCCCGGATCACCCGGCGAATCGAGCACGGCTACCTCGACGAGCAGGCCGACGACATCGACGACGCGATCCGCCGCGCGGTCGCCGCGAGGGACAAGGGCGAGGCCCTGTCCATCGGCCTGCTCGGCAACGCGGCCGACGTGTTCCCGAGCCTGCTCTCCGGCAGCGCGCCCATCGACATCGTGACCGACCAGACCTCGGCCCACGACCCGCTGACCTATCTGCCGCAGGGCGTCGCCTTCGAGGACATGGCCGCGCTTCGCGCCGAGGACCCCGAGGGCTTCACCCGCCGCGCCCGCGAGTCGATGGCCGCGCACGTCGCGGCGATGGTCGGCTTCCTCGACGCCGGCGCCGAGGTCTTCGACTACGGCAACTCGATCCGCGGCGAGGCCGAACTGGCCGGTTACACCAGGGCCTTCGACTTCCCCGGTTTCGTCCCGGCCTACATCCGCCCGCTGTTCTGCGAGGGCAAGGGCCCGTTCCGCTGGGCCGCGCTGTCCGGCGACCCCAAGGACATCGCGATCACCGACCAGGCCATCCTCGACCTGTTCCCGCAGAACGAGTCGCTGGCCAGGTGGATCAGGCTGGCGCAGGAGAAGGTCCACTTCCAGGGCCTGCCCGCCCGGATCTGCTGGCTCGGCTACGGCGAACGCCACCTGGCCGGGGTGCGCTTCAACGACCTGGTCAAAAACGGTGACCTGTCCGCGCCCATCGTCCTGGGCCGTGACCACCTGGACTGCGGCTCGGTCGCCTCGCCGTACCGGGAGACCGAGGCGATGGCCGACGGCTCCGACGCGATCGCCGACTGGCCGCTGCTGAACGCGCTGGTCAACACCGCCTCGGGCGCCTCCTGGGTGTCCATCCACCACGGCGGGGGAGTGGGCATCGGCCGGTCCATCCACGCCGGGCAGGTCTGCGTAGCCGACGGCAGCGACATGGCCGGCCGCAAGCTCGAGCGGGTCCTCACCAACGACCCGGCGATGGGCGTGATCAGGCACACCGACGCGGGCTACGACCGGGCCGCCGAGGTCGCCACCCAGCGCGGCGTCCGGGTGCCCATGGCGCACTGATGACCTTCGCCGAGCTGTGGAGCGAGCTGGAGCCGCTGGGCCGCGACCCGGAGACCGCCGGCTACCGTCGCTACTCCTGGACCCCGGCCGACGCCGAGTGCCGCGCCTGGTTCACCCGCCAGGCGGGCCGCCTCGGCCTGACCGTGGAGCAGGACCGCAACGGCAACCTGTGGGCCTGGTGGGGTTCTCGGGACGCGGCCCGGCAGGATGCCGTCGTCACCGGCAGCCACCTGGATTCGGTCCCCGACGGCGGGGGGTACGACGGGGCGCTCGGGGTCGCGTCCGCGCTGGCCGCCGTGGCCGAGCTGAAGGCCAGGGCCTTTAATCCCGAACGGGCCGTGGCTATCGCCGTCTTTACCGAGGAAGAGGGGGCCCGGTTTCGAGTGCCGTGCCTGGGGAGCCGCCTGATGGCCGGGGCCATCGAACCCGGTGCCGCCCGCGCGCTGCGCGACGACGACGGTGTCACGCTGGCGGCGGCGATGACGGCCGCGGGCGGCGACGCCAGCCGACTCGGACCCGACGAGGATCTGCTGGGCCGCATCGGCGCGTTCGTGGAACTGCACGTCGAGCAGGGCCGCGCGCTCGCCCCGCTGGACGCCGCGATCGGCGTCGCCGAGGGCATCTGGCCGCACGGCCGGTGGCGCTTCGACTTCGCCGGCCGTGCCGACCACGCGGGTACGGCCCGGCTGGCCGACCGGAACGATCCGATGCTGCCCTATGCGAGCACCGTGCTGGCCGCGCGCCGACTGGCCGCCGAGCACGGCGCCGTGGCTACGTTCGGCAAGGTCATCGCCGAGCCGGGCGGCGCCAACGGGGTGAATTCGGCCGTCCGGGCCTGGCTGGACGCCCGCGCCCCGGACGACAATTCACTCCAGCACACTCTCACCATGATCCGTTCGGCCGCCGAGATCTCGGCCAAGGAGCACGGAGTCATCCTCACCGTCCGTCAGGAGTCATACACTCCACTGGTGCAATTCGACGAGGGCCTGCGGGACCGGGTCACCGGCGTGCTCGCCGCGGTCGGCATCGCCGCCCCGGTGCTCCCCACCGGCGCCGGGCACGACGCCGGGGTCCTCGCCGCCCGGATCCCGACGGCCGGCGTCTCGCATTCCCCCGCCGAACACGCCGACCTGGCCGACTGCGAAGCCGGCGTGCACGCGCTCGCCCTGGTCCTCGAGGACCTGGCGGGATGAACAGTGCTAGCCCGGGGGGGACGACCCCCCCCAAACCCCCCCCGCTCATGGGGGGGCTGCCCGCCCCCCCATACCCCCCCGGCCCGCGCCGGTGGTTCGCTGACTTCGCGTGGATTCCGCCGCGGGGCGTCTGCCGCGACGTCCTGATCGAAGCCGACGGCGACCGCTTCACCTCCGTCACCCCCTCCGCCGCTCCCTCCGCGTCCGACGCGGAGCACCTCCGCGGCCTCACCCTCCCCGGCTTCGCCAACGCGCACTCGCACGCCTTCCACCGCGCCTTGCGCGGCACCACCCAGGCGGACCGCGGCACGTTCTGGACCTGGCGCGAGCGGATGTACCAGGTCGCCGGCCAGCTCGACCCGGACACCTACCTCGCCCTGGCCCGCGCCGTGTACGCCGAGATGGCGCTGGCCGGGATCACCTGCGTGGGCGAGTTCCACTACGTGCACCACCAGCCGGACGGGAAGCCCTATGCCGACCCGAACGCGATGGGCCGCGCCCTGATCCAGGCGGCCGCCGAGGCGGGCCTGCGCATCACCCTGCTCGACACCTGCTACCTGACCGGCGGCCTCGACCAGAACGGGGTGCTGCCGCTGGCCGGCCCGCAGGTCAGGTTTTCCGACGGCGACGGATCGCGGTGGGCGGACCGGGCCGAGGCGCTCGGCCCGGACGACCGCGGCCTGCTCGCCCCGCACGCCATGGTCGGCGCGGCCATCCACTCGGTCCGCGCGGTGCCGCCGGAGCACATGCACCCGGTCGTGGCCTGGGCGAGCCGGCGCGGCGCCCCGCTGCACATCCACATGTCCGAGCAGCGCGCCGAGAACGAGACCTGCCGCGCGGTCTACGGGGTCTCGCCGGCCCGGCTGCTCTACGACGAAGACGTGCTCGGGCCGCGGACCACCGTGGTGCACGCCACCCACGTCAGCTCCGCCGACCTGGAACTGCTGGGCGGCAGCCAGGTGTACGCCTGCCTGTGCCCCACCACCGAACGCGACCTCGGTGACGGCCTCGCCCCGGCCCGCCCGCTGGCCGCGGCCGGATGCACGCTCACCCTGGGCAGCGACAGCCACGCCGTCATCGACATCCTGGAGGAAGCCCGCGGCGTCGAGTACGCCGAACGACTGGCCCGGCGCTCGCGCGGCCACTTCACCGCCGAGACCCTGCTCCAGGCCGCCACCACGGCCGGCCATACCAGCCTGGGCTGGCCCGACGCCGGCCAGATCGCGCCCGGCGCCCGGGCGGACCTGGTCACGGTGTCCCTCGACAGCCTGCGGACCGCCGGCGCGCCCGACGGCGTGGCCCTGGAGACCGCGGTCTTCGCCGCCTCGGCCGCCGACATCGGCACGGTCATCAGCGGCGGTCGCGACGTGGTCCGGGACGGAGTCCACCTGCTGGTGCCGGACGTCCCCGCCGAGCTCGCCCGCACGATCCGCGCCGCCCTCGATCCTGCCCCTAGCCGTCCTCGCCCCTCCTAGCAGTGGCGGCAGGGGATCGCCGCGGCGGCCAGCGCGACTCGGTCTCCGGGTGCCGCGGCCGGTTCCGGTTCCGCCGCGGGCTGGACGCCACGTGCCGCGGCCGGTTCCGGTTCCGCCGCGGGCTGGACGCCGGTCAGGTCCTGGCGGCGCACCCGGATGGCGGCGACCGCCACCACCAAGGCGAGCAACGCAATGCCGGCCGAGGTGAGGAAGCCGCGGGCGAAGCCGGTAGCCAGGGCGTGGGCCGTCAGCTGCGCCGCCGGCTCGGGCGATTGCTGGCCTGCCGCGATGGCGGCGCTGGCGTGCCTCAGGTTGCCGGCCACCGTGCTCCAGGCGATCGTGCCCAGCGCGGCCAATCCGATCGCGCCACCGACCTGCTGGCCGGTGTTGAGCAGGCTCGCGGCCACGCCGGCGTCCTGCTCGGCCACGCCGTGCAGGGCCACCAGGGACAGCGGGACGAAGAGCAGGCCGAGCCCGAACGACGTGACCAGCATCGGGCCGAGCAGCTGTCCCGGGTAACCGGCGTGTTCGGTCAGCCGGGAAAACCAGAACATCCCGACGACGGCCGCGGCCGCCCCGGCCAGGATCAGCGGCCGGGCTCCGACGCGCGGGACCAGCTGCGACGCCAGCGTCGCGGCCGTCACGATCCCGGCGGTGAACGGCAGGAAGGACAGCCCGGACTGGACCGCGCTGTAACCGAGCACGGTCTGCACGAACAGGGTCAGGAAGAAGAACAGGCCGAACATGGCCGTGCCGATGCACAGCATGATCAGGTAAGCGCCGGACCGGTTCCGGTCGGCCAGCACGCGCATTGGAAGCAGCGGGTGCGAGCTGCGCCGCTCGATCAGCACGAACAAGGCCAGCAGGACCACCGCCGCGGCCAGCGACAACACCACCGGCACGTCACCCCAGTGCGATATGCCGTCCTGCCCGGTCGCCGCCTTGGACAGCCCGTACACGAGCAGCGCCACCCCGGCCGTACCGGTCACCGCGCCGGCGATGTCGATCCGGCCGGGCCGGCGGGGCGACTCGGCCAGCACCCGCGGTGCCGCGGCCGCCACGACGATGCCGATCGGGACGTTGACGAAGAACACCCATCGCCACGACACATAGGTGGTCAGTATCCCGCCGAGCAGCAGGCCCACCGCCCCGCCGCCGCCCGCCATGGCCGAGTAGACCCCCATCGCCCGGTTGCGCGCCTGGCCTTCGGGGAAGTTCGTGGTGATCAGGGCCAGCGCGGTCGGCGCGATCACCGCGCCCGCGGCGCCCTGGATCGCCCGCGCGGCGAGCAGCCACCACTGGCTGGTGGCCAGTCCGCCGAGGAAGGACGCCGCGGAGAACAGCAGCAGCCCGCCGGTGAACACGCGCCGCCTGCCCAGCCGGTCTCCGGTTCGGCCGCCGAGCAGCAGCAGCCCGCCGAAGGTGACCGCGTACGCGTTCACCACCCATTCCAGGCCGCTCCCGGAGAAACCGAGAGCGCGCTGAACGTGCGGCAACGCCACGTTCACGATCGTGGCGTCGAGCACCACCATCAGCTGCGCGGAGGCGATGACCACCAGGGCCAGGTTCTGCCTGCCGCTCTCCCCGTTGTCCACCCTGAGAGTCTCCCACGAGGGTCATGCTTACGTCATTAACAGCATTACACAATTACACGCGTAGCGAACGAGACCTTGGCCGGGCGATGCGGTTCCCGCTTGCGGCCATTGCGACAATTGAGGAATGACCGAGATTCCCTCCGTGGACCTGGGTAACGGCGTCGCGATGCCGATGCTCGGCTTTGGTACCTGGCAACTGCAGGGCGAGCTCGCCTACGAGGCCACCCGGCACGCCCTCCTGGTCGGCTACCGGCACATCGACACCGCCACCATGTACCGGAACGAGGAGCAGGTCGGCCGGGCCATCGCCGACAGCGGGGTGGACCGGGCCGACCTGTTCGTCACCACCAAGCTGCCGCCCGGCAACGCGGGCCGCGCCCGGGCCACCATCACGGAGAGCCTGAAGGCACTGGGCGCGGACTACGTGGACCTGTGGCTGGTGCACTGGCCGCCGCGCGGCCGGAACCTGGTGCCGCTGTGGCGGGAATTCCTCGCGGCCAGGGACGACGGCCTCACCCGGACCGTCGGGGTGAGCAACTACAGCATCGGCCAGATCGACGACCTGATCGACGCGACGGGGGAGAAGCCCGCCGTCAACCAGATCCCGTGGAGCCCCTCCCGGTACGACGCCCGCCTGCTGGCCGCGCACGCCGAGCGCGGCGTCGCCCTCGAGGGCTATAGCCCGCTCAAGGGCACCAGGCTGCGTGACCGCACACTGGCCGAGATCGCCGCCAAGTACGGTGTTACCCCGGCCCAGGTCGTCCTGCGCTGGCACATCGACATCGGCGTCATCGTCATCCCCAGGTCCGCCCGCCCCGAGCGCATCGAGCAGAACTACGACATCTTCAGCTTCTCCCTGACCCCCGAAGAAGTAGCCCGCCTCAACAACCTCTAATCCCAATTCACCCCACAGCGAACTTCAGTCACTCCGGCACCGCCCGTACCGTGTCCTCCCCACGCGCGACATCTTCCTAGTGCCCCGGGCGTCGGGGCCGTGCGCGCCCAAGCATGGCCTCTAGAGCGAGAGCTTGACCGGCGGCGCGCGGCCCCGGCAAGCGCTTCAGTACCTCTGGTTCCTCCGACCCCGCCTGTACCAGGCTCATACTCAATGCCAGGAACTTAAGGCGGGTTGTCTGGCCGCTGGGGGGGTTGTCTTGGCTGGTCAGTGGTGGTGCCGGTGCGGTGGGCGGGCGTGGTGATGGTGGCGGTGCAGGTGACGTGTTGTGATAGGGGGCCGTGGTGGTTGCGTTTGGAGGGGTAGGGCGATGATGGCTTGTTCACGGCGCGGGCGCACAGGCGGCCCTGGCGCGGGGGGATCAGGCTGGTGAGGATCTCGGTCTGGGTCGCGGCCAGGGCGGCGGCCTGGTCACGGCTGCCGAGGGTCCGCCGGGCGGCGTGCAGCGCGGCGGTGAAGGAGATCTGGTCGGGGTCGAGCCCGGCGCCGGCCGCGGCGCGGACGATGATGGCCCGGATGGCCTGGTAGATGGCCAGGTAGGCCCAGAGTTCCTGACGGGCCAGGGCCGGGGTGCGGCCGCGCAGGATGCGGCCGGGGCCGCGCAGGTAGGTTTTGCATTCGCGGTAGCCGGCCTCGATCGCCCACCGCCAGGCGTAGACGGCGGCCAGGTCGGCGGCCGGGTAGGCGCGCCAGTCGGTCAGCGTGGTGATGAGCCGGTACCGTTCGGTGCGGGCGGCGCCGTCCTCGCCGGTGATGGTCAGCCAGAACTCGATGACCCGGACGGTGATGCCGGGCAGCGGCCCGGTCTGGGGGCCGAGCTTGCTGCCGCGGCGGCGGCGGTCGCCGTTGCGGCGGGTCCGGGCGAGCACCGCGCGGGGATCGTTGACGTGCGCCAGGAAGGACCCGTCGGGCAGCTCGCGCACGACGGGCAGGTGCAGGCTGGCCTTGATGCGCCACAGCAGGTCCGCGCGGGTGCCGGCGGCGGCGTTCCACAGCTGGTAGCCGTAGAAGTTCCGGTCGGCCAGCAGCAGCATCCCCGCGTGCAGGCTGGGCAGCAGCTGCCGGGCCAGGGCCTGCTCGCCGGTCCCCTTGCCGCGGACCGGGCCGATGGCCGCGTCCAGCAGCGCCCGGGTCCCGCACGCCAGCAGCACCGCCAGCCGCAGCTGCGGGTTGGCGGTCTCGTCCTGGCCTGCGCCTTTCCGGCCTGGCTGCCCCGGCCCGGTCCCGGCCTGCCCGCCCGCCGCCGGGCGCCGCCGTTTCTTCCCGGTTCCGGGCTTGCCGAACGCGGCGGCGTTGGGCGGGCTGTCATACGCGCTGATGGTGGTCCCGTCCACCGCCACCACCAGCAGCCCGCCCAGGTGCGACCAGGGCGCCCGGCCCGGCGACAGCGCCGAGCACACCCGCCGGAACACCGACTCCAGCGGCCGTTCCCCGACCCGGGCCCGCGCCCTGCTCAGCGCCGTCGACGCCGGCACCTGCCACCCCGCCGCCGCCAGCGCCCTGTCCAGCCCCGCGGTGATCTTCCGGATCACCTCCGCGTACGGCTCAGCCGACAGCAAGGCGCAGCCCAGCACGAAATACACCCCCAGCCGGGCCGGCACCGACCGCAGCCGCATCTCCCACGCCAGCCCGTCCCCGACCGCGTCATCGACCAGGCCCGGCGGGATAAACCAGCCCAGCACCCCGATCCCGGCCCGGGACAGAATCCGCCCCCGCGGCGACAGCCAGCCCCAGCACGTGGCACCATGAACAGGCAACGAAGCTCCTCGCCGCGAACAGATGATGTGGTAATCCATGAACAGGCAACGAAGCTCCTCGCCGCGAACAGATGATGTGGTAATCGCCTGTTCTAGCGGGAGCTTCGTCGCATATCAGCCAACCGCGCAGCCCGTGGCCCAGCCGTTACATCCCTTAAGTTCCTGGCATTGAGCTGTAGCGACGTGGCTGCGGCATTCATGCAGTAAGCCCTCAGCGGCCGTGCTGCCCGGCAGCACGGCCGCTGAGATGTCTAGCTCGCCGGGGCGCGGACCCGGGCGAAGATCTCGGGGCCGCGGCTCTACACGCCGCCGACCTGCGTGTCCTGGCCTGCCCATTCGCGCTGCCGCAGCACGAACTTCTGGGTCTTGCCCGTCGATGTCTTCGGCAGCGGGCCGAACTCGATCGAGTCCGGGCACTTGTAGTGCGCGAGGCGCTCCCGGCAGAACGCGATGATCTCCTCGGCGGTGGCTTCGGCGCCCTCGCTGAGCGTGACGAACGCCTTCGGCCGCTCTCCCCAGTGCGGGTGCGGGATCCCGATGACGGCGCATTCGAGTACGGCCGGGTGGGCGGCGATCGCCTGCTCGACTTCGATGCTGGAGATGTTCTCGCCGCCGGAGATGATGATGTCCTTGCCGCGGTCGCGGAGCTCGATATTGCCGTCGGGATGCCACACGGCCAGGTCCCCGGAATGGAACCAGCCGCCGGCGAACGCCGCGGCGGTGGCCGTCTCGTCGTCGAAGTAGCCGCTCATGACGTTGTTCCCGCGCATGACAACCTCGCCCATCGTGGTCCCGTCCTGCGGGACGTCGGTCATCTGCCCGTCGACGACGCGGACCAGGTCGGCCGAGGGGTAGGCCTGCCCCTGGCGGGCCAGGTATCTGGCGCGCTGTTCCACCGGGAGCTCGCGCCACGCTTCCTGCTCGGGGCACACGGTGATCGGGCCGTAGGTCTCGGTCAGGCCGTACACGTGCACGACGCGGAAGTTGAGCTCGCTCATCCGGGCGAGCAGCGTCGGGGAGGGCGGGGCGGCGGCCACCATCGCCGTCACTGGCCGCTCCAGCCGGTGCGCCCGGGGATGGTTGAGGACCATCAGCTGGACGGTCGGGGCCCCGTTGTAGTGCGTTACCCCCTCGCCGTCGATCAGCTCCCAGATCAGCCCGGGGTCCACCGCGCGCATGGTCACGTGCCGCGCCGCGACCGCGGTGACCGCCCACGGGAAGCACCAGCCGTTGCAGTGGAACATCGGCAGCGTCCACAGGTAGGCCGAGTCGGTGCTCATCCCGGCCACGATCACCTCGCTCAGCGCGTTCAGGTACGCGCCGCGGTAGGTGTACTGCACCCCCTTGGGCCGCCCCGTGGTCCCGGAGGTGTAGTTGATCGAGATCGTCTCCTCCTCGTGCTCCAGCCAGCTCGCCGGCCGCGCCGGCGAGGCGTCGGCCAGGAACTGCTCGTACGGGTCGGACGGGCTGCCGGTGTCGTCACAGCGGATCACGGTCACCCCGGCCAGGTCGAGCGGCCCGGTGACCGCCGCGAGCCCAGTCGCGAGCCCCGTGTCGAGCAGCAGGTATCTCGCGCCGCTGTGCCGCAGGATGTACCCGACCTCGGCGCTGGACAGCCGGTTGTTGACCGCGACGAGGATCCCGCCCGCCGCCGGAACGCCGAAATGCGCCTCCAGCATGGCCGGCGAGTTGAACAGCAGCGTGGCGACCCGGTCGCCCTTGGCCAGGCCCGCCGACCGGAGCGCGCTGGCCAGCCGCCACGACCGCTCCGCCAGCTCCCGGTAGCCGTACCGCCGCTGGCCGTGCACCACGGCGACCTTGTCCGGGTACAGGTACGCGGCCCGGTGCAGGAATTCGACCGGGTTCAATTCCGAACGGGACACCGTGCCCGCCCACGCGCCGGCTCCGGGGCCGCCGGGGTTCGGGGGAAGCGGGCCGCTCATCGCCCGCCGTCCTCGCGGCTGCCGGTTACGGCCCCGGCCGGCTCGAGCAAGACTCCCGGGTTCATGATCCCGGCCGGGTCGAGTTCGGCCTTCGCGCCGCGCAGCGCGCCGGCGAACAGCTCCGGCACCTCGCGTAGGTACCAGCGGCGGTGGTCGCGCCCGACGGCGTGATGGTGGGTGATCGTGCCGCCGAGCGCGGCGATCGCCTCCGCGGCCGCGAGCTTGATCTCGTCCCACTGTTCCAGCTCCTGGCCGGGCTGGCCAGGCGCGTAGACCGAGTAATACGGCGCGGGGCCGTCGGGGTACACGTAGGCGAAACGGCACGAGACCACGCCGCCGCCGCACGCCTGGCGCACCGCCTGCTTCGTGGCCGCCAGCACACCCTCGTGGAACTCCCAGAAGCGATCCCAGGTGATAGCCGTCTCGAAGGTCTCGCTGATCAGCCCGAGCCGGACCAGGCCGTCGCGCAGGTGCCCGCCGCGCAGGAACGAAGCCCGCCAGACCGCGGCCGGGTCGCTGTCCCCGGCGCGGATCTCGCCGCCACGGCTGGCGCAGATCTCCAGCGCCCGGGCCAGCCACGGCCCCAGCTCGTGGTCCGCGGACTCGAAGCCGAGCACGAGAATGGACTGCGACCCGTCGCCGCTGCCCGACATCAGCGCCTCGTCGTGGCCGAGCAGGCGGCAGTTGGCCGGATTAAGCCCGGACTGCGCGAGCTCCCGGGATGCCTCCACCGCGTCGGCGAAGCCGGCGAAGAGCACCGAGGCGCCCGCCCGGAACCGCGGCCGCGGCTGCACCCGCATCCACGCCTCGGTGATCACGCCCAGCGTGCCTTCGGACCCGCAGAACAGCCGCTCCGCCGACGGGCCCGCCCCGGAGGCCGGCAGCCGCCTGGTCTGGAGCACGCCGCGCGGCGTCACCACGCGGACGGACTCCACGAACTCGTCGATATGGGTGTGCAGCGTCGCGTAGTGACCGCCCGAGCGCGTCGCTATCCAGCCGCCCAGCGTC
>WNGJ01017742.1_pt1 | contig 11596 bp, 14 predicted proteins | sample 5400611 | NCBI WGS metagenome assembly WNGJ01 (sample SAMN13153375, study PRJNA577476) | soil metagenome | isolation source: 40 cm soil or saprolite under Garry oak tree replicate 1 | place: USA:California | collected 2016-06-15 | reverse complement strand
ACCGTTGCGGCGCGCCAGCTCGAACATCAACTCCGGCTCGAGGGTCCCTTCGATGTGAAGGTGTAGCTCGGCCTTTGGGAGCGCTCTCGCGAAGAGTTCTATGTCGACGGCCATGCTTTCGGATGATAAATCGGTGGTGCTATGGTGCAAGCGTGGCCGTAAGAAGCCTCACGAGACGGGACTGTCTCAAGCTGGTGCTCGCCGCCAACGCTGCATGGGTCGGATCGTTCCTATTCGGCCCCTGGGCGCATCGTTTACTTAGTATGCCGCAGCTCGGCAGCGGCGTTCCAATTGACGGTCTTGGTTTGAGCATTCGTTTCACGAGTCTTCTCCGTGCGGACGGGATAACTACGGTTGGCGAGATGGTCGAGGTCGTCGCCGGGAACCACGAAGGACTGCCAATTCGGTCTACACGCGAGGGCTACAGCGCGTTGGATTTTCTACGCGAGCCGGACGTTCTGTGGGACGTTCGGGCGAAGCTTGAGGTATTCCGCGAGTCGGGGCCAGTTTCGTTCGCCACCCTCACGCGTCTCGAAACCGAAGTCCTCGACTTGATTGCGGAGGGACGGTCCAATAGAGACATTTCCCGCCAACTCGGCATGAAACCAAGCAGCGTTCGGGCGCAGCTCAGGAATATCCTTTCGAAGCTGCAAGGACGGTGCGCGCCCTATACGGCGTGAAGCCCATCGAACTCGCATAGGTCGGCGCGGCCGGCCGCGAGGATGGTGTTCACATCGTCGGAAGTCGTGACGTTTCCGGTGGCAATCGTTGGGATGCCCGCCTCATTACGGATCCGGTCGCCGGCGGCCACGCCGAATAGACGACGGTAGTCGGGGCGACTCTCCCAGACCGTTTGACCCATCACGACATGGATCAGGTCGCAGCGGTGCGTCCTCAACAAGCCCGCGATGGCGACGGACTCATCAAGGTCCGTACCGCCGTCAGCCCAATCGCTGGCCGAAATGCGAACCAGCAGGGGACGCTCCCAGCTCACCCGTACCGCGTCGACGATCTCGAGCGGGAATCGCATGCGGTTCTCCAGTGAGCCGCCGTAGTCGTCGGTCCGGCGATTCGTTAGCGGCGAGATGAAGCTGGCGACGAGATATCCGTGTGCGAAGTTGAGCTCCAGCGCGTCGAACCAGCAGCCCGCTGCCGCCTGCGCCGCCGCGACAAACACCTTGATTGCGTGCGCGATGTCGCGGCGGGTCATCTCTTTCGGAAGCGCCGAGTGGGGTGTGTACGCGATCGGCGATGCCGCCATGAGTCGCCAGCCACCTTGTCTGAGGGGCCGGTCGACACCCTGCGAGCGCGGTCGCATCGATCCACGCCGGCCGGCATGACCGAGTTGGAGGGCGACTCGGCTCCCTGCCTGGTGCACCCGTTCCACCGCCGACCGCAGCACGTCCTGTCGTGCCCGATCGATGACGGGCGTCTCGGGCGTGATACGTCCATCCTCGGCAACGCCGACGAACTCCGTGATCACCAGCCCCGCCCCCAGGCGGGCGGCGGCGGCGAGGTCCGGCCCGGCCGTCACCACGGCCCGGTTCGGAATGGTCAGGTCCCCGATTCGCAACGGCGTAAACAACGGTGGCGGGCTGAGGCGCACGGCACCGTCCGGTGATCCTGTCGCCGCGGCGGCGAACCAGGAGTCGACGGTGCGGACGAGCTCCGGATCGCGCTGCGTGAGGTTGATGTAGGTGATCCGCCGGCTCCGCGTCAGCAGGTTGAAGGCAAACTGCCGTGGATCGAAGTGGGCATAGCGCGACACGTGCTCGAAATAGCTCGCGCTCTCCAACGCAGCCTCCTGGAAGCGCTCGACGATGGGCTGGCGCTCCATCTCGTAGTCGTTGAGGGCCGCGCTCAGGTCTCGATGCCGTCGCAGGGCATCGACGAGGGCAATGCTGTCTTCCATCGCCAGCTTGGTCCCCGAGCCGATCGAAAAGTGGGCGGTGTGGGCGGCGTCGCCGAGCAGGACGACCTTGCCGTGGTGCCAGCTCTCCTGGCGCAGGGTCAGGAAGTTGACCCAGAGCGAGCGGTTCGACATCAACCGCCGTCCTCGCAGCTCCGGCTGGAAGAGGTTTTCGCAGTAGGCGATGCTGTCCGCCTCGCTCGCCGAATCCAGGCCTGCGTTACGCCAGGCAGCCTCCGGACACTCGACGATGAAGGTGCAGGTGCGCGCGTCGAACGGATAAGCGTGAACCTGGAAGAGGCCGTCATCATTGCGGCGAAAGATGAAGGTGAAGGCGTCGAGCGGCAGGTCGCTCCCAAACCAGACGTACTTCGTCGGATGTGTCAGGATCTGCGGCTTGAAGAGCTCGCCATACGTGCGGCGAACCAGGCCGTTGATGCCATCCGCCCCCACGACGAGATCGGCGCCCTCGAACTCCCCCACGTCGCGGACCTCGCGCTCGAATTCCAGCCGGACGCCGAGCGCCCCGCAGCGCCGCTGGAGGATGTTGAGCAGGACCTTGCGGGAGATGCCGGTAAAGACGTGGCCCCGGGACCGGACCATGGTGTCGCGGTAATGGATGTCGATCGCGTTCCAGCGAGCGAAACTCTCGCCGATCTCGGTATAGGTTTCGTAGTCGGCATCCCGAAGGGCACCGAGCGTCTCCTCGGAGAAGACGACGCCCCAACCGAAGGTGGCGTCGGGTGGGTTGCGCTCAACCAGGAGAACCTCGTCACTCGGGTTGGCTTTCTTGGCCAGCAGCGCAAAGTACAGTCCCGACGGCCCGCCGCCGATGACGGCGTAGCGCACCGGTTTAGCCGATCACCTCGGCCAGCCGATCAACCTGCTCCACACCGGAAGTCGTAGGAAAGAGCACCAGCTCGTCGCAACCGGCATCCTCGTAGCCGCGGATGAAGTCGGTGATCGCTCCGGGCGAGGTCAGGTTTCCCGCGGCGATCTTCTCGGCGAATGGTCCCGTGAAGGCGTAGTAATGCCTCAGATACTCGGCCCCGGCGTCCGCGTTTCCATCGCCGAGGGCGAAATAACCCATCCCCCACAGGTTGGGCCGTCCCGGACGGCCGAGGTCTGACCAGGCAGCGGCGGCTTTGGCGGCAGCGCCGGCAAACGCGCGCGCCGGTCCCCCTCCGTGCATGTAGCCATCGCTATAACGGGCCATCCGGGCGAGGGCTTCGCCGCTCGAGCCGCCCACCAGCAGCTTGGGACCAGCCGTCGTCGGGGTCGGCCCGATCTTCCCCTCTTCCCAGATATCACGAATAGCTTCGAGCTGTTCGCCAAAGCGCAGGCCGCGTCCGCGGCTGTCGATGCCCGACACGGCGTAATCTTCGCCGCGGGCGCCCACCGCCACGCCGAGGGTGAAGCGACCGCCGGAGAGTGCGTGTATCGAGGCCGCCTGCTTCGCCAGGAGGGCGGTATTACGCAGCGGTGCGATCACGACCATGGTCGCCAGCCGCACCCGCTGGGTCACCGCCGCGGCGGCGCCCAGCGCGGTGAAGGGCTCGTAATTCTGGTAGGCGACGCGGTCAACCACCCCCAGGCTGCTGAAGGGACCGGCGTCGGCGCGCTTCGCCCAGTCCACCAGGAGCTGGCCGCTGATGCCCGCCGTGGAGGTCGGTAGGCCGACCCCGATGTTCATGTATCCGTCGCTCCTTCGGAGGAGATGATAAGTTTTTGCGGATGACGGCGTTCCGCGGCTCGGCTTCGCCGACGCAATCGTGGAATCATTTCCGCTTCGCGGTTGAAGACGGCGTCGCGACCATAACCTTCGACCGCCCCAAGAAACTGAACGCGCTGACCTTCGAGGTATACGCGGACCTCCGCGACCTGGTGACCGATCTGCCACTCCGCGACGACGTCCGGGTCGTGGTGATCGCCGGCACCGGGCGCGGCTTCAGCTCCGGCGGCGACGTTACCGAGATCATCGGTGAGCTCCAGAAGATGGATCCCCGCGACCTGCTGGCCTTTACCCGGATGACAGGGACGGTCACCCAGCGAATGCGCGACTGCCCTTTCCCCATCATCGCCTCGGTGAATGGGGTCGCCGCCGGCGCGGGTGCGGTGATTGCCCTCGCCGCCGACCTTCGCATTCTGTCGGCGTCGGCGACGTTCTCCTTCCTCTTCACCAAGGTCGGACTCTCGGGCGGCGATATGGGTGCCGCCTATTTGCTGCCCCGCTTGATCGGGCTGGGCCGCGCCAGCGAGCTGCTCCTCCTCGGCGAAACGCTCACCGCGCAGCGGGCGCTGGCGATCGGCCTCGCCAACGCCGTGGTCGAGGACAGCGAGCTGAGCGCGCAAACCAGCAGCGTCGCCCGCCGTTTGGCGGAAGGCCCGGCGCTCGCCTACGCCGCCACGAAGATGCTGATCTCGAAACAGATGGATATGAGTCTCGGTGCCGCGCTCGAACTGGACAGCATGACCCAGGCGCTGCTGATGAAGAGCGCCGATCATGCGGAGTTCTATGCGGCTTTCCGCGAAGGACGGGAACCGAAGTGGACCGGCCGCTAGCGCGCCCGCACGAGATCCGCAATCCGGATAGCCTGCCGCGGCCGTCCGGTTTCTCCCACGCCGTCATCGCACATGGGGGTCGGACGGTCTACCTCGCGGGTCAAACGGCACAGCGGGCCGGTGGAAGTCTCGTCGCCGGCTCCATGGCCGAGCAATTCGACGCCGCGGCCGGCAATGTGGTTGGAGCACTAGAGGCCGCGGGCGCTCAACCAAAGGACCTGGTGAGCATGCAGATCTTCGTCACGGATATCGCCGAATACCAGCGCTTATCGAAGGAAATCGGCGCTGCGTACCGGCGGCATTTCGGACACCACTACCCGGCCATGGCGCTGGTCGAGGTCAGCCGGCTTTACGATCCCGCGGCCATGGTCGAACTGATGTGCATCGCGGTTACCGTCTAATCAACGCTAAACCTTAACTTGTCTTATCCACCCGCTTATGGGACTCTTTAACCATTCCCTTAGGAGGTGACGGTATGAGGAAGCTGATTGTCGTCATGCTGCTGGTGGTCGGGGCGTCGCTCATTCCTGCAGGGGCGGCCGCCGAGCGACTTTCCAATTCGCTCCACGGCGGTGACCCATTTACGGCCGTCCTCGGCGGCCATGGGAGCGGAATCTCCCGGGTCACGTTGAATCCCGGACAAAACGAGGTGTGCTGGGAAGTCACCGTCGCAGGCTTAACGGCACCGGCCTTTGCCGCCCACATCCACCAAGGCGGCGCCGACGTCAATGGTCCGATCGTCGTGCCCTTCTTCAATACTGGCTTCGGTACGCCCTCGAGTGCCACCTCGTTCAGTGGATGCACGGAGAACGTGGACCGAAGCTTGATCGAGGACATCCAGGATAACCCGGCCGGGTACTACGTCAACGTCCATACGTCGTGCGCCGGTCAGCCGGCAAGCTGCGGTCCCTTCTTTCCCGGGAGCGCCGTCCGCGGGCAGCTTACCCACCCCTAGCTCGCAACCATCGGAGGGCAGGGCCCGTGCCCTGCCCTCATTATTTCCGGATTCCGTGTCAGGCCGAAGCGAGGTCCGGTAGTTGATCGAAAAACGGCGGCCAATCGCCGTGATAGGAAACCTCGAACTCTCTGGCCTTGGGTGCTACACCGGCGTCGACGAAGATGGCCAGGCCCCATGTATTGTGGCCGGGATAATCCCGAGGAACGGAGCAACAGCCGAAACTGGGCGATATCCCGTAGTTCCCGGATACCGCGACCACCCAGATGAGCTCGTCGGGGCTGCCGCTACCTAGATCCGAACCGGCGCTCTGTAGATCGCGCCGGTACATCAGCTTGGCCGCCACGCGCGGAAAAGCTTTGGGGTCGTAACCTTGCAGCGCTGCCGAGATAACGGACTGTTTTGCGAAATGCGCGTGAACGGCTGAAAGAGGGTGAACGCTTAACGCCAGAACCAAACTCACCACAGCCAGCGCCAGCGCGCCGTAGATCAGCCGCCGCCATCGAGATGCAACCGCCCAAAGACGTCGCACCTACGAATAACGGAGTCGCGTGGAGTCCCCTGCTTCGGATTAGCCCTCGGCCGGACTTCGAAACAGGTCGCGCGCGATGATCTCGCGCTGGATCTCCGAAGTCCCTTCGTAAATCCGTGGGGCGCGGACTTCGCGGTAGAGGTGCTCGAGGAGGTGCCCGCGCTCCAGCGCAACCGCGCCGTGCACCTGGATCGCGGCATCGATGACTTGCTGCGCGGTCTCGGTCGCAAACAGCTTCGCCATGGCGGAGCGCCGGGCAACTCGCTGGTCGCCGCGGTCGTATGCTTCGGCGGCGGCATAGACGAGCGCGCGCGCCGCCTCGAGCCGCGTCGCCATCTCGGCGAGCCGGTGCGACACTGCCTGGAATTCTCTGATGGGCCGGCCGAATGCCTTCCGGTTCGATGCGTGGGCCACGCCGGCGTCCAGGGCGGCCTGCGCCATTCCAATGACAGAGGCGCCGACGCTCGGCCGAAAGAGGTCGAGGGTCCGCATCGCCAGCCGGAATCCGGCGTCAACCCCGCCCAGGATTCGATCCTCGGAGACAAAGACCCCGTCCAGCTCCAGCCGTCCGATCGGATGCGACGAGAGCAGGTGCTGCGCGGATCCACTGACCCCTTTCGCATCGCCGTCGACGACGAAGGCGGTGATGCCCTTCGTTCCAGCTCCTGGCGTGGTCCGGGCAAAGATCGTGTAGAGGTCGCCATCCGGCGCGTTCGAGATAAAGACTTTGGTCCCGGTCAGGCGGAATCCCTTGCCATCGGGCTCGGCGCGCAGGGCAAGCGCACCGGCATCCGTCCCAGCGCCGCGCTCGGTCAGCGCGAACGCCGCGACGGCCTCGCCGCGTGCCACAGGTCCTGCGAAGCGTCCGGCTTGCTCATCGGAACCGGCCAGGACGATCGGATAGGCACCGAGGGTCTGGATCGCGATCGCGTTCTCGACCAGGGTTGATACTCGTCCGAGGTTTTCTCGCACCACACACAGGTCAACCGCCGATACCCCCGCTTCGCGCGTGCCGCCCGCCCGTCGCGGAAATAGCCGGGGCAGCAGCCCCTCCTCCGCCAGGGCGCGAATGAGCCGGCGATTGACCCGGCCCTCCTCACCCGCAGTGGCAATCCGGGCGACCTTGCCGGCGACGCCGGTGGCGAAACCAGCGAACTCGTTCCGGTCCGTCATGACTGGAGGGCGCCGCCGTCGATGACGATGCCCTGGCCGTTGATGCCGCGGGCGCCTTCGGAACAGAGGTAGGTCGTCATGGCAGCGACCTCCGGGGCGGTCATCAACCGTCCCTGCGGGCTGAACCCTTCGAGGATCTTTCGCGCATCCTCTTCAGTGCGGCCGGTTCGTTTCACGATGTTCGCCGCGGAGGCATCGGTCATCTCGGTGTCGACATAGCCGGGGCAGACCGCATTCACCGTGATCCCGCGGCTCGCAACTTCGGCGGCGACAGCGCGGGTCAGGCCGAGAAGCGCGTGCTTGCCAGCATCAGGGGCAGCACCGCCCGCGTGCAGTAGAAAGCGCTGCTCGCGTTGACGCGCAACATACGATCCCACATCTCATCCGTCGTGTCCGTCAGCTTGGCGCTCGCGGCGATGCCGGCATTGTTGACGAGGATCAGCGGGTCACCCAGCGCTGTCCTGACGCGCGCGACCATCGCATCGACCTGGGTCCGTTCCGAGACGTCGCAGACGATCGACTCGGCGCGACGACCCAGGGCTCGGATCGCCGCCGCGGTTTCATCCAACTCCTTGGAGGACCGGGCCGTGACGGCGACATCCGCGCCCGCTGATGCCAGGGACAATGCGACAGAGCGGCCGATGCCGCGGCCTCCCCCGGTGACCAGGGCAATCCGGCCGGTCAGCTCCGCCATCGTCAGTGCTCGCCCAGGATCTTCGTGAGCTTCGGCAGGTCGATGTTGCCGCCCGACACGATGCAGGCGATTCGCCCGTCGCCCGCTTTCCCCGAGAGCGCCACCGCCAGGGCCACGGCGCCGGCTCCTTCGGCGATCACGCGATTGCGCTCCGCCATCAGCCGCAGCGCCGCCGCAATCTCGTCGAGACTCGCCGTCAAGGACCCGTCGAGGAGGTCCTGCGCCATGACCAGCATGGTGGGGAACACCGTCTTGCTGCCGATGCCGTCGACAAACGAGGGCTTGTAATCGACCACCTGCGGCGAGCCGGCTTTCATCGACGCGGCCAGCGGCGCGCCAGTCTCCGTTTCCACCGCGTAGATGCGGACCGCAGGCTTGAGCGCGCGAAGCGCGGTGGCGATGCCACCCGCCAGGCCACCGCCGCCCCAGGGAATCAAGACCGTGTCGACCTCCGGCAGGTCTTCCACCAGCTCGAGACCGATGGTGCCGTTGCCTGCCATTACGCGATCGTCGTCGAAGGAGTGAATGAACACGGCATCGACACCCGGATAGCTTCGATCGCTGAAGGTCTGCCACCAGCGGTCGAATGGCACCTTGATGACGCGGCCCCCAAGGCGCTCGATCGCCTGCACCTTGGTGTCGGGCGCGTGATCGGGCGCGATCACGGTGCAGGGAATGCCCAGCCGGCGCGCGTTCCAGGCGGCGCCCTGTGCCATGTTGCCGGCGCTGGCAACAAGAACGCCTTTGGCCAGCTCCGCCTTTGACATCCCGCTCATCGCATTGGCGGCACCGCGAATCTTGAACGATCCGATGGGCTGGAGGTTCTCCAGCTTGAGATAGATCTCGGCGGGAGCATCCCAGACGTTGAGCCGCACCAGCGGGGTGCGAATGGCCGCTTGGGCGACGACAGGCTGCGCTCGACGGATTTCCTCGATGCCGAACCTGGTCGCCTTCACATCGGGACCGTGTGGCCGGTACCGGTTTCGCGCGCCCGGCGAACGAGGTAAGCAGCCGAGGCGACATCTTCGACCGCCAGCCCCAGCGATTTGAACAGCGTCAGCTCGCCGGCCGAGCGCCGGCCCAGGTCCTTGCCGATGATGACGTCGCCCAGTTCGGCCTGCACGTGGTCTCCCTTGACGGCGCCCTCTCCCATGGCGATCAGCAGGTCACCGGCTTCCGCTAGCGCGGACTCCCGCCGGTCGACGAAGAGGCGCGCCGCGACCATGGTGGCCGTGTCGATCTCGCGACTCGTCGGAATCGATGCCCCGACGGCGTTGATGTGCGCGCCCTGTTTGAGCCACTCGCGGCGGAGGATCGGTTCGGGGCTGGCTGTCACGGTGGCGATGACGTCAGCGCCGTCAACTGCAGCCTCGGTACTCGGCGCAGCCTCGATCGGGAACTTAAAGCGCGGGCGCAGTTCGGCCGCCAGGGCGCCTGCATGGTCCGGGTTGCGGCTCCAGATTCGCACCTTCCGTAGTGGCCGCACAGCGGCGATCGCCTCGAGGTGGGTGCGCGCTTGCACGCCGGCGCCCAGGATAGCGAGCTCGACGGCGTCAGGCCGGGCGAGCAGATCGGTTGCGACGCCCGACACGGCCGCCGTCCGAATCGCCGTGATGGCGGCGCCGTCCATGAGGGCGCTAAGGCGCCCGGTATCCGCCTCAAAGAGCACGCATGATGGTGCGCAGCGGGACCAGCGCCTCTCCCCTGGCGAGCGCCGCCAGGGCATCGCGCATCACCTTGATGCATTCCGGCATGGGCAGGAGGCGCGTCACCTCCTCGGCATTCAGAACCAGGACGTCCATCAGGCCGCCGCCGCCCCCATCCGTGAGGCCACAGCCTCGCGCTCGTCGTTGTGCAGGTGCACGTCGACCGCATCCAGCCAGGGCTTGAACTGTTCGACCGTGCGCGGTCCGATCAGGGCCGACGTCACCGCCGGGTGACTGAGGACCCAGGCGAGAGCCAGCGTGCCCGTGTCGATGCCGCGCTCGGCAGCGGCGGCGCGCAGGGCATCGATCGCCTCGAAGGTCCGCTTGTTCATCAGATGCTGGTAAGGCTTTGGGCGTAGGTCGACGCGCGACCCGGCCGGCGGTCGCTCGCCGAATCGGTACTTCCCGGTCAGCAGGCCCCCCGCCGTTGGACTGAAGGGTGTCACGGCCATCCGCTCCCGCGCCGCGAGCGGCAAAACGTCGTCCTCGATGGCCCGATCCAGCAAGCTGTAGCCGTTTTGCACCGATTGGTAGCGGTGCACCCCCAGCCGGTCGCTGGCGGTTAGCGACTCGCGCAGCTGCGGCGCCGTGATGTTGCTGGCGCCGATGTGCCGGACCTTTCCGGCGCGCATCAGGTCGTTCATCGCCTCCAACGTCTCCTCGATGGGGGTTGACGGATCAGGTTCCATGATGACGTAGAGGTCGAGGTAGTCGGTTTGCAGCCGGCGGAGACTACCGTCGACGGCCTGCATGATGTGGCGACGCGAGAGACTCCGGTCGTTGGGCCCTTCGGCGATCGCGTAGAAGACTTTGGTCGAGAGCACCAGCCGGTCCCGCACTCTGCGCTCCTTGAGCCAGTCCCCGATGATCGTCTCCGAAATCCCCCCGCCATAACTGTCAGCGGTATCGAAATAGTTGATACCGGCATCCGAGGCGCGGTCCATGAGGCCAAAGGCGGATGCCTTATCCTCCCCCTTCCCGAACAGCTCAGGCACCGATCCGATGCCGCCAAACCCCCCACAACCGAGCCCAACCACCGAGACTTGCATCCCGGTGCGCCCGAACGAGCGGTACTCCATTCCCTTCGTCGAGATGGTAAAGGTTTGTGGCGTTGTTATCATCGGCGCACAGAATGTCCGTGCAGCAACGGGCGCGGCTCCGCCATCAAAGTGAGATCAGCGGCCTTCCCCTGGAGGGCGGCACGCTGCAGTGGCTGGTCGATCCTGACCTGGGAGCCCAGCACGTGATGGCCTACCGCCTGACCCTCGATCCCGACTCCGGACTCAGCCACGTTCACAGCGGCGCCGAGGAGGTTCTTTACGTCCTCGTGGGGAGCGGCGAGGTGCGGGTCGAGGGGATGACGCACCATGTTGGTCCCGGACAGGCGGTCTTCATCCCCGAGGGCGCCGAGCACACGTACGTCAACACCGGGGCTGAGCCGCTGACCCTGGTTGGCGCGATGGCGCCGCCGATCGATCTGGACGAGATCCGCCCGGCCATGCCGCGCCTGGACCTCTCCGGGTTGACATCCACAACCCTCAGCGAGAGCGCTGTCGCGCCCAGAAGGATGGATGAGCGGCAGGTGACGCCGACGCTGATGGGCGAGCGCAGCTTTCGTGTGCTCGTCAGCCCCGATGTCGGCTGCCGCCAGATGACGCAGTTCACCGGCGTGATCCCTACCGGACGGGCGCCCCTGCATGCCCATCCGCACGAAGAGGCGGTCTACATCCTGGCCGGGATCGGCCGGCTCTGGATCGAGGATCAACCGGTGGGCGACCTGCGGGCCGGCTCGGTGGTCTTCTTTCCCGTCGGCGTTCAGCACACGCTGGAGAACACCGGCCGCGACGATATGAAGGTGCTGGGCGCCTTCTCGCCGGCGGGCTCGCCCGAAGCCAAGCTCCCGCCGAGCCGCTAACCTTGCTCGTCTACCCATCGGCGGTACCCTTGCGTAATGCGACCCCTTCGGTATTCCATCAACGTCACATTGGACGGGTGCTGCGATCATCGTGCAATGCTGCCAGACGAAGATTTGCATCGTCACGCGGCCGAGAACCTCAGCCAGGCC
>WNGJ01007520.1_pt1 | contig 11596 bp, 7 predicted proteins | sample 5400611 | NCBI WGS metagenome assembly WNGJ01 (sample SAMN13153375, study PRJNA577476) | soil metagenome | isolation source: 40 cm soil or saprolite under Garry oak tree replicate 1 | place: USA:California | collected 2016-06-15 | reverse complement strand
CAGGATCTTCCGTGAGGCCTGGCACATTCTTCACTACGTTGACCGTGACCTTCGAATTTGGGACCGCGTTCAAACTGAACCAGAGATGATACGCGACTAGGTCTTCAAAGGCGTAGACTTCGACGGGCTGGCTGGAACCGGATTCAACATTCAGCAGTTGTGGCGCCAAATCTTCCCACGCACACCATATGAAAACGGGTGGCCTGTTCATCAGCAATATCAAACCCGCGAGCAGGAACCAACAAGCCAGTATGAAAAAGATGGCGACCCGCGTCCAATACGGACGCAGCGCGCTTAGCGCCAGCACGGAAAGTACCCAATAAGGACCAGCCGCAATAATCAAGTGGCGCGTTCCCCAAATCGAATAGGGCAATAGCCAACTGACGAAAAAAGCAGCAACTACCGGTCCTAACGAGAATAGAAATAGTAGTTGAACTGTTTCTGCGCGCCGGCTGTCCTGGTTCAGTTTTGCTCGTACGATTCGCCACGAAAACACAATTAGTGGAATGCCAAATAGAAGAGCGGCGAGGCACAAACTCAGCGGATCATAAAGCGCGTCGGCACTGCTCTGGATAGATAAGAAAGGTTTGTTGAGGAGCGTGAAGTATTGCGCAAGATCTCTGGCATGAGGTTGCGTCACCCAGCCAATATTTTGAATTAGACCCTTTCCCGATTCTCTTCCGGCGGCGATCGTGTACAGCCATGGAATGTAGCCCAGGATGATTGCCGCAACAGTTATCAGGAACGCGCTAAGCCTGGCTCGCTTCCACAATAGCAACCCAATTACTTGTAGAGCGATTACAAGCCAACCGGCGTAATGTGTATAGACCAGCACCAGGTTAATGACGCAAAGTGTTAACAGCTCTTTTCTTGAGCTGCTATCAGTCCGAAAAAATCTAACAAAGAGCCAGAGAGAGCACAGCGAAAGGAAAAGCAACAGGCTGTACATGCGCACTTCCTGCGCATATTTAATCAAATAACCGTTGACGGCCATTAGCAATAGGGCCAGGTTTATTTCCCAGGGCCGCAGCCTGAATTCTCGACAGAGAAGGAGGAAGGGAAAGATCGCGGCTATGCTGGTGAGGACCGGAAACAGGCGTAACCATAGTAGTGATTCGCCGCCAACGCCGATCCAGAGTTTCAGCAAGATATAGAATAGCGGCGGATGGATAATATCGGCGGCGACAAAGCGCAGCATCTCCGTCCAGCCGTGACGCGCTGCGTGCAGGCTAAAGATTTCATCAAACCAGAGACAGGAGGCTGTGAGGTTCCAAAATCTGGCCGCGATGAACAAAGCGAGGACCAATCCAAAACAAACAATGATTTGTCCAGGTACGAGAGGCCGTCCGGCGCGCACGTGGTCCATGTGGGTTTCTGACATCTTCGCTTCAGCTATTTGATTTGATAATAGAAGCCGCTATCAACTACAGATGTGTCGCCAAAGAATCGGCAGTCATATACGAAAACACCATTATACATTCGAGCGGCTTGTGCCCAAGGTCCCCGTTTGACACCTCAAGTGAGCGCGTGATAGTGTCCGCTCGATCAAAGAATAGCTCTTTGTATTGAAGCCTCCGGGTGCCCCAGGGAAGATGGGGAGAATAGGGAAACGGGTGAGAATCCCGCGCGGTCGCGCCACTGTGATGAGACTGCTGCTTACTATTTTTGCAATAGTGAAAGCAGCGATTCTCTAAGCCAGGAGACCTGCCCAGGCTTGCAGCTTTTGAGCGCTCGCGGAAAGGCGTTCAGGCCGCACGGGTCCCGAAAGCCGTTTTAGTCCCGCCGACCGCCTGTTATTCCTTTTCGCAAAGGATCAGGGATGGGCGGGATTTTTTGCTAAAACCACAAACAGCACAATTCAGGAAAACGCGAAAGCCACGACATCCCTGCGTCTTCGCAGTCTGCCTGGGATTACTACTTGCGGGCTGTGCTACGAGTAACCATAAGACCGAAGACTCAGCGAATCTCCATGACATCACTGACGAATCCGGACGGACCATCACAGTTCCTGACACTGTCACCAGATTCATTTCGCTCGCGCCAAATCTAACTGAAATTGTTTATGCAATCGGAGCAGGCGATGGCTTGGTCGGCAGAACCACATACTGTAACTATCCACCTGAAGCAAAAAAGGTCGAAGAGGTTGGCGACACTCTCAAACCCAGCATCGAGAAGATCATCGCCTTGAGACCTCAAGTTGTCTTCGTCTCCACGGCCTCACAATTGGAAGCCTTCACCAGCGAATTGGAAGCGCATCAAATAGCTGTTTACGTTACCGACTCGCACGATCTCGAAGGAGTGTTTCGCTCAATTGAGCGAGTTGCCGATCTGCTGAAGCGACGGCCACAGGCGGATGACCTGCTGAAGCAACTCAGAGCAAGAGTCGCGGTCGTCGAGGATAAGGTTAAGTCGCGCCCTCCCGTTAAAGTCTTTTACCAGGTCTCTGATGAACCGCTCTATACCATTGGACGCGACGCGTTTCTTACCGATTTGATCAGGCGAGCCGGAGGTTTGTCGGTAACTGCTGAAGTACCCGGAGCCTGGCCGAAGTACAGCGCCGAGTCGGCTCTCGCCGCCAAACCCGAAGCCATTGTGCTGCCAACCGGTGGTTCAATGGGTAACGCAAACTCGAATGTTGCAAATGCGCTGAAACGATCTCCGGCAGTTGTCGATGGTCGCGTCTACAAGATCAACGATGACCTCCTGTCGCGACCTGGTCCGAGATCGGTTGACGGGCTCGAGGCGCTGGCGCGCGCGCTGCATCCGGAAGTTTTCACGAAATGATCAGTGCAGTTTCAGACAGGCCAAACTGGAAGGACCATGCTTTTCGCGGCATTGATGAATCGCGCGTTACCTTTAGCAGGACGCTGCTTGTTTGCGTCCTTTTACTCGCCACGCTGTTTGTAATAGTGACTTTGATGTCCCTTCTGGGCAGCGAAAAACTTCCAGCTCGAGCCTCACTCTGCGCCTTGCTTACATTTGGCAAATCTTCCTGCGGTCTAACGCCGGATCAGGAGGCAATCCTTTTTGACATTCGGCTGCCTCGCATACTACTTGGGGCCGCTGTCGGTGGATCGCTGGCCATCGCCGGCGCCAGCTATCAGTCGTTGCTGCGAAATCCGCTGGCCGAACCATATCTACTGGGCATTTCAAATGGGGCCGCTGTGGGAACGATGATCGCCCTGGTTTTTATGGGAGCGCACGAATGGAGCCGTCCCTTGATGGCTTTTTGCGGCGCACTGATCGCAACTCTCGTTGTCTATCGACTGGCCCAGGGACGTACCGGCGCTACTCCCGAGCGTCTGATCCTGGCCGGCGTCATCGTTACAACTTTTCTTTCTTCCGCAATCGTCTTTGTAACTACGCTCATGGATGCGACCCGGATCAGATCGTTCACATTTTGGTTGCTGGGTGATTTGTCCGGGACGACGACGAACCTGCTCTGGCTGGCGCTTTTCATTGCCATCACAGGCGCGGCGGTGCTTTCTGCTCATGCGCGCTCGCTGAATTTACTAATGCTCGGCGAACGTGACGCATTCGATCTGGGAGTCGAGGTTTCGCGCGTCAGGCTCGTGGTCTTCATAGTCGCCAGTTTGCTCGTAGGCAGTTCGGTCGCGTCAAGTGGCTCGGTGGGTTACGTCGGTCTGGTAGTGCCGCATCTGGTTCGCCTATCGCTCGGAAGTGATAACAGAATTACTTTACCCGCGGCTGCGATCTGCGGCGCTATCTTTGTAGTAGTCGCCGATACGGTGGCCCGCACTGCGATTGCGCCTCGGGAACTTCCGGTAGGCGCCATCACCGCACTTATTGGGGCGCCGCTTTTTGTTTACTTGTTGAAGAGACGTTAGTGGCTGATACGGTCGCGACAGGTTGCGTTCGGTGAAAGCGAGGACAGGGCACCGCGTTTCAAAGAATTGCATAAGCGGTGATAAGGCCCGCATTCGAACTCCAATGTTGGAAGCACGAAACATTACAGTGAAATACGGTTCACGCAAGGCCGTGTCAAGCATATCGCTCGCGTTGGAGCCGAATCGCGTGACGGCGATCATTGGGCCTAACGGTGCGGGCAAGTCCACACTGCTTCGCACTCTAAATGGAGCTATGCAGCCTGTCTCCGGCGAGGTCCGGCTGGATGGTCAGGCGTTGAATTCTTATTCGCGCCGAATGATTGCAAAACGGATCGCTGTGGTCGCGCAGGAGGCAGACCTGCGTTTTCCCGTTACTGTTTTTGAGTTTGTTTTGGGTGGGCGTTATGCCTGGGCCACCCCAGCGGGATGGGGCTGGGAAACTTCACGCGACGTTGAAGTTGCCTACGAGGTCTTACGTGAGAGTCAGCTGGAAGACCTTAGCGGCCGCCTGATGAATGAGTTGTCCGGTGGTGAACGTCAGCGTGCGGTGCTGGCCCGGGCCCTGGCAACAGAGGCGGCCATATTGTTGCTCGACGAACCGACCGCCAATCTGGATCTGGCGCACCAGGCCGCCATTCTCGCGCTCGTAAGAAATCGCTGCAACAGTCGCGGCACGTCTGCTTTGGTAGTCACGCACGACATCAATCTGGCGGCAGAGTTTTCCAATCATGTCTTACTAATGAAAGACGGAAAGAGCGTTGCGTTTGGCCGGCCGGATGAAGTCTTGACACCCGAAATACTCAAGGAAGTATTTGCTGTAAGAGTCTTAGTTGATGCACACCCGATAACCGGTGTGCCGCGAATCACGCCGGTGCATGAAGCGCTCCGGTAATTTGTTAACCCATGAACGGCTGTTGAGGGAAGACGGTGAAATGCCGCCACTGCCCGCGCAACTGTAAGCGGTCACGATGCTTTTCGTAAGCCACTGGATTGGAACAAAACCTTTCTGGGAAGGCGAAAGGCAAAGGCGATTCTTATTGGAGAATCATAGCCGCAAGTCAGGAAACCTCTAAGCCGCGTCAGTTTCAGCTCGCACTGCGTCGGGCAGGAGAAGCTAAGATGAAAAAGAAGAATATTTGCGAGAGCATTCGCAGGCGGAGACTAGTGAGCGTGTCGAAGGTGATGGCTGTAGGCGCCTTGTCACTATTTCTTTCAACTGGCAGTTTTGGGCAAGTCTCAGGATCGATCAAGGGAAACGTGGTGGATGAAAAAGGCGGCAAGGTGAGCCGTGCTGAGGTGCGGCTGCGCTCATCCGCGGGAGCGCAACTTTCCACTTCAACCAACGAATACGGAACATTTGAGTTCACCGGCATTCCTTCGGGTCAATACCTCATTGAAGTTAAGGCGCAGGGATTTTCTGCGTTTACGTCAGACCGAGTAGTTGTCGAACGTGGCCAGGCGAAACGTCTTGAGGTCACGCTCAGGGTGGCAACCGTTAATGAGAGTGTGGTGATAACTGCGGCAGGTACACCACAGCGTGCTGATGAAGTTGCCAAAGTTGTTTCCATCCTTGATTCCAGGCAGATTGAAGAAAAGCGGGAGCTGGCGTTGCCGGAAGCCCTGCGCGGAATTCCGGGAGTGCGCGTGCAACAACAAGGCTCTCCGGGTGCTTTGACTACGATTCGTCTTCGTGGCCAACGCACCTTCGACACGGCGATACTTCTCGACGGCCTGCGAGTCCGGGACGCATCGGACATCGGCGGCTCGGCAGGATCGCTGACTACCGATCTCGTGCCAGTTGCTACCGATCAGATTGAGATCCTTCGCGGGGCTGGTTCTTCGATTTACGGAACAAATGCTATTGGCGGTGTCGTCAACTTAGTCCCGGAAACAGCAGCCGGCGGACTACATTTTCAACTTGGCGCTGAAGTTGGCGGTCTATCGACATTTCGGGAACGCGTCAAACTTTCCGATGGAAGTAAGCGGGTAGGTTTCGTCATCGGTGTAAACCGCCTCGACGTACGTCGCGGTATCGACGGTGATGACCAGTATGGAAATTCAGCCGGCAGCGGTAGGTTTCTGTTTGCGCCAACGCCCTCTGTCACGATCGCAGTGAACCTCTACGGCACGATCTCAAATGCACGCCTCAACGATAGTCCTTTCGCCTTACCTGGAGCCTTTGCAGGAAGCCAGATCTTTCCGGCCGCGGTTGCCGGAGTCAGTTTCCATCCGGATTTCAACAACCCGGACCAGGGCCGGCGTAACCGTTTGCTGGTTGGTTCGGGCAGGGTGTCGCAGCAAATCAACGAACGACTTTCTTATTCCGTTGCGTATCAAAGAACCGCCAGTAACCGTCGAAACTACAACGGACCTCGGATAGATCCGCAGTTTGCTGCGTTCTATCCCTTTGGCGACTTTGAATTCGTCAACGTCAATAAAGGAACAATAGACACCTTTGATGCGCGACTAAACGCCCGGCTGGCGCAATCAAATCTGGCGACAATAGGATTTGAATTTGAACGAGAGTCATTGTTTCAACACTCGAGTCCGTCGTTCAGTGCCTTCAACGATACAACTGACAGGCAGCGCACGTTTGCCGTGTTCGGCCAGGATCAACTTTCTCTGCTCGATGATCGCCTGCAGGTATCAGTTGGAGTTCGTGGACAGTTCTTTCGTATTAGTGCCGCCGATCGTCCCGGAAGTTTGAGTGGTGTCAATGCCGAGAAGTCAATTACGGGCGACGGCGCGATAGCCTACTTGATACGTTCGACGAACACGAAGTTGCGAGCTCATATAGGAAATGGCTTTCGCGCCCCGTCGCTTTTTGAGAGGTTTGGCGCCGGAACGTTCCAAGGTAGGGGACTTTTAAGATTCGGTGATCCGACCTTGCGAGCGGAGCAATCCATCAGCGTAGACGGAGGCATCGATCAAAGGCTGGCGCGCGATCGCGTGCTTGTCGGCGCCACTTACTTCTACACGCGCCTGCAGCGGGTAGTTGATTTTCAGTCCTTCTTTATCGTTGATCCGCTTGGCTTGGGACGCTTTAGTGGTTACGTGAATCGGCCCGGTGGACTCTCAAGGGGCGTTGAAACATTCGTCGAAGCAACCCCACGGAGAGGAACAGAACTGCGGGCGTCTTATACCTACACCAACAGCGATCGCTTCGTGCCGTCGCGCGGCCTGCAGCCTGAATTTGTAATTCCGAAACACCTGTTCGGCCTGAACCTGAGTCAGCGGTATCGATCGCTTGCGGTTAATCTGGACTTCAACCGGACGGGGTCTTATGTTGCTCCGATTTTTGAAAACGACTTCCCCTTTCGCACTGCGGAGCTGACCTTCAGCGGTTATACGAAGGTCGATTTGTTTGGTAGCTATGAAAAGCGAGTGTCAGAGGGAACGACGATGGTGCTCTTCATTGGAGCAGACAATATCTTCAACCAGCGTTACTACGAGAATGGGTTTCGCGCGCCCGGGATAGTTGGGCGTGGTGGAATTAGTTTGAAATTCTAAGTTTCCCTGATTGAAGGGACCGAAAAAATTCAGGTTGCAAGGTTCAAAGCTCTTGGGCGCGAGTGCGCTGCTTATCGAGCTCATCCTTGCAACCTGAAACTTATGGCCACGAAACCGTCAGCTTGTGGTCGCTTTACGGCTTCTTTGTGAATAACCCGCCGGCCAGGAAAATAACGCCGAGCAGAATATGAATAAAGTGATCTACCCTGGCCAGTACTAACGGACCCAGGATCCACATCCTGTCCATAGCTGGGTCACCCAGCGCAAACTGTCCCAGGAATCCAAGGGCCAGATAGACGACGCCGAAAATCAGACAGAAGGCCCTCGCTCCTGTCAGTGATCCCGCGAAACCGAAATAAACAGCCAGCGCGCCAGAGACGAGATGCACGACATTATGCGCTGGTGTCAGATGGGCTCCGAGTAAATGTGGCGCAAAGAATCCACAAACTCCCACCAGAAGAAAAACGATGCCCAGGATCTTGCAAACGGTCTTTGCCATGATTGTGTTTAATCTCCTTCTGAAAGGTTGACAACCGCGCGGCCGCAGCGAGACAAAGACGCGTCCGCATTAAGTAAGCGAAGTTAACGTCTGAATGGAAGCCATGTATATCAAACTGTCAGCCGTTTGCAAAGGTTTTTTATAACAAAAATGCGGCTGAGACAGGCTGCGAACCGTCCAGATCCAGAGAGCCACTATTGCGGACAAGCACCTGAAAATTAACATCGTCACAAAATTGTGGCGTTCGACGTAAATTTTCGCTGAGTGTTATACTGTGCCGGAATTCCCCCGTGACAATAAGTGGATTAGTTGAGCCAAGGAAGTGACAACTATGCACGAAGTCTACAAACCAAAAGGCGCGGCCGGTCGAATAGTCTCTGCTTTCGTATTCATGGTTCTGTTAGCAGTCACGACAAATGCTTACACGGTGATAATGCGTAGCGGGCGTCACATTGAAATCCCGTCGCGCTTTGTCGTAACAGCTTCGACATTGACCTATGAAGCAGCGCCGGGATTTCAGATAACTCTACAGATGGCCGCGATCGATATTGCAGCCACCGAAAGAGTAAACAATGAAGCACCCGGAAGTTTGCTGCGACGCAGTCAACTGGCGCCCCAATCATTAACGTCGACTGAGAATCAGGGAGACGATGCGCAGATGGGGCGGGCGACAAAGGCAAGGCGCACGATAACCAACAGAGATCTGGAATCAGCCATGCGCCGTCGACGCGAAAGCGAGCTGGCTTACGAGAGCCGGCGAAAGGAGCTTGGCCTGCCTTCGGTTGCCGAGTCGCGTAAGCGACTTGCTGCTGAGTCAGAGGAGATTGGCGCCGAGCTGGAAGAGAATCGTGCTGCCGAACAGAAAGCTGAGGACTACTGGCGCGGTCGAGCCAATGCCTTAAGGACCGAAATGGCGGCCCTGGACGCTGAAATCGGCTGGGTTCGCGCCCGCCTGGATGAAGGTCCGTATCCGGTTTCAAATGATTGGGGCAATGGATCGGTTACCACTCTGGCCAGCGTAGCGCCATTCATTTCGTTCGGACACTATGGCAGAAGGTCATTCGGAAACTTCGGACGCGCGCGCCCTTTCCCGGGGCAAGGGTTGGCCCGGCCAAACGTATTTTTATCGCCTCGTCAGGATACGCGAATAACAAGTCGCGTTGCTTTTGGGGGCGGCGCAGGACGAGGACAAGTGCAACTTAGTTCCGGGTCCTTTCTCTATGGCAGGCCTTTTGGAACTGGATATTCAGTTTACCCGAGCATGGATCCCTTTGGATCCGCGTTTCCCAATTACGATTCGTCATATGAGCGCAATGATCTGATCACTCATTTCAACGAGTTAGCAACAACCCGCGCCGGACTCAGCGCGCGGTGGAGAGAACTCGAAGAAGAGGCCCGGCGCGCAGGTGTGCCTCCAGGGTGGCTCAGGCCGTAATTGCAGGAGGCAGGAGCAGACGGCAGGAGGGGCTGGTTATCTGGAACATATAATCAGCAAGCGGGCCAGTGTCTTTTCTCATCTCTGAAATCTAAGTCTTAAAATCTGTACAATTATGGGTGCCTGGGAAACAATTATTGGATTGGAGATTCATGCTCAACTTAGCACCGAATCAAAAATCTTTTGTAGTTGTTCGACGCGTTTTGGCGACGAACCTAATGAAAACACTTGCCCTGTCTGTCTTGGCTTGCCCGGAGCGCTCCCAGTGCTTAATCGGCGCGTAATTGAACTCGGCGCTCGCGCTGCGCTGGCCCTTGGGCTCCACATAAACAACCGCTCGATTTTTTCACGTAAAAACTATTTCTATCCCGACCTGCCCAAGGGTTACCAAATCTCGCAATATGACAAACCATTCTCCGCAAACGGCGAGTTGGAGATCATGACGGCCGAGCGCGACGAAGCGGGACACCCGGTCGAGTGGCGCGGGAAAAAGATAGCGATTACCAGGCTACATCTTGAAGAAGACGCCGGCAAAAACGTGCATGAAGGATTGCCAGATGTTGATCGTTACTCCTACATCGATCTGAATCGCGCGGGCACGCCACTGGCCGAGATTGTTACTGAGCCGGATTTTCGTTCGTCGTGGGAAGCATATGATTATGTCAATCACGTGCGCCGTGCGTTGCAGTGGGTCGGAGCTTCCGAAGCCGACATGGAGAAGGGCAACCTACGTTGCGAAGCTAATGTTTCAGTGCGGCGAATCGGAGAGGAAAAGTTTGGTACCAAGGTCGAATTGAAGAACCTAAACTCAGTACGATTCATGCAGCGCGCAATTGAGTTTGAGATCAGCCGGCAGATTGATGTGCTTGAATCGGGAGGCCGTTTGCATCAGGAAACCCGCCTCTGGGATGAACGTGCAGCCGAAACTCGCGTCATGCGCTCCAAGGAGGAGGCCCATGACTATCGTTATTTCCCTGAACCCGATCTGCCGCCGTTAATCGTTTCGGACGAGTTTATCGGACGAATACGCGAGCAGATGCCTGAGCTGCCCGAAGCGAGGCGTCGCCGGTTCATGGAGCAATACGATCTTTCCTTCAGCGATGCGTCACAGCTGACTTCCGAACGTTCGCTGGCTGATTATTACGAAAAGGCTGCTGAGGCTTCGGGCAATCCACGGGCGGCAGCGAATTGGATACGCTCGGAACTCCTGCGCGAACTTGAAGGCATAGATGCGCTGGCTGGTTCATCTCCTGTTTCGGCGAGCGAGTTAGGCGCGCTGGTGCGTTTGATCGACGAAGGAAAGATCAGCGGCAAGCAAGGCAAAGACGTGCTTGTTGAAATGTTCAAGTCTGGTAAGAGCGCGGCGGCAATTGTTGCCGAGCAGGGTTTGGTTCAACTCAGCGATACCGCAGAAATCGATGCGCTGATCGACCAGGTGCTGGCTGCGAATCAGCAGCAGCTTGCGAGTTACCGTGAAGGGAAAGAAACTCTGTTTGGTTTCTTTGTCGGACAGGTGATGAAGGCTTCGAAGGGAAAAGCGAATCCGAAAGTTGTGAACGAGCGCTTGCAGGCGAAGCTGAGTTAATGTGTAGAGCTGATGGAACTACCGGGCAAAGTTGCAATCGTCACTGGCGGCACTAAAGGAATCGGCCGCGGCATAGCGGAAGCTTTAGTGCGGGAAGGCGTGAATGTTTGCGTTAGCGCCCGCAGTCGAAACGAGATCGATCAAACGATTGGAGAATTGACGGCCCTGGATAAAGGCGGCGTCACTGGAGTAGTTTGCGATGTCCGCATTCATGCGCAGATTAAAGCTCTGTTTGAGCTGACGGTGGCCGAACTTGGTGGTCTTGATATTCTTATCAACAACGCAGGCATTGGAATCTTTGCAGCGGTCGAAGAGATGTCGCCTGAGGATTTTCGTGCGGTGCTGGAAACCAACCTCTTCGGAGTCTTTTACTGTTCACATGAAGCGATTCCGCTCATGAAGCAACGGGGTGGCGGTTATATCATCAACATTTCCTCGCTGGCCGGCGTAAATGCTCATCCGCGAATGGCTGCTTATAACGCGTCGAAGTTTGGCCTTAACGGCTTCAGTGAAGCGCTGATGCAGGAGGTGCGGCATGATGGCATTAAGGTCAGTTACATCATGCCCGGCTCGGTAAACACGGCGTTTGCGGATGACTCGCCAAGCGACCAGAACGCCTGGCAATTGCAACCATCAGACGTCGCCAGAGTGGTTATTGATCTGCTGCAACATGACGACCGCGCCTTGCCGAGCCGCGTTGAAATCAGACCAAGCAAGCC
>WNGJ01007519.1_pt1 | contig 11596 bp, 9 predicted proteins | sample 5400611 | NCBI WGS metagenome assembly WNGJ01 (sample SAMN13153375, study PRJNA577476) | soil metagenome | isolation source: 40 cm soil or saprolite under Garry oak tree replicate 1 | place: USA:California | collected 2016-06-15 | reverse complement strand
TGGTGCGGCAGGGCGCCGGTCATGCCGAAGCCGCCGGTCGGGATGACGTCGACCGCCGGTGCGACGTGGACGAAGATCACCTCGGCCTCGTGTTCGTCGGCGAGCTCGAGGCCGAACTCGACCGCCTCGGTTGACGCCGGCGAGCCGTCGGTCGCGATCAAGATCCTCTTCATGATGGCCTCCCTTCAAATCGCCTATGTGACTCCATCGTGCGCGCGGGCACGCGTTCGGCCATCCGCGCCAGCGCCGATCTCGGCTGCGTAGTTCGCCGTAGCGGCGAGCAACGCAGCCCCACCAAGTCGAGCCGAACGAGCCAGGCGCGTTCCTCGCGCAGATGCTGGCGAAAACGGTAGAGGTCGACCGGCAGTAGCGACCCCGCAATTTCGGCAGTCGTGACGGCGCGTTCGGCCGCGTCGAGTGCGTCCGACCAGTGAGCGACGAGGCGGGCAACAAGGTCGAGCTGCGGTTCCCAAGCTTGCCGGAGAGGCGCCGCTGAGATCGCCGGGGCGGTCTTTGCCTCGATCACTGCCGGCCGTCGCGAGTGCCGCCGGCCTTGCGCGCTTGATTGGCGGCGGACGACCGGCTCGGCGATCGTGCTCCGCCGTCGACGAGTGCTCGCTCGCCGGAGCGCGGCGTCGGCCATCTAGCCCTCGGCCTCCTGCTCCTCGTTCAAGAGCCTGTAGAAGAGGGACCAGCCACTGCGGGCGCTGGTGCCGTCGAGTTCGCGGCGCAGCCCGAGCAGGTGGTGAGCGAGGGAAGGCCGGCCGTCGATCTCATGCGTGACAGGCGCAAGGACGCAGGCACCCTGCTCTCCCTCGACCTCCCAGAAGGGGCAGCGAGCGCCGAGGCAGGGCTCGATCCGGCCGACGGTGTACTGAAGTGTGCAGAGACCTTGGGTCACGGTTAGCGCCTCCTGTGCTCTTGTCCTGGTATGGGGACGAGTGGCATCAGGGCAAGGATGCGCCCCGGCAGGACCCGCACCATCGGGGGAAATTGGCCGACTTGCTGCGGGTCTCTACGGATAATGGCCGCGTGAACAAGCCGTGATCGAGGAACGTGACCGCCTGCGCGCCCTGGTCGGAGCGGGCATCGCCTTGAGCTCGGCGCGCTCCCTCGACGAGCTGCTGCAGCGGCTGGTCGAGACCGCCGCTGCTTTGACCGGCGCCCGCTACGCCGCACTCGGGGTCATCGACCGGGAAGGCCAGGCGCTCGAGCGCTTCATCACCACCGGCATCGACGGCGCAGTCCGCACGGCGATCGGCGACCCGCCGCATGGGCGCGGCATCCTCGGAGTGCTGATCCGCGATGCCGAGACGTTGCGCCTCCACGACATTAGTGACGACCCGCGCTCGGTCGGCTTCCCGCCGAACCACCCGCCGATGCGCGCCTTCCTCGGCGTCCCGGTCATGCTGCGCGACGTCGCCTACGGCAACCTGTACCTGACCGAGAAAGCGGGCGGTGCCGACTTCGACGAAGAGGACGAGGAGATGGTCGGCCTGCTGGCGGCGCAAGCCGCAGTCGCGATAGAGAACGCCCGCCTCTACGAGACGGCGACCCGCTGGTCATCGCAGCTCGAGGCGCTGAACGAGATCGGTACTGCGCTGGCGTCGGAGATCAAACTGCCGCGTGTGCTGGCCCTGATCACCGAGCATCTGCGCAAGCTGATCGACGCCCGCCTGGTCGCTATCGCCCTGCCGCGCCCCGACGGCACGCTCGTGATCGAGGCCGCCGACGGCGACAGCGCCGCGGAGATGCTTGGCCGGCAGCTCGAGCGCGCCGGCTCGAAGAGCGGACGCGTCCTCGAACGGGCACGCGCCGAGCGCGTCGACGACTTGCGCGCCGACCCCGAAGTCGACTACGAGGTCGCACGTCCACTCGCGGCGACGACGGGTCTGTACGTCCCGCTGGTCGCGCGCCACCGTGTGATCGGGGTCGTCGTCGCCCACGACAAGGTCGGCGACGACCCGCGCTTCTCCGACGACGACTTACGCCTGGCCGAACAATTCGCCATCCGCGCTGCCGTCGCCGTCGACCAGTCGGCCCGCGTCGCCCGCGACGCCCTGCGCCGCGTCGTGGAGGCGCAGGAGCTCGAGCGCCGGCGCCTCGCGCGCGAGCTCCACGATCAGACCGGCCAAGAGTTAACCTCGGTCATCCTTGGGCTGAAGGCGGTCGAGGAGGCGCAAGATCCGGCTGGCCACGCCGAGGCGCTCGAACAGGTCCGCGCCCAGGTTGTCGAGACGCTGCATGACGTACGCCGCTTGGCGGTTGAGCTCAGACCGAAGGCGCTTGACGACTTCGGCTTGGTCGCAGCGATCGAGCGGCTGGTGCAGACATTCGGCGAGCAGACCGGGATTAAGGTCGACCTTGTCGCCCAGCTTGCGGATGAGCGCCTGGCCAGCGACGTTGAGACGGCGCTCTACCGGATGGTCCAGGAAGCCTTGACGAACATCGTTAAGCACGCCCAAGCCGCCAGCGTCAGCATCGTCATCGGAAGGTCGGCGGCGGCGGTCAGCGCCGTAGTCGAGGACGACGGCCGCGGCTTCGACACCGCGGCGCGGCGCGAGGGCATGGGCCTCGACGGGATGCAGGAGCGCCTGGCTCTGCTCGACGGCAGGCTAAAGATCGAGTCTCGCCCCGGCGCTGGGACGACACTGGTCGGCGAGGTGCCGTTGCGATGACTGAGCCCACACCGACCGAAGCCCCACCCGGGACCAACTCGCCCCTGATCCGGACGCTGATCGTCGACGACCACGCCGTCGTTCGTAGCGGGCTGAGGAAGGTCCTCGAGGCCGAGCCCGACATCGAGGTCGTCGGCGAGGCCGGCGACGCTCGCCACGCCGTTTTCGAGACGCGGGCCAAGATGCCTGACGTGATCTTGATGGACGTCGTCATGCCCGGAAAGAGTGGCATCGAGGCCATCCCCGACGTCCTCCATGACGCCCCCGACGCCAAAGTGCTGATCCTCTCCATGCAAGACGACCCGCGCTATGTGCGCGAGGCGTTCGAGGCCGGCGCCGCCGGCTACGTCCTCAAGGAGGCCGCGGACACCGACGTCGTCGCCGCCGTCCGCGAGGTCGCTGCCGGTGGGCGCTATGTCCACCCCACCCTCGGTGCACGCCTGGTCGCGGCCGACGCCGAAGAGCGCAAGCGCGTTGCGCAGGACCCGCTGTCGGACCGCGAGCGCGGCGTCCTGCGCCTGCTCGCGCTTGGGCACACCAACCAGGAGATCGCCGAAATGCTCTACATCTCGGTCAGGACTGCCGAGACGCACCGCGCGCACATCATGCAGAAGTTGCGTCTGACCACCCGTGCCGAACTCGTTCGCCATGCGCTGGCGCAGGGACTGTTGAACGACCAGGAGCAGTGAGCCGAGACGGGGGTGCGCTCGCCTTTGAGCGGCCTGGCCGGGCGCGGTCGTGCGCGAATGCGACCTCAACGAGAGCCGCGCGGCAAGCAAGATCGAGCTTGCGCCGGGAGTGGCTGATCTTCCCCTCCGGATGTTGACGCCAGGAACGGTCGGAGGGCGACGCGACGCCGCCCTCCGACCGCGGACGTGACTTCACGCGGCAACTGCTTTTTGCTGCGCGCGCCGGGTCAGCGCAAGGCCGCCGGCTCCGCGCAGCGCGCCGCCGAGCGCCAGCACCAGGAAGCCGATGCCCGAGAGCAGGAGCGCGACGCCGACGACGATGCCAAAGATCGCCAGCTGCTCTGCCATGTAGGAGGTGTTGAGCGCCGTCGACAGCGCCGTCTCGGTGACCCAGACCTGGCGGGCGGCGTTGTCGAGCGGCCGCCCGGTCGGCCCCTTCTGGGCCTTGGTCGGGTCGTTCGTGCCTTTGCCGTCTGCGGTGGCGAAGCGCGGCATCTGGGCGTAGGTCAGCCCACCGGTCGCCTCGAGCGCGTGGATGCGCATGTAGCTGGCGAAGGCCCGCGCGCGATCGCCGCTGTTGATCGGTTTACCGGCGACGGCGACGGTCGGCAGCTTGGTGCTTGGCGGGAGACCCGCCTTCTGGGCCTCGGCCTTGATCGCCGCCGGGGTCATGTCGGGTGTGCCGACGATCTGCTCCTGCTTGAGGCTGCTGTGGACGGTCGAGCGGCCGTTGACGCCGAGCACGATCGCCGCGATCCCGAAGGCGATGAGGACGATGCCGGCTGCAATGCCGCCCCACTCGAGAATCTTGCGCATTTTGTTACCTCCTCTGATTCGACCGTGGGTTCTGACCTGAAGGTAGGCCGGGCATGGGGCGGCGCCCATCGGGCTTCTTGAGCACAGTTGCTGCGGCTTTCCCGCACGCCTGTTGCGGGCCACGCCCGCGTCCGAACGTCACGTGGCCGGGCATGATCGAGTTAGGCCCTCAGGTTCGCCGGCGGGGAACGCTGACTTGGAAAGGAACCAATGCCGCCCGTGACTGCTCGTCCCGACCGTGCCGTCGACGTCATCCTCCGCGACGGCACGACGCTGCGACTGCGCCAGCCACAACCGCCAGACGGCGACGCACTCCTCTCCTTCTTCAGCGAGCTGTCCCCCGAGAGCCTGCACTCGCGCTTCCACGGCGGTACGCGCATCGACAGGTCGCTGGTCGAGCACCTGCTCTCTCAGTCGGAGGACCGAGACGCGCTCGTCGCCATCGTCGGCGACGGAGCCGCCACGCGCATCGTCGCCCTCGCCGAGTTCGCCCGTCTGCGTGACCCGGCCGTCGCCGAGGTCGCCTTCGCCGTCGCCGACGAGCTGCAGGGACGCGGCGTTGGCACGCGCCTCCTGGAGCAGCTGGCGGCGCGCGCCGGCGCGGTCGGCGTCGAGCGTTTCGTCGCCCAAGTCCTGCCGGAGAACCGAGCCATGCTCGGCGTCTTCGCCGACGCCGGCTTCGACGTCGCACGTGAGCTCGGCGGCGGTGAGGTCGAGGTCCGCTTCCCGATCGCCGCCACCGACAGCTACCGCGCCCGCGTTGACGAACGCGACCACATCGCCGTCGCAGCCTCGCTGCGCCCCTTCTTCGCGCCCGCGTCGGTCGCCGTCGTCGGTGCCTCGCGCCGGCGGGGCTCAATTGGCGGCGAGCTCTTCCGCAACATCCTTGCCGCCGACTTCGCCGGCGCGACCTATCCCATTAACCGCAGCGGCGAGCCGGTGGCCGGTGTTGCCGCCTATCGCTCGCTGGCCGACATCCCCGTCCCCGTCGACCTCGCCGTCATCTGCCTGCCCTCGGGGCAGGTCCTCAACGCCGCCGAGGCGGCGATTGCCGCCGGCGTGCGCGCGCTCTGCGTCATCTCGTCGGGCTTCGCCGAGATCGGGCCCGAGGGAGCCGAACGCCAAGAGCAGCTACTGGCCCTCGTCCGCTCCCGCGGCGGCCGCTTGATCGGCCCGAACTGCCTCGGCCTGGCCGTTCCCAGCATCGGCTTGAACGCCACCTTCGCCCCGCGCGCCCTACCGCCGGGACGGATCGCCTTCTCATCGCAGAGCGGAGCCTTGGGCCTGGCCCTGCTCGAAAAGGCCACCGAGCGCAACCTCGGCTTCTCAGCCTTCGTCTCGATCGGGAACAAGGCCGACGTCTCCTCGAACGATCTGCTCGAGTGGTGGGAAGACGACGATCAGACTGACCTTGTCCTCCTCTACTTGGAGTCGTTCGGCAACCCGCGCAAGTTCGCGCGCCTCGCCCGGCGAGTCGCCCGCCGTAAGCCGATCCTCGCTTTGAAGGCCGGCACAACGAGCGCCGGCCAGCGGGCGGCGAGCTCGCACACCGCCGCGCTGGCCGGCTCCGAAGCCGCGGTCGACGCCCTCTTCCGCCAAGCCGGCGTTCTGCGGGCGCGAACACTCGAGGAACTGGTCGACGCGACCGCGCTGCTCTCGAGCCAGCCACTTCCCGCCGGCCGCAGGACGGCTGTCGCTACAAACGCCGGCGGACTTGGCATCCTCTGCGCCGACGCCTGTGAGGCGGCCGGGCTCGAGCTGCCCGAACTCAGCGAGGAGACACGGCGACAACTGCGCGAGGCGCTGCCGGTCGACGCCAGCGTCGCCAACCCGATTGACTTACTCGGCTCGGCGACCGCCTCTGCCTACGAGACAGCGCTGCCATTGCTGCTCGCCGACCCCGCCATCGACAGCGTTATAGCGCTCTTTGTGCCCCCCGTCGTTGCGACCGCCGAGGACGTCGCGGCGGCGATCGACGGCGCCGCCCGCAGCGCTGACAAGCCCGTCCTCGCCGTCGTCGTCAGCGCCGAGGGGATCCCGACCGCGCTGCGCCGACCCGAGACCGCGGCCGCGGCCTTCACCTACCCGGAGTCGGCGGCGCGGGCACTTGCCCTCGCCGTCGAGCGGGCCGAGTGGCTGCGGCGCGAGGCGGGAAGCTTCCCTGCGCTCGACGGTGTCGACGTCCGGGCTGCTCGCGAGGCAGTCGACGCCGCCCTCGTCGGAAGCGACGAGCGTTGGCTCAAGCCCGAGGAGATCAGAACGCTCCTTGGCGCCTACGGCATCCCGCTCGTCCCCGAAGAGACGGTCGCCGCTGTGGACGACGCTGTCGCCGCCGCCCGTCGTTTCGGCTTCCCAGTCGTCGTCAAGACGGCCGCCGCCGGGGCCCACAAGACCGAGACCGGCGGAGTCGCAGTCGACCTGGCGAGCGAGGACGACGTGCGCGCTGCCGCGACGCGCATCGGGGCTCCGCTTTTGGTACAGCCGATGATCGCTGGCGGCATCGAGCTGCTGGTCGGGGTCGTCCAAGACCCGGTCTTTGGTCCACTGGTGGCGGTCGGACCCGGCGGCGTCCTCGCGGAACTGATCGGCGACGCCCGCTTCGCCGTCGCCCCACTTACCGACGTCGACGCGCGCGAGCTCGTGCGCGCCGGCAAGGCTGGTCGCCTGATCTCGGGTTTCCGCGGCCGTCCTCCGGCGGATGCAGGAGCCCTGGTCGAGCTCGTCCAGCGCTTGTCACAGCTCGCCGAGGATCTGCCGGAGGTGAGCGAGCTCGACCTGAACCCGGTGATCGCACTCAGCGAGGGCTGCGTCGCGGTCGACGCGCGCGTGCGCCTGCGCCGGACAAGGCCGCGCGAACGCCTGAAAACCTGGTGAGCTGCGGATAAGCCGCAGGCGAAGCGCGGAAAGCCTGCGAGCAGGTTCAGGGTCAGGGCCGATGGTCGCCGCCGTGCACACCGCGAGAGTGAGGTGACCAACGAAGGGAGCACCATGAAGATGAAGCCGACAATTTCGCTGCTCGCCGTCCTCGGCCTGGCCGTTGTCTTTGCCGGGGTCGCCAGCGCGGCCGTTCTCGCTTCGGGCGGCGCGAGCAAGCATGCAACGCTCGTGATCCGCCATCAGCTGCGCGGTTGCCATGCCTGGTCGGTCAACGGTGGCGCCTACAAGGCGAGCCAGACCGTCGCCATCCACCGCGGCGGCTGGGTCAGCGTCACTAACAACGACGTCATGCCCCACAAGCTCGTCGAGACGAGCGGGCCGGCGGTCGCGTTCAGCCGCTTGACTGCTGGCACGGGGATGGGCCTCAAGAGAACGTTCGCGCCGGCGATGCTCGGGCGGATGGGCGCTGCGGCCAAGATCAGCTTCTCGCGCGCGGGCGTTTACAAGTTCACGACCAAGCCCGGCGAGGACTACATGAAGGGCATGAAGACGATCGGCGCCGACAACGTCCTCAAACTGACGGTCGTCGTCGGCTGACGGAGAGGCCCGCCGATCGCTAAAAGAGGGGCGCAAGCGCCCCTCTTTGCTTATTGGTGGGGAGATGGGGTCAACCGACGAGGAGGTAGACGAGCCGATGAGCGCACCCGGAGGACCAGTGAGCGGCCAGCCGCTTCAGACAGCCCGCCCGTTCGACATCGCCGGCGCCCGCCAGCGTCTCCGGGAGAGCGGCGGCTACGAGATCATCCACAAGTCAGTCGGGCTCGAGATCGGCGTCTACGTCCTCGTCGCCCCCGAGCCCGATCACCAGCAGCCACACGCCGACGACGAGGTCTACGTCGTCCTCGAAGGGAGCGGCACCCTGGACGTCGAGGGCGAGCGCGTCGAGTTGCGGGAAGGTCAGGCCGCCTTCGTCCCGGCGGGAGCACTGCACCGGTTCGTCGGCTATGAACAGTTGAGCGTCCTTGTCATCTTCGAGAAGGGACAGCGCTGATGCCGACGGAGACTCTCGCCGCAGCCGAGCTCGCGCTGATCGACGCGTATTGGCGCGCCGCGAACTATCTCTCCGTCGGCCAGATCTACCTGCTCGACAACCCGCTGCTCAAACAGCCCCTAGAGGCCGAGCACGTCAAGCCGCGCCTGCTCGGCCACTTCGGCACGACGCCGGGGCTCAACTTCATCTACGCACACCTGAACCGGGCGATCCAGGCTCGCGACCTGTCCGCGATCTACATCACCGGCCCTGGCCACGGCGGTCCCGGCCTCGTCGCCAACGCCTACCTCGAGGGCACCTACTCCGAGCTCTACCCCCACATCTCCGAGGACGAGAAGGGCCTACGCACGCTCTTCCGCCAGTTCTCCTTTCCGGGTGGCATCCCATCGCATGTCGCCCCGGAGACGCCGGGGTCGATTCACGAAGGCGGCGAACTCGGCTATGCGTTGTCGCACGCCTTCGGTGCCGCCTTCGACAACCCCGACCTGCTCGTCGCTTGCGTCGTCGGCGACGGCGAGGCCGAGACCGGCCCACTGGCAACGAGCTGGCACTCGAACAAGTTCTTGAACGCCGCGACCGACGGCGCCGTCCTGCCAATCCTGCACTTGAACGGCTACAAGATCGCCAACCCGACCGTGCTCGCGCGCATTCCCGAGAGTGAGCTAGTGGCGCTGTTCGAGGGCTACGGCTGGCGGCCGTTGATCGTCACGAGCGAACTCGACGAGCCACCGGCGCACGCGCACCAGCGCCTCGCCGCCGCGCTCGACGAGGCGCTCGACGACATCCGCGCTTTCCAGGAGGCGGCGCGTGAGGGACAAGCGACGCAGCGTCCGCAGTGGCCGATGCTGATCCTGAGAACACCCAAGGGCTGGACGGGGCCTCGCGAAGTCGATGGCCTCCAGGTCGAAGGGACCTGGCGCGCTCACCAGGTCCCGGTCCTCGCCGCGCGCGAGGACGCCGGTCATCGCAAGACGCTCGAGCAGTGGATGCGCAGCTACCGGCCCGACGAGCTGTTCGACGAAGAGGGCCGGCTACTGCCGGAACTGCGGGCGCTCGCACCCGAAGGCGAGCGACGGATGAGCGCCAACCCGCACGCCAATGGCGGCGCGCTCCTCCAGGCTCTCCTGCTCCCGGACTTCCGCGACTACGCGGTCGAGGTCAAGGAACCGGGCAGGAGCTCGAGTGAGGCCACGCGCGTGCTCGGCGGCTTCCTGCGCGACGTGATCGCCAAGAACGGGCGGACGTTCCGCCTCTTCGGGCCCGACGAGACCGCGTCAAACCGCCTCGGCGACGTCTTCGCCGTCACGGCGCGGGCCTGGGACGCCGAGCAAGAGCCGACCGACGAGGATCTCGCCCCCAACGGCCGGGTGATGGAGGTCCTGTCGGAGCATCAGTGCCAGGGCTGGCTCGAGGGCTACCTCTTGACCGGCCGCCACGGCCTCTTCAACTGCTACGAGGCGTTCATCCACATCGTCGACTCGATGTTCAACCAGCACGCCAAGTGGCTCAAGGTGACACGCCACATCCCTTGGCGGCGGCCCATCGCCTCACTGAACTACCTGCTCTCCTCGCACGTCTGGCGCCAGGACCACAACGGCTTCTCGCACCAGGACCCCGGCTTCATCGACCACGTCGTCAACAAGAAGGCCGAGGTCATCCGCGTCTACCTGCCACCGGACGCCAACACGCTGCTCTCGGTCGCCGACCACTGCCTGCGTTCGCGCAACTACGTCAACGTGATCGTCGCCGGCAAGCAACCGGCCCTGAACTACCTCTCCGTCGATGACGCCGTCATCCACTGCACCCGCGGCGCCGGTATCTGGGACTGGGCCTCGAACGATGAGGGCGGCGAGCCGGATGTCGTCATGGGCTGCTGCGGCGACATCCCGACACTGGAGACGCTGGCGGCGGTGGCACTCCTGCGCGAGCACCTGCCCGAGCTCAAGGTACGCGTCGTCAACGTCGTCGACCTGATGCGCATGCAGCCGGACAGCGAGCATCCACACGGGCTGTCGGACGCCGAGTTCGACGCGCTGTTCACGCACTCGAAGCCGGTCGTTTTCGCCTACCACGGCTACCCGTGGCTGATCCACCGCCTCACCTACCGGCGCACCAACCACGCGAACCTGCACGTGCGCGGCTACAAGGAAGAGGGGACGACGACGACACCGTTCGACATGGTGATGTTGAACGACCTCGACCGTTTCCACCTCGTCATCGATGTCATCGATCGCGTACCCGGCCTGGCGGAGACGGCAGCCCACCTACGCCAGAAGATGGAAGAGCGTCGGCTGGCCGCCCGTGCCTACACGCGCGCCAACGGCGACGACGACCCCGAGATCCGCGACTGGACGTGGCCCTGCTGAGCGACGTCCTTGTCGTCAACGCCGGTTCGACGAGCCTCAAGCTGAGCATCGTCGACGCTGACGAGAGATCGAGTCCGGTGGCGTCGCTCGCGGCGGCGCCACGCGTCGACGCCGTCGGCCATCGCCTCGTCCACGGCGGCGAGCGCTTCTCCGCGCCGACGCTGATCGACGACGACATGCTGAACAAGCTCACCGAGCTGATCGAGCTGGCGCCGCTCCACAATGCGCCGGCGGTCGAAGCCATCAGGGCGGCGCGAGTCGCGCTACCCGACGCCGCGCACGTCGCGGTCTTCGACACCGCCTTCCACCGGACGCTCCCGAACGTCGCCAAGACCTATCTGTTGCCGGCGCGCTACCGCGAGCGCGGGATCCGCCGCTACGGCTTTCACGGACTCTCGGTCGAGTGGGCCGCGGAACGCGTCCCTGTCCCCCGGCTCGTCGTTTGCCACTTGGGCGGGGGCTCGTCGGTAACAGCTGTCCGCGATGGCCGCTCGGTCGACACGACCATGGGCTTCACGCCACTCGAAGGCGTGCCGATGGGTACGCGCGCCGGCTCGGTCGACCCCGGCGCGCTCCTGTACTTGCTCCGACATGGCGTCCCGCTCGAAGAGCTGGACCATGCGCTCGAGTACGAGTCGGGATTGACGGCGCTCGCCGGCAGCGGCGACGTCGCCACCGCGGAGAGCGACCCATCACCGGATGCCAAGCTGGCGCTCGATGTCTACTGCTACCGGCTAGCCCAGGCCGTAGCGGCCATGGTCGTCACGCTCGACGGCCTCGACGCGCTGATTTTCACTGCCGGGGTGGGCGAACATTCATCGCACGTCAGAGCCGAGGTCTGCCGCCGGCTCACGCATCTCGGTCTGTTGATCGACGAGCACGCCAACGCCAGCGTCCGTGGCGAGGGCACAATCGCTGCAGGGTCATCGAATGTACAGATCCACGTCGTTCACACGCGTGAGGACATCATTGTCGCGCGCGCTGTTCGCGCAACGATTCAGCGTGACTGACACGTCCTTCCTACGTCCCCGCGTTTGAGCAAGCCGAGGCACGTGTGCCCGGACGCCGGCGCCATCACGAATGGCCGGGACGGGCCTGCGGGCAACTACCGAGAGCGCG
>WNGJ01053991.1_pt1 | contig 11600 bp, 10 predicted proteins | sample 5400611 | NCBI WGS metagenome assembly WNGJ01 (sample SAMN13153375, study PRJNA577476) | soil metagenome | isolation source: 40 cm soil or saprolite under Garry oak tree replicate 1 | place: USA:California | collected 2016-06-15 | reverse complement strand
CGATCACCCGCACCGTGCACATGCCCTGGATCCGGGTCAGCGCGGTCACCTCGCGGCCGAACCTGGTCCGGAACTCCGGGTTGTCGGCCAGTTCCGGGCGCAGCACCTTGACCGCGACCGGCTGGCCGTCCCGGGTCTCCGCCAGGTAGACGACGCCCATCCCGCCCGCGCCCAGCCGGGCAACCAGGCGGTACCGGCCGACCCACGCCGGGTCCGTCTGCTGCAACGGCGCACGCGCCACCGGGGCCCCCCTTTCGCGACCCCTGCATGGTAGCCGCTACCTCAGCCCGTGGCGTGGCGTTCGCGGCCGCCCCGGATGGCGATCCAGGACAGCGCGATCGCGATCAGGTAGCCGGCCGTGGCCACCAGGAGCGGGACGTGCAGGCTGAGCGCGTGTCCCCGGCCCAGCAGGGCGCCGAGCACGGCCACGCCGAGCGCGCCGCCGGACTGCCGGGCGGCGTTGAGGACGCCGCTGGCCACGCCCGCGTGCTCCGGGCCCGCCGCGCCCACCGCTACCGCGGTCATGGCCGGCATGGCCAGCGAGACCAGGCCGAGCAGGACCGAGCCGGCCAGGATCAGCGCGAGCGGGGTGCTGGTTCCCGCGGTGGCGAGCAGCGCCGTGCCCGCCGCGGCCAGGGTGAACCCGGCGATCATCGGCCGCCGCGGCCCGAGGCGCGCGGTCAGCCGGCCGCTGGCCAGCGCGCCGGCCCCGACGAACACGCTGCTCGGCAGCAGCAGCAGCCCGGTGGCCAGCACCGACTCGTGCCGCGCCTGCTGCAGGTAGAGGGACAGGCAGAGCAGCGACCCGTAGATCACCAGGTTGAAGATGATACCGACGCCGGTGGCGCCGCTCAGCTCCCGGGACCGGAACAGCGCCAGCGGGAGGAGCGGGTGCGGGTGGCTGCGTTCGGCCCGGACGAAGAGCCAGCCGGTGATCAGGCCCGCCGCGAGCAGCGCGCCGGGCAGCGGGCCGAGCCAGCCCTGCTCGCCCGCGGTGATGAAGCTCGCGGTGAACGCGGCCAGCATGGTCACCCCGAGGAGCAGGCCGGGGACGTCGGCCCGGCGGTCCGGGTTGGTGGGTGACTCGGTAGCGTAGCGCCGCAGCAGGGCGATGGTCAGCAGGCAGATCGGCACGTTGACCAGGAAGATCGAGCGCCAGCCGGCCGCCGTCACCAGGACGCCTCCGGCTACCGGGCCGAGCGCGACGCCCAGTGAGCCCATCCCGCCCCACACGCCCAGCGCGCGGGCCCGCGCCCGCGGGTCGGGGAACTGGTGCACCAGCAGCGCCAGCGAGCACGGCAGCATGGCTGCCGCGCCCAGGCCCTGGACGGCGCGGGCGGCGATCAGCACGCCGAGCGCCGGGGCGGCCGCGCAGGCCGCCGAGCCTGCTGCGAAGGCGGCCAGCCCGAGGGTGAAGATCTTGCGCGCCCCCACGCGGTCCGCGGTCGACCCCGCGGTCAGCATGATCGAGGCCAGGGCCAGCGTGTACGCGTCTACGACCCACTGCAGCCCGGCCAGCGAGCCGCCGATCTGGAGCTGGATGGCCGGCAGCGCCACGTTCACGATCGTGACGTCCCACTGGATCGCTTGAGTTAACGTATACTGGCAGGTGAGCGAAGGAGGCGGCGAGATGAGCACACCAAAGCAGCCGCTAGCAGGCATAAGGTTCATCGTAGCAGCCAGACAGAGCAGGAAGCCCAGGGCAGGGGAAAAAGTCGAATTCCCCATCGAAGCTCAGGACGGCCGAGCTAGGAGTTGGGCCGAGGCGGAGGGCGGCGAGTGCGTCGGCCTGGCCGCCGATTTCAAGAGCGGCACAGTGGCACCGTGGGACCGGCCGCACACTAGGGAATGGGTCAGCGAAACGGGAGAAAAGATACACGATTATGACGCCATTGTCGCGACCAAGACCGATCGCATTTCACGCGGCAAGGACGAGGATTTCTCCACGATCGAGGCATGGGCCGTCCGCAACCAAAAGAAAATAATCATCGTCGGACCTGACGGCGGTATCCAGTACCCGGCACGCCACGATTCCGATTTCTGGCAGTGGACGGCAACCAAGCGGCAAGCACGCCTCGAATGGGAGAGCATCCGCGAGCGGAGCATGAACCGCCAAGCCGACCTCCGGGCACGCGGGAAGTTGTCCGGCGGTGCGACGCCATTCGGCTATGACGTAAGCGGCACCAAATATGACAAGACGCTAAAGCCCAATGACATAGGCCGCGAGTGGGTGCCTCAGATATTCGAGCGCGTAAAGAAGGGCGAGCCGCTAGCGGCGATAGCCAAGTGGCTGGATTCCGAAGGCGTTAAGCCGCGCTTCGGCCAGAAGTGGTCAGCCAAGTCAATAGCGCAAATCATCCGCAACCACACTTATGTCGGCCAGCGCAAGGCTGACGAGATAGTCAACGGAAAGCGACTGCGCGGCCAGGGCGTAATCAGGATAGAGGTCGAGCCGCTAGTTGAGCCTACGCTATGGCTGGCTGCCAACAACCGACTCGACAACGCTCCGCGCGGCGGTCGCCGGGGACCGAAGAACTGGCAGCCGGCTCTATTGACCGGAACGCTTTTCTGCGGCAACTGCGGAGCGCCGATGTACCGGCTAAAGGTGCGCGGCGAGTACGTCTATTACCGATGCCACGGCCACCTTCCGCAGCCGAGGGGATGCGGGACGCTGGTAACTGAATCGCTATTGGATTCCATCGTGGACGAATCAATGCGCGCCAATGATATGTGGGTATATGAGTGGACGTTTGAGCCAGGGGAAGAGGCTCAGATCCAAGCGGAGATAGACCGAATCCGGCTAAACCTCCGCGATCTGCCCACCAGCGGACTGTCCGACGACGACGAGGATGCCGAGCGCGAAAGGCTACGCGCTGTGCGGCGCGAACTTGAATCGCAAATCGCGGATGCCAGGCCCGACAGATGGGAAAAAGGGGTTGTCCTAAAGGACGATAGGACGCCGCTAACCGAAGCCGAGCGATGGAAGAACGCCGACCTCGACGGCAGGCGGCTGCTACTCCGCGAGTACCGGGTCACCTTCGCTTGGTCCGAGGAGCGTACGCCGATTGTCACCATGGCTCCGCTATGGGCGGTAAGCGAAACCCCGTAGAACAACAAATACCCGCTACCTGACCGAAACCAGGTAGCGGGTATTTTTGTGCCCAACTGCCGAAACGCACTGTAATCGATTCTCAGACGTCGTCGTCTTGGGCCAGGGGGATCCCACCCCAGACGGATATTCTGTCGCCTTAGCGGGCGATACAGAGCCGTACAGAGCCCTTACGGTGCGACGTGAGTCCACCAGTTTCCGCCATTGGCCTTAGGAGGCTCACCCTGAAGGGTGTAAAGGATGCCGTCGATAAACACGCCGGCAGCATTCGATGCGCCACGGTCAGGGCCGTTCAGCGCGTACTCAACCGTCATGATTACGCTCCCTGGAGATAGCGGTAGCAGGCCAGTGTAACTCGGGATTACGTTCGTGGTAAGCCAGGGAACGTCGCGGAGAATCGGCGGCTTATCGATGACATTATTGAAGCTCGTGTAAAGCGAATTGTACTGCTGCACCAACTTGTCATTCGACACGAAAGCCGAAGGCGTTTCGTTCTTGGCCTTTACCGCATAGTAAGCGGCAATGACCTCATTCCAAGGTGTAGCCGCAGTCTGCGGCGTGCCGTTTGTGGCAGCGCCGAGAATCTGGCCTGCCGCATTGGTTACGAGGTTCTGAAGAATCCCGCGCGGGTTAGGCGCGGCAAGGGTGGTTGCCTGCGGCTCGGAGCCAGCGGCTAGCTGCCCGTAGAAAATAACCTGATCAAGCGCCAGGCCCATGCTCGTGTCCATTCACCGGGTGCCGGGAATTGGAGTCAGCTGATGGCGGGCAATGGGGGTAGCCAGGGTTTGCCTTCGAGCGCGCTGCGGATGGCGTCGAGTGCGGTGATGCCGTGGGCGGCGGCGGTGTCGAGGTAGCTGCGCAGCCGACACCAGCGGGCGAGCGTGGTGAGGGAATGCCAGTAGCCGGAGACGGCCTGGTGGCGCTTGGCGGCCTTTGCTCCGCGTTCGGAGACGTTGTTCAAGCGAACCGTCGACTGCGCGTGATCGGTGCGGTCAGGCGCCAGCGGGCCGGGTGCGGGTGACGCACCGGTTCCACCCGTTGTCCGGGCAGTCGTTTGAGTTCGTCAAGCGGCTGCAGACGTGGCAGTCGGATCTGGTCTATTTTCTCGATTCCGCCGGAGAGCTGGTGAGCGTGCCGGCGGCGTGGACCGATCTGGTGGCGCCCGATCCGTTCGTGGTGGTCGCGGCGGGCCGGGCGGCGTTTCGCGCCGGGGACCTGGCTGAGCTGGCCGGCCTGGTCTGCGCGTGCCGGGAGGCTGTCCACGGGATTACGTCATGATTGCCCAGCGGATTACGTCCGTCTGGCGGCTGGCCATCCGGCAAGTCCACAGTCTTCCCGGGCTGCCTGACATTGTCCTGCTGGGAATCCTGGCTTCATTCCGCTGGATGCGGCTCCTCTTGCCGGATCTTAGTGATGTAATTACATGGACAAGATCCGGCTGCGGGAGGCGGCATGGCCAGGCGGGACGACGGCAAGGACGCCGCGCTGGCGGCGTCCCGGACGCTGAACAGCGATCCGCAGAAGGTGACCGACCGGGCGTTCACGGCCGGCGGGTTCTTCGATCCCGCCGACCTGCTGCAGGTGAAGTACGAGATGGTGCGGCGGGTCGAGGTGGACGGCGTGCCGGTATCCGCGGCGGCCGACGCGTTCGGGTTCGCGCGCCAGAGCGTCTACAACGCCCGGGCGGCGCTGGCGGCCGGCGGGCTGGCCGCGCTGATCCCGGCCAGGCCCGGGCCCAAGGGCGGGCACAAGCTCACCGGGCCGGTGCTGGACCATCTGGAGGCCCTGCTGGAGCAAGATCCCCGGCTGAGCTCCGGCGAGCTGGCCGGGCAGGCCGCGCAGCGGTTCGGCATCCAGGTGCATCCCCGCTCGGTGCGCCGGGCGCTGGACCGGCGGTCCGCCGGCCGCGGGGCCGGGACGGCGGCGCCCAAAAGCGGCCCGCGCGGCTGAGGGCGGCAGCGCGGCGGACCAGCCGGGACCGCTGTCCTGGCCAGGCGCAGATCCGGCGGCCAGGCGCTATGAGGCGCTGCGCGCGATCGCGCTGGCCGGCGCCGGCGGCGGCTGGCGGTACCAGCTGCCCGTGCTGGCCGCCCGGGGAATGGCGTCCTGGCTGGCCCAGGAGCCCGCCGGCCCCGGCCCCGGCGACCTCCAGGCAGCAGCGATGCCGCAGGCCGGCCCGTCCCTGTCCGCCCCCGACCCTGTCCTGCCCGGTACCAGCACGAACGGAGGTGATGCCCGCCCGCCGGCCTGCACGTCGCTGCCGCTCACCGCGGAGATCGTCGCGGTGCTCGCGCAGATGGCGCTCCACCATGCCCGCTGACAACCACCCGCCCGCCCCCGGCAAGGAAGGCCCGACCATGAGCGACGACGCCACCAAGGTGACTCCCGCGCGGCTACGCCGCGACGCCTACCTCTACATCCGCCAGTCCACCCTCTACCAGGTCATCCACAACACCGAGTCAACCGCCCGGCAATACGACCTGAAAGGCCGCGCGGCGGCGCTCGGCTGGCCCGAGGACAAGATCCACGTCATCGACATCGACCAGGGCCGCTCCGGCGCCAGCGCCGCCGACCGGGCCGGGTTCCAGCAGCTGGTCGCCGAGGTCTCCCTGGGCCGGGCCGGCATCGTGCTCGGCCTGGAATGCTCCCGGCTGGCCCGCGACTCCGCCGACTGGCAGCAGCTCGTCAAGATCTGCGCCCACGCCGACACGCTCATCTGCGACGAGGACGGCCTGTATGACCCGGCCATCTTCAACGACCGCGTCCTGCTGGGAATGAAAGGCCAGCTCTCAGAATTCGAACTCCATTTCCTGCGCGCCAGGATGCGCGGCGGGATCCTGGCCAAGGCCCGCCGCGGCGAGCTCGCCCTCGCCCTCCCGGTCGGCCTGGTCCGCGACGGCCAGGGCCACGTCACGCTGGACCCCGACGCGGGCGTGCGCGACGCCGTGCAGCTGCTGTTCAGCACCTTCACCGCCACCGGATCGGCGTTCGGCGTCGTCAAGGCATTCCGCGAACAGCAGCTGACCTTCCCCGCCCGCCACCACCGCGGACCCCGCAGCGGCGAGCTGTTCTTCCAGCCGCTCACCCACGACCGGGTCCTCACCATCCTGCACAACCCCGCCTACGCCGGCGCCTACGCCTACGGGCGGGCAGCCCACGCCACCGGCCTGGACGGACACCACCACACCACCGCCAGGCCCATCCCGGAGTGGACGGTCCTGATCAAAGACCACCACCCCGGCTACCTCACCTGGGCCCAGTACGAGGCCAACCTCGCCGTCCTGGCCGCCAACGCCGCCGCCCGCGGCGACGACCGCGCCGCCGGGCCGCCCCGCGAAGGCACCGCCCTGCTGCAGGGCCTGGTCATCTGCGGCCGGTGCGGGCGGCGGATGACCATCCGCTACCACACCCGGCACGGCACCCAGATCCCCAGCTACGTCTGCCAGAACGACGGCATCCGCACCGCGCAGCCGATCTGCCAGCACCTGGCCGGCGACATCATCGACGCCGCCGTGAGCGACCTCATCCTGGCCGCCCTGACCCCCGCGGCCATCGAGGTCACCCTCGCCGTCAGCGACGAGCTGACCGCCCAGGCCGAACGCGCCGACCAGCTCCGCCAGGCCCAGGTTCAGCGCGCCGAGCAGGCCGCCGATGCCGCCCGGCGCCGCTACCTCGCCGTCGACGCCGCCAACCGGCTCGTCGCCGACGCCCTGGAAGCCGACTGGAACACCGCCCTGCGCGCCCTCGCCGCAGCCCGCGAGGACTACCGCAAGGCCACCGCCGCCGCCACCGCCCTCAACGCCCAGCAGCGCGACAAGATCCGCGCGCTCGCCGCCGACCTGCCCGCCCTATGGAACGACCCCGCAACCCCGGTGCGCGAACGCAAACGACTGATCCGCCTGCTGATCACCGACGTCACGCTGACCCGCAATCATGACTGCATGACTGCCGCCGTCCGCTTCCCCGGCGGCCGTCACCACGTCCTCCGCCTGCCCCTCCCGCAGACCGCCTGGCAGCTCCGGAAGACCCCCAGCCAGATCACCGGGCTGATCGGCCAGCTGCTCGACAGCCATACCTACGCCCAGATCGCCGGCGAGCTCAACGCCGCAGGCCACACCAGCAGCGACGGGCACCCCTGGGACGGCGACCGCGTCGCCAAGCTGGCCGGCTACCACCACATGCCCAGCCACGACCAGCACCTGCAAGACCGCGGGCTGCTCACCCTCAGCCAGATCGCCGCCGACCTTGACGCCCACCCCAGCAGCATCAAACGCTGGCACCGGCTCGGCCTGATCACCGGCGAGCAAGCCGACGACCGCGGCATCTTCCGCTACCACCCCGGCCAGGCCCGCCCCCGCACGCCAAGGCAAAATGTCAGACCCCCCGGCAACACTGAAACCACCAGCCCGGCAGCCACCGGGACGCCCAGCCAGCCCCCGTACTTCCCAGCCACCACAAAAGGTGCAGTATGAAGCCAGATCGTTCGTCCAGTCCACGCTGAAGTTGCGGGTGAACAGGAAGACCTGTTCCTTATAGTCCCGGAGCCAGGCGGCGAGCGCGTATCCGGGGTGGTTCCCGGTGTCCCAGTCCCGCAGCCGGTTGTGGATCATCCCGGACCTGACGGCGGTGTCGTAGCGTTGTCGCAGGTCATCGAGGACCTGCCGGTCCAGGGCGGTGTCTCCTCGGGCGCGGGCGCCGCCGACGGCCCGGTGGGCTTCGCGCAGGATCGCGATGATGTCCCCGGCCCAGTTCTGGGCGCCGCCGGGGCCGAGTTTCACCACGGCGCGAGCCCGGCGGATGACATGCTGGCAGCATTGCTGGATGCCCGCGATCCTGGTCAGGAGGTGCTGGTAGCCGGTGTAGCCGTCGGTCATCAGGTACCCGCGGAACAGGGGCGGGATGCCGCCGCCGACGCTGTCCTTGCGGCGGGAGCCGATGGCCTGCAGGTACGTCAGCCTCCCGTTCAGAGTACGGACGATCAGCATGTGCGGCGCGCCGGCAGCATCCTTGCCGTCCTTCTCCTGCGGGTCGCTGTTTCCGGTCTCGCCCGGCGCGTGCTGCGGCGCCGTCTTGTCCAGGACGTTCACCGGGGTCTCGTCGGCGGCCAGCACGTCCTCGGCCGCCAGCGCCGCGATCATCGCGTCGTCGAACCCGGCTGCTCTCAGCTGCGCGCTCACCCGCGCGGCGGCCTTATCGACCCAGCCGGCCGAGACCTTCATGCCGAGCAGCATGGCGATGACCTGCGAGGCCCGCTCCGCCGGCACGTTCCCGTAGCACGACAGCAGCACCGCTGCCGCGTTCAGGGCCGGCCCGTACGACACCGCGCCGGCGTGCAGGCCCGGAGGCGGGCCCGCGAACGTCACCGTCCCGCAGCACGGGCACGAACGGCCCGGCAGCGCCCACTCGGTCACCTTCCGGAGGATCTCCACGTCAATGACCTGCGCCCACCGCGGCTCCACGGCATCCGCGCCGTCCAGGGACGCGCGGCAAGTACGGCATTCCGCCGGCGGATCCGCGGTCTGCGTGTCGTCCGGATCCGGGTCCCGTTCCAGGCCTTTGCCCTGATGACCGGGCTGCCCGCCGCGCTTGCGGTCCTTGCGGCGCTCCCGCTCGGACTGCTGCCCCAGCGCTGCCTCCAGGCTTGCCGTCAGCGCCGTGATCTGCTCGTCCTTCGCCCCCACGACAGCCCGCAACCGCGCAACCAGGTCACCCTGCTCGCCGCCAGTCCCAGGGCCATCAGGCACGAGCCGAAAGCATGCACAACCTGTACTAAAAGTTCAACCACCAGCGCACGCGGGCGTGTCGCAGCCGGCGTGATGTCCCAGACATAGCTGGCGTGCAGGCCGGGGTTCCGGCGGCTCACCGTCTGAGGTAGCCGGATGTAATTGCACGTCAGGAGCGCAACGTCGACTCGGTGCCCGTCGTCACCGTGCCCCTTCGCGTGGAGCCAGCAGGTCATCGCCGGCGGGCTGCCCGCCCGTCGCCGGGGTGCAATGCCGAGACGTCGAGCAGTTCATCCCAGGTATCGCCGGCCAGCAGGCGCCGCAGCATGGTATCGCGCCGGGCCGCGCCCGAGCCCGTGGAGAGGAGGACAAGCCGGAACAGGTCGATGTCCGGCTCGCCGTAGCCCTCGAACCAGGGCCGCCACCAGCGGTAGCCGCCGAACCTGGGGTGGCTCAGGGCCGCCGCGATGCCCGCCACGTCGAACAGCGGCCAGCCGCCGAGCGCGACCTCCATGTCGACGACCCCGGTCACCGCCCAGCCGCCCGGCGTGCGCGCGGCGAAGAACTGCACCGCGTGGCAGTTGGCCTGGGTGAACCTCGGCGGCACGAACGCGGCCTCCACGCGCGGCCGCATCCGCCCCGCGTAGGCGCGTGCCGCCGCCACCAGCTCCGGGTCCGCGCCCGCCTCCTCATCCGCGCGCCACCAGATCTCCATGGCGCGGTAATACGCCCGGGCGGACTGGAAGCCGTGCTCCCAGTCGCCCCCGAACGGTCCCTGGCGCCCGAAGTAGCCCGGCGCCGCCATGACAATGCCGTGCATGCGCGCCTGGTAGGCCCCCACGGCCCGCACCAGGGCGTGACGCTCGCCAGCATCGCCGGCCTGCGCCAGCGCCTCAGGAAACGGCGAGCCCGCCAGCTCGCGGGTCACCAGCAGCGGCCGCCCCAGCGGGTTGCCAGCGGTCTGGTCGACGGCCACGACCTCGGGTACCGCCAGGCCGTGGGCCGCCAGCAGCTGGTACGCGGCGGCCTCATGGTCGGCGTTCAGCGCGCCCGTCGTCAGCGTATCGGCCCAGTCATACCATGGACCAGGCTGACCCGAACGTCCTTCGCGCGCACGCCGACCCGCCCCAGCAGCGCACGCGCACCCGCAACTGACAGTCCGAGCTCACCGTGAGCGCCTGGATCACCGGTCACCCGGCAAGTATCCGCCCCGGCGTCCAGCGCCGCCTACCGGTTTTCCGGGGCAGACCCGGCCCGACGCCCGCCACGCCCAGGGCTGCATGCCGCGCCGCCGGTACGCGTGATGCCTGAGCCGGTCCTGAACGACCGCCGGCGCGTGCTTGCCGGCGATTTCCACCGCTGGACCGGGAGAGGGAGGAGTACGAGCACTCCGGTAGTACAGTCGCGGTTTCACAGAAAGCGACGATCCGGATGCTGCGGGGAGCGGGATGACCGGGGGATGACCGGCGCTGGGGTCACGCTGGGTGATGGCTATCAGCGGTGTGCCGGAGTTACACGGGTGAAATCCGGGGCGGCCGTGCCGTGTTGCCTGATGTGTGACCAACGACAATAACGACACGGCCGCGAAGGCCAGCATAGGTGAGGTGTCCGGGTGCGCGGACAGCGTGGATGCGCAGGTCAGGGCGGTGCTGGGGCGGGTGATGGCGCAGCGGCGCAGCGCGGAGGCGGCGCTGGATTACGTCCGGGGGCTGGCGCCGGGGGTGAAGGCGAACTGCTGGTCCCTGGCCGAGGCGGCCGGGCACGAGTCGCCGTACCGGATGCAGGCGCTGCTCGGTTCGTACCGGTGGGACTGGGAGAAGCTGCGGGCGGAGCTGCCGGGCCTGGCCCGGGCCTGGCTGCCGTGCGATCCGGGGGATCTGATCGGGCCGGGGATCGCGGTCGATGAGACCGCGCAGCTGAAGGACGGGGACGCGACCGCGTGCGTGGCGCCGCAGCATGCCGGGTGCACCGGGCACGTGGAGAATTGCGTGACCACGGTGTTCTCCGCGTACGTGACCACATCCGGGCAGGCGTGGGCGGACTTCGATGTGTTCATGCCCGGGCGGTGGGACACGGACCTGGCGCGGCGCCGGGCCGCGTGCGTCCCGGGCGGCCTGAGGCGCAAGACCAAGCCGCAGCTGGCCATCGGCCAGCTGGAGCGCCTGCGGTCGGCCGGCCTGCCGGCCCGGTGGGCGGCCTTCGACGAAGTGTACGGGCGCAGCAGCGCCCTGCGCGGGGCGTGCGAGGCCGCGGGCCTGCCGTACGTGGCGGTCATCCCGCGGGACTTCCGCGTCACCTTGCCGTCCGGCGCGGTGATCAAGGCCGAAGGCGCCGTCAGGGACGCGGTCTTCGAGCGGCGCTCGTGCGGGAACGGGTCCAAGGGACCCCGGTACGCGGACTGGGCCCTGGCCGCCACCGCCAGCCCGCGGCACGTCCTGCTGATCCGCCGCCTGATCTCCCGGCCGGACAACCTGACGTTCTACCTGTGCTGGGCTCGGCAGGATCAGCCGGCGACGATGACGTTCTTCATCACCATCGCAGGCCGCAGATGGCCGGCCGAGGAAACGTTCAAACTGGGGAAGGACGTGCTCGGCTGGGACCAGGCCCAGGCCCGCACCTGGGACGCGACCTGCCGCCACACCGCCCTGGCCGCGCTCGCCCAGCTCCGCCACGCCGCCATCCGCAACGCCCTGTGCGGCGACATCACCCTCTCGCCCCCGCCGCCCGGCGCCGAGGAGAAGAAGGAGGAGGAGGAGGAGGAGAAGGAG
>WNGJ01007512.1_pt1 | contig 11600 bp, 9 predicted proteins | sample 5400611 | NCBI WGS metagenome assembly WNGJ01 (sample SAMN13153375, study PRJNA577476) | soil metagenome | isolation source: 40 cm soil or saprolite under Garry oak tree replicate 1 | place: USA:California | collected 2016-06-15 | reverse complement strand
AACGGAACGCCGAGACGCCGCGCGAGGGCCGCCATGACGTACAGCACCAGCGCCGGCTCGGGCGTTCCGAAAGTCGGCGCGCCCGACTGCATCGAGATCGAGGACGCGAAGCTGCCGAATATCACCGGGGCGCCGGGATTCACCAGCTGCGCGAGCGCCATGCCGGCCAGCGCCTCGGCGAGCGTCTGCGCCGCGGTTCCGGCCACGGTCACCGGCGACATCGCGCCGGCCAGGATGAAGGGCGTGACGATGGTCGCCTGGTTGGCGCGCGCGTAGGCCTTGAGCGCCCCGAGCATGGTGGCGTCCCAGGTGAGCGGGGAGTTGGCGTTGACGAGGCTGGTGATGCAGGTGCGGGGCTTGCCGGTCCCGGGGTCGGTGTACTGGTCGCCGAAGAGGATCTTCGTCATCTCGATGGTGTCGAGCGCGCGGCTCGGGTGCGTGACCGAGCCCATGTACGGCTTGTCGCTGTACTTCATGTGCGCGTACACCATGTCGAAGTGCCGCTTGTTGACGGGCAGGTCGACGGGCTCGCAGACGGTGCCGCCCGAGTGATGGAGCGACGTCGCCATGTAGGCGAGCTTCACGAAATTGCGGAAGTCCTCGATCCTCGCGTAGCGGCGTCCCTCGTCGAGGCTGCGCACGAAGGGCGATCCGTAGGCGGGAGCGAAGACCGTACGGTTGCCTCCGATCACCACGTTGCGCGCGGGATTGCGTGCGTACTGGGTGAACTCCTTCGGCGCCGAGCGGCGCACGATGCTGCGGCACATGCCGCGCGGGAAGCGCACGCGCTCGCCCTGGACGTCGGCGCCGGCGTCCTTCCAGAGCTTGAGCGATTCCGCATCGTCGCGGAAATCGATGCCGATCTCCTCGAGGATCGTGTCGGCGTTGTTCTCGAGGAGCTCGAGTCCCCCGTCGGTCAGCACCTCGTAGTACGGAATGTTGCGCGTGATGTACGGTACGAAGGCGTGGCTGCGCGCGGTACGCGCCGCGATCTTGGCATCGCGGCCACTCGGACGGCGGGATCGCACTGCCGGGCCTGACTGCTGCTCGTCCATAGGGATGTCCTAGACCGGCTGTGCGCCGGGGGCGCGGGGCTCCATTATCGTCAGGCGCCGCCCGGGGCACTGGTCGAATTGCGGCATTGACTTAGCGCTTTCCGACCACCGGCAGCTCGATGAAGCTCGCAGCGCCGGCGGTGTGAAAGACGCGCTGCGTCGCTTTGCGGTAGTCGCCGGGGCGGGCGAAAAAGATGTTGGCGACGTAGGTCTGCGGGTTACGCTCGTAGAGCGGGAACCAGCTCGACTGGATCTGCACCATGAGCCGGTGTCCGGACAGAAACACGTGGTTCACGTGCGGCAGCGCGAACCCGTAGCGCTCGACCTTTCCGGAGGGAATGGCGCTCGGGCGGCTGAAGCTCTCGCGATAACGTCCGCGGAAGATGTCCATGGCGATGGGAAGCTGATAGCCCCCGAGCGGCGGGTCCGACGGCACCTCCTCCGGGTACACGTCGATCAGCTTCACGACCCAGTCGCTGTCGGTGCCGCTGGTCGAGGCAAAGAGATTGACCATCGGCGCGCCTCCGATGTGCAGCGGCGCCGTCAGCGCCTCCGACACGTAGGTGAGGACGTCGGGACGATCCGCCACCGTGCGCTGGTCGGTCACGAGCCAGCGCCGCCACGCGTCGGCGTCGCCGAAGTGCACGGGCCGCGGCAGGTACGGCACGGGCTTGGCCGGATCCGATACGTATTCATCGAAGGCCGCGGCGCGCTTCGGCGGCGGGCTGAACCCCAGCCGAAGCCCGGCCTCGAGATACAGCCGCTGCGGCGTCGAGTCACAGCCCGCCTCGCACGACAGCGGCCAGCGAGGCAGGCGCCGCCACACGTTGGTCCCCGTCTCGAACACGAACACCGGCGGCGTCGCCGCCTTCGGCGCACCGTCCTTGAGGTGCTCATCGAGGAACGGCTGCATCACCTCGCGCCTGAACTGCAGCGCGGTGTTGCCTTCGAACTTGAGCGGACCGAGCGTCGTGCCGTCGTAGTTGACGCCGCTGTGCCGCCAGGGCCCGAGCACCAGGAAGTCACGATCGTTGCCCGTATCCTTGGGCTTGGTCGCCAGGTAGGTGTGAATGCCGCCGTACATGTCCTCCTGGTCCCAGATGGCGGTCACGTACATCGTCGGGGTCTCGAGGGGCCGGGCGGCGAGAATCCGGTCGAGCGCCTGGGCGCTCCAGTACTCATCGTACGCCGGATGCTCGGCCATCTTGTTGAAAAACGGCAGCTGGTCGATGCCGAAGCGGCGTGCGAAGTCACCAGCCGACCCGGTGTCGAGGAACAGCTGGAAGTCATCGTAGGCGCCGCGCGCGATCTGCTTGCCTTCACCGCGCGCCGTCGTCTGACTGTACAGGTAGTCGAAGTTCGTCTGACGGAAGGCGCCGTTGTGAAACCAGTCGTCGCCCTTCCAGCCATCGACCATCGGACACATGGGCACGGCGGCCCTGAGCGCCGGATGCGGGTCGACGAGCGCCATGAGCACCGTGAAGCCCTCGTAGGAGGAGCCGATCATACCGACCTTGCCGTTCGATTCGGGCACGTTCTTCACGAGCCAGTCGATCGTGTCGTAGGCGTCGGTCGAGTGATCCACGGCCGTGTTGTTGAGCGGCCCGCGCAGCGGACGCGTCATGACGTAATCGCCTTCCGAGCCGTACTTGCCACGCACGTCCTGGAAGACCCGGATGTAGCCCTCGGGGGCGAACACCTCGTCTCCCATCGGCAGCGTCGCCAGGATGTGCGGACTCGCGAAGCGCTGGGCGCGCTTGGAGGCCTCGTAGGGTGTGCGCGTGAGGATGATGGGCGCGCCCTTCGCGCCCTTCGGAACCACGATGACGGTGTGCAGCCTCACCCCGTCGCGCATGGGAATCATCACCTCGCGCTTGAGATAGTCCCACTGCGAGGTCGGCAGCGTGAAAGCGGGCGGGATGTCGGGTTTCATCGGCGGCGTCGGCGGCTGCGGCGCAGCCGCCCCTGCCTCGCCCAGCCATGCCGGCAGCACGAAGCCCAAGACCCATGATCTCACGGCTCGCATCAGGCCCGCTCCCCAGCCTCCCCACGCAATGGGGCGCAAGCCTGCCATGGGCAAGGTAGCCGCGCTAGGATGGACCGATGCCCAAGGCCGACATCGCCGCCGCACTGCGCACCGTCCTGCCCGCGGATTGCCTGCTGTGGCGCGAGGAGGATCGCCGCCCCTACGAGTGCGATGCGTTGACGGCGTTTCGTCGGCTCCCCGCGCTCGTCGCGCTGCCGCGCACCGAGGAGCAGGTGCGGCAGGTGCTCCGGACCTGCAGCCGGCTCGGCATCCCCGTGGTAGCACGCGGTGCGGGCACCGGCCTCTCGGGCGGCTCGACCCCGCACGAGGAGGGAGTGCTGCTCTCGTGCGCGCGACTGAACCGCATCCTTACGATCGATCCGCTCGAGCGCATCGCGCGGGTCGAGCCGGGGGTGCCGAATCTCAAGGTCTCGGAGGCGGCGGCGGCCCACGGTTTGTACTACGCGCCCGATCCCTCCTCTCAGGTCGCCTGCTCGATCGGCGGCAACGTGGCGGAGAACTCCGGCGGCGTGCACTGCCTCAAGTACGGCCTGACGGTGCACAACGTGCTCGGCGTGCGCGGCTACACCATCGATGGCGAGCTGCTCGAGCTGGGCGGCCGTGCACTGGACGGCCCGGGGCTCGACCTCCTCGCGCTCGCGATCGGCTCCGAGGGGCTCCTCATGGTGACCACCGAGGTCACCGTGAAGCTCCTGCCCCGCCCGCCGTGCGCGCAGCTCGTCATGGCCTCGTTCGCCGACGTGCACAGCGCCGGCAACGCGGTCGCCGCAGTGATCGCCGCCGGCATCATTCCGGCGGCGCTCGAGATGATGGACCGCAAGGCCACGGCGGCGGTCGAGCCCTTCGCGCACGCCGGCTACGACCTCGACGCGGCGGCCATTCTCCTGGTCGAGGCGGACGGCACACTCGAGGAGGTCGGCGACCAGATCGCCGAAATCGAGACTGTGCTGCGCCGCGCGGGCGCGAGCACGCTCAAGGTGTCGGGGTCGGAGCCCGAGCGGCTCAGGTGGTGGTCCGGACGCAAGAATGCCTTCCCCGCCGCCGGGCGGCTCTCGCCCGACTACTACTGCATGGACGGCACGATTCCGCGCAAGCACGTCGGCGAGGTGCTGGACGCGATCTCCCGCATGGAAACGCGCTATGGCCTGCCCTGCATGAACGTGTTCCACGCCGGCGACGGGAATCTCCACCCCCTGATCCTGTTCGACGCCAACGATCAGGACTCCTGGGAGCGCGCCGAGCGTTTCGGTACCGAGATCCTCGAGCTGTGCGTCGAGCTCGGCGGAACGATCACCGGCGAGCACGGCGTCGGGCTCGAGAAGTTGAACCCCATGTGCGTGCAGTTCTCACCCGCCGAGCGGGCCGCCTTTGCGGCCGTGAAGGAGGCGTTCGACCCGAAAGGGCTCCTCAATCCGGGCAAGCTCATCCCGACCCTGGCGCGCTGCGCGGAGTACGGCCGGATGCGGGTGCATCACGGCGCCCTGCCCCACGCAGAGCTGCCGCGCTTCTAAAGCGCAGCGTCGCATGAGCGCGAGCCTTGACGCCGTGCTGGACGCGCTGCGCGAGCGGATCGCAGCCGCCCAGGGTGCGCGCCGCGCGCTGCGTCTGAAGGGAGCGGGCACCAAGGACTTCTACGGCGAGACGCTCGCCGGCGATGTGCTCGAGCTCGGAGCTTTCAGCGGCATCGTCGACTACGAGCCTTCGGAGCTCGTCATCACCGCCCGTTGCGGCACGGCCCTGTCCGAGATCGAAGCCGCGCTCAGCGCGCGTGACCAGTTCCTCGCCTTCGAGCCGCCGGCGTTCGGCGCCGACCCGACCATCGGCGGCGTGATCGCCGCCGGGCTGTCAGGTCCGCGCCGCGCCTACGCCGGCGCGGCACGCGATTTCGTGTTGGGCGCGAAGCTCCTGAGCGCCGACGGCGCGCTGCTGCGCTTCGGCGGACGGGTGATGAAGAACGTCGCCGGCTTCGACGTCTCGCGGCTGCTGTGTGGCTCGCTCGGCACTCTCGGGATCATCACCGAGATCTCGCTCAAGGTGCTGCCGCGGCCGCGCGCCGAGGAGACGCTGCGGCTCGAGCTGCCGGCCGCCGCCGCGGTGGAGTCCTTCAACCGCTGGTCTGCGGCGGGCTTGGCCGTCTCGGGCGCCGCCTGGTGGCAGGGCGGCGCCTGGGTGCGGCTCTCGGGCTCGCCGCCCGCGGTGCGTGCGGCGCGCGAGCGCATCGGTGGTGAGCGCGTCGAGACCGCGCGCGCGCAGGCCTGGTGGCAGTCGCTGCGCCACGCTCAGCTGCCCTTCTTCGCCGGCCGCGTCATCTGGCGCTTGTCGGTTCCCGCCACCACGTCTCCCCTCCCCCTGCCGGGTGACCCGCTCATCGACTGGGGCGGTGCGCTTCGCTGGTACGCGGATCCTCCCGGCGAGGTCGCGATCCGCGAGATCGCGTCAGCGGCCGCAGGCACCGCGCTGTGCTGGCGCGGACCCGCGCCGCAGGGACGCTTTCATCCCTTGACGCCGGCGCTCGCACGGCTGCACCGTCGCCTCAAGGAACGCTTCGACCCGCAGGGGATCTTCAACCCGGGGCGGCTGCTCACAGATTGATCGTGCCGCGACCCAACTCGATCACATCGCCGCTCACGTAGATCTGCCTATCGGCGTCCACGCGCAGCCGCAGCGCCGACGGCCGGCCGGTGTACTCGCCCTGCGCGATCTCGAGCTCGCACGGCAACGCGCGGCCCATCGCGAGGCACCAGCCGCCGAGGTTGGCGGTCGCCGACCCCGTGGCGGGATCCTCGAGGAGGCTGCCACCGTGCGGGAAGAAAAAGCGGGCCAGGAGTCCCGCGCCGGCGGGGGCAAACACGTAGGCCATGCTGTGGCCGTCGACGCTCGAGAGCTGCGCGAGGCACTCGGCGCGCACCCGCACACGGCGTACCGCCGCATCGGAGCCGAGCGGCACGATGAGCTGCTCTTTGCCCGTGTTCACCCACAGCGGCCGCTCGCCGATATCCTGCTCCTCGAGCCCGAGCATCGTCGCCAGCGTGAGCCGCGGCACCTCGACCTCCCGCCAGGTCGGCGCCTTGGCCTGCAGCGTCCAGCGATCCCCGGCGGCGCGCACCGGGATGATCCCCGCGGGCATCTCGAGCGTCAGCCGGTCGCCGCCCAGGCCCAGAGCGCGGCAAACGTGAGCGGTGCCGAGCGTCGGATGTCCCGCAAAAGGCATCTCGTAGCCGGGCGTGAAGATCCTCACCCGGGCGCTGGCGCGCTCGGAAGGCAGGATGAACGTGGTCTCCGACAGATTGAACTGCAGAGCCAGCGCCTGCATTCTCTCGGCGTCGAGAGTCTGCGCGCGCTCGAAGACACAGAGCGGATTGCCGCTCAGCACGGCGCGCCCCTGCGTGAACACGTTCACGATACGATAGGCGTACGCGGACATTGCGGCACGATTCTATCCGAAGCGATCACGCCCATGACCACCGAGCTGCTGTTCCGGGACGATGCGTATCTCAAGACCGCCACCGCGCGCGTGCTGGCAGTGAGCGAGCACGGCATCGAGCTCGATCGGACTGTGTTCTATCCGCAGGGCGGCGGCCAGGCGGGCGACACCGGCACCCTGCTGCGGGGCAACGGCGAGCGCATCGTCGTCGCCGACACCCGCAAGGGGGACGGGGCGGATCGCGTGCGGCACCACATCGCCACCGGGAGTCCCCTCCCCGAGCCGGGCGAGGCGCTCGCGCTCGAGATCGACTGGGAGCGGCGCTATCGGCTGATGCGGCTGCACACGGCGCTGCACCTCTTGTCGTGCGTGATCGAAGCGCCGGTCACCGGCGGCAACATCGTCCCCGACAAGGCGCGCCTCGACTTCGACATCGAGCTCGGCCTCCTGAACGCCGCCCGGATCGAGAGCGAGACCAACGCCCTCATCGCCGCCGGCGCCGCCACCGAGAGTGTCTGGATCAGCGATGCCGAGCTCGACGCCCAGCCGGAGCTCGTGAAGACGATGAGCGTGCAGCCGCCGCGCGGCGCCGGCCGCGTGCGGCTACTGCGGATTCCGGGCGTCGATCTGCAACCCTGCGGCGGCACGCACGTCGCCAACATCGCCGAAATCGGCCCCATCCGGGTGCTTAAGGTTCGCAGCGAGGGCAAACACAACAAGCGCGTCGAGATCGCGCTCACTGATAGCGGCTGACCTCGAGGCCATTGCCGACCGCGAGCAGCACCGAGCTCATGCCGGCGGCCGCGCGCACCCCCTGCCGGTACGCGCGCGCCTCGGCGCGAAACTTCTCCGGGAAGAGCATGTTGTCGGCGACCACGAGCGCGCCCGGGGAGAGCTTGGGGTGCAGCAGCTCGAAGACCGGCACGTACAGGTCCTTCCACAGGTCGATCAACACGAAATCGAACGGGCCCGGGAGCTGGCGGAGCGAGGCCAGCGCGTCGTCGACGCGAAACTCGACGTAGTCGGCGAGCCCGGCGCGCTCGAGCTGCGTGCACGCGTATTGTGTCTTCGCCGCGTGCAGCTCGAGCGAGATCACCTTGCCGCCGACGGCTCGCGCCGCCTCCGCCAGCCAGGTGGTCGAGTAGCCGTAGGAGCTGCCGATCTCGAGGATCCGGCGTGCCTCGCCTTCCTTGATGAGGAGATTCATCAGCATGCCGGCCGCGCGGCCCACCGGCAGCAGCAGCTCATCGCGACGCCGCAGGCTTTCGGCGGCCGACAGCGTGCTCCAGATCTCCTGCTCGCGCTCCGCGCGAGTCTCGTAGTCGGCGAGCACCGCGCTCACCGCCGGATCCATCGGCTCAGGCCGCACTCGAGAAATACTCCTGGAGCGAGGCGACTCCGAGGCGCTTCGCCTCGAAGAGGCTCTCGAGATGCTCGCGGGAATTGACCAGCCCCCGCGCCCGCAGGATCCCCTGCTCGTCGAGGAGCGCCGCGAACGGCAGGCGGCTGACCTGGTACGCGAGCCCGAGAGCCGCCGATACCACGTAGGGAATTCCGTCGAGCCCCTGGCTGCGCACGAACTCGCGCTGCTCCGCACTGTCGCCATCGCTCGCCAGGATGACGTCCATCCACCCGCGCTCATCCTTGCGGGCGGACTTGACGGCCGGCAGCAGCGACTTGCACACCGGGCACGTCGGCGATACGAAGAGCAGCAGCGTACTGCGGCCGTCGGGGCGCGCGGCCCCGGGCCGGTGCGTACGGCCCTCGAGATCGGCGACTTCGAGGGCCGGCGCCGGCTCACCGACCACGAGCCCGCGATTCAGCATCAGCGCCCCGGCGGGCGCAATGCGCTCGTGGAGCACGCCCACCTGGCGCACCAGCGCCAGCACGACCGCCGACAGCACGAGCAGCAGTATCCACAGCGCGACGTTGGAGACCGCGAGCGCCGTCACGGCGCGCCTCGCAGCAGCGCGTTACCGGGCGCCACGCGCCCGAGCAGCCGGTCGACACTCATATATAAGAGTGCGGCCACCGCCGTCCCGGCACCGATCGTGAGGGCATCCGCCCCCGTCATCGCCCGTGTGCGCCAGGGCAGCAGCATCGCGGCGAGCACAGCTGCGAGCAGGAGATTCCGCCACACCATCCACTCTGCAATCGCGCGCCGCTCGCCGGGTGCGCCGCAGCCGCAGGCGAGATCGCGCCTGCCGCGCTGCAGATTGATCGCCATCGCCGCCGCGTAGCTGAGAAGCAACGCCGCGCCCACCGCACAGGCGCCGGCGCGCGAGCCGCCGGCGAGGAGCCCCGCGCCGGTCGTCAATTCGAGCACCGGCACCAGCCACGAGAGCCGTGCCACACCGTCCGGGACCACCCGGTAGGCGCGGAACAGCTCGGCGAAGCGCTCGGGACTGCGAAGCTTCTGGAGCGCGGCCCCGATGAAGAGGAGCGCGAATGCGCCCGCGAGCAGGGCGCCGATGGCCGGGTCGATCATGGCGCGGTACATCATAAACCAGCGGCGCGTGTAGTATCCCGGCACCCGTCGGCTGAGCTTGGGTTGCCCGATGAACGCCCTGCATCTGTCGGTCGCCGAATTCAGATCCCTGGCCGCGCGGATGACGGACCTCAGCGCGGATCTGCTCGCGGGGCTCGACGGCGCGCGTGCCTTTCCGGAGGTCTCGGGCGCGCGCACCGCGCGCGCGTTCGCGGCGCCGCTTCCCGAGGAGGGTCTCGGGGCCGCGGCGCTCGATGCCCTCGGCGAGGTGCTCGCGCTGTCGCGCGCGCCGACGCCGCGCTTCTACGGCTACGTGCTCGGCTCGGGTGAGCCGGTCGCGGCGCTCGCGGATCTGCTCGCGAGCGTGCTCAATCAGAACGTGACCGCCTGGCGCTCGGCGCCGGCGGCCGTGACGATCGAGCGGCACCTGGTGGAGAGTCTCGCCGGCGCGCTCGGCTGCGACGGCTTCGCCGGGAGCCTGTGCGGCGGCGGCTCGATGGCGAATCTGATGGGGCTCGCGATGGCCCGCGAGACGCGCTTGCCGGCGAACGAAGCGGGCGCGCGCCCCGGCGTCGTGTACGCCTCGAGCGAAGCGCACATGTCGATCGGGAAGGCGATGGCGCTGCTCGGACTCGGGCGCGAGAGCCTCTCGCTCATCGACGCGGGCGACGACTATCGCCTCGACCCCGAGGCGCTGCGCGAGGCCGTCGCCGCCGATCGCGCCGCCGGACGCACGCCGCTCGCCGTGATCGCCACCGCCGGCACCGTCAATACGGGAGCGATCGATCCGCTCGCCGACATTTCGTCCGTCTGCCGCGAGCAAGAGCTCTGGCTGCATGTCGACGGCGCCTACGGCGCCCTCGCTGCGCTCGCCATCCCGGAGGCGTTCCGGGGACTTGCCGCCGCGGACTCCCTCTCGCTCGATCCTCACAAGTGGCTCTACCAGCCTCTCGACTGCGGGCTGCTCCTCTACCGGAGCCAGGACGCGGCGCGCCGCGCGTTCTCCTTCACCGGCGATTATGCGAAGTCGCTCGCTTCCGATCCGGTCGAGGCCTTCGCGTTCTTCGATGAGTCCGTCGAGCTCTCGCGCCGTTTCAGGGCGCTGAAGCTCTGGCTGTCGCTGCGCTATCACGGCCTCGCGGCGTTTCGCAGCGCGATCCGCGCCGACCTCGATCACGCGCGCGATCTCGCCGCTGCCGTCTCACGCGCCGGGGAGCTGGAGCTGCTCGCGCCCGTCGGCCTCAGCGCCGTGTGCTTCCGCTGCCGGCCCGGCGAGCGGCATCGCGATGCCGACCGCTTCAACGCGGCCGTCCTCGGGCGCGTCATCGAGCGTGGCCGGGTGTACCTTTCCAACGCGACGCTCAAGGGGCGCTTCGCGCTGCGCGCCTGTTTCGTCAACCATCGCACCAGCGATCGGGACGTCACGGAGATCGTCCCGGAAGTGCTGCAGGCGGCGCGCGAGGTATCCGGACCGGGGCCCCCACGAAATTGCGCCTCTTGCTGAGCGGCGAATGCTCGCCGGGCACGGCGAGCGCAATTTCGTGGGGTGGCTTAACGCAGATCCTCCTCCCAGAACTCCTGCGCGCGCCGGGCACCGCCGGCGCCGCGCGCCTCCTCGAGCTTGCGCAGCTCGACGCGGCGGATCTTTCCGGAGATGGTCTTGGGGAGCGCTGCGAACTCGAGGCGGCGGATGCGCTTGAAGGACGAGACGCGCTCGCGCACGTGCGTCAGGATCGAGCGCGCGGTGTCGGCATCGGGGCTGCAGTTCGCCGCCAGCACCACGAACGCTTTCGGTACCGAGAGGCGCAGCGCGTCCGGACTCGGCACGACCGCCGCCTCGGCGACCGCGGGATGCTCGATCAGCACGCTCTCGAGCTCGAAGGGACTGATGCGGTAGTCGGAGGACTTGAAGACATCGTCCATGCGGCCTACGTATGTCAGGTAGCCGTCGGCGTCTCGCGAGGCCACGTCTCCAGTGTGATAATAGCCATCGCCCATGGCGCTCGCGTTGCGCGAGGGGTCATCCAGATAGCCCTGCATGAGCCCGAGCGGACGCTGCGCGAGGTCGATGCAGATCTCGCCTTCCTCGCTCACGCGACCCGCGGCATCCAGCAGCACGATCGTATATCCGGGCAGCGGCCGCCCCATCGAGCCGGGCTTGAGCGGCTGCCCCGGGGAATTCCCCACCTGCGCGGTGGTCTCGGTCTGGCCGTAGCCGTCGCGGATCGTGATGCCCCAGGCCTCGCGCACCCGGGCGATCACCTCGGGATTCAGCGGCTCGCCGGCGCTTGCCGCCTCGCGGAGCGTCACGCGTGAGGCGCGGAGATCCTGTTGGATCAACATCCGCCACACCGTCGGCGGCGCGCAGAAGCTCGTCACGCGGCAGCGCGCGAGCTGCCCGAGGAGCGCGCGGGCGTCGAAACGCTCGTAGTGATACGCGAGCACCGTCGCCGCCGCGTTCCAGGGCGCGAACAGGCTCGACCAGGCGTGCTTCGCCCACCCGGGCGAGCTGAGATTCAGGTGCACGTCCCCGGGCTTGAGGCCCAGCCAGTACATGGTCGACAGATGCCCGATCGGATAGCTCGC
>WNGJ01007511.1_pt1 | contig 11600 bp, 10 predicted proteins | sample 5400611 | NCBI WGS metagenome assembly WNGJ01 (sample SAMN13153375, study PRJNA577476) | soil metagenome | isolation source: 40 cm soil or saprolite under Garry oak tree replicate 1 | place: USA:California | collected 2016-06-15 | reverse complement strand
AAGCGGACACCATCGGCTCGACCCCCGCGCTCGTCAACGCGGTGGTCGACGCGTTGAAGCCCTTCGGGGTGCGCCACCTCGACATGCCCCTCCGTCCGGAGCGGGTGTGGCGGGCGATGCAGAACGGCGGCCACGCCGCCCGGTAAGGCGCACGGAGCGACGCGTGACCATTTCCGCGACCGATCCCCATCCTCGCCGACGCGTGCCGGTGCTCGACAGCGAGATGGCCTACGTGGACGTGGGATCGGGCGATCCGGTGGTCTTCCTCCATGGCAACCCGACGTCGTCCTACCTCTGGCGCAACGTGATCCCGCACGTCGAGGCGGCCGGCCGCTGCCTCGCGCCCGACCTCGTCGGCATGGGCGACTCGGGCAAGGCCCCCGCGGGCTCGTACCGCTTCGTGGACCACGCGCGCTATCTCGACGCCTGGCTCGAGGCGCTCGGCCTCCGGCGCGTGACGCTGGTCGTGCACGACTGGGGCTCGGCGCTCGGCTTCTACTGGGCGCAGCGCCATCCCGAGCGGGTGCGCGGGATCGTCTACATGGAGGCCCTCGTCCGCCCCGTGACGTGGGAGGAGTGGCCCGACGTCGCGCGCAAGGTCTTCCAGGCGATGCGCTCACCCGCGGGCGAGGAGATGGTGCTGACCCGGAACGTCTTCGTCGAGCGGATCCTGCCCGCGAGCGTGCTCCGCGGGCTCGGCGAGGCGGAGATGGCCGTCTACCGCCGCCCGTACCTGGAGCCCGGCGAGTCGCGCCGCCCCACGCTGACCTGGCCCCGGGAGATCCCGGTCGGCGGCGAGCCCGCGGACGTCGTCGCCATCGCGGACGACTACGCCCGGTGGCTGGCCATGAGCGAGCTGCCCAAGCTCTTCATCAACGCCGACCCGGGAACGATCCTCACCGGCGCGCAGCGCGAGTTCTGCCGGCGGTGGCCCAACCAGGAGGAGGTCACGGTGAGGGGCACCCACTTCATCCAGGAAGACTCGCCCCGGGAGATCGGCGTGGCGGTGGCGCGGTTCGTGAGGCGGCTTGGAGGGTAGACCACCCCTCACCCTGCCCTCTCCCCTGAGGGGAGAGGGAGCTAGCGGAGGAAGTCCCGCACGACGCGGAGGAACTCGTCGAGCCGGTCGTGATGCAGCCAGTGCCCGGCGCGGTCGATGCCGATGACGGCGGCGTCGCGGAAGGGCGCGGCGCGCCCGTCGTCGGCCGGGTTGCCCGAGCGGCTCTCCTTGCCGTAGAGGAGGAGGGTCGGGCACGCGATGCGTGACCAGAGGTGCTTGATGTCCTGCCCGCGCATGTCGTAGGGGGGAAACACCCGCACGTAGTTGTCGAACTTCCAGCTGTAGGTGCCGTCCTCGTTCTGGTTCACCCCGTGCACGGTGAGGTGCCGCGCCTGATCCGCGGTGAGGTGCGGGTTCTCGTCCTGCATGCGACGGAACGCGTCCTCGATGGAGGCGTAGCGGCGTGGCAGCCGGCCGGCCAGCCCGCGCTGCTCGCGGATCCACTCGTCCAGGCGCTCGGCGATGGACTTGGCGGAGCGCTCGGCCCACGCCTGCGGCGACGGCCCCAGGCCCTCGATGGCCACGAGCCGGGCCACCGTCTCGGGGTAGAGGCCCGCGTAGCGCAGGGCCACGTTGCCGCCGAGCGAGTGGGCGATGATGGTGACCGGTCCCAGGCGCTGGCCGTGGATGAGCTGGGCGAGGTCGTAGATGTACCCGGTCATCGAGTAGCTGCCGTCGGCCGACCACTGGCTGTCGCCGTGGCCGCGCAGGTCCGGCGCGATGATGTGCCAGTCGTCCCGCAGCGCGGCGGCGGCCCAGTCCCAGTTGCGGCAGTGGTCGCGCCCGCCGTGGATCATGAGGAGCGGCGGCTTGTCGGGGTTGCCCCAGTCCACGTAGTGCAGCCGCAGGCGCTGCGAGAAGAAGGTGTGCGAGGCGGGGCCGGGCATCCGATCGGTCATCGGCGGGTCACCAGGTAGTCGACGGCGTGGCGGTGGCTCTCGAGCAGGCCGGCGAGCCGCGCAGGCTCGCCGCGGCCCCAGCCGCACTCGGTGGCCACCCCGAAGACGGGCACCGCGTCGCGCGCCACGTCGATGCGCCGGCGGTCGCCCGCGCGGTCGTCGTGGTGGAGCAGGCCCAGGTAGAGGCGCAGGCCCGCGGGCAGGGCCAGATCGCGCAGCGGTGCGACGTAGGCGCCGTCGTCCCGCTCGCGCGGCACCGGCAGGTGAAGGAAGTCCACGCGGCGCTTCACCCCGGCGACGATGGCGCGGGCCAGCTCGGCCAGGATCGCGGCGTCCTTCGGCATCACGAGGTGCTGGTCGGCCGGGCTGCCGTAGCAGAGGTGATAGCCCAGCTCCACGCCGGACGGCACCGCATTGCCCAGGCGCGCGAGGAGGGCGAAGATCCGTTCCCGGTAGTTGGCGGGCCGCGAGGGAAAGTAGCCCTCGAAGACGAGGACCTCCTGGCAGATGTCCCACTGGATCGAGAGATCGGCGGGAGGGATGCTCGCCACGATCCGGTCCAGGTCGCGGCGGAGCGAGCGCTCGTAGGCGCGCTGGTAGTCGTCGTGGGCGCGCGGGCTCACGTACATGAACGCGCTCGACATGGGCGTGGGCAGGCAGACCTGGAAGCGCAGGCCCGCGGGCAGCGCGCCCTCCCGGCGCAGCCGGTCGAAGAGGGTCCACGACTCCCGCGCCGCGTCCGCGTAGCCGGTCGGGAAGTCGACTCCGTCCGGGTCGATGCCCGGGCGGAAGTGCAGCAGATCGGTGCGGCGCAGCAGCGAGCCGTCCCACTGGCGCAGCTCGAGGAGCCCGGCGTCGGGGTCCACCTCCATGGCCGGGTGACGCTCGAGCATGGTGCGCTGCCAGTAGATCCAGCGTCGCCGCTCGCCGGTCTCGCCGTCGGGCATGCGCGAGAGCAGCGGGCCGAGCGTCGTGCCGAGGCGGTGGAACACCTCCTCGGTGGTGGGCAGGGGCACGCTGCCGATCAGGTGGGCGAGCCCGCGAGCTTCATCAGCGCTCAACCGATCACCGCCCCGCGCTCGAGCTTCGCCACCCGGTCGGCCACCGTCTTCGCCACCGCGGGCTCGCGCTCGGTGAGGAGGACGCTCACCCCCTGGGCGCGAATGTCGTCGATCAAGCGGGCCGCGGCGGGCCGGTCGTCCGCCGGCAGGCGGCCCAGCGGCTCGTCCAGGAGCAGCAGGCGCGGCCGCTGGGCCAGGGCCTGGGCGAGCCCGAGCCGTCCCATCGCCGCCGCGGTCAGGCCGTCGCGGCGCCGCCGCGCGTCCGCGGAGAGGCCGACCCGGTCGAGCAGCGCCGCCACCCGGGTGCGAGCGCGGGCGTTGGGCCACGCGGCGGCCAGGACCGCGGCCGCCGTACCCAGATGCGGCCAGCGCAGCGCGAGCGCCACCGCCTGCGCGACCGTGAGCGGCCAGGGCGGCGAGGGAAGCTCGCCGGCGCGGACCAGCCCCTGCTGGGCCAGCTCGCGCGGGCCCAGCCCGGTGACCTCGCGGCCATCGAAGATGAGCCGGCCCGAATCGGCGGGCAGGGCGCCCCCGAGGCAGCGAAGGCAGGCGGTCTTGCCCGCGCCGGCGGGGCCGCACAGGGCCAGGATCTCGCCTTCCTCGAGCGTGAACGAGAGCGCGTCGAGCACCGCGGTCGTCCCCACGTGGCAGGTGAGCCCGACGACTTCGAGGATCTTCATGTGAGGCGCATCGTGGCATCTTAGCCCGTGCCGCCGGGCCTGTGCTAGCCTCCGCTCGAGCCGTCGGTGTTGTCGAAACGGAGTCCGGTCGGACGTCATCGGGATGATCGAACCCAACTGACGGAGGACGCGCATGAAATACACGATCCTGATCTACGAGACTCCGACCGAGCTCGGCGCCCGCGCCGACCAGCGCCGCCAGCCCGCCTACTGGGGCGCCTACCGCGCCTACACCCAGGCCCTCAAGGAGGCCGGGATCATGGTCGGTGGCTCCGCGCTCCAGCCGCCCGCGGTGGCGACCACGGTGCGCCAGCGCGACGGCAAGCGCCAGGTCCAGGACGGGCCCTACGCCGAGACCAAGGAGCAGCTCGGCGGCTACTACGAGATCGAGGTCGCGGATCTCGACACCGCGCTCGACTGGGCGGCCCGCTGCCCCGCGGCCACGACGGGGGTGGTGGAGGTCCGACCCAAGCTGGTGATGTGAGCCGGCCCACCACGGACGACGCGCACCGGGCCGTCGAGCTGGCGGCCCGGGCCTCGTACGGCCGGCTGGTCGCGTACCTCGCGCGGCGCTCGCGCGACGTGGCCGCGGCAGAGGTCGCCCTGGGCGACGCCTTCGTCGCGGCGCTCGCCACGTGCCGCGCGACGGCGTGCCCGAGAAGCCGGAGGCCTGGCTCCTCGCCGCGGCCCGCCGGCGCCTGGTCGACGCCGGCCGACACCTCACGGTCCAGGCCCGCGCGCTCCCCACCCTCCATGCGGTGGTCGACGAGGCGCAGGGAGCCGCCACGTCGGAGCGCGCCTTCCCGGACGAGCGCCTCGCGCTGCTCTTCGTCTGCGCCCATCCGGCGATCGAGGAGGGGATGCGGACGCCGCTCATGCTGCAGACCGTGCTCGGCCTCGACGCGGCCCGGATCGCGGCCGCGTTCGTGGTCCCGGCCGCCACCATGGGACAGCGGCTCGTCCGCGTGAAGACCAAGATCCGCGACGCGGGCATCCGCTTCGAGGTTCCGGAGCCCCACGAGCTGCCGCTCCGCCTCGGATCGGTGCTCGAGGCCATCTACGCGGCCTTCGGCAGTGGCTGGGATGACGTGGCCGGCGCGGATACGCGGCGCCGGGGCCTGGCCGAGGAAGCGATCTGGCTCGGGCGCCTCGTCGCGCGGCTCGCGCCGGACGAGCCCGAGGCCCGCGGCCTGCTCGCGCTGATGCTCCACTGCGAGGCGCGCCGGGGGGCGCGGCGCGATCCCGGCGGCGGTTACGTGCCGCTCCGCCAGCAGGACGCGGCGACCTGGTCGTGGCCGATGATCGAGGAGGCCGAGAGGATCCTTCTCGACGCCTCGCGGATGGGGAGGCCCGGGCGGTTCCAGCTCGAGGCCGCGGTCCAGTCGGCCCACGCGCAGCACGGGATCACCGGCCGGACCGACTGGGAGGCGATCGTGCTGCTCTACGACGGCCTGCTCCGTATCGCGCCGACGGTGGGCGCGACCGTCGCCCACGCGGCCGCGCTCGCGGAGGCGGAGGGAGCCGAGCGTGGTCTGGCCGCGCTGGACGCGGTGCCCGCCGACGCGACCGCCGGGTATCAGCCCTTCTGGGCGCTGCGGGCCCATCTGCTGGGGCGACTGCGCCGGGTGGACGAGGCGGCGGCCGCCTACGCGCGGGCGATCGGGCTCGCCGAGGATCCCGCGGTGCGCGCCTTCCTCGTCGAGAAGTCGGAGACCCTATCGCGGGGAGCGGGCCGATCGGTTGGCTGAAATCAGTACCGGTTGGCGATGGGCAGCTCGTTGGCCGGGAAGAGCGTGATGATCTGCGCGCTCTTCGGCGTCACGATGACCTCCTCCTCGATGCGCGCCGCCGAGGTGCCGTCGGTGGCCGGGCAGTAGGTCTCCACCGCGAAGACCATGCCCTCCCGCAGCTCCATCGGGTCGTCGAAGGAGTTGAGCCGCGAGATGATCGGCCGCTCGTGCAATCCAAGGCCGAGACCGTGGCAGAAGTTGAGACCGAACGCGGCCATCTCGCTCTCGAATCCGATGGCCTGGGCGCGCGGGAAGGCGCGCGCGATGCGGTCGGTGCCCACCCCGGGCTTGATGAGGGCGATCGCCGAGTCCATCCAGTCGCGAGCGCGCTTGTAGGCGGTCTGCTGCGGTCCCGTGGCGCGCCCCACGCTGAAGGTGCGGTAGTAGCAGGTGCGGTAGCCCACGTAGGACTGGATGATGTCGAAGAAGGCCTGGTCGCCGGGGCGGATGATCCGGTCGGTGAAGTTGTGGGGATGCGGGGAGCAGCGCTCGCCCGAGATCGCGTTGATGGCCTCCACGCAGTCCGACCCCATCTCGTAGAGCCGCTTGTTGGCGAGGGCCACGATGTCGTTCTCGCGCACCCCGGGCTTGAGGGCCTCGAAGATGTCCTGGTAGACCCCGTCGCCCATGGCCGCCGCCATGTTGAGCAGCACCAGCTCGTCCGCGTTCTTGATCACCCGCGCCTCCAGCATCACCTGCTGGCCGTCGCGCACCTCGACGCCCAGCTTCTGCAGGGCGAACAGGAAGGGCGGCTCCACCACGTCGATGCCGAGCGGCATGTCGGCCACGCCCTCGCGCACGAGGATGTCCCGGATCTCGCGCGCGGCCTGCTCGAAGAGGCCGGCCTTCGGCGAGACCGCTCCGCGCATGCCCACCATCCCGGCCAGGCACTGGTTGGCCGGCAGCTGCGGGGTGGCGAGGCGATGGTGGCGCGCGGCCGAGCCGAAGTCCCACACCCAGGGCTGGCCGTTGCCGGTGAGCAGGCACCAGCGGGTGAGTTTGTCGCGCGCCCACTCGCCGATGACGGTGCCCGAGATGTAGCGGATGTTGTACTGGTCGAAGAGCAGGAGCGCGCCCAGCCCCGATCCCGCGAGCGCGCCGCGGGTCCGGCCGAGGCGGTAGTCGTGGAGCCGGCGGAAGTCGACGCGCTCCTCGAAGTCCACCTGGGTGTGGCCGGGGGCCTGGATGGGCCGGTCCCACCGGTGCTTCGGGTCGATCGCGTCGGCCTCCGCGGCTCGGGTCTTTCCCGCCCGGAGCGCTGCCGGCTTGCGCGCCATGTCCGCCTCCTGTGATGGTACGTGGTGGACGACCGCGTCACTCCTACCACAGACGCGCGGCTCGCGATAGACGTCGACGCCCCACCGGGCGGACCCCGAAGTGACTTGACACTCCTGCGAGCCCACACTACCTTCGTACCCTCGGTCGGTGCCCGGAGCGCAGTGGGCGCCCCGTCCGACCGCCGACCTCAGTGTCCCGACGGGAGACGGCGGAGTGGCCGCCTCCTTGGTGGAGTGTGTCGTGGAGTTCAAGACGCTCGACGGGGACGTGGCAAAGGTCGTCCCGCGTGGCGACGGCCACGCTCGGACGCTGTCCGACGTGTTGGTCAGCGACGCGTCGGTGGCCTACACGTTCGTCGCCCCCGCGTTCTTCCTCCTGCTCTTCCTGGTCGCCTACCCCTTCGCGCTCTCGGTCTGGTTCAGCCTGAGCGACGCCCGGGTGGGCGACGCGGGCGGCTTCGTCGGTCTCGACAACTTCCAGCGGCTCCTCACGAGCTCGATCTTTCTCCAGACCCTGCAGAACTCCATCGTGTTCACCGCGCTGGCGCTCGGGCTCAAGACGGTCTTCGGGATGGTGCTCGCGCTGCTGCTCTTCCGGATCACGCGATTCAAGCGCCTCGTGCGCGGCGCGGTGCTGCTTCCGTTCATCGTGCCGACCGCGCTCAGCACCCTGGTCTGGTGGTGGATGTTCGAGCCGCTCTACAGCGTGGTGAACTGGACCCTCCGGGCCCTGCACGTGGTGAACCACGACATTCCCTGGCTGCCGGATCCGTATCTCGCGATGTTCTCGGTGATCCTCGTGAACACGTGGCGGGGCCTGCCGTTCTTCGCGATCACCCTCCTGGCCGGGCTGGTGGCCATCCCGCGGGAGCTGTACGAGGCGGCCGAGTCGGACGGGGCCGGCCCCATCGGGCGCTTCTGGCACGTCACGGTTCCACTGGTCAAGCCGGTGCTGGCGGTGGTGATCCTCTTCTCGACGATCTTCACGCTGGCCGACTTCAACATCGTCTACGTCCTGACCAAGGGCGGGCCGATGAACATGACGCACCTCTTCGCCACCTACTCGTTCGCGCTCGGGTTGCAGAGCGGGCAGATCGGGCAGGGAGCCGCGGTGTCGCTGTTCCTTTTCCCGATCTTGTTGGCGGTGGTCTTCGTCCAGCTCCGGGTGGTCCGCAAGTCGACGACCTATGAGTAGGGCCCCGCGCTGGTTACGGCGCAGCCGGCCGGTCTTCACGCTCTACATGCCCACCGTGCCGTTCGTGCTCTTCGCGCTGTTCCCCCTCTACTTCATGTTCGTCACGTCCTTCAAGACGAACGCCGAGCTCTACGACGTCAACTCCATCCCGTTCTGGATCGGGCGCGGGGTTACCTTCGGGCACTACCAGCTGCTGTCGAATGACACCTTCTTCTGGAGCTGGTTCGTGAACAGCCTGATGGTCAGCGTCGCGGCCAGCGCGATCTCGGTGGTGCTCGGCGTGCTCGCCGCCTACCCGCTCGCGCGCCTCAAGTTTCCCGGCGCGGAATCCTTCGGAGTGGCCATCTTCATCACCTACCTGGTGCCGCCGTCGCTGCTGTTCCTGCCCCTGAGCACGGTGGTGAACCGCCTCGGCCTGTCCGACAGCCTGTGGTCGCTCGTCGTCACCTATCCGACCTTCCTCGTTCCGTTCTGCACCTGGCTCCTCATGGGCTATTTCCGGACCGTGCCGAAGGAGATCGAGGAGTGCGCGATGCTCGACGGGTGCAACCGCCTGCAGACCCTGATCCGGATCCTGCTGCCGGTGGCGGTGCCCGGCGTGATCTGCGCGGCCCTGTTCGCCTTCACCCTGTCCTGGAACGAGTTCCTGTACGCCCTGGTCTTCGTGTCGCCCGCCGAGCTGAAGACGCTGACGGTGGGGGTCTTCTCCGAGCTCATCCGGGGAGACATCTACTACTGGGGCGGGCTGATGGCGGGCGCCTGCATCGGCTCGTTCCCGATCGTGATCGCCTACGTCTTCTTCCTGGACTACTACGTGTCGGGTCTGACGGCGGGAGCCGTCAAGTGAGGAGGCGCATCATGGCGAAACCCAGCCCTGCGTCCACCCCGGTTTCACGTCGCGTGAGCCGCCGCCAGTTCCTCGGCGTGGCGGCGGGCGGCGCCGCCGGCCTCGGCGGCATCCTGGCCGCGGGCCGCGCGCCCGCGGTGGCCCAGACCAAGGAGCTCACCTTCCTCACCATCGCCAGCTTCGTGCCCGACACCGACAAGGAGCTGAAGCGGCAGCTCGACGAGTGGGGGGCCAAGAACAAGGTGAAGGTGCGGCTCGACATCATCGCCCACCTGCAGCTCGTGACCAAGAAGGCGGCGGAGGTGCAGGCGCGGTCGGGCCACGACCTCACCGCCCTCGGCGCCGGCCTCGGCGACGCCGATCTCTACTTCGACCACCTGGTGGACCTGAACGACGTCGCGGCCGACGTGGCGCCCAAGAACGGCGGATGGCTGAACGAGAACGACTACCTCATCCGCGGCAAGTGGAAGCTGCTCCCGTGGTGGATGCCGCCCTTCCCGATGGCGGTGCGCACCGATCTGCTGGAGCAGATCGGCGAGAAGAATCCCGACACCTGGGAGGACTGGCTGCGGGTCGGGAAGAAGGGGAAGGCCATCGGGCACCCGCTCGGCATCGCCATCGGGCACACCGGCGACGCCAACGTCACCCTGCTCTCGATCCTGTGGTCGTACGGCGGCTCGTACGTGGGCAAGGACGGCACCACGATCACCATCAACTCGAAGCAGACCCGCCAGGCCCTGGACTACGTCAAGCGGCTCTACACCGAGGCCATGGACCCGGAGGTGGTCGCGTGGGACGACGCGAGCAACAACCGGTGTCTCAACGCGGGCAAGTGCATCGCCATCCACAACCCGATCAGCGCCTACGAGTCGGCCAAGAAGGACAAGGTCACGATTCCGGGCAAGACACGGGAGATCGCGGAGGTCATCGACCACGTCAACACCCCCAAGGGCCCGATCGACCGGAGAACGACGACCGGCTACTGGTGCGTCGGGATCTGGAACTTCTCGAAGAACGTGGAGCTGGCCAAGGACTTCCTGCGCTATCACTTCCAGCCCGAAAACCAGGCCAAATGGGTGGAGGCCGGCCGCGGGTTCAACATGCCGTTCCTCGCGAACCTGACCAAGCACCCCGTGTACAAGAGCGACAAGCAGTACCGGTTCATTCCCGAGATCGCCAAGGTGACGGTCCCGCCCTCCTGGCCGGGCCCGACCACCGCGGCCTCTCAGCAAGTCCTCGACCTCTACATCATCCCGGACATGTTCGCGCAGCACGCCACCGGCAAGATGACCGCCGACCAGGCGATCGCCTGGGCCGAGAAGGAGATGCAGGAGATCTACGCGGGTCGGCGTCGGAAGGTCTGAGCCGGCGGGCGCGGCCGCTCCGGGGTCCGCGGGGCGGCCGCGGCGGTCTGACCTGAGCGGGAGCGGGCGACACCGCCGGAGCGGCTAGGACGGGCGGTCGTTGCGGGATACCGTCGGCACGCGATAGACTCGTGTCCGATGACGACACCGTCCGCGCCGATCCTGCCCGCACAGGACGCGATGCCGACGACCCGCGGCCTCAATTTCTACCTCGAGGACCGCAGCTTCCAGCTTCTCTGCCAATCGGTGATGGATCCCGAGGTCTTCGAGCGGGCCCGCCCGCACCTGACCGCGCTGGGAGAGATCGCCGGGGGCGAGCTCGACGCGCTGGCCGCGGAGGCCGACCGTAACCCGCCGGTGCTGCGCCCGTTCGACGCGCAGGGGCGCCGGGTGGACGAGGTGGTGAAGCACCCCGCCTACCGCCGCATGGAGGAGATCGCGTTCGGCCGCTTCGGGCTCGCCGCGATGGCCCACCGGCCGGGCGTGCTCGGCTTCCCCGACCGCGCGCCGCAGGTCGTGAAGTACGCGCTCTCGTACCTCTTCGCCCAGAGCGAGTTCGGCCTGCTCTGCCCGGTCAACATGACCGACTCCTGCGCGCGCATGCTGGGGGCCTTCGGCAGCGAGGAGCTCAAGGCGCGCTACCTGCCGCATCTCACCGCCACCGGTCCGGCCGCGCTCTGGCAGGGCACCCAGTGGATGACCGAGCGCACCGGCGGCTCCGACGTCGGCGCCTCCACCACAGTGGCCCGGCGCGACGCGGACGGGCAGTGGCGGCTCTGGGGCGACAAGTGGTTCACCTCGGTGGCCAACGCGGAGCTGGCCCTGACCCTCGCCCGGCCCGACGGGGCGCCCGAGGGCACGCGCGGGCTCGCGATGTTCCTGGTGCCCAAGCACTTGCCCGACGGCAGCAAGAACAATTGGACGATCAATCGGTTGAAAGACAAGCTCGGGTCGCGCTCGATGGCGACCGGCGAGGTAACCTACGCGGGGGCGGCGGCGTGGGTGGTGGGCGACCTGGGATCCGGCTTCAAGCAGATGATGGAGATGGTCAACGGCTCGCGGCTGTCGAACGCGATGCGGGCGGCCGGGCTCATGCGGCGCGGGCTGCTCGAGGCGCTCGTCCACGCGCGGGAGCGGATCGCCTTCGGGCACCCGCTGATCGAGCTGCCGCTCCTGCGCAGCAACCTGCTCTCGATGCTGCTCGACGCGGAGGCCGCCGCCTCCGTCATCCTGAACGGCGCCGCGCTGCTCGACCGCCGCGACGGAGGGAGCGCGGAGGCGCGCGCGCTCGCGCGGGTGTGGACCCCGCTCGCCAAGTACTGGATCACCCTCCGCGCGCGCGACGTGACCGCGGAGGCGATGAACGTGCGCGGCGGCAACGGCTACGTCGAGGAGTGGGTCAACCCGCGCCTGCTGCGCGACGCCTA
>WNGJ01018794.1_pt1 | contig 11602 bp, 13 predicted proteins | sample 5400611 | NCBI WGS metagenome assembly WNGJ01 (sample SAMN13153375, study PRJNA577476) | soil metagenome | isolation source: 40 cm soil or saprolite under Garry oak tree replicate 1 | place: USA:California | collected 2016-06-15 | reverse complement strand
GCACGAGGGCCACGTTGTCCTTGACGTGCTGGATGCCGTACTGCTTCGCGATGTCCGCCAGGCGATCGGCCCGCGCGTCCGATGCGGAGATGGTCTTGGCGGGGACCAGCCCGGTCTGCGTCAAGCCCTTGATGAGCGCTTCGCCCATGTTGCCGGCGCCGAGGAAGGCCACGCGCTTGCCCTTGATGCTCACGCCCCGCCCTCCGTGACGGCGGGCCGGGGCGGGCGCGGGCCGAATATGGCGGTGCCCACTCGCACCATGGTGGCGCCTTCCTCGATGGCGACCTCGAAATCCCCGCTCATCCCCATGGAGCAGTGCTCGAGACCGACCGCATCGCGCAGCTCGCGGAGGCGCCGGAACCACGGCCGCGACGCCTCGGCGGAGTCGGCGGCGGGCGGGATGCACATGAGACCGCGGACCTCGAGATACTTGAGTCCGGTGATGGCATCCAGGAGCCGCTTGAGCTCGGCCGGGTGGACGCCGCCCTTCTGGGCCTCCTCGCCGATGTTCACCTGGACGAGCACGCGCAGGGCGCGCTCGGCCTGGTGGGCGCGGCGGTCGAGCTCGTGCGCCAGCTCCACGCGATCCACGGACTGGATCCAGTCGAAGAGGCGCGCGGCATCCCTTGCCTTGTTCGTCTGGAGCGAGCCGATGAGATGCCACGGCACCGGGCGGCCGAGGGATTCGACCTTCTCCTTGGCTTCCTGGACGCGATTCTCTCCAAGGGCCGGGACGCCTGCCTCGACGGCGAGCCGGATGCGCTCGAGCTCCACGGTCTTGGACACGCCGATGAGGAGGACGTCGCCCGACCGGCGGTTCGCTCGCGCGCAGGCGGCGGCGACCCGCTCTTGTACCGCTCGAAGATTGGCGCGAATGTCGAGCATGAAGACCTGTCAGGCTGGCCGATTCTAGCACGCGCCGGCTCCGCCCTACCTGGGGAGCTCACCGAGGGGCGTCAAGGGCGTACCGCGAAGGCTAGGGTGTGGCGCTCAGCGGAAGGGCCGCAATCGTGACGAGTCGGCCGTTGTCTCCCCGACGATACGAATAGAAGAGGTCGCCCCGGCAGCCCGTGCAAAGGCGCGGGTTGGCGATGCGATCGCCACGCATTCCCGCCTCTCGGAGCTGCTCCTCGTTGGCCGCCCAGAGGTCGAGCATCCACTTGCCATTCCCCCGACTCCTCACCCACGATCCCCAGCGTCCGGGAAAGGCCGCATCGAGGCGAGCGATGACGGGCTTGTCCACCTCGTAGCAGCAGGGTCCGATGGAAGGGCCGATGGCCGCGAGGAAGTGCTCGGGCTCGCCTCCCTCATTCCTGAGCGCGTCCACCGCGGCGCCCGCCACACCCTGTACGGTCCCCCGCCATCCGGCGTGGACGGCGGCCACGCGGCGCCCCTCGGGATCGTAGAGAAGCACGGGCACGCAGTCGGCAGAGAAGACGGCGACGGGCAGCCCCGGCTTGTCGCTCATGAGCGCGTCGCCCTGCCCCGCGTGACCACCATGGCTCACGTGCGCCACGCTCGCCCCATGCACCTGCTTGAGAAAGGCGGCGGGCTGGGCAGCCAGGGCATGGGCCGCGAGCAGCCCCTGGGCCCCGGGGCCGAGGGGCGGGCCCGGCTCCCTGAAGGCGCTGACGCCGGGAAAGTGGCGCGTGGTGAAGAGATGGGGCAGGCCGGCCTCTTCCAGGAGCGAGCAGAGGTAGTGACTCGGCGGGTCACCGCGAAAATCGGGAGCGGTCATGACCGCCTCATTCTCTCACGCGAAGCGGCGGCACGCCGGTCGAGCGGCTAGGGAGCGGGGACCGCCGCCGTGCAGTGACCGCATCGCGTGGCCCTGACCGGGATCGGCATGAGGCAGAGCGGGCACGGCCGGGTGGTGACGGGAGCAGGGGGCGCCGGGAAGAGCCGGTTGACCTGCCGGATGAATACAAAGATCGCGAAAGCCACGATGACGAAGTCCACGATCGACTGAAGGAAGGCGCCGTAGTTGAGGGTGGGTGCGCCCGCGGCCTTGGCCGCGGCGATCGTCGGATACTTCGTGCTCGTCAGGTTGACGAACAGGGTGGACACATCGGACTGGCCCAGGAGCAGGCCGATGGGCGGCATGAGGATGTCGCCCACGAAGGACGCGACGATCTTGCCGAAGGCGGCCCCGATGACCACGCCGACGGCGAGCTCGACCACATTACCCCGCATGATGAAGTCTTTGAACTCTCGCAGCATGTGGCCCTCCTCTCGCTCGGTGAGCGACGGGTCAGTCGGCCTGCCTTCTCAGGAACGCCGGGACATCCAGGTCCTCCTCGCTCGGCATGTCACCCTCGGCGCGGGCGTCGGCAGGCATCCTCCGGCGCCAGTGGCCAGAGGCCGGGGCGCTGCCGGTCCTGGGCGCCCGGGCCATGTCCACGACCTTGCCCGCAGGCTGATTCGACTCCTTCCGCTCGGTGAAGCCCGTGGCGATCACGGTGATTCGCACCTCGTCCTGGAGGCTGGGGTCGATGACGGCGCCGAAGATGATGTGCGCCTCCTCATCGCCCGCGTCCTGGACGATTCGCGCCGCCTCCTCCACCTCGTGCAGGGAGAGATCGGGGCCGCCCGTGAAGTTCATGAGGATGCCGCGGGCGCCGTCGATCGAGGTCTCGTCGAGCAGCGGGCTCGCCACCGCCTTCTGCGCGGCCTCGACGGCCCGGTGCTCGCCCTTGCCCACGCCCGTGCCCATGAGGGCCATGCCCATGCCCGCCATGATAGTGCGCACGTCGGCGAAGTCCAGGTTGATGAGCCCGGGCACGAGGATGAGATCCGAGATGCCCTGCACGGCCTGGAGGAGCACGGTATCGGCGATGCGGAAGGCTTCCACGAGCGGGGTGCCGCGATCCACCACGGCGAGAAGCCGCTGGTTGGGAATGGTGATGAGGGTGTCCACCACCCCGCGGAGCTCGGTCAGCCCGGCTTCCGCCTGCTGGGCGCGGCGCCGCCCCTCGAAGGCGAACGGCTTGGTGACGACGGCGACGGTGAGGATGCCGAGCTCCTTGGCGGTGGCGGCCACGATGGGCGCCGAGCCGGTGCCCGTGCCGCCGCCCAGACCCGCCGTCACGAAGACCATGTCGGCGCCCTCCAGGAGCTTCTTGATCTGCTCGCGGTCCTCGAGCGCGGCATTCTTGCCGATCTCGGGATCGCTGCCCGCGCCCAGCCCCTGGGTCAGTCGCGCCCCGAGCTGGAGCTTGATGGGGGCAGGCGAGGCGCGGAGGGCCTGCGAGTCCGTATTCGCCACGATGAACTCGACGCCGCTGAAGCGGGCCTCCATCATGCGGTTGATGGCGTTGGACCCGCCGCCGCCAAGGCCGATGACCTTGATCTTGGCGTTGTCCCGCGTCTCCTCGAGCTCGAATACCGGCTGCCCCGCCCGTCGATGCTCCATCGGCTCCTCCTTGACCGACCTGCGTGAGTAGCTTGGCCGGCCCCGCGGCAGCTGGAGGAACAGATCCCCCTGCCCCGGGACCCTGGGCCCCTTGCTAGAAGAGCTCACCGAACCAATCCCTTAGGCGTCGTCGCATGCCCGACCCCGAGGTCGCGCCCGCCACCTCTTCCGTCCCACTCGCGCGACGCCCGCGCGCGCCGTACAGGGCGAGGCCGACGCCCGTCGCGTGGATGGGACTCTGCACGACGTCGTGGAGGCCGCCGATGCCCGTCGGCACTCCGCGCCGCACCGGGAGGTCGAAGATCTGCTCGGCCAGCTCGGGCACGCCCTGCATGATCGCGGTGCCGCCGGTGACGACCACGCCGGCCGCCGCGGCATCCTCCAGGCCGGCCTTGGTGAGCTCCCGCGCCACGAGCGTGAAGATCTCCTCGACGCGCGGCTGGATGATCTCCGAGCAGATCTGGCGGGACAGCTCCCGCGCCTTTCTCCCGCCCACCGAGGGCACGCTGATGACCTCGTCCTCCCGGACCAGCGCGGTGAGCGCGCAGCCGTGCCGCTTCTTGAGCTCTTCGGCATCCGCGGTGGGCGTGCGAAGGCCGACGGCGACGTCGTTGGAGATGTGGTCGCCGCCCAACGGCAAGATGCCGGTGTACCACACGGCCCCGTCGCGGAAGAGGGCCACATCGGTGGTGCCGCCGCCCAGATCGATCAGGAGGATCCCCAGCTCCTTCTCCTCCTCGGACAGGACAGCCTCCGCGGAGGCGAGCGGCTCCAGCACGATGTCCTGCACCTGCAGTCCCGCGCGGTTGACGCTGCGGACCACGTTGCGCACAGAGGTCGTGGCCCCCGTGACTAGGTGCACCTCCACTTCCAGGCGAACGCCTGACATGCCCAGAGGCTCCTTGACGCCGTCCTGGTCATCGACGAGATACGTCTGGGGCAGCGCGTGGATGATCTCGCGGTCCTGAGGCAGGTTGATGGCGCGGGCGGCATCCAGCGCCCGCTCGACGTCGGCGGGACTGACCTCGCGGTGCTTGCCGGAGACGGCGACCACGCCGCGGCTGTTGACGCCCCGGATGTGCCCGCCCGCCACTCCCGCGATGACGCTCGAGATCTCCACGCCCGCCATCTCCTCCGCGTCGCCCACTGCCTGCTTGATGCTCTCCACGGTCGAGTCGATGTTGACGACCACGCCCTTGCGCAGGCCTCGCGACGGGCTCGTGCCCACCCCCACAATGTCGACGGTGCCAATGGACGACCACTCCGCGATGACGCAGCAGATCTTGGTCGTGCCGACATCGAGCCCCGTGATGAGCTGTCGTCCTCTCGATCTCGCCATGGCGCCCCCTACCTCGCCGCGGTTCTGAGCACGACCTGGTCGCGGAATCGCAGGTCGATGGACGTGACGGACTGGTTCGTGGCGCGCAGCTGCGCGGCCACGCGCTGGAGCCGCCCGAGCCGGCTTTCCCAGTCTTCCCGGCCCAGCCTGACCTCGACGCCGTTCACCATGTAGAGGACGGGCCCCTCGGGCCTGCTCACGTCGACCTCGGAGATCTCGCTCAAGAGCGAGCTCTGAGCGCGCTTGAGCGTACGTATGAGCGACAGTCCGGTCGCGACGCGGTCCGAGGGCACGCGACCGTTCGGCGCGAGGTCCGAGGGGCTGAGCCCCGAGATGACGGGCGCGTCCATCGCCACCGGCCGCGCCTCGCCCGCCACGGCCACCCCTTGCTCGTCGACCCACACGAGCTTGCCCGCCGCCTGGACGAGGGTGAACGGGCGTCGCTCTTCGACGAGCAGGGTGACGCGGTTCGGCAAGGCCCGGATCAGCTCGACGTGACGCACGAGCGGGAGGGCCTCCACGCCGGCGACGGCCCGGCGAGCGTCGAGCGTCCAGAGACTCTGCCCGCGGGTGATGCCCGAGGCCCTCACGATCGCCTCGGCCGACAGGCGCTCCTGCCCGACCACCTCCACGCGCTCGACCGAGAACGGGGCCGTCCGCAGCAGCCACCGCGACTCCCATCCCGCCCCCGCCGCGAGGGTGGCCACCACCAGGGCCGCCCCACCCCACAGTCCGACGCGACGCGCGAGCCGGAGGACGCGCCGGCGCCGGCGCCGGCGGTCGAGCCGCTGTCCGGTCATGGCGGCGAGCGGCTCCGCGAGGTCGCCGAGACGGAGGGCCGCCCCGCGGGGTGAGAGAACCGCGCTCCGACCTCTCATGTCCCGTCCGACCTCACTTGTCTCCCATGATGCGGATCTCGGGCTCGAGGGTGAGCCCGAAGTGGTTCTGCACCCGCTCGCGCGTGATCTCCATGAGACCCAGGATGTCCGCGGCGGTGGCGCCACCCCGGTTGACGATGAAGTTGGCGTGCTTGGCCGAGATCTCGGCGCCGTTGTGCCGCTTGCCCTTCAAGCCGACCTTCTCGATGAGGCGGGCCGCCACCTCGCTCTGCGGGTTCTTCCACACGCATCCCGCGGAGGCGAGGGCGAGCGGCTGCGTCGACTTCTTGTGCTTGAGGCGCTGGCGCATGTCCTTCTGGATCTCTGCCTGGGGTCGGCGATGGAGCTGCAGCCGCGCGCCCACCAGCACGGCGCCGGGCGGCGCGAAGAAGGCGCGGTGGCCGAAGCTGCCGTTGTTGGGCTTGAACTCGCCCAGGGTGCCGTCCGGGTGCAGGAAGTACACGGCGGAGATGAAGTCGCCGATCCAGCCATCGGGTGTGCCCGCGTTCATGGCCACGGCGCCGCCGATGGTGGCGGGAATGCCCACCAGGCACTCGATCCCGCCGAGGTTCAGAGCGGCCGCCTCGCGGATCAAGGCGGAGAGACCGACCCCGGCGCCCGCCACCGCTTCCTCGCCACGGAAGTCGGCGCGACCCAGACAGCCCTCGAGCTTGAGCACCACGCCGCGGATGCCGCGGTCGCGGACGAGGAGGTTGTTGCCGCCGCCCACGATCTCGACGGGCAGCTGCTCGCGCTCGGCGAACCCCAGCGCGAGCCGGATGTCCTCGACGTCCTGGGGGACCACGAAGATGTCCGCGGGCCCCCCGATGCGCAAGGAGGTATGGAAGCTGAGGGGCTCCTTGAACCGTACCTCGCCCCGAATCTCTCCGAGCATTAAGTCCTCCTGTTGGACGGGTCAGGCATGTCGCCCAGGCGCGCAAGGAGCTCCGCCCCGAGCTGGCCGACGTCACCAGCGCCGAGGGTGAGCACGAGATCGCCGGGACGCGTGGATTCGCAGAGGTAGTTGAGGATGCCGGGGCGGTCGCCATCCATGTAGAGCACCTCGCGGTGCCCATGGGCGCGGATGCCGTCGGCGAGGTCGCGCGCGTGGACGCCAGGGATCGGCGCCTCACCGGCCGCGTAGATGTCCATCACGATCAGCACGTCGGACTGGTAGAACGCGGTGAGAAACTCCTGCCGCAGAGCGTGGGTCCGTGAGTACCGGTGAGGCTGGAACACCGTGATGACGCGCCGGTCGAACCCGGCCTTGGCGGCGGCCAGGGTGGCGTGGATCTCGGCAGGATGATGCCCGTAGTCATCGACCACGAGGACGCCCGCGGCCTCGCCGCGGATCTGGAAACGGCGCTGGACGCCCGCGAAGGCGCCCAGGGCCTGCTGGATTCGCTCGAAGGGCGCCTCGAGATCGAGGCCGACGCCGACGGCGGCGAGGGCATTGAGGACGTTGTGGCGGCCCGGCACCTGGATCGAGATGGACCCCAGGACACGGCCACGATGCAGGACCTCGAACTGGGACTGGACGCCGGAGAACGAGAGGCGCCGGGCGGTGAGATCCGCGCCCGACTCGAGCCCGTAGGTGATCACGATCCGACTCGTCGGCCTCGGCGACGAGGAACTCGCCGCGCCCGAGGCGGGCATTGGTGCCCAGCCCGTGGATGCGGCCGCCCACGACCACCGTGGGATCGAGCCCCGCCGCGCCGAGCACCGCCGCCACCATGGAGGTGGTGGTGGTCTTGCCATGGGTGCCCGCGATGGCGATGCCGTACTTGAGCCGCATGAGCTCGGCCAGCATCTCGGCCCGTGGAATGACGGGCACGCCGCGCTGCCTCGCCACCTGGACCTCGACATTGTCGCGGGCCACCGCCGAGGAGTAGACGACCACGTGCGCGCCCTCGACGTGACTGGGCTCGTGGCCGAGGAACACCTTGGCCCCGAGCCGCTCCAGTCGCTCGACGAGCTCGCTGCGCTTCTGATCGGAGCCAGTGACGCGATAGCCCAGGTTCAGGAGCACCTCGGCGATCCCGCTCATGCCGACGCCGCCGATGCCCACGAAATGAATCTGCTGGTATTTCTTGTACACGGTTCAGGCCGTTCCCGTGTGCTGCGAGATGTTGAGCAAGATGCCCGTGGAGAAGAGCGTCATGGTCAGGGCGGACCCGCCGAAGGAGATGAAGGGTAGCGGGAGCCCTTTGGTGGGCAAGAGTCCCGTGACCACGCCCAGGTTCACGAGGGTCTGGGTGGCGAGCATGATGGTGAGCCCGAGGGCGAGATAGGCGCCGAAGGGCTCGGGCGCGCGGAGGCCGATGCGCAGGCCCCGCCAGATGAGAACGGCGAAGAGCCCGACCACCACGAGGGCCCCCATCGCCCCCAGCTCCTCGCCGATGATGGCGAAGATGAAATCGGTGTGGGACTCGGGGAGATAGAAGAGCTTCTGCTTGGACTCGCCCAGGCCGCGCCCGAGCCAGCCGCCCGAGCCCAGGGCGAGGAAGGACTGGATGATCTGGAAGCCTGAATTCTGCGGATCGTTCCAGGGGTTCAAGAAGGCGGCCACGCGCCGGAGACGATACGGCTTCATGGCGATGGCGACGGCGGCCAGGGGCAAGGCCGCGCCGGCGATCAGCCCCATGTGCGCGGGCCGCGCCCCGCCCAGATACGCCAGGGCGAGCGTCAGCACGATGAGCACCACGGCATTGCCCATGTCGGGCTGGAGCATGGTGAGTCCAGCCATGGCGCCCGCCATCAGGAGCAGGGGAAGGAGGCCCCGCGCGAAGCTCTCCACCACCTCGCCGCGGCGGGCGAGGAAGGAGGCGAGGTAGAGGAGAAGCGAGAGCTTGGCCAGCTCGACGGGCTGGAAGGACACCGGCCCGAGGCGAAGCCACCGTCGCGTGCCGTTGATCTCCTGGCCGAAGGGCGGAACGAGCACGAGGACGAGGAGCGCGAACGACAGCACGAGAAGCGGGGCGACCAGGCGCTGGAGCCGCCGGTAGTCGAAGCAGAGTCCCGCGAAGAGCGCGATCATCCCCAGGCCTGCCCAGACGCCCTGCTTCTTCAGGAAGTGCCCGGGATCGTGGAAGCGGTCGGCGGCCATGATGGCCGAGGCCGAGTACACCATCACCACGCCGATCGACACCAGCGCCAGGACCACGCCGAAGAGCGAGAGATCGGGGGTCAGGCGCCGAGGCATTAGGACGCGATCTCGCGGACGGTGTTCTTGAACACTTCGCCGCGATGCTCGTAGTTGTCGAACATGTCGAAGGAAGCGCAGGCGGGCGAGAGGAGCACCACGTCCCCGATCCGGGCGGCCTCTCGCGCGGCCGCCACCGCGTCCTGCATGGAGCCCGCGTCCTGGCACGGCACCCCCGCCGGCTCGAGCGCGGCGCGGATCTGATCGCGGTCAGCGCCGATGAGCACCGCGCACTTCACGCGGCCGCGGGCCGCCTCGGCGAGGGGGCGAAAGTCCTGCCCCTTGCCCTTGCCGCCCGCGATGAGGACGACGGGCTCGGAGAAGCTCTCGAGGGCCTTGATGGTCGAGGCGACATTGGTGCCCTTGGAGTCGTTGTAGTAGCCGACCCCGCGCTCGTCGAGGATCCGCTCGATCCGGTGCGCGACGGCGCGGAAGGCCGCGATGCCGCGCCGGATGCTCTCGGGGCTCAAGCCCGTCCACAGCGCGCAGGCGGTGGCCGCGAGGACGTTCTCGACGTTGTGCTGGCCACGCAGCGGGATGTCCGCGAGCGGGCAGATCTCCTCGACGTGGCCGTTCAGCTTGGCCACGATGGCGCCGCTCCGCACGAAGACGCCGTGATCGAGGGCGCGCAGCCGGCTGAACCAGAGGACGCGCGCGCGGGTGCGCGGGGCGAGGGCCGCCGTGACGGGATCGTCGGCGTTGAGCACGGCGCAGTCCGCCTCGGTCTGGTTGGCGAAGATCCTCGCCTTGGCCTCGACGTAGCGCTCGACCGTTCCGTGCCGGTCGAGGTGATCGGGGGTGACGTTGAGCACGACGGCCACCCGCGGCCGCAGGAGCTCGATCGCCTCGAGCTGAAAGCTCGACGCCTCCGCCACGATGAGGCCGTCGGCGGGGAAGTCCAGGGCGTGGGCGGAGAGCGGGGTGCCGATATTGCCGCCCACGAGGACGGGCCTCACCGTTCCGCCCACGAGCTCGCCCGTGAGGGCGGTCGTGGTCGTCTTGCCGTTGGTGCCCGTGATGGCGATGAGATCGGCTTCCATGACGCGCCAGCCGAGCTCGAGCTCGCTGATGACGGGCACGCTGCGCGCGCGGGCGGCCTCGAGCACGGGCAACTCGAGGGGCACCCCCGGACTGACAACGACCAGCTCGGCGCCTTCGAAGGCGGCGTCCGGATGGCCGTTCACCCAGAGGCGACAGCCGAGCTGCTCGAGCTCCTGCGCCTCGCGGGAAAGCGATTCGAGACGGCCCCGAGCCGGCGGATCAGCCGGGCTGCGGCCACCCCGCTTCGCGCCAGGCCCACCACGGCCACGGTGCGCTCGGCCAGCCACTGCCGGTAGCCCTGGCCCCGCTCCCCCGTCATGTGATCCTCGTCCGCCGTCTCGGCCGTGAGCGTGATCACCGGCCTACCTCAGCTTGAGGGTGGTCAGCGCGAGAAGCGCCAACATGAACGACACGATCCAGAACCGCACGATGATCTTCGGCTCGGGCCACCCCTGCATCTCGTAGTGATGATGGAGGGGGGCCATGCGGAAGAAGCGCTTGCCCGTGAGCTTGAAGTAGCCGACCTGGATGATGACGGAAGCGGCCTCGACCACGTAGAGCCCGCCGATGAGCGGGAGGAGCAGCTCCGCCTTGGTCAGCACGGCGAGGGTCCCGATGGCCCCGCCCAGGGCGAGCGAGCCCACGTCGCCCATGAAGACCTGCGCCGGGTAGCTGTTGAACCAGAGGAAGCCCACGGCGGCGCCCACGAGGGCCCCGCAGAAGATCGTCAGCTCGCCCGTGCCCTTGACGTTCAGGATCTTGAGGTACTCGGCCGCCCGGAAATTGCCCGTGAGATAGCAGATGATGGCGAAGGCCCCGCCCGCCATCACGATGGGCCCGATGGCCAGACCGTCCAGACCATCGGTGAGATTGACGGCGTTGGACGACCCCACGATCACGAGGAGCGCGAAAGGGATCCAGAGCCAGCCCAGGGTGAGGAGCCAGCCCTTGAAGAAGGGGATGGCGAGGCCCGTCGTGAAGCCGTCGGGCGGCCAGACGTAGAGCCAGCCCATCAGCGCGGTGACCAGAAGGATCTGCGCGCCGAATTTCTGCTTGGCGGAGATGCCCTTCCTGGTCTTGAGCTTTCGCCAGTCGTCGAGGAGACCGATGACCGCGAAGCCCGCCGTGGCCAGGATGAGCACCCAGACGTACCGATTGTGTAGATTCGTCCACAGGAGCGTCGAGATCAGCAGGGCGGCCAGAATCACCAGTCCGCCCATGGTCGGAGTGCCCGCCTTGCTGCGGTGCCGCTCCGGCGTGTCCTCGCGAATGGTCTCGCCCCCGCGCTGGAGCGCGCGCAGCCGTCCGATCAGCCAGGGCCCGAGGACGAACGAGATCACGATCGCCGTCACCGTCGCCATGGCCGTGCGAAAGGTGATGTAGCGGAAGACGTTGAAGAGGATGCTGTCCTTGGCGAGCGGCACGAGGAGGTCGTAGAGCATCAGCCATCCTCCCCTCCGAAGCGGGCCATGAGCGCATCCACCACGCGCTCCATGCGCATCCCGCGGGAGCCCTTGATCAGCACGGCATCCCCCGGGGCGAGGCGCTTGAGGAGCAGGACGACGGTGTCCTCGAAGGTCGCCGCGTGATGGCTCTCGGCCAGCCCAGCCTCGCGCGCCGCCTCGACCGCGGTGCCGCACCAGAACCCAAGCCCGATGAACTCGGCGACCCCGGCGACGGCCACGGCCCGGCCCATTTCCCGGTGCTCGGGCGCGGCGATGGACCCCAGC
>WNGJ01007508.1_pt1 | contig 11602 bp, 11 predicted proteins | sample 5400611 | NCBI WGS metagenome assembly WNGJ01 (sample SAMN13153375, study PRJNA577476) | soil metagenome | isolation source: 40 cm soil or saprolite under Garry oak tree replicate 1 | place: USA:California | collected 2016-06-15 | reverse complement strand
AGATGATGTCACTCCTGTGAAGTAAGTTGTGCCTTGGCAGCACTGACAATCTTGTCCGGGGTAAAGCCGAACTTGACCAGCAAATCCTTGAGCGGGGCAGACGTCCCAAAGGTATGCATGCCAATGACGGTTCCCTTCAAGCCGACATACTGGGCCCAGCCCATCGTCGAGGCCTGTTCCACCGCCACCCGAGCCGTCACGTCTGGCGGCAGGACCTGCTCTCGATAGTCCTGACTTTGTCGCTCGAACAGTTCCCAGCATGGCATACTCACCACCCGCGCCTTGATGCCCTCCTTCTTGAGCTGTTCGTAGGCCTGGAGACACAGTGCCACCTCACTGCCGGTCGCCAGCAGCAACACCTCGGGTTTGCCCCCTTCTGCCTCGGCCAGGATATAGGCTCCTTGCGCGACGCCGGTGGCTGGAGCATAGACCGAGCGGTCGACGATGGGCAAGGCTTGTCGCGAGAGGACGATAGCGGCTGGTTCATGATGCATGCGCATGATCACGCGCCAGGCTTCCACGGCTTCATTGGCATCCGCTGGGCGTAATACGTTGAGTCCGGGGATGGCACGCAAGGAAGCCAGTTGCTCCACCGGTTGATGCGTTGGTCCATCCTCCCCTACTCCAATCGAATCATGGGTAAAAATATAGATGACCGGGATTTCCATCAAGGCACTCAAGCGGATGGCTGCACGGGCATAATCACTAAAGATCAGGAAGGTGGACCCATAAGGGCGGACCTTAGAAAGGGCTAAGCCATTGAGGATGGTACCCATCCCGAACTCGCGCACACCGAAATGGAGGTTGCGTCCTGCATAGTTATTGGCCTCAAAATCGCCAGCCCCTTCGAAGGTCAGGAGCGTCTTCGTCGATGGTGAAAGATCGGCAGAGCCACCCACCAGCCAGGGAACATTCTTGGCAATCGCATTGAGGACTTTGCCTGAGACCTCGCGGGTGGCTAACCCCTTAGGATCGGGGGCGAACGATGACAAGTCACGGTCCCAGCCATCGGGCAATTCTCGCCACTGGATCCTGCGCAGTTGATCGGCCAGCTCGGGATAGTGCTCTCGATAGGACTCGAACAGGGCAGACCACTGGGCATAGAGCTGAGCACCCCGTTTGCCTATTCCTTCCTGGAAATGCTCACGCACCCCTTCCGGAACCAGGAAGTGCTCGTTCTCGGGCCAACGATAGGAGCGCTTGGCGAGACGGATCTCCTCCTCTCCAAGTGGCTCACCGTGAGCTTCCTTGGTATCTTGTTTGGTCGGCGCTCCATAGCCGATATGACTATCCACAATGATCAAGGTCGGGCGATCCTGGGTGGCTTGAAAGGTCTGAAAGGCACGCTCCAACATCTCCAGGTCATTGGCATCGCCCACCCGTGTCACATTCCAACCATACGCGATGAAGCGTGTAGCCACATCCTCACTAAAGGCCAGCTTGGTCGAGCCTTCAATGCTAATGCGGTTGTTATCGTAGATCCAGCAGAGGTTGGAGAGTTGGAGATGCCCAGCAAGGGAAGCGGCCTCACTGCTGATCCCTTCCATCATGTCCCCATCTCCGGCTAGTGCATAGACATTGTAATTAAACAGTTCGAAGCCGGGACGATTGAAGTGGGCGGCCAGCCAACGCTCAGCCATCGCCATTCCTACACTGGTGGCAACCCCCTGACCAAGGGGGCCAGTCGTCGTCTCGACGCCTGAGGTCCAGCGATACTCGGGATGCCCAGGGCATTTGCTCTCGAGTTGGCGGAAGTGCTTAATGTCCTCCAACTTGACCGATAATTCCCCCAGGCGTTCATATTTCGCATTCACCGCTTTGACGCCTGTCAGATGCAGGATGCTATAGAGCAGCATCGAGGCATGGCCGGCTGAAAGCACAAAGCGGTCACGGTTCATCCAGATGGGGTTGTCAGGGTCAAACCGCAACTGACGCTGCCAGAGACAGTAGACTAAGGGGGCCATCGCCATGGGAGTCCCGGGATGGCCCGAGTTAGCTGCCTGAACGGCATCCATCGATAGTGTACGAATGGTATTGATGCTTTGCTGCTCGATCGTTCCTGACTTTACTTGGGTGCTCATAAATATACTCCTCTCGCTTGGTACTTTAGAGATGTTGATCTCTGAAAGGGCTCTGCTGGTTCATATATCGGTTGCTTAGGCAAGGTTCAAGTTAGGTTCAATCAAATGGGACAGTCTGATAGTCCAGAAACAGTTTCCATCGAATTCCAGAAACCATTTCTATTGTATTCAGCACGATTCGCATAGCCATTGAGTTTCATGAAAGTGTCAAGTGCATTTGAACCATGGTTTAGCATACAAAATAGCCCGAACGAAGCGAAGTCATGTAAGTACGCAAAGTAGAGTTCAGTGCTTCATGGTTCGCTGCTGTGATAGGGAACTCAATGGCCCGTGGAACATCAGGAGGAAGGTAAGCCAATGCTGGATGAGGGGCAGAAGCCGTGCGAAAAGGCTGCGAGATGCATTGTCCGTCTTTCCGCTCCGCTGCCTTTGCATGCACATAGGCGACGTAAGGCCCCAACCTTTGTGCAGCTTGTATGGGGTCACTACCAACGCACGTCCAGTTGCCAAGATCGAAAGTCATCCAGATTGGGCATTTCACCGCCGTTGCCTGCTCAAAGAAGCTCTCCCACAATTCCAGATCACCGCTCACTGCGCTCTGATCGTTTTCAACCGTGACGACCAGGTCCGTTGCCTCGCTTCGTAAGAGAGAGAGCAACTCGCTTAGCCCTGCAGACATACTCTCTCCAGGTTCCATTCCAATTGGAGCGAACTTCACAAGCTGGCAGCCGAAAGCACGAGCTTCGATCAGTGCTTGAAGGAGAGGTTCTCGTTCAAACCGGCCCTTGTTGAAGAGCGGAAGGGGTTTTGAGTAAGCGGGAGGGGATGGGAATCTCTGTAACTGCGAACGTATGCCCTGTATTTCAGCGGGTTGCATGGTGAGAGGTAAGAGTTCACGTCGCAGTTCAAAACCGTCAGCTCCGGCATCTCGAGCAATCTGCATCGCGTCATCGAGCGTGATGCTATCGCTTACAAGCGTATTGGCGGTGACGTAAATTGAAGGGCCTTCAATAGCTAATTCTTGCTGCCTCATGATCCCCTCGCATTGTGACTTGACTAGGAGCAGCACCCTCTAATGAGGGGTGCCTAGCATCTAGACGATAGACGGGTAAAGACCAGACAGTCGCAAGAGCTGTTCATTCAAAGTATACCATAATTTGCGTCAAAAAAAGTTGTTAACCCGTATCTTGTCAGGTGGAGAGTACTACGCTTGCCAAGAAAATACTCGGCCACTACCAGTTGTGAGGGGAACCGAATAGGCATACATTTTTACTGGTGATCAATCAATAGCGGAGTACCACTTAAAATACCACGCAGTCCTTTGAGCGGCTTCCCTATTTTGATACCGTAGCGACTAATTTCGATTTCACACAAGCTCCGTTCAAAGTCCGTCAATCGCTTCTTCAGCACACCAATCGCCTTGTGCATTTCCCCTCCCATCTCTATATAGAGCAGGAACAGAATATTATCTGCCATGTAGCTGATGCCCACCTCGGTTGCACGAAACGCGCCGGTGATCGCTTCTACCTCATTCACCAGAAGGACAGCAATACCCAAATTCTGCAAATACTTACAGAGTGCGTGGATGTGGCTCACCAGACTTTTCCCTCGCACCGAAAGACTGTAGCCAGCCACGCTATCAATCATCACAATGGAGGTTTGCTCTTGCTCGACTTCACGGCGTACTTTATAGGCGAACTCGTCGGGAGTGTAGTACAACGGCTCAATTTGCTTGATGGAGAGCGTCCCTCGCTCAATCATGGCACGAACAGGAATATTGACGGACTCGCAACGCCGAATGATTGTCTCTTCATTCTCTTCAAAGGTGTAGACAAAGGAACGTTCCCCTCTGCCTGCTGCTTCTTTCATAAACTGGAGACCCAGGGTTGTTTTGCCAACTCCACTTGGGCCTGTCAAAATGCTGATTGTCCCGCGTTCCAGCCCACCATGCAGCAGTTGGTCCAGTTCGGGAATACCGGAGGAGATACTCTCTACCACAAACTCCCGCTTATACATTTCAGGCAAGAGATGGGGAAAGACCTCCATTCCTTTCTCGGTCAAGCGTATGGAATGTTGACCACTGTGAAAGCCGGAACCACGGTATTTTGTCACACTCAGCATGCGTTCCCCTTCTGCAAAGTGCAGATTGATAATGCCATCGCAGATCGATTGGAAATCCTCGTCGGAAGTAGTATCGCCACTTTCGGAGGTGAACAGGACAGTAGCGGACTGTTCAATGAGAAAGTGGAGGAAAGAAAGCACTTGCTTGCGGAATTGAAAGATATCGGGCAAGAGTAAGCGGAGTTGCGTCATGCTATCTAAAAACACCCTTTGTGGTTTGAGGACTTCGATTTGCTGGATGATCTTTTGCGTGATGGAGTCGTGTTGCACTAATTCTGGATCAAAGGCACGCTGATTTTGTAGCTCAGCGAAAAATTCTGAGTGTATGCTCAGGTCAAGGAAGGCAATATTGTTCATGTCCAGCCCGATGGATCGAGCATTTTTCAAAATTTGTTCCTCGGGCTCTCCAACAGAGATATACAATGTTGCCTCATTTCTTACGGCCCCTGCCGTAAGAAAATGGAGTCCCAGTGTCGTCTTGCCAGAACCCGGTCCCCCACGCACAAGGTACGTACGCCAGGGAATGAAGCCCCCCTGGAGAATATCGTCTAACTCGGCAATGCCTGTAGACAAACGTCGTGGAGTCACCTGTTGGTCATCACGAGTCCGATCCAATAGTTCATCACATTCTAAAGCGTTAGAGGTGCGACTTGATACGCTGTTTTGTGTCACTTCCATCATGCCACCTATCCTAAAGAGTTGTATAAACTCAACGAGCATCTCCAGCTTTCTCAAGCCTTAGATGGATTGCGCCAGTACTATGAGAGGCAAACTGAGGGTTCAGTTGCCTCATATATGAGTATACCGAAGCCTTCAATTGATAGAGATCGATGAAATATAGAGACATAGATGATGATAGGGGCGCAGTGCATGACTGCGCCCCTATCATCATCTATGTCTCTATACATTAGGAACCCAATCTGCGGCAGGCGGAATATCGCGCTCGTCAGCAGCCCGTCCGGCTTCAGTGGCAGGCAACGGATCAATACTGGGGCGCAGTTGGATCAGGGCCTCAAGTTCAGCGCGTTTATAGAGACGCTGCCGTTTGATGCCTTGTTTATAACTTCTGAGAACGCCCCGGCTGACATAGGTGTACAGGGTGGAAACCTTGACCCCCAGCAGATGGCAGGCTTCACTTCCATCCAGATATGTTTCCCCATTTAGCTCAATCATTGTTTGCCGATCCTCCACTGACCTTAAAACGTTTTGCTTTCTTCAATCATAGAGGGCCAAACGCATTTTGTCAATTGGTATCTCACGCAAGTACATACTTTATTCTCAATCAAGTAAAATCAATCTTTATCAAGCCTTATCCCAGTTCATTGACTTTTATCAAATTTCATGTTACAACTTGAAAAGAAGACTATTGTCATTGGGACAATCTTCATAGCAAAGGAGCAGATCTCTCATGTCAACGACGATGTCCGACACAAGTTTACAGAAGAAAAAGGGCGGCTTAGAGGGTATAGTAGCGGCAACCACGGCCTTGAGCAAGGTAGAGGGAACAGTGGGGCGGCTGATCTATCGTGGCTACAACATTCATGATCTGGCGCGTACAACCTCTTTTGAAGAGGTCGCGTATCTTCTCTGGTTTGGACATTTGCCCAACCAACAGGAACTGGCGACGTTAAAGAAAAAGCTGGCAGCGCAACGCACGCTCCCTGCGATGGTAGTACAAATGCTGTCTAATCTACCAACGAGCGTAGATCCAATGGACGCCTTGCGTACCGCGACCTCGGCATGGGGCGCAATGGCAATTACTGGAAAGCCGACGGTTGAGCAGGCCATTGCCGTGACAGCTCGTTTTCCACTCTTCCTGGCAACCTTCCATCGGGTACGCTCCGGTTTAGGGCTATTGGAGCCGCGAGCAGATTTAGGACATGCAGCGAACTACCTCTACCTGCTGACAGGGCAGGAGCCGGAGGAGCAGCACGTGCAAGCTTTAAATGCTTATTTGGTGCTGCTGGCCGATCATGGCATGAATGCTTCAACCTTTACAGCACGGGTAGTAGCAAGCACGGAATCGGATATTGTATCGGCAGTGGTGGCAGCGATTGGAGCATTGAAAGGACCATTGCACGGTGGTGCGCCATCGAAGGTGCTGGATATGCTGCAGGCTATTGGCACGCTAGAGAATGCTGAGCCCTGGTTACGCAATGCTATGGCCCATGGTGAGCGTCTGATGGGCTTTGGACACCGCGTGTATAAGACGGAAGATCCGCGTGCCGAAGAGTTACGTGAAATGGCGCGAGTGGCCGATCCAGAGGAATTTGTCCTGGCACGGCGCGTAGAAGAACTGGCCCTGGCTCTGCTAGAAGAAGAGAAACCTGGACGCCGCCTCTATACCAACGTCGAGTTCTACTCGGCGGTGCTGCTGGCCTCGGTTGGCCTGCCGGGAGATTTGTTCACCCCAGCCTTTGCTATGGGCAGAGTAGCGGGGTGGACGGCGCACATTCTGGAACAGCTAGGAAATAATCGCCTCATTCGTCCCGAGGCCGAGTATATTGGGCCGATGGAGCAAACATTTGTGCCGTTGAGCGAGCGGTAAGAGTACGGGAAGTCTGAGCTGTCTGCGACAGTTCACAAGATTTTGTGGCGTGGGCAGTGTAACCTTCAGTTACACTGCCCACGCCACAAAATCTTGCAGGAGCCAGTTCTATGAAATTACAAAACCCCAGCCCCGGCAAATGGCAGCTTTTTCGCATCTGGGCAAGCGTTGGACTTCAATCTTTTGGAGGCGGGGCATCGACGATTTTCTTGATCCAGCGTGCGTTTATAGAGAAGTACAGATGGCTGTCAATGGAAGAATTCACACATCTCTGGAATTTATGTATTCTTACCCCTGGCATCAACCTTATAGCTTTGACCGTTCTGATCGGGCGCAAACTGGGCGGTGCCTGGGGTATAGCCGTTTCACTCGCGGGTTTGTTGCTGCCCAGTGCCGCTATCACTTGCTTGATTACGGTCGGCTTTACCTCTGTGGAACATTTAGCGGTGGTGCAGGCGATACTGCGGGGTGTGGTTCCGGCCACTGGAGGCATTATGCTGGTGGTGGGACTGAATTTTGCTCTGCCGCTCATACGCAGAGGCTATAAAAATGGCATGCTCTATTTGCTGGCGAGTAGCGTACTCGTCATTGTATGTGCGCTTGCCGTCATTTTCTTGAAACTTTCGGTGATTGTAGTCGTGCTGGGTGCAGCTTTGCTTGGTGCGCTCTTCTTTTCATCAAAGCCAGCTCCTCCTCTTAAAGAAGGGCGGGAGGGCAACCATGATTAATCCTTTGGTTTACTTCCTCCTTTTCCTGAAAGCTTCGCTTTTCTCAACCGGCGGCTTCAGCAATCTCCCCAGCTTGCACCAGGATATGCTAGCTAACGGCTGGGCGAAAGAGTCTGACTTTGGACAATCTATTGCCATTGGTCAGATTAGCCCTGGCCCTAATGGACTATGGGTCATCAGCCTTGGCTATCTCACCTATGGTTACCTTGGCGCACTCTTGGCTTTGATTGCTATCACCATTCCTGCACTGCTGGTACTTGCCATTTCTGCTGGTTACACACGTATCGAACATCAAGCATGGGTGCAGGGTGCCATGCAAGGCGTCTCACTCGCTGTCGTCGGACTTCTCCTGACCGTTGTCTGGACTATTCTGCACCAACCTGAAGTAGACTGGAAAGGATTGTTAATAGCCGCGGGGGCCTTCGGGCTAGCCTTGAGTCGTAAGGTAAACATTCTGATTATCTTAGGATTGGCGGCGGTAGCCGGATATGTGTTGTACGGGTTAAGATGAAACTCATCTATAAAGAGATGTCTACTTGACAAGCTGTGCTCGTTCCTTGATAATCGAAGCAATACCTTTCCTTTTTTATTCCCACTGATGTGAAGTGGAGGAATTCTTAATTACATGGAAACATATGGATTACACCAATATCCTGGGCGGCTCTTTATTGTAGAAGGGGTTGATGGTTCAGGTAAGAGTACACAGATTGCCCTGCTGAGACAATGGTTGATCAGTGAGGGGTACACGGTCTTCTTTAGCGAGTGGAACTCGTCGCCGCTGGTCAAGAAGACGACCAGTCGTGGTAAGAAGAAACAGTTGCTGACACCGACAACGTTCAGTTTGATTCACGCCACGGATTTTGCCGATCGCACGGAACATGATATTATTCCTCCACTCAAGGCGGGGGCTATCGTGCTGGCGGATCGCTATATCTATACCGCCTTTGCTCGCGATGTCGCACGCAATGTAGATCGCCAGTGGGTGCGCGAACTGTATCAATTTGCGGTGAAACCCACCGTGGCCTTCTATTATCGCGTGCCGCTAGAGGTCTCGTTAAGCCGTATTTTGACAGGGCGCACGGAGTTGAAATACTACGAGGCGGGTCTGGATCTCGGTTTGAGTAACGATCCGCAAGAGAGCTTCAAACTGTTCCAGCAGCGGATTGTCAAGGAGTACGAGAAGATGATCGATGAGTTTGGGCTGACGGTCATGGACGCCACATTGCCTATTCCAGAACAGCAGCGGCGCATGCGTAAGATTATTCACCCCTATTTGCAGGGGGTGCGCCGTATTCGCTCCTCGGCTCAGGAGTCGGCATGGGCTGGGCTGGCACGTGAGATGCGACCATCGCACGTGGATACGCATGAACAGAGGCAGGGGAGTCGATGAGTAGAGTCACTGAACGGCACATTGAGGAACGGTTTGAGGCAAAAGCAACGATTGTGGCAGAGAGGAACCCTATGACCACGCTGACATTTTATGGGATTGATGCCATTCACTTGAAAGAACGCGACGAACTGTTGCCGGGCCGCTTGATTGTGATTGAGGGGACCGACAGCGTCGGCCGTTCAACACAATTGCACCTTCTGAGACCGTGGCTGGAGAGTAGCGGCTATGCGGTGATTGATACCGAAATGACGCGCTCAGAGCTGGCTGGTGCGGGTCTGAAACAGGCCAAAGAGGGACATACGCTCGGCCCGATTACGCTCAATCTCTTCTATGCCACCGACTTCGTTGATCGTTTCGAGAGCCAGATACTCCCTGCCTTACGAGCCGGTTTTATCGTCCTGACCGATCGCTATATTTATTCGCTGATCGCTCGTGCCCTGGTACGTGGAGCCGAGCCCCATTGGATTCGCTCGATCTATGGGCTGGCCTTGAAGCCAGATGCCATCTTCTATCTGCGCATCGACATCGAAGACCTGATACCGCGTGTTTTGCAGCGTCGTGGCTTCAATTACTGGGAATCGGGCATGGATATGCGCCTGGGTGGCGATCTCTTTGAAAGCTTCGTCAACTATCAGACGCGCCTGCTCGAGGAGTTTGATGCTCTGTCCCAGGAATATGGCTTCGAGGTTGTGGATGCCAGCCAATCTATTGAGCGGATTGCTGAGCAACTGAAAGAGAAAGTGTTGCCCTTGCTCCCGCAAGGGTAAACGGGTACGCAGAGAAATGGTTATAGATATGCACTCAGGCCGCTCTGGAGCGGCCTGAGTGCATATCTATAACATTTTCTTTTTTATCGAAGTAGAGAAATATAGACATATATCGTAAAATCATAACCAAATCATAACCTCATCACTCTTCTTTAAGCCTGCGCTTTCCCCGATAATTATGCTTCTGATAACCACAACTTTTTGTCAAAAGTGCGATATATCGGTCACGTAGTGCGCGAATTGTATGTTTTAAGGCATGTAGGATGCCAGGCTCCGGACAACCAACAGAGTCATCCTACATGCACATTTTTAAGAAGAAAGTGAAGAGGTTGTTGATATGCGCTTATTTTCACATCTCAAGGTGAACATTGCGCTCTCACTGCTGCTCGTCTGTTCAATTTGTCTGGTAGTGATTCTTTCTGCACGCTCAGCGGTGCATGCAAGTGGTGCAAGTCTCACGCTGACGATCACATCAGGTCCACCTACTACCAGTGAGCGTATCAACGGCACGGGTTTTGGCGCCAATGAGACGGTCACAATCAATTTTGACACTACGGCTCTCACCACAACGAAGACGAGTAGCCTAGGAGCTTTTTTCGTATCTATTAAAATTCCTGCCACGGCTCTTCCAGGCAATCACACTATTTCGGTGGTTGGTCAGAGCAGTGGTCTTTCGGCGCAGGCAAACTTTCTGGTACGTACTAACTGGGACATGTTCGGCTTCATAGCTCAGCACACCCACTGGAACTCGTATGAGAATGTCGTCAATACCACAAATGTATCCAGCTTGGTGGCGGGTTGGGCGGCCAGTACCACAAATGGCATTGCATCCTCACCGGCGGTAGACAGCGGGAAAGTATACGTGGGAGCTAACGATGACAAGATATACGCCTTCAGTACTAGCACAGGAACCAGTGCCTGGACGGCTACTACTGGCGGTGCCATCTCATCCTCACCGGCAGTAGTACAAGGTGTACTCTACGTCGGTTCTCAAGATGGCACATTGTATACTTACAATAGTAAAAATGGTGCGGCCCAGTGGTCTGCTCCCACTGGTGGCCCCATTACCTCTTCACCAACTGTGACTACCGGCGTGGTCTATGTTGGTTCGAAGGATGGCAAACTGTACGCCTTCAATATCAAGACCGGCACAACGGTATGGACAGCGACGACCGGTGCTCCCATTACCTCTTCACCGGCGGTAGTGAACGGCATCGTCTATGTTGGTTCGGAAGATCATAACGTGTATGCCTTCAATGCTAAGACTGGTGCCAGTGTCTGGTCTGCTCCGCTGGGCGGCAGTACTGACTCGTCACCAGCTATCGCCAATGGTGTTCTTTACATTGGTGCTAACGACAATATCCTCTATGCCTTTAATGCCAGCACGGGGGCGGCTCTCTGGACGGCTACCACCGGTGGTACACTGGTCTCTGCACCGGCGGTGGCCAACAATATCGTGTATGTTGGCTCTAATGACAATAAACTCTACGCCTTCAATGCCAAGACGGGTCAGAAGGTATGGGCCAAAGCCACAGCTGCGGGCATAGTGGCGTCTCCAACCGTTGCCAATGGTGTCGTGTATATTGGCTCTCAGGATAGCAAGCTCTATGCTCTCAACGCTAAAACTGGCTCAGTGCTCTGGACTGGCACAGCCGGGGCTGCTATCACTTCGTCCGGAGCTGTTTCCGACGGTGTGATCTATGTTGGCTCAAGCTCTCCCGACGATAAGCTCTATACCTTTCATTTGTAGGGTATGCATGTTGAGGTTGGGCGACCAGCAGGGTCGCCCCTGGAGAGAGCCATGTGATGTTGGAGGGCGACCAGCAGGGTCGCCCCTGGAGAGAGCCATGTGATGTTGGAGGGCGACCACCAGGGTCGCCCCTACATATCCATTCGAAAGTGAGATTTGTATGCTACGTTTCATCTTACGTTCAAAGATAGCTATCGCGCTCCTGCTCGTCCTGGTA
>WNGJ01007507.1_pt1 | contig 11603 bp, 14 predicted proteins | sample 5400611 | NCBI WGS metagenome assembly WNGJ01 (sample SAMN13153375, study PRJNA577476) | soil metagenome | isolation source: 40 cm soil or saprolite under Garry oak tree replicate 1 | place: USA:California | collected 2016-06-15 | reverse complement strand
AGCGGACGTGCGAGTGCAAGGCGAATCTGCAGATCCACGTCGATGAGCTTCTGCCAGGAGGCAAACTGCGTCTCGCGGTGGCGAAAGCGGACGCGTGTGTCCCCGAGCAGTTCGGTGAGCGATGCAACCTCGCTCTTCAGGTCCGCTTCGACAAATTCGGCCGGCATCGGTCTCCCTCTCTCACTGGCCATTCCGCCGCCAGATCCGGTTCCACAGGCGCGCCCACCAGGCCAGGACGGGAGGCTGCTGCGTGTAAGGCCAGCGCGAAAGCGCGATGGAGCGACGCCGCAGGCTCGCGTCCGACTCGCCCCACGCGCGCCGTGCGCCAGCGAGGAGCGCGAGCCGCTCTGCCGACGTGTCCTCCGATGCGGAGGTGCGCTGTAGCAGGAGGTAGACGACGAGCGACACGCACGCGAGCGCGGGCAACCAGATGGCCATGTTCAAGGGGCCCTCTTGAGACATTGTCACCACGTGCGGGGTCCAGCGCACCGTTTCCGCGCTGCGGAAAGCAAGATAGTTGGAAGAAGGGAGAGCGTTGGCGTTACCGCGCGCCTATTCTCTCCGGACAACCCGCCACTGACCCTTCGCCTCCGGCGAGCAATGTGCGGCGTCCCACCAGTCCCACGCCGCGAGGGCTCCCCTGCTTCGCGCCTCTGATTGGCTCCTTTCACTCCGGAGGGGAGCCGGAGGAGAAACACATGAACTACGACATCATCGAGACCGCAGCCGCTGCGGGTACGTTCAAGACTCTGGCCGCGGCGCTACGCGAGGCCGACCTCGTGAACACGCTCAAGGGCGCAGGCCCGTACACCGTGTTCGCCCCTACCGATGCGGCGTTCGCCAAGCTGCCGAAGGCCGAGATCGACTCCCTGCTCAAGGACAAGGAGAAGCTGAAGGGCATCCTCCTCTTCCACGTGCTCCCCGGGAGCCTCTCCGCGGAAGCCGTGAGCAAGATGCACGACGGCGACAAGATGAAGACCGTCTCCGGCAAGGAGTTCACCCTGGGCCTCAAGGACAATGTGGTGACCGTGAACGGCGCCGTCGTCGGCAAGACGGATCTGCATGCATCGAACGGCGTAATCCACGCCATCGACACCGTGATCAGGCCGAACTGATAGCGGCCAACAGGCGCGGCGGGCGGCGAGGGAGGACGTCCTCTTCCCCGCTGCCCGTTCTTTTTCGCGGCACCCGCCTCGCGTTGTTCTACGGTCCCTTCTTGGGAACGGCCCTTGGAAGCTCGAGGGTGAACGTCGTGCCGGTCTCCGTGGATGTGACTCCCGCGAAGACCAGGGACCGCGCGGCAGGGGCTGCAGATCATGCCCCGCAGGGGCCCTTGGATGAGGACGCCGTGCTTTCGCGGGCGGCGGTCATCGTGCTCCTCACAATCCGCAATGGGCTGACGTTCCCGAAGCGCGCGCGCATCGTGCAGAAGCTTTCAATGGGCGGCAGCCGCTGCGAGCTTCAGCGCAGCGGTGGGCCCCGACTCTCTTCGCTTCTTTCCCTGATCGCGCTTACTGCCTCTGCTTCCCCTGCCCATGTAGACTCGAGTCGGCCTGCACCTTGATCTGGCGTGGCTTCGTCTCCGCCTTCTTGGGAAGGAAGATGCGCAGCAAGCCGTCGCGGCTCTGCGCCGTGACGTTCGCCGCTTCCACAGTGGAGGGCAGTGTGAACCTGCGGCTGAAGGCGCCGTAGGACCGCTCCACGCGGTGATACCCTTCTTGCTTGTCGACGTTCTCGAGCTTACGCTCTCCACGCAGGGTAAGGGCGTTGCCCTCAAGCTGGATGTCGACGTCGTTGGCGTCGACCTCGGGCAACTCGACCTTCAGCGTGATGCCCTCGCTGTCCTCGAAGACATCGACGAGCGGCGACCAGCCGCCGCCTGCGCCTTGGGTTTCTTCGTAAGGCTGTTCGAAATGCTGTTCGTAAGGCTGTTCGAAATGCTGGTGGAAAAGCTGGTGCCGCATCTGCTGCATCGCTTCACGAAGCGGATCATACCGAACGATTGACATCTGAATCCTCCCCGCTGAACGGGCGCCTCGATCGGCGCGGGGGAGGCCATCGACCGAGCCACGACCTCCAGCAAAACTCAACTTAACCACCAGGAAGGGCTCGTCAAGCAGGCAACTGCCGGCACCGGCCGACACCGGGAACGAGCGTCGAGGACGCTACTTGAATAAACTGCACATAGACGCTTTCCATCCTCTCGCGCTCCCGCGGGACAAGAGGCGCCTGATGCGGAGGCGTCATGTTCCGGCGCACCATCGCGATCGTCGATCTCACGAGTGGAAGAGTCAGCGACCGCGCCAGCGACACGCTGACGCTCGACGTTCCCGCCGACTTCGATCGGAGCGCTTGCGTGGCGTCGGTCGACGCGCGCTCGCGGGCTCACTATCTCTCGACGGCGGGAACCACGCTCTTCAATCCGGCCCATCCGAGGCCGCTGTCGTGGCGCGTCCGCGGAGAAGAGTGTCTGGTGGCGCGCGCCCGGGGCAACGCGGGCGGAATCGGCTATCGCCTCTGCGCCGTCGACCCGGCTCCCGGATGAGCCGTGCGATGCAAGCCGCGCAAGACCTGACGCTGCTCGACGGTGGCGTCGAGGCATTCCCCCGGATGGTCCTGGCGATCGAGCAGGCGCCCATGCCGCAGCCGGGCGCCGTCATCGACATCGCGATCTCGACGCGGTGGCCGCCCTCCGGCAGCGGCGTGCCTGGCAGCGATAGATGAGGCCGAGATAGCGCTCAAGGAGGACGTGAGGCGGAAGGTCCAGACCGTCCCCGGGCCGCGTCGGACATCCGACTCGCATCCCAAGGCGGATCCCAGACGACCTCGACCTGCACTTCGCGGACGCCGGGGCTCCAACTCGGCTGGATATGACGCACGTCATCGGGACGGGCAATCCGCTATCGAGCCCGCGCCCGCAGACGCTCGATCAGCTCCTGGACCTCGCGAAGTCGCTTCTCCACCTCCGCCAGGGCGCTCGCGAGTCCATCCTTCGCGGCTCCCTTGGCCACGGCGACTTCGAGGTCCGTGACGGCAATCCCGAACAGTTTCAGCAGGCGGCGCGTCTCTTCGCTCGGCATGGCGCTTCCTCATGACGAGCTTACGCCGCACGCGCTCCGGTTGCACTTCTCGAGGTCAATGCGGGTTGCCAGAAAGACCCGGACGACGAGTGAGGTCCGAGGCGGGCAGCGCCCTACGCTGAACCATACCTACGCTTACCGACGCACCCGGCTGGCAAGTTAAAAAAGTGAACATGGGCGATCCCATGACGCGAATGCTGATCGCGCTCGGCCTCGACCCGTTCGCATTCGTGGCCTCGCTCGGCCTCGCCATCGCCGGGACCGCCGTCATGGCGTTCATGTTGGACGCGCCGGCGCGTGGAAGGCTCTGGGCGGCCACTTTCCTGCTCGTCGGAGGATCGCTTCTACTAGCCGGCGGCGTCCGCGCACAAAGACAGCAGCCGGCAGTCGTCATCCTTTGCGCGTCCGGGGGCGTCAGCCGCGTGAATGACGGTGGATTTCTTGCGTCCGGCGCCGGCTGCGTCTTGCACGACAGGGAAGGCGGACAGACCTCAGCGGACTCCATCGTCGTGTACGACAGCTCGTTGGGCTCGCCCTAGCTCTGGTTGCCCTGGCACCCGCTGCTGGGCAATTGCTCGCCGTTGCAGTACACCGCGTGCGGGGACATCCGCATGGCCGACACCGATTCCCGCCCACCGCTGCGAGAGCTGCCGGAGCGCTTCTCCTTGCCGCTGATCGGCGACACCCTCGCATTCGTACGCGACCCCGCAGGCTTCCTGCAAGAGCGCGCCCGCGAACTTGGCCCGGTCTTCCGCATCCACGTCTTCGGCGCGCCCACCGCATGCTTCGTCGGTCCTGAGGCCTTTTCCCTGGTCCTCGACGACAAGAACGTCGCGCGCGCCGGGGCGAACCCGCCGCACGTCGAGGAACTGTTCAACCCGGAGGCCGTCCCGTTCCTGGACGGCGAAAAGCAGCGGCGCCGCAAGCGGCTTCTGATGCGCGCCTTCGCCGCCGACGCGCTCGAGGAGTACCTGCCCACCATCGAGGGGGTGATCGATCGGTACGCGAAGCGTTGGGCTGGCCTGGGCCGATTCGCCTGGGTGCCCGAATTGAATGCGATGGGTTTCGCCATCGCGGGGTCGCTCTTCACGGGCGCCGATGCGCAGGCCGGCGATCCCCGCATCGAGCCCGCCTTCGATCGCTTCGCCGCCGGGATTCTCTCCCTGCCCCTGCGCCTGCCGTTCAGCCCCTTCACGCGGGCGCTCCGGGCGCGCCGTTTCCTACTCGGCCTCATTGACCGCGCCATCGACGAGCACGAGCGCAGCCCCCGCGAGGATGTGCTCTCCCGCCTGCTCGCCGCGCGCGACGGAGGCGACAGGCTCACCCGCGATGAGGTCCGCATCGAGACTTTCCACTTCTTCGGCGCGTACGCCGCGGTCATCGGCGGCCTCTCGTTCCTCGCGCAGTGCCTCGGGCGCTACCCGGTCATCCGCGCCCGCGCGCGTGAGGAGATCCTGCGTGAAGCGCCGTCGGGTCCGCTGGACATGGCTGCGACTCGCAAGCTCGAGTTCCTGGACCGGGTGTGCAAGGAGTCGCGGAGGGTCGCGCCGGTGCTGCCGATCACTTTCTTCGGCAAGGTGATCCGCGAGTGCTCGTTCGACGGCGTGCGCATTCCTGTGGGTCACAAGGCGGTCGGTTGCATCGGCCCCACGCTGCTCGACGGCGGCATCTATCCCGATCCAGGGCGCTTCGATCCCGACCGCTGGCTGAGCGCGACCGACCGGCAGCAGAAGGCATGGATCCCGCACGGCGGTGGCATCCACACCGAGGGCCACCGCTGCGCGGGCGAAGCGCTGGCCACGCTGATGCTCAAGGCATTTGCCGTGCAGATGCTCCGGCGCTTCGACTGGTCGGTCGAGAACCAGGATCTCTCGGCGACCAAGGGGAAGCTCTTTGCGACGCCGGCGAGCGGGCTCCAGATCGAGTTGACGCCGGTCTAGCCCCCTGCGCGGCGGAGTGTAGTCCGCTCAGGCCGCGCTCTGGCGGGCTGAGCGCGGTGAAATGGGAGGAGGGGAGGCGACAGAACCGCTCTTATCTGTCCTTTCGCCCCTGCAGTCGCTCGAGCTGCGCACGAAGCAGGCCGTCGACGACAACCTCGCCCTCTCCGGGTTCCTCTACCGGCTGCTCGCGGACGAGGTGGAGCGGCGCGAGGCGAAGCAGCTCATGCAGCGGGATCCGGGGGCCATGCAGGGTCAAGGAGAGTGGCGGTCGGCGCTGCTATTCAGAGCGAATGGGGCCGCGAACGGGCCTCGAGGGTCATGCAGGGCCACACCGAGCCGCTCCTTCGATTCCCGCCGCCTCCACCAATTTTTCCCCCTAAAGAGCCCAGCCGCCTCGCACACCGCTCTCGTGCCTCAATCGAAGAACACCCCGTTTCGCTCGCGGCCGATGAGCGCCGTCATCGTCGTCTGGTTCGACGGGTTCGTCTCGAAGCGGAAGCCGGCGGCATTGCGCATCGACCACTCGATGTGCGCATCGGTCCGCTTGAAGGTCCCCTCGAAACCCACCGTCGCGTCGCGGACCTGCTGCGTCTCGAGGACGTGTCGCCAATGGACTTCGAATGTCACGGTCGATGCGAAGCCGGGGCCGGGCACGCCGGGCGCGCCGCCGCCGAAGAGTGCATTCGTCAGCGTACCGTAGTCTTTCATCGCGAGGTGCTCCATCTCGTACCGGGCCTCACCCTCGTCGAAGTCGACCTCGACCGCGCTCGCCGCAGCGCGGACCGTCCAGAGCAGTCCGTTCGGGGCAAAGCCAGGATTGTTGTCGACGAACTGGTGCGTGTCCGGCGCAAAGGGGTCAACCGGACCCCGATAGACGTCGAGTCAGACGAACGCGAACGTGCCTTCGTGTCGCTTCCCGTCCGTGCCACGGAAGGTGCCTTGCATGAAGCGCATGTCGGTATCGAACAGCAGTTCCTCTTCCTTGCCGTCGTCGCTCTGGCCGACGCCGGTCCCGTCGACGATGGCGGCCCCGACGAGGCCCTCGAAGTCACCGACCGACGACGGCTCGGCGCCCATCCCGACGAAGTAGATGTGGAGGCCGCCGAGGGCCGGATCGGCCCGCACCGGGACCGGTGTGCCGGTTCCGATGTGTTGGAGATTCTCCTGGGTGGTTGCCAACGCCCGTTCGACCGGACGGATCTCGCCTCCGCAGCTCGGGAGCATGCGCGAGCCAGCGAGGAGGCCGATTGCGCCGGCGGATTTCAGGATCAGGTTCCGCCTCGACAAATCGTGGCGGTGGTGAGTCCGACAGTGTCTCAGCGCGATGGAACGCATCATTTCTGGCGTCATGGATCCCCCTTTCATCGCTGCGGAAGCAGCGAGCCGTCCAGGCGCAGTGAGCCCCGTAACGATCCGTAAGGGCTGCAGATGCCCACTGACCGCAGCGCGTCTCTCACGGGTTTCCCCTCCTGGGGAACCGGAGTTCAATTAGATTGTGGGCTGGCGATGTCTGCGCTGTTAATCGGGCGTAGGGCGCAGGACGTAGGGCGGACGGCGAAAGTCGCAGCTTCGCGAGGCCGGGCTCGAGTGGCACGTGGGTGGCAGCCGCTCGCGACCATCAACAGCGGCGTGGCACAAATTGATCAAGCCAGCCGTGGCTAGAATTTGCAGCATGACGGCTGGGTTCGTCGCCGGCTTCACCTTCCTCTTCTACATCGCAGTCGCCCTCGCCGGAATGATGCTGTTCCGCGGGGCGACCAGCGCGAACGGGATCGCCGCGAAGCTCGCGCGCGTCGCCGGGCATGCATCGGACGTGCGCATCGCCGTATTGCTCTACCTGCTCAGTTGTGTATCGGCCCTGGTGCTGGCCGTGACTTTGTACGGGATCACGCGCGATCACGACGACGATCTCGCGCGGCTGGCCCTGGTGTGTCGCGTCAGCGAAGGCGTTCTCAACGCGATCCTAACCGTGGCGACCCTGGGAGTGGTGTGGCTCGCGACAGCGCGGGCCGGGGCGGATGCACCGGACGCCGCGGCGCGGTTGCTCGGCGAGTTCCTGCTGGAAATACGAAGCTGGAGCACGATCATCGGCGCGACTCTCTTCGCCGTGGGCAGCACGCTCTTCTCCTATCTCCTCCTGCGCGGCCGCTCGGTGCCCGTCCCGCTCGCCTGGCTCGGCCTCGTCGCGTCGTTGCTAGTCCTGATCGGCCTTCCCTTGGAGCTCGTCGGATTCCTGGGCGATCCGATCACCTCGGTCATGTGGGCACCGATGCTGGTGTTCGAGGTGGTGCTCGGCCTCTGGCTGCTCATCAGGGGCGTCGCCGTTCCGGCAGGGCGATGAGGGCTGAACGGCCCTTCGCCGGATCGGCGAGCAAAAGCGCGACCGAGGATGTCGTTGGGCCCATGGGACGGCGCGGCCGCGTCGTCCCAGACGTTGAAGTCGTAGCGATTCCCCTCGTTGAAGGTGATGTCCTTGCCCACCAGGTTCACCGAGATGTTGTTGAGGAACTGCAGGTCGCGGGAGTCGAAGCCGTCCACTTCGCCCGAGGGCGGCAGCCAGAACTTCAACTTCGCGACCCGCCGCTCCGAGTCCGAACTGCGCACCGTTCTTCGGCTAGTGCGCGGCGTCCGCAGGCCGAAGACCGGGTACTTCCTCCGTGCGGAGAGCTACTTCATCGTCGCGACCGAGGTGGACCGGATCGCTCTTGGCGTACCCGCAGGCCACGATCTACGCGCTCGGCCCGAATCGCTGGACATGAGAGGTGGTCATCGAGGCGTGAAAAGCCATGCACCTTGCACGCCGTCGATGGTTCCGTAGGCGAGGACCTGGCCGCCGCGGTTGACGGCTACAGCAGACACCAACAGTGCAGAAGACGGAAGGCGGGCGAGGCGGGCGAGGTCCCATAGGTGATCGCCACGGTAGACGACAGCGCGCGGCACCTCGTTTCCGGGACTCGACCGCGCAAGAGGGCTGCGGTGGCCGAAGACGACAGCCGTTCCCGCGGCGATTCCGTCGTTGTTGACTGTGCTCAAAGCACTCGCCTTTCCTCCCGGAAGAAGTCCGACCGTCTTCACGGTTCCGGCGGGTAATCGGATGATTCCCTCCACCGACCCGGTTCCCACGATCCACCCCGAATCGGAGATCGCCTGCCCATCGACGACGTGAACCTCCGACGTCGAGAGGTCCTCGACGATGCCGTCGTGGAAGTACGCGCCGGTCTCTAGCCCATCGAGTCCATCGGTCGTTCCGACTGCAGCGCCTGAGCCGTTGACGGCATACGCGGCCGACCATCGGTGGATGGTTCCGAGGTCCTTCAGCTTCGCGCCGTCATACAGGAACGCGCGCTCCGCGGTCACTGGCGCATTCACAGGACGATACACTCCGACGATCTCATTGGCGTTGCTGATGGCGTGCGGAAACACGTCGAGCCCTGGTGCAGCGATCTCCATGAAGACGCCGGACCCGTACACGACCAGGTGCGCGCCGTCGCCGAACCGCGCGCTCACGGTCACGAGGCCGGCGCTGTTGATGCCCGTGGGCAGTGCGCCAGACGCCCTTGGAGGCAGCAGCGATATCGGCGCGCCCGTGCCACGCGGGACCAACACTGGACCACCGTTCAGGAGGCCGACGACATCAGCGCGGTCGTTCATCGCCCTCGGACTGAGGGACTGAGCCAGCAGCTGCGGCACGTACTCGAACGGCGCGGGCGGCTCGAAGGTCGCGGAGATCACGCGATCGACAGCGCCATCTTCGCTTCCTCCCGCGCCTTCGACGAACCTGCAACGATCGCCATCGGGCCGCATCCTCCTACCCAGTAGTAGAAGCGCGAATCGTCGGTTGCCGACGCCTCCAGCGTCACGCGCTCGCCATCCGGGAAGCGTGCTTCGCAGGTGCTTGGGCAATCGATACCGGCGGGCGTCGATGTGACCCGTCCAGAACCGTCGCCGATGAGGTGAACGGTCAAATTGTGAAACGCCGTCGAAGAGGGCCCGCCGGCATCGGCGGAGTCCCCCACGGTCGCTATCCCCGCGTCACGGACTCCACCGTCACCACCAGCCGGTGCTTGCGCCTGCGGTGATCCCAAACCGGAGCCGCCACAGGCGAGTAGCTTCAGCGCAAGAGCAAAGAGGCGCATACGCGAGCAAGGTGTGCTCCCCATACCTTGACTGCACCCGGCGAGCGCCCGCCCATGTCATCGCCGAGATACCTGCTAATCAGGCCCGCGAGCCACCGGTCCATCGCGCGCGGGACAGGTTTGGACAGTTGCCGGTCCTATCTGGGGCCGTGTAGGGCCACGGAGGGTCAGGGCGCGCGGTTCGCGACACTGTTCTCCCGGGCCGAAAAAGGCCACGCAGGGCCGTCGAGGGTCAGGCAGGGCCACACCGAGCCGCTCCTTCTATTTCCGCCGCCTCCACTCACGTTTTCATTCGACGACGCGGTGCGGCTGTAAGGAGCTCTGTAAGGAGCGCCTCGTAGGGGTAAGGCTACGAGGGCGGCATCGCCGAATGGATGCACGCAGGCCAAGACGATGAGCCCCCGACCGAAAGTAGCGAAGCCGCCCGATCCGAGAAGGGCACGCGCAGGATGGGCAGCAATTTTGCGCGCAACGGGCGACCGTTTTCTGTGTGCCCGCATCGCCGTGGCATAGTCTCGAAGACATGCCCACGGATGCCACCGATACGTTGAATGAGGCTGAACGAGCGCGCGCCGAGATGCACCAGACGCTGGACGAGCTGGACCGTGCGAGGAAAGCGCACGCCGCTGGAGCAGCAACGATCGAGCAGGTGCGGGTCGCGACCGAGAAGACCTACGACGCGACGGAACGGTACCTTGATGCCGTGCGGGCAGCCTCCAATTCGGAGGCCTAGAGCCGCACTCCGCTGCCCCACCACCATGGCGGTGAGGACTCCCTGCCCATCCGGAGCCTCGGCAAGAATGAGCCGGCGTGGGGCTGGCCCTGCTGTTGAATCAGGGCCTGGCAGTAGCATCGCGGGTCGAGCCTTCGATCTCAGCGAGTTCCGGCTACCAGAGACTTCGCGACGATGCGGCCCACCTCCGCAAGCACCGCGTTGCGCTCCGCGAGCGGAGCATCGGAACCGGCGTAGTACGCGGCGATCAGCACGGGAGCCGCCCCCTGCCCGGGCCAGGCGATCACGACATCGTTCGTTGCGCCGCCCGGCCCCGTGCCCGTCTTGTTCCCCACGCGCCAATCCGGGGGAAGTCCCGCGCGGATGCGGTCGGCGCCGACCTTCGCGTGGACGAGCCAGGTCTCGAGCCGCGAACGCGACTGCGCAGAGAGCGCGTTGCCGAGAAGAATCGTCCGCATCAAGCCGAGCATTGCGGCGGGAGTGGTCGTATCGCGAACCTCGCCGGGCCCGACGAGGTTCAGGGACGGCTCAGTCCGGTCGAGCCGCGTCACCTCGTCGCTCAGCGAACGGCAGTAGCGCGTCAATCCCGGTGGACCGCCGAGCGCCGCGAGCAGAAGGTTCCCGGCGGTGTTGTCGCTCACCTCAACCGCCGCCGCGCAGAGATCGCCGAGCGACATGCCGCCCTCGCCGACGTGCTCGCGCGTCACCGGTGCGTACTCGAGCAGATCCGCCTGCGTGTAGCGGACGAACCGGGAAAGCTGCTCCTCTCCGCGGTCCACGCGCTCGAGCACCGCCGCTGCCGCGAGGAGCTTGAACGTGCTGCACAGAGCGAACCGCTCGCGCTCGCGATGGCCGAACGTCTTCCTGCTGCTCGCGTCAAAGACGGCGACGCCGAGCCGCCCGCCGGAGCGGCGCTCGAGAGCCACCAGCGCATCTTCCGGCGACTCCTGCGCCAGCATCCGCGCAATCTCCGCGGCGAAGGACGCCGCCACTCCACCTCCCCGACCCCGTCCATCGACGTAAACCGCCACCGTGTACCGCGGCTCTCCATCCTGGAAGACGAGCCCGGCGAACCAGCCATCGAACGGCTTCGCACCCGCGGGTCCGCTCCCCGTCTTGCCGCCGAGCTGCCACCCCGCGCCAGCCTGCTTCGGGGCGACCGCGCGCGCCGTCCCCCGCGTCACGCAGTCGCGCATCGCGGTCTGCAGCTTGCGCGCCGTGTCGGTTTGCGCCGTCCCGATCCGTCGCAGGAATTGCGAGACCTGGAGCAGCGTCACGCTGACATGTTGCTCCCCGATCGATAGCGTGCTCCCCCAGGTGGCGTCGTCCGCGACGGCCGGGAGCGTCAGCGAATCGAGACCGTAGCGGCGCAGATCATCGAGCACGGCTGCGCCCCCGAATCGTCTGCGCAGCTCGATGGCCCGATCGATCCCCGGCTGGTCCCGGCCGTCCACGAGCATGTCGTCGAGTGAACCGCCGAGACCGCGATCCCAGAAGACCGCGGCCAGGTACAGCTTGATGACGGAGAGCGGCAGCACGGGCCTGTCGACCTCGCGCCCGACGCCCGCAGAGGCCACCATGTCACCCGTGCGCATGTCGAGCGCAAGCGCCGCGCCTCGCGCTTCGGCGCTGCGAAACAGTCGTTCGAGCGCGGCCGGATCGGCTGCGCCGGCGAGGAGAACAGCGCAAGCCAGAAGTCCCGTCATGGCGGCGG
>WNGJ01007506.1_pt1 | contig 11603 bp, 9 predicted proteins | sample 5400611 | NCBI WGS metagenome assembly WNGJ01 (sample SAMN13153375, study PRJNA577476) | soil metagenome | isolation source: 40 cm soil or saprolite under Garry oak tree replicate 1 | place: USA:California | collected 2016-06-15 | reverse complement strand
TGACGAGCTTCGGGTTGTAGGCCGGCGCCCAAGAGGCGTACCAGGAGTGGTCGCTGCCGGGCGGCGCCTCTGCGGTTCCGGTCTTGCCGGCGACCTGAACCGGGAAGTTGCCGAAGACCGCGGCGGAGGTGCCCGAGTGGGCACCGGCGATCAGGCCGTCCCTGATCGCGTAGGCGTCGGTGAGCCTGAGGTGCCGCCGGGCCGGAAAACGAAGCTCGCGAACGATCTGCCCGCTGGAGTTGAGCACGGCCTTGCCGATGTGGGGGCGGACGACCGTGCCGCCGTTGGCGAGCGTCGAGTAAGCGACCGCGAGCTGTAGCGGCGTGATCGCAAGCTGGCCCTGGCCGACCGCGAGGTTGATCGAGTAACCCTCGTACCAGATCCGCTCCCACCGCTGCTTGAACGTCCGCTTCAGCCACGCGGGGGTCGGCACGAGGCCGGGAGCCTCACCGGGTACGTCGAGGCCGGTTGGATGTCCAACGCCGAGCCGCCGGGCCCAGTCCTGCATGTAGAGATGGCCCTTCTGCTGCTCGGCGTAGAACATCGAGCCGAGGCGGTAGAACCAGGTGTCGCAGGAGATCGAGAGTGCCTGGGGTAGCGTCAGGTTGGCGTTAACGCTCGACTCGACGTTGTGGAAGACGTGGTTGCCGACCGTGTACGTGCCCGTGCAGGCGAGCGTCGAGTAGGGACTGATCAGTCCCGACGCGAGGCCCGCCTCGGCGACGATTGGCTTGAAGGTCGAGCCGGTGGGATATACGCCCTGCGTCGCGCGGTTGACGAGCAGATGGCGCGGGTCGTTCGGATTGAACAGCGAACGCAGGTACTCCGGGTCGGTCGCTGCGCGAGCCTGGTCGAAGCGCGGATAGCTCGCGAGCGCATAGACGGAACCGTCGCGCGGGTTCATCACGACCGCGGCGCCGGCATGAGCGTCGTAGTGGCCGTTGGCGTGCGCGAGCGCGATCCCGTCCTGAACCGCCTTCTCCGCAGCGCGTTGCAGCCGCAGGTCGATTGTCAGCTGCAACCCGCTCGCGGGGCGCGCGACGCGGACGACGCGGGCCGGCCCGATCGGCCGGCCCTGGGCGTCGACGACGACACGCGCCTTGTCGAGCCCGCCGTTCAGCAGGCGGTCGTAGGCCGCCTCTGCGCCCGACTGGCCCACGATCGCGCCGGCGCGGAGCCCCGGATAGCTATGAGCGGCGAGCTGGGTGGGGCTGATCTCGCCGAGCAGGCCGAGGAATTCACCGCCGATCGAGCCGCTCGGGTAGCTCCGCTCGGGCAGGGCGACGACGCGGATTCCCGGGAACTCACGCGCATGCTCGTCGAGGAAGTAGCCGAGGTCGCGGGTGATCCGCGGCAGGACGATTGCCGAGGAGTAGGGCGACTTGAATTCGCTGTGTCGGACCCGCTGGATGAATCGCGTCGCGGAAGCTCCGGAGAGGTCGCTGAGCCGCCGCAGGAGCATGCGGCCCTGGTGAGTCGGCCACCAGCGGCCATGCTTGTCGATCACGCCGAGCACCGACGAGTCGACCGAGACGGCAAGCCCGCCGTTCGTTCCCGCCAGCACGCGGCCCTGCGAATCGACGATCTGACCGCGCGGGGCGGGAAGGTCGATCAGGCGGTAGGTCTGGCGTTGAGCTGCGAGCGCGAAATGCGGCCCCCGCACGACCTGGAGAGACCACAGGCGCAAGGCGAGCAACCCGAAGAGGCAGAGGGTGGCGAGCCCGATTATCCCGACGCGGAGGAAGAAGCCGGCGCTGCCGTGAAAGTCGGCGGCGGCGACCGAAACCGGTCGCACGCCGAGCCGCCGCGGAATGCGGACTCTGCGCCGGCCGCGCCCCGGCTGAGAGACGAAGTCGCTCAGCGCACGCGGCCCGGTTCGGCTTCGGGCGCAAGCGCGCCCGGGTTCGCTGGGGGAACCTCCCGGTTCCCCCAGAACCCCCTCCACTGGTCCGCTTCGCGGACAGGCCCTTCGGGCCGGCCGTGGCGGCGCACTACCTGGGGATCGTTATGTTCGGTCGGGACGGGTGCCATCGCCGTTCGTACCGCTAAGGATGCCCGCTTCGGAAATGGGTTGCCAGGTGATCCATTTGACCCTGGCGAAACGGCTGCAAACGCCTGCCTTTTGGCGCACCGGCGCCCGCAGTGGTGGCTGGGCCCGTTGGTAGACTCGCCGCGCAGATGAACCTGGAGCGCGTCATCGCAGCGCTCGCCCCCACGGACGTCGTGCAGCGCGCTCCGGTCGAGATCTCGGACCTCGCCTACGACACGCGCGCCGTCGGGCCCGGAGCGCTCTTCTTCTGTGTCCCGGGAGAGCGGCGCGACGGCCACGCCTTCGCCCGCGAAGCGGTTGAAAGCGGCGCGGTCGCGCTCGTCGTCGAACGGGTGCTCGAGCTCGACGTCTCACAGCTGGTCGTGGAGGACGCCCGGAGTGCGATGGCCCAGGCCGCCGTCGTCTTTTTCGACGATCCGACGCGGACGCTCGAGGTTGCGGGCGTCACCGGAACGAACGGCAAGACGACGACCACGTTCCTCCTCCACTCGATTCTCGGCGCGGCGGGCCGGCGGCCCGGCCTGCTCGGCACGATCGAGAGCCTGATCGGGGGCGAGCGCCGCCCGGCAATCCGTACGACGCCCGAGGCGATCGACCTCCAGCGCGCCTTCCGTGAGATGCTCGACGCGGGCGATCGGAGCTGCGCGCTCGAGGCGACCTCCCACGGCTCCGAGCTGGGGCGGCTCGACGGCGTCCGCTTCAGCGCTCTCGCCTTCACCAACCTCAGCCAGGACCATCTCGACTTCCACGGAACCTTCGAGCGGTACTTCGACGCGAAGCGCCGGCTCTTCGTCGAGGGCGAGCGGCCGCCGGCCGCGGTCAACGTCGGCGACGACTACGGCCGCCGGCTGGCGGAGGAGCTGCGCGCGCTCGGACATGAGCCGCTGCTGACCTTCGGCACCGCGGGCGATGCCGACATCCGGCCCGAGCAGCTCGAGCTCGACGGCAACGGCGCGCGGTTGCGGGCCGGCGGGATCGAGCTGCGGACGAAGCTGCGCGGCCGCTTCAACGTCGAGAACGTGCTCGCGGCCGTCGCCGTCTCGCGGCTGCTCGGCGTCGAGAACGACGCGATCGCAGCCGGGGTCGCAGCGCTCAAGGGCGTTCCCGGCCGGTTCGAGGCGGTCGAGGCGGGTCAGCCGTTCGCGGTCGTTGTCGATTACTCCCACAAGCCGGACGCGCTGGAGAACGTGCTCCGGACCGCCCGTGAGCTTGCGCGTAGTCGGGTCATCTGCGTCTTCGGTTGCGGCGGCGACAGGGACCGGGGCAAGCGCCCGCTAATGGGACGGATCGCGAGCGAGCTCGCGGACGTTGCGATCGTCACCTCGGACAATCCGCGCAGCGAGGATCCCGACGCGATCATCGCCGAGGTGGTCGCCGGCGCGGAAGCGAGCCTGGAGGTGGAGCCCGACCGGGCCACTGCGATCGGACGTGCACTCGCGCTTGCTCAGGAGGGCGACGTTGTCGTCATCGCCGGCAAAGGCCATGAGCAGGGGCAGGAGTTCGCGGGGCGGGTGGTTCCGTTCGACGACCGCGAGGTCGCCCGCGAGGCGCTTCGCCGGCTCGGAGCCGCCCTGTGATCCCCTTGGCGCTGGACGAGATCGCGGCGCTGGCGCCCGGCCGGCTCGACCGAGCTCCCTGGGCGTCCGAGGTTACCGGCGTCCAGGTCGATTCCCGCCGGATCGCAGAGGGCGACCTCTTCGTCGCGGTCGGGCGTGGGGCCGACTTCCGCAAGCACGCCTTCGCGCGCGGCGCGGCGGCCACGCTCGTTCCGGAGGACGCGTTTGCCGCGCTCGGGGCGATCGGCCGGGCCGTCCGTGACCGGGCCTCCGCACGGGTGGTGGGGATCACCGGCTCGATGGGCAAGACCTCGACCAAGGACCTGCTCGCCGCTCTCTGCGCACCGTCGGCGAGGACGATCGCCAACGAGGGAAACTTCAACAACGAGATCGGCGTCCCGCTGACGCTGTGCCGCCTCGAGCCCGACACCGAGGTTTGCATTCTAGAGCTCGCGATGCGGGGGCTCGGCCAGATCGCCGAGCTCTGCGAGATCGCCCGGCCCGAGATCGGCGTCGTCACCAATGTCGGGCCGGTGCACCTCGAGCTCGTCGAGTCGCTCGACGGCGTCGTTCGGGCGAAGAGCGAGCTCGTTGCCGCGCTGCCGCCGGGGGGCGTCGCGATCGTGCCCGAGGATTTCCCGGTCGAGCGCGAAGACATCCGCGTGGTCAGGTTGGGTGAGCCGGTCGCGGAGGTGGGCGACGGCCGCACCTCGGTCGGCGGCGTCAGCTTCAACTTCGTCGCCGAGCACCAGGCGCAGAACGCGGCGGCTGCGCTGGCGGCGCTCGAAGCGCTCGCGCTGCCGCGGCCGGAACGCGTCGACGTCGACTTTTCCCGCTGGCGCGGCGAGGAGCGCGAGCTTCCCGGCGGCGGCCTGCTGATCAACGACGCCTACAACGCGAACCCGGTCTCGATGCGGGCCGCGCTGGGATACCTCGCCGCCCGGGCCGGAGACCGCCGCCGAGTCGCGATCCTCGGCGACATGGCCGAGCTCGGCCGGACGGCCCCGGCGTACCACGAGGAGGTCGGCAGGGCGGCCGCGGAGCTGGAGGTCGACGAGCTGCTCGCCGTGGGAGAGCTCGCACGAGGCTACGTCGACGGAGCCGCCGGGGTTCCGTCGCGCTGGACCCCGAACGTCCACGAGGCCTTGCGGCAGCTCGACGAGCTCGTCCGGCCCGGGGACGCCGTGCTCGTGAAAGGTTCGCGGGCGATGGGACTCGAGGCGGTAGCGGAAGCGCTGGCGGCGGTGAAGGCCTAACTTGGTCCGCGTCCTGATCGCGGGCCTCGCCGCGATGCTGATCTCGATTCTCGCCGGTCCTCGCTTCATCGCTTTCCTGCGCCGCAAGGAGTACGGGCAGACGATCCGCGAGGAGGGGCCGCAGCATCACGTGACCAAGCAGGGGACGCCGATCATGGGCGGCCTGCTGGTGCTGGGCGCCGGCACCGCGGCGTATCTCGCGCTCGCGCGCTACACGGTCCCGGCGCTGACGGTGCTCTTCGTCACGCTCGCCTGCGGCGCGATCGGGTTCATCGATGACTTCATCAAGCTGACGCACCGCCGCTCCCTCGGCCTCAACGCCCGCTGGAAGCTGCTCCTGCTCGGAGCGATCACGGTCGGCGTCGGCCTCGCCGCGCGACACCAGCACCTGCCGACGAACGTCTACGTACCCGGGATCGGGCACCTCGAGCTCTCGTGGGCGTGGTACGGACTGCTCTTCCTCGTCATCGCCGGCGCCGCGAACGGCGTCAATCTGACCGACGGCCTCGACGGCCTCGCCGCCGGCACCGGGATCATCGCGCTCTTCACCTACAGCGCGATCAACGTGATTGCGTGGATCCGCTCGGGCCCGCCCGGACACCGCTTCGAGACGAAGCTCGACCTTGCGATCGTGGGAGCGGCGCTGATCGGAGGGCTGATCGGATTCCTCTGGTACAACGCGTTCCCGGCCGAGGTCTTCATGGGCGACACCGGCTCGATGGCGATCGGCGGCGCACTGGCGGCCTTCGCGATCATGACGAAGACGATCTTCCTGCTGCTCCTGATCGGCGGCATCTTCGCGATCGAGGCGCTCTCCGTCATCCTGCAGGTCTTCTCGTTCCGCTACTGGGGCCGGCGGATATTCCTGATGACGCCGATCCACCACCACTTCGAGATGAAAGCCTGGTCCGAGACGAAGATCATGGTCCGCTTCTGGATCGTCACGGGCCTGCTCTGCGCGGCCGCCTTCGCGCTGTACTACCGCTACTTCCGCGGGTTCCGCTGAACGAGCTGCCGGAACGCGTTCTCGTGCTCGGGCTCGCCCGCTCGGGGCTTGCGGCGGCCGCGGCGCTCGAGCGGCGCGGGGTGGAGGTCGTGCGCGCCGACCGGGAGCTCGGGAACGATGAGGATGTCGGGCTCGTCGAGGGAGTCGGCCTACTCGTCAAGAGCCCCGGGGTACCGGCCGAGGCTTCCCTGGTGGCCGGGGCCCGCGAACGCGGCGTTCCTGTCTGGAGCGAGATCGAGCTCGGCTCCCGGCTGCTTCCGAATCCGATTCTCGGCGTCACGGGCACGAACGGGAAGACGACGACGGCGGAATGGCTCGGCTTCATGCTCGGCGCGCCGGTGGCCGGAAACGTGGGCCGGGCGCTTTCAGAGCTCGACGGCGAGGTCGAGCCGGAGCAGCTCGTCGTGGTCGAGCTGTCCTCGTTTCAGCTCGAGGACATCGACCGGTTCCGGCCCCGGATCGCGGTGCTGCTGAATCTCGAGCCCGACCACCTCGACCGCCACGGCTCCTTCAAGGCCTACCGCGACGCGAAGCTGAGGATTTTCGAGAACCAGACCGAGGCCGACACAGCCGTGGTTCCACGTGATCTAGATCACGAGCTTCGGGCGCAGCGGGTCGAGTTCGCGGCCGACGATCGGCTGCCGGCGGAGCCGTCGCTTCGCGGCGCCCACAACCGCGAGAACGCGGCGGCCGCGGTGGCCGCTGCGCGGGCGGCCGGCGCCCGCGAGGAAGAGATCGTCCGCGGCCTGCGTGACTTCAGGGGTGTGCCGCACCGGCTCGAGCTGGTCGCCGAGCGCGGCGGCGTTGGCTACGTGAACGACTCGAAGGCAACGAACGTGGCGGCGACCTTGCGCGCGCTCGCGGCGTACGAGGACGAGCCCGTCCGCCTGATCCTCGGCGGCTCGCGGAAGGGCGAAGACTTCGCGCCGCTCGCGGCGGCGCTCGGACCGAACGTCCGCGCGGTCTACGTGATCGGCGAGACCGCGGACGAGCTGGCCCGCGTCATCCCGGACACGATCCGCGCCGGCGACCTCGCGACGGCTGTGGAGCGGGCAGCGACGGCTGCCCAGCCCGGCGAGGTCGTGTTGCTCTCACCGGCCTGCGCGAGCTACGACCAGTTCGGCGACTTCGAAGAGCGGGGCGAGGAGTTCAAGCGACTGGTGGCGAACCTGCCCATGTGACGAAAGGGCAGTTCGAGGCCAGGCTCCTGCTGCTGGTCAGCTTCGGGCTGGTCGCGTTCGGCCTGGTCATGGTCTACAGCGCCACCTCGGCCTCGGCAGCGCTCGAGAATGGCGACCCGGCGTACTACGTCAAGCGCCAGGCGATCTACGCCGTTCTGGGGTTGGCACTGATGTTCGTCTTCGCCCGCTTCCGCTTCCAGGCGCTCCGCAAGCTCGCTCCCGTCCTTGTGACGATCAGCCTCGCGCTGCTCGCGGCGGTGCTCGTGCTCGGCTCGACGGTCAACGGCGCCCGCCGCTGGCTCACGTTCGGCCCCGCCGTCTTTCAGCCGTCCGAGCTGGCCAAGCTCGCGCTCGCGGTCTGGGCGGCGGCCTACCTCGCTCGGCGCCGCCCCCCGGCGACGCTGAAGGAGCTATGGCGCCCGGTCGGCGCGCTCGCCTGCGTGTTCGCCGGCCTCCTGATGCTCGAGCCCGACCTCGGGACGACGATTGCGATCTTCGTCATGCTCGGCGGGATGCTGCTCGTCGCCGGGACGCCGGTCCGTGTCCTCGGCGCAGGGTTGTCGATCGCGACGGCGCTCGGCGTCGCGGCGATCTGGTTCGAGCCCTACCGGCGGGCGCGCATCTTCAGCTTCATCAACCCCTGGCACGACGCCCAGGGCGCCGGCTTCCAGATCGTCCAGGCGATGATCGGCCTCGGCTCGGGCGGCATCTTCGGCCGCGGGCTGGGCCAGAGCATCGAGAAGGCGAACTTCCTCCCCGAGGCGCACACGGACATGATCTTCGCGATCATCGGCGAGGAGCTCGGGCTCGTCGGCGCGACCGCGCTGATCGCCGCGTATGCGACCTTCGCCTACGTCGGTCTCAGGATCGCGCTGCGCTGCCGGGATCCGTTCGGCAAGGCGCTGGCGACGGGCGTCACCATGCTCGTCTGCGGCCAGGCGGCGATCAACATCGCCGCCGTGATGGGACTCGCGCCGCTGACCGGAATTCCGCTGCCGTTCGTCTCTTACGGAGGCTCGAGCCTGATCGTCGCTCTCGCGGGGGTCGGCATCCTCCTTAACATCGCGGTCGGTCATGGCGGAGAAGCGAGAGCTCAGGTGCGTGATCGCGGCCGGGGGCACGGCGGGACACGTGCTGCCGGCGCTCGCCGTCGCCGAGGAGCTGCAAAGTCGCGGCGTCCGGGTGAGCTTCGCCGGGTCGCCGGATCGCGTCGAGGCGCGGCTCGTTCCTGAGGCCGGCTACGAGTTCGACGCATTCCGCAGCTCCGGCTTCCCGCGGCAAGCCGGAGTCGCGCTCGTGCGCGCGCTGGTCACCGCCGCCGGCGCTCCGGCCGCGTGCCTGAGGATCCTGCGGCGCCGCCGGCCGAACGTCGTCCTTGGAGCGGGCGGCTACGTCTCCGGCCCGATGGTTCTTGCAGCCGCGCTCCAACGGACGCCGGCCGCGCTGCTCGAGGCGGATGCGCACCTGGGGCTCGCAAACCGGCTTGCGGCTCCCTTCGCGAAGCGGGTTTTTCTCGCGACGCCGGTCACCGGCCATGACGGCGCCAAGTACCGCGTCACGGGGCGCCCGGTCCCGCAGCGATCGCAAGCGGCGCCGTCGGCCGAGGCGCGGCGCGTGTTCGAGCTGCCGGCGGAGGGGCCGGTGCTCCTGGTCCTGGGAGGCAGCCAGGGCGCTCTGCGGCTGAACGAGCTCGCGGTCGAGCGTTGGGGAGCGGCGGGTCCCGCGGTTCTCCACATATCGGGCGAGCGTGACTACGAAGCGCTTCGCGACCGCGTCTCGCGGCCCGACTACCGCCTGCTTCCGTTCACGGACGAGATCGGCGCGGCCTACGGCGCGGCCGACCTGGCCCTGGCCCGTGCGGGAGGCTCGGTCTGGGAGCTCGCGGCGGCCGGGCTGCCGGCGGTCCTCGTCCCGTATCCCCATGCGACCGCTGACCACCAGACGAAGAACGCCCGCCACCTCGAGGCTGCGGGCGGCGCGGTCGTCGTCCCCGAGGCGGAGCTCGATCGGGTCCCGGCGCTCGTCGAGGAGCTCCTGGCCGACGGCCCGCGCCTGGAGCGCATGCGCCGGGCGATGCTCGCGATGGCTCGTCCCCGCGCGGCGGCCGAGATCGCTGAGGAGCTGGTGGCGCTTGCCTCCCTTTGACGGCCGGCGCATCTGGTTCGTCGGCATCGGCGGCGCAGGCCTCTCCGGCTACGCGCTCCTGGCTCGCGCCTGGGGCGCGGAGGTGGGCGGCTGGGACCGCGTCGAGACGCCCTACCTGGCTGCGCTCCGGGGCGCGCTGCTAGAGCTCGCGCCGGAGCCGGTCGTCCCGGACGGCTGGAACGAAGTGGTGGTCTCGACCGCGTATCGCGACCAGGTCGAGGGCAGGCCGCGCGCCGAGTTTCTCGCCGAGCTCGTCTCCTTGCAGCGCTCGATCGTGGTCGCCGGCGCGCATGGGAAGACGACGACCGCCGCCATGATCGCGTTCTGCCTCGACCGGCTCGGCGACGACCCGGCCTTCTTGATCGGCGGCGAGATCCCTCAGCTCGGCGGCAACGCGCGCGCGGGCAGCGGCTGGCTCGTCGTCGAGGGAGACGAATCGGACCGCACGATCGCCGCCCTTCGCCCCGAGATCGCGGTGGTCACGAACGTCGATCTCGACCACCACACGGAATTCGCCTCGCGCGCCGAGGTCGAGTCGCTCTTTGCCGACTGGCTCGTGGCCGCCCCGAAAGCCGTCCGAGGAGACGAGCTCGAGCCCGTCGAGGTCGAGCTCGCGGTTCCGGGTGACCACAACCTGCAGAACGCTGCAGTCGCCCTGGCGGCGGTCGAGCTCGCGGGCTACTCACGCGCGGAGGCCGCCCGCATACTCGGAGAGTTTCGCGGCGCGACCCGCCGGCTCGAGCTGCGCGGACAGGTCGGCGGCGTCGACGTCGTCGACAGCTATGCGCACCATCCGCGGGAGCTCGCGGCCGACATCGCCGCAGCCCGCGACGGCGGCCGCGTCCTCGCTCTCTTCCAGCCCCACCTCTACTCGCGCACACGCCACCTCGCGCGGGAGTTCGGCGCCGCGCTTGCGTCGGCGGACGTCGTTGCCGTTACGGACGTCTATCGCGCACGCGAGCAGCCTATCGAGGGTGTGACCGGCAAGCTGGTCGTCGACGCCCTGGCCGAGACCCGTCCCGGCATGGAGCTCGGTTGGACGCCGGCGGTCGAGGAGGGCGTTCGCTTCCTCGCGCGCCGGGCGCGGACCGGCGACCGTGTCCTGACGCTCGGCGCGGGCGACGTCGACCGGGCGGCCACCCTGATCCTCGAGGCGCTCGCTTGAAGGTAGAGCAGGGAGTTCAGCTAGGCCGCTACACAACGCTTGGGGCAGGCGGCGAAGCTCGTGCTTTCGCGAAGCCGTCGACGGTGGACGAGGTGGAGGAAGCGCTGGCCTGGGCGCGGGAGCGGGGGCTTCCGATCGTCACGATCGGGCTCGGCTCGAACATGCTCGTCGCAGACGAGGGTGTCGGGGCGCTCGTCCTCCGACTTGACGGCGAGCTCGCCTCGGCCGAGACTCGAGGCGAGCTGCTGATCGCGGGCGGGGGCGCGGCGAACGCCGTCTGCCTGCACCGCGCGCGTGCGGCGGGCCTGGGGGCGTTCGAGTTCGCGTGCGCGATCCCCGGCACGGTCGGCGGCGGGGTCCGGATGAACGCGGGCGCCTACGGAAGCGATTGGTCGGAGATCCTCGAGCGGGCACTCGTCGTCGACGAGCACGGCGCGTGCTGGCAGACGCCGACCGAGCTCGGTCTCTCGTACCGGCAATCGAAGCTCGGCCAGGGACAGGTCGTCGCGCGAGTCGAGTTCCGGCTCGAGCCGCGCGATCCCGACGAGATCAAGGCGAAGGTCGCCGAGCTCCAGACGCTACGCAAGGCCGCGCAGCCCACGAACAAGCGGACGTTCGGAAGCGTCTTCAAGAACCCCGAGCACGAGCTGACGGCCGGACTGATGCTCGAGGCTTGCGGGCTGAAGGGCGACCGGATCGGCGGCGCACAGATCTCCCCTCGGCACGCGAATTTCATCGAGAACGCCGGCGGAGCGCTCGCCGCCGACGCGATCGCACTGATGGCCGAAGCGCGCCGCCGGGCCTACGAGGAGTACGGAGTCGAGCTCGAGCAGGAGGTGCAGTTCCTCGGCCCGCTTGCGCTCCCCGAGCTCCGTTCGTAATTGGCACACATTCGGTCCGGCCGGGTCACCACTGCGTGCGCGCTTCCGAGCTAGGCTCGCCTGCAGAGGGTGGTGGGAAGGAGCCCCACCCATAGTTGAGGGCGGGGGTACGCGCGCGCGTGTACCCGGTAGTGGTCGCTGGGTGAGGTAGTGGTCGCTGGGTGAGCGGCCGAGGTGTGGCCGGCCTGGGGAGTAGGAGGAGGTCTTGGGGCGGCGAAGGGACCCCCGATGGCGGCGGCCCCGAGATCGCGTCGCGCACGTGCGGCGGTGCTGCCCTTTCCGGGCCCGAGGCGGCTTCGCGGTTTCTCGCTCAAGCCCAGCCTGCCGTCGGGCCGCGCGCTACTGCTCGGTTTCGCGCTCCTC
>WNGJ01018514.1_pt1 | contig 11604 bp, 9 predicted proteins | sample 5400611 | NCBI WGS metagenome assembly WNGJ01 (sample SAMN13153375, study PRJNA577476) | soil metagenome | isolation source: 40 cm soil or saprolite under Garry oak tree replicate 1 | place: USA:California | collected 2016-06-15 | reverse complement strand
TTGCGGGTCGTGCTCGTCGGCGACCAGAGCGTCGAAGCCGTGGTGGCGTTGTCGGATATGGGCAGATATGTTAGCGTCGATGTCCAGACCGCGGAGGCGCCGACCGCAGAGGCCGACGATGAGGAAGATGACGACGGGTCTGGCGTGCGGCTCTACCAGAGCATTTACGAGACCGCGCTGCGCAATCGTGTTCCCCGCGCCGTCGTGGACGAGCTGGTCAGGGTCTATTCCTACGACATCGATTTCCAGCGCAGGGCGCGGCCCGGCGACTCTCTTGAGGTGCTTTACACGGGCGATGAGGAAAACGGCGACCCCAAGCCCGACGTCCTGTTCGCATCGCTGACCGTCGGCGGCGAACTGAAGAAATATTACCGCTATGTCTCACCAGACGACGGCGTTGTGGATTACTACGACGAGACCGGAAAAAGCGCGAAAAAGTTCCTGGTCCGCAAGCCAGTGAATGATGGAATGATGCGATCCGGCTTCGGTTCGCGGCGGCATCCGATTCTCGGTTACACCAAAATGCACACGGGAGTAGATTGGGCAGCCCCGATGGGTACGCCGATCTATGCCTCCGGCAACGGCACAGTCGAGAATGCGGGCTGGGAATCCGGCTACGGCAAGTACATCCGCCTCAAGCACAACTACGGCTATGAGACCGCTTACGGCCATATGACGGCCTTCGCGCGCGGCATCGAGCCGGGCGTCAAGGTCCGCCAGGGCCAGCTGATCGGATATGTTGGATCGACCGGGCTTTCGACCGGCGCCCATGTGCATTATGAGATTATCGTCAACAACCGCTTCGTGGACCCGATGCGCATCAAGCTCCCGCGCGGGCGCGTCCTGGAGGGAACGGTGTTGGCGTCATTCGAGCGCGAACGTGACAAGGTTGATAACATGATGAGCCAGCCGACCCGCACCGCTCAGGCCGGCGCCGCGCCACGCTGATGGGGGCCGAGCCGACGCCCATGAGCCAACCCTCAAGCTCAGCGCCGGCACAAAGCGCCGGAAAGCAGATCCAAGTCCAGTCGAGCCGGTTGTGGGCCATGTTCAAAGGGCGGTTCACGGAGTTCGTTTTCCCCAACCACCTCTCAGCCGATCAGCTCGGCATCACCCTTGTGAAGGTGGATTTTTGGCTGACGCCCTGGACGCGGCAGGATGAGCATCTGCCGATGTCGCATCTCGCCGAAGTAGCTCACGAGCGCGGGCTTATATGGGACTCCATCTCCATCGAGAGCAGCGGCGGCCTCAATCCGCTCACCGTCGGCGGCCTGCCGAAGAGCGCCGCCAAACGATTTGTCGACCAGGTGCGCGCCTGGATGAACGTGTAGGACGCCTGCTGGGACCGCGGGCGTCCTGCCCGCTCTCGTGTAGGATACGGGGCGAGACGCCCGCGGTCCCAGGGCCGCTTATGCCGCGGCCGCAACCTTGCCGTTGAAGGTGAGGCCAAACTTGGTCGCCGAGACAGCGACCTTGTCGCCATCCTTGACGCGGCCCGAAAGGATCAACTCCGCGAGCGGATCCTGGAGATACCTCTGGATGACACGCTTGAGCGGGCGCGCTCCGTAGGCCGGGTCGTAGCCCCTGTTGGCAAGCCAATCCCGCGCCTTGGCGTCAAGATCAATTGAGATCTTGCGGTCCTCGAGAAGCTTTTCGAGCCGCTTCATCTGGATGTCGACGATGCCTGCCATCTGGTCTCGCTTGAGCCGGTGGAACAGGATGATGTCGTCGATCCGGTTGAGGAATTCGGGACGAAAGCGCGCTCGCACGGCAGCCATGACGTGGTCCCGAACGGCATCAGTTTCCTGGCCTTCCGGCTGGTTCACCAGATATTCAGACCCGAGATTTGAGGTCATGACGATGAGGGTGTTGCGAAAGTCGACGGTGTGCCCTTGACCGTCGGTCAGCCGGCCGTCGTCGAGCACCTGCAGAAGCACGTTGAAGACATCCGGATGGGCCTTTTCGATCTCGTCGAACAGGATCACCTGATACGGTCGGCGCCGCACCGCCTCGGTTAGTGCGCCGCCCTCCTCGTAGCCCACATAGCCCGGAGGCGCGCCGATCAGGCGGGCGACCGAGTGTTTCTCCATGTATTCCGACATATCGAGACGAATCATCGCGGTCTCGTCGTCGAACAGGAAGGCCGCCAGCGCCTTGGTCAGCTCGGTCTTGCCGACGCCGGTGGGCCCCAGGAAGATGAATGAACCGATCGGTCGGTGCGGATCCTGAAGCCCGGCGCGGGCCCGACGTACCGCGGTCGATACGGCCCTGACCGCCTCGTCCTGACCGATCACCCTGGCGGAGAGCTTCTCCTCCATATGGAGAAGCTTTTCCTTCTCGCCCTCAAGCATCCGGTCGACCGGAATTCCGGTCCATCGCGAGACCACCTGGGCGACATGGTTGGCCGTCACCGCCTCCTCGACCATGGCAGACTTGCCTTCGGTCGCCTCCAGTTCCTTGAGTTTCTTCTCAAGCGCCGGAATCCGTCCATAAGCGAGCTCGCCGGCGCGTTGGTATTCGCCGCGACGCTGCGCATTGGCAAGCTCGATGCGAAGCTGATCAAGCTCGGTCTTGAATTTTTGCGCCTCGGAGAGTTTCGCCTTTTCGGACTTCCACCGGCTCGTGATGTCCGCCGATTTTTTCTCAAGGTCCCTAAGCTCGGCTTCCAGCGCCTTCAGGCGGGCTCGCGAACCCGCGTCATTCTCCTTCTTGAGCGCCTCCTGCTCGATGCGCAGACGCACGATCTCGCGGTCGATGGTATCAAGCTCCTCAGGCTTGGAATCGACCTGCATCTTGAGCCGGGCTGCAGCCTCATCGACGAGATCGATCGCTTTGTCGGGAAGGAAGCGATCAGTGATATAGCGGTTCGACAGCGTGGCGGCGGCGACGATCGCTGAGTCGGTAATTCTCACGCCGTGATGCTGCTCATACTTCTCCTTGAGGCCGCGCAGGATCGATACGGTGTCCTCGACGGTGGGCTCGGAGACGTAGACCGGCTGGAATCGCCGCGCCAGGGCCGCGTCTTTTTCGACGTGCTTTTTGTATTCGTCGAGCGTGGTGGCGCCGATGCAATGCAGGTCGCCGCGGGCAAGTGCGGGCTTCAAGAGGTTCGATGCGTCCATGGCGCCGTCGGCCTTGCCGGCGCCGACGATGGTGTGCATCTCGTCGATGAACAGGATGATTCCGCCCTCTGATCCGGTCACATCCTGGAGCACGGCTTTGAGGCGCTCCTCGAATTCGCCCCGGTATTTTGCGCCCGCGATGAGCGCGCCCATATCGAGGGCGAGCAGCTTCTTGTCGGCGAGGCTTTCCGGCACGTCGCCGTTGACGATGCGCAGCGCGAGGCCTTCGACAATCGCAGTCTTGCCGACGCCGGGTTCGCCGATCAGTACCGGGTTGTTCTTGGTGCGACGGGACAGCACCTGGACGGTGCGGCGGATTTCCTCGTCGCGACCGATCACCGGGTCGAGCTTACCGTCGCGCGCGGCCTGGGTCAGATCACGGGTGTATTTCTTGAGCGCGTCGTAGGCATTCTCGGCAGAGGCCGAATCCGCCGTGCGGCCCTTGCGCAGCGCTTCGATGGCGGCATTGAGGGTTTGCGGCGTGACGCCGGCGCGGCTGAGGATCTTTCCCGCCTCGCTGTCCTTCTCGATCGCCAGCGCGAGCAACAGGCGCTCCACCGTCACGAACGCGTCACGGGACTTTTCAGCGGCCTTCTCGGCCGTTTCGAAGACGCGCGCGAGGGACGGCTCAAGATAAATCTGGCCGGCGCCGCTGCCGTGGACCTTCGGGCGCTTGGCGAGCGCCGCTTCTACGGCAGCCAGAGCTTCGCGCGAACGACCGCCCGAGCGGTCGATCAGGCCGGCCGCGAGGCCTTCCGGATCGTCCAGCAGGACCTTGAGCAGATGTTCGGGGGCGAATTGCTGATGGCCCTCTCGCAACGCCAGCGACTGGGCCGCCTGAATGAAACCGCGGGCGCGGTCGGTATATTTTTCAAAATTCATCCTCAACTCCCTCCGCCTGTTCCCGGTCGCCCAACTGGCACGGCCGGAACATCGTCATAGGGGCGCGTGACTACGCCATCGGCGGCCCCGCGCGGGCACCGCCGCGGCAAATGTAGGCAGCGGTCGCAGCGGCCGGAAGGGGCGGGCGAAGTTTTCTGGGCGGCGAGGAGCCGAAACAAAATAACCGCCGTCAAGAGCGACTTGACGGCGGCTAAGACTTCTCAGCTGAGCGCTGCCGGCTGTCGCCGGCAGCGAAAGGCGGAGGATTATTTCAAGTTGTCCTTGGTCAGGTCAACCGAGAGCTTGGCGATGAAGGTCGCGCCACACCAATTAGATCCTGCGCCACCTGGATTGATCGCCGTGACGTTGCTGATGCCTGTTGCGGTGTGATCGCTCGTGAAGGCGTTGCAATCGCCTTTGTTCAGGTTGGTGTCGAAGTAGCGCAAATCAAGCGTGAATTGCTTCCAGGTAAACGCCACGCCCACGTCCCAGGTGGTGTAGCTCTTGTAGGGGATGCCGGCCGGGAAAGTAGGGAGGAACCCGTAGAAACTATCACTTGTTCCCAAGAACCAGTGGCCGACATCGCCGGATATGAACCAGCCAATGCCATTCGGCAGGACTGTCGGCAGGATGTATTTCGCCGTACCGGCCACAAAGGTCCCGTCTGCACCCGAATTCAGGACCGAGGGCGACCAGTATACGCTACCCCCGAACGAGAATTGATCGTTCACTGTGTAGGTGGCCTTGCCGTAAATTTCCCAGAAGCTCAGGTCAGCCTTAATGACGTTGCCGTTCAGAGGCAGATTGCCATTCGCGGCACAGTCGCCCGGAATCGCGGCATTGAAGCATTGTCCCCCCGGATACCAATACTCCCAAAAGCCGAAATCCAGCGCCAGCTTGCCAAAGGTCGGCCGGATGCCGGTGTAGAAGTCGATCTCCGCGGCGGCACGGTTGGGGAACGAGATGCTCTCGCCCGCCACGCCCACATACCACTGCAGGCTGTCGTTGAAATTGTACCGCGGCTCGAAGTAAGCCGCGACCGACGGTTTGTGGTTCGACTGGGTAATGCCCCGGAAATTATAGTCCGACATCAGTGCCGCGCCGAACGCGATATCCCACGGGCTCGCCACCACCGGGGCGGCCTTCAGCGGCATTTTCCTGTCCAAATCCGCCGCCAGACCCGAAACGGTCGAGCAGCCGAGAGCGAGCGCCGCAGCGCATGCGAGTTTTTTCATGATTTCCCCGTTCCCCTAGAGCGATATGTTCGACTCTGGATCGTCCGATAATCCCGGTCGAACGAGCCCGCGCCCCTCGTTGGATCTCTCAATTGTCCGCTGAGGCATGCGCTATTACCGTCGAAAACAGGCGATTCAGGCAAGATGAAAAAAGATGAAAAGAGCCTGTTTTCGCGATGCTTTTTTAGGCATTTGTCATATTATTCGAACATGTTGCATTCATACCACACTGCGCAGGTCGCGGCTCCCGACGCTGCACGATGAATAGTACATGGGGAGCAACTCCCGGATGCGAAAACGGCCCCGCATTCGCAAATGCGAGGCCGTATCCGTTGGCGGTCAGGCGCGAGCGCCTGCGGCGTTTGGCGCGCTTATGATCCGCTCGAACCGGTCGAGCTCGAACCGTGAAGCGGTGGCGCAGGACTCGGAGTCGCCGGCGCCGGGCTTGAGGTCGGCGTTGGCGCCGGAGCAGACGATACCGGCTTCGGCGCCGTGTGGCTCGCTGGAGCCGCCGGAGCGGTCGGGCGCGGCGCCGTCGGAGACGCGCCGACGTGCGTCGGCGAGGGCGCGGAAGGCGGCGGCGTGGCGGAGGCCGGACGTGGCGGCGGAGCGAAGGGCTTCGGCGCCGGTGCCGGAGACGCAGCGACAGGCCTTGGAGGAGGCGGCGCGGCGGGTCGCGGCGTGGGAGCAGGCGCAGCCGCCATCGGCCTCTGGGGCGGAGGGGCAACCGGCTTTGGCGCCGGCATAGCCGCAGCAGGCTGTTTGGGCGCCGCCTTCTGAGCGGGCGCAACCTTCTTGGCCGCCGCCTTCTTGGGGGCTGTCTTCTTCGCAGCTACCTTCTTGGCGGCGGGCTTCTTGGCTGCCGTCTTTTTGGCAGACGCCTTGATCTTCCTCGCGGGAGGTCGCTTGGAAGCGGTCTTCTTTGCCGTCTTTTTTGCCGTCTTCTTTGCAGCCTTGCTCACCGCTGCCATTTTTGTCTTCTTCTCGCTTTGAGCCTTACTCGCCTTCTTTGCTTTCTTTGCTTTCTTCGCCATGATCGTTCTCCCGATCGTTGCGGCTGACTTCCCGACGCACCGCGGGGCAATCAAACACGATTTGCTTGGACCCCTGACGGTGCCTTACTCGCTCGAATCACCGATTGCATCGGACCATCCCGTGCGTTCCAACGCCTTTGGCGCCGATCCCCCGGTCGCCCAATCGATCAGCTCGATCGGATGAACGACCGGAATTGGCGTGCCCGCTGCGATCTGGGTGATGCAACCGATATTTCCGGCTGCGATCAATTCGGGCATGACTTTATCGATATTCGCGATCTTTCGATCACGCAACCGATTCGCCAATTCTGGCTGCAACATATTGTAGGTTCCAGCGGAACCGCAACACAAATGGCTCTCGGCAATATCTTTCAACACAAATCCCGCTCCTGAGAGCATCACCCTCGGCGCCTCCGTCACGCGTTGGCCGTGGGCAAGCGAGCAGGCGGGGTGATAAGCCACTTTCAGGGAAGGTCGTGACACATACTCCAAATGATTGATTTCATTTATGAATTCAGATATGTCACGACACATGCTTGCGATTTTCTCAGCCGGCGCTGCATAGTCCGGATGATTGCGAAGCATGAAGCCATAATCCTTCATGGTGGTGCCGCAACCCGAGGCCGTCGTCAGAATGGCGTCGATTCCGTCTGCACTGATCTCGCGGAACCAGGCATCGATATTGCGGCATGCTGCCGCGTGGGCTTCTTCTTTGCGGCCCATGTGATGCGCGAGCGCACCGCAGCAGCCTTCATCGCGCACCTGAACCACGTCAAAGCCGTGACGCGTGAGAACCCGCACCGCTGCCTTGTTGATGTCGGGCGCAAGCACACTGGCGACGCAACCCGACAGCAGCGCCACGCGGCCCCTGCGCTGGCCCACGGCCGAAAAGACGCCAGGCGTCGCCGGGCCCCGCGGAACCCGCCAAGGCGCGAGACGAAGCATCGCCGCAAACCGCTTCAGACCGACGAGATCGAGCAACGGCGCCATCGGCTTTGCCGGCAGGGCGGCGATCAACGCCCACCGGAACATGCTCGGATCGCTCATCACGCGCAGCAACGCCGAACGCACCAGCCGGTCCATAAACGGACGGCGATAGGTCTTCTCCACATGGGCGCGGGCATGGTCGATGAGGTGCATATAGTGCACGCCCGACGGACATGTTGTCATGCAACCTAGGCAGGACAGACACCGATCAATATGCCGCGGCGCGCCGGCTCGGCGTTCTCCAACATCTCCTTGGCGAGGTAGATGCGGCCACGCGGGGAATCGTTCTCCTCTCCGAGCAGCACATAGGTCGGACAGGTCGCCGTACAGAAGCCGCAATGAACGCACGCCCGCAAAATCTTGTCGGTCTCCGCAACATCCGGATCGGCAAGCTGAGCGAGGCTGAAGGACGTTTGCATAGCTGGAGCATTTTTCCGGTTGGATTACGTCTGCGTCATGCGCAGGCTTGACCGGGTCAAGCCGGCAATAACGTTGGGTGAGTGTCAGCGGGCGCGGCCTAAACTCCCGCCCACATCCGCCCTGGATTGAGCACGCCCTTGGGATCGAAGTTTTCCTTTATCCGCCTGGTGAGGGCGGCGAGCGCCCCGGTTTCGGGGTGGAACGGATCGATGCTTGCCCGCGCGGCTTGCGGCGCACGCACCAGCGTAGCGTGACCGCCTGCCGCCGCAACGGCATGGCGGATTTCTCCGGCGCCGCAATCCTGCGTAACCGGAGGCGCGATCCAGATGAGCCCGCCGGCCCAGTCATAGAACACCATTGCTGCCGGCGTAATCTTCGCCGCTATCTCGCACCCCCTGCTCGGCGTTGCCGAGACGCGCCATAGCGGTCGATCGCCGCATGGACCATTGGCCCAAAACGGCTGCACGTCGCGGATGGCGCGCCATAGCTCGCGCGACGCCGCCTGATCAAGGGTGGCGGAGGCCCCAAATGGCCGCACGGCTTGCTTAAGGCTCGCGACGGCGTCGTCGAGCGAGGCCGCAATGCCGTCGATGCGAAACACCGTCGTGGCCTCTGCCTCATCAAGGCCGTCGAAACGTGACGCCATGTAATCGGGCAGATGCGCTGCGCCCGAAACCGTGAGCGGCGTCGCCATTGCGGCCGCCATCGCGGCCGCCGCCTCGCGCTCGTTCATGCCGAATACGAGGAGCGAAGCTTCGCAGTTCGCCTGCGGCAGGACCTTGAGGGTCACCTCGGCGAAAATACCAAGCGTGCCCCACGATCCGGCCAGCAATTTGCACAGATCAAACCCGGTGACGTTCTTCACCACGCGGCCGCCAGACCTGAAGGTCTCGCCGCGTCCCGACACGGCGACGACGCCAAGAAGATGGTCGCGCGCCGCGCCGGCACGGATTCGGCGCGGTCCCGACAAGTTCGCCGCCAGCATGCCCCCGATCGTTCCGCGGCCTTGCGCACCGCCCAGCAGCGGCCCGTAGTCCATGGGCTCGAAGGCAAGTTCCTGACCGCTCGATGCGAGCAAGGCGGCGATTTCCGCGAGCGGCGTGCCCGCCTTGGCGGACAGGACCAGTTCCTGCGGTTCGTAGAGGATGACACCTGTCATCGCGGACAGATCGAGTGTGGCGTCGTATTGCGCCGGACGACCGAGCAGGCGCTTCGAGCCGTGGCCGATGATTTCGAGCGATTTTCCTCCGGCAACCGCCCATTGCACGGCCGCCTCTATGTCTTTGCAGTCGCTCGGCTTGTAATAGTCGGACATGTTGTCGGACATGTTGTCGGACGACCGGATCAAAATCGCGGAATATCCGCGAATGGAAGTCGCCCGCCGCTCACATGCATACGGCCAAGCTCGGCGCACCGGGACAGCGTCGGGAAAACCTTGCCGGGATTAAGCAGGCCCTTGCCGTCAAAGGCGCATTTCAGCCGCTGCTGCTGGTTGAGATCGACCGCCGAGAACATCACCGGCATGAGGTCGCGCTTTTCCACCCCGACACCGTGCTCGCCGGTGAGCACACCGCCGACCTCCACGCACAGTTTGAGGATGTCGGCTCCGAACGCCTCGGCGCGCTCCAGTTCGCCGGGCTGGTTTGCGTCGTAGAGGATCAGGGGATGCAGATTGCCGTCGCCGGCGTGGAATACATTGGCAACCCGCAGCCCATAGATTTGCGACAGCTCCTGCATGCGCAGGAGAACGCGCGGCAACATTGCGCGCGGGATGGTGCCGTCCATGCAAAGGTAATCGGGCGATATTCGGCCGACGGCCGGAAAAGCCGCCTTGCGGCCTGCCCAGAACAGCAGCCGTTCCTTCTCCGAGGTCGAAGCGCGCAGCTTGGAAGCCCCGCAGGCCTTAGCGATTGTGCCGACGCGCGCGACCAGGTGATCGACTTCGCTGCGCGGCCCGTCAAGTTCGACGATGAGGATCGCTTCGACGTCAAGCGGATATCCGGCGTGCACGAACGCCTCGGCCGAATGGATGGCGAGCCTATCCATCATCTCGATGCCGCTCGGAATAATCCCTGCCCCGATGATGCCGCCGACGCAAGCAGCCGCTGCCTCCGAGGTAGGAAAACCGATGAGCAGGGCGCGCGCGACCTCCGGTTTTTTCAAGATCCGCACCGTGACTTCGGTAACGACGCCGAGTAATCCCTCGGAACCGATGACGACGCCGAGCAGATCGTAACCGGCGGCGTCAAGATGCTTGCCGCCAAGCCGGATGATCTCGCCGGTGATCAGCACGATCTCGCAGCCCAGCACGTTGTTGGTCGTCATGCCGTATTTGAGGCAGTGAACGCCGCCGGAATTCTCCGCGACGTTGCCGCCGATCGTACAGGCGATCTGTGACGACGGGTCGGGCGCATAATAGAAGCCCTCGTGCTCCGCGGCCTCCGTGATGGCGAGGTTGGTCACGCCCGGTTCCACGACTGCAACCCGGTTGGCAAAGTCGATCTCGAGGATTCGGTTAAATTTCGCCATGCCGAGGAGGACGCCGTCGCCAAGCGGCAGCGCCCCGCCTGAGAGCGAGGTGCCGGCCCCCCGCGGCACCACCTTGATGCCGTTCTGGTGGCAGTAGCGCAGTACAGCGGCGACCTGACCGGTAGTATATGGCAGCGCCACAACCATGGGAAGCTGCCGATACGCCGTCAGGCCATCGGATTGATAAGGGCGCATTTCGCGCTCCGTATCGATCACGCCTTCGGCCGGTATCATGGTCCTGAGCGCCCGTACGATCTCGCGACGGCGTTTGAGCACCTCCTCGTCCGGAACGGGCATTGCTACCGGCATGTGAACTCTCCTCGTCGTGATTCTTCTAGCGGGAACAGCAGCCGGATGAAATACTCATCCGCCAGCGGGTGCCCTTTGCCGGCTCTGCTCAGGCGGTGCGCGTTGGCTAGGTATTGCTGACAGCACCAATCCGAGCGATTCGCCGTTGACAGGCGGCCGCAAGAGCGCCATTCGAACCATTCTTGGAGGCGCGTTCGTTGTCGGGAGCGCCAGCGGGCGCCATCCCGGAGGCCCGAAATAATTACCAGGAGGATGCAGATGAGACTTGCGTTGGTTGCGGCAGTCGGACTTGTGGTATCGACCGGAGCAGCGCTCGCCCAGGACGTGACGGCCGGCGAGACGTCGTTCCGGAAATGCGCGCCGTGCCATGCGATCGGCCCGGATGCTGCTAACAAGGTCGGGCCCCTGCTCAATGGCCTGAACGGCCGCACGGCCGGTACCGTCGATGGTTTCAATTATAGCGACGCCAACAAGGCTTCCGGAATTACCTGGAACGAGGCAGTGTTCAAGGAATACATCAAGGATCCCCGTGCAAAGGTTCCGGGGACTAAGATGGTTTTCGCCGGCATCAAGAGCGAAAAGGAAGTTGGTGACCTGTGGTCCTATGTGTCGCAGTTTGACAAGGACGGCAACGTCAAGAAATGACCACGACGCCGCGGGGTCGCACCCCGACCTCGCGGCTATCGATTTGACGCCGATCAAGACCACAGAGACGAGCGTGGCCTATCCTTCCGCATGTGGGGAAGGGGAGGGAGGGGGCAGAAGCGCCTAACCGGGAAGGTCGGCCATGATCAAGGACCTAGTGGTTAACCTGACCGTGGGGACTGATCGCGACCCGGCGGCGCAATTTGCGATGTCGATCGCCGCGGAGTTCGAGGCGCACATTACCGGGATCGCGTTTGCCTACGATCCGGTCATCACCCCGGCAGTCATGGACGGATTATCGGCCGGCTGGGTGGACGCTCTGCGGAGCGAAAACCGCGCTGCCGCCCAGGAGGCCGTCGATCGTTTCGAGGCTGTTGCCCGGCGCGAAGGCCTCTCCGCCCAACATCGAATCATCGAGGCAGCCCTCGGACGCGCCGCGAA
>WNGJ01007505.1_pt1 | contig 11604 bp, 6 predicted proteins | sample 5400611 | NCBI WGS metagenome assembly WNGJ01 (sample SAMN13153375, study PRJNA577476) | soil metagenome | isolation source: 40 cm soil or saprolite under Garry oak tree replicate 1 | place: USA:California | collected 2016-06-15 | reverse complement strand
AAGATCTGGGGAAAGGTGGCCGCCGCGTCGAACGTGCAGGCGGCAGGCCACGTCGCGCACGCGATGGTCCCGTCCATGAAGCTCTCTCGCACGGTGAGTCGCGCCCGCGCCCCGGTGGGATTGGGGTCATTGGCGACCGAGATCAACCTGTCGACCCCGAGGGGAGGACTCACCGCCGTGACGCTGACCCGTTCGACGGTGACGTCGACGACCCCGGCGCCGCGGATGCCGTTGACGCCGGTGACGTGCACGGTGAGTCCGCGGATGACCACCGGCGCCCGCGTGGTGATCGCAACGGCCGTGGTCGGAGCACCGGGTGGCTCGACCACCACCGGTCCGCCCTCACCCCCCACCGACTCGAGCGTGAGGCCTTTGCCGATGATGATCGCCTCGGCGTACGTACCGGGGAGCACGAGCACGGTGCCGCCCTCACCCACCATGTCGATCCCCTCTTGAATCGTCTTCGCGGTGCCCTGGTCGTTGGCGTTCGGGTTCACGAGCACCGACGGGCGTCCGACGCCCGCAACCGTAAACCTCGGTGCGGCGACGGCCGCGGGGTCTGGGCGGTCGCAGCCCAGCAGCGTGAGAACCAGGAACAACACCGGCAGGTGAGTGCGTCGTGCGGTCATGGTGCGCCTCCTTAGTGCCGCTTCAGGGTTGAGGGCCGCCGCTGCGTGGTCCTAAGACCCGCTCTCCATTCGCGAGTTTTCCAACCAGGCTCGGCCCCGGCCCCGGGGCGAGCACTTGGGCCCGCCCCTCATTAACAACTTCAAATGCCGCAGCTTACTGGCCCCTCGTCCAATGGCATGACAGCGGACTTCGGATCCGTCAATCTAGGTTCGGATCCTAGGGGGCCAACGCCACCCGATTCGATCGGTCGGAGCGGCCTTACGGCGCGGCCACAGCTGCGACGTTCGACGGGGCCGAGAACCATCCCCACGTCGCGTTGTAGGACTGGACCCGATAGCTATAGGTTGTGCCACCCTGGACGCTCTTGTCGCTGAAGGTTGTTGCGTTAGCGGCGGCCCAGCCGAGCCCGACAAAGTTCCCGGAGCTGCAGGCAGCGGCTTCGCCCTGGCAGCGCTCGAGGAAAGCCCCGTTGTTGGTGATCTTGTTTGTCCAGACGAGATCGATCTGGGCGGCCGAAAGCGCTGTCGCGGTCAGGTTCGAGATCGTTGCCGGCGCCGCGATGTTTGAGACATCCGAACGGCCACCATCCTTGATCGCGACCACGATGTAGTTGTAGTAGTAGTCGTCGGAATTGGCGCCGGAGGCGCGATAGCTCGTTGCATTCGGCCCCACCGACGTTAACCGTAGGTAATCGGTGTAACACCCGTCCGGATCGCAGTAGGAGTACCCCCGATCTATCTCGTAACCGTCCTCGACGGTCGAGTTGTCGCGCCACGCGAAATCGACTGTCGTCGGGTCGACGCCATTCGCCGAGAAGCCGGTCGGACCAGTGGGAGGAGATGTGCAGGCGGCGTTCGACGGCGGCGATTCACCCTTGCTGTTGAACGCGAAGGCGCGATAGCACACCTGCCGCTCGCTCGGCAGCCCCGTATCTATGAATGGCGACCCGCCCGTTCCGGCGGTCACCCAGCTTACGCCTCCATCGGTCGAGCGCTCGACACGAAACCCTGCCGCGTTGGCCGACCCGTACGACCAGGTGGCGGAGATGATCGTGCTCGATTGCGGCATGGCCAGCAGGTTCAGGGGTGCCGCTGGCGGCCTCGTGATCACGGACACCGAGACTGTGTTCGAGCCCGCCGACGATCCACTATCCTTGGTCGCGTAGACCCGGTAGTAGTAGGTGCTATCAGCCGACCAGGGTTCGTGATAGCGGGTCGCGTTGGCGGGCAAGGTTGCTACGCGATTGAACGATCCGGAAGGAGTCCAGCGATACACCGCGAAGCGATCCTCGATTGCCGAGATGTCGGTCCAGGAGAGGTCCACGCTCCCGTCGCTGGCGACCGTGGCCACGAGGTTGGCCGGTCCCTGAGGCATCGCGGTGCAATCGACGTTTGATGGGGCGGAGTTGCCGGAGGAGTTCACGGCGAGCACGCGATAGCAGACCGGCTGCTCCGCGCCCGGAACTTGCCCGTCGTCGAATGTTGTGACATTCTCGCTCGTGATGACGACGCTCGTCCAGGGTCCGGTATCGACCGCGGCGCGCTCCACGCGGAATCCGGTCTCGTTCGATGAGTTGTCGATCCAGGTCACATTGATCGCGTACCCGTTGAAACGTGGCGCCGCGCGCACGCCCGACGGCGCCCAGCCGAGCGTCGTCGCGCAGGCGGTGCTAGAGAAATCGGAGTACGACTGCGTCTTGCCGCTCTGCCCCTGTGTACTGTAGGCGCGGACCTTGTAGCAGTACTGGGTCGAAGGCGCGAGCCCGTCGTTGCCTCCGGCGGCGGTGTTCGGCCACGGGTAGGTCGTGAATAGCGAGAACGCTCCGCTCGGCCCCGTGGTCGATTTCCAGACTTCGTAGCCGCTCTCGTTCGTCGCGTTATCCTGCCACGCAAACCAGATCTGGTGGTAGGAATCGACCGTGAGGGAAAGATTGCTCGGAGCAGCGATGGCTCCGGCCTTCGAGACCGCGAACGACGGGGCGAGTGGATGGCGGTTCTCGCAGCCAACGACGAGCATGCCGAGCAACGCCGGGAGCAACAGCGAACGCGACTGGACGACGTTCATGAGCACCTCGCGGACGACATGGCATTCGAATGAGACCAACTGTTGTCGGTGAGATGTGACGGACGAATCCCAGCGGAGTGCACGGAGCCCGCGACCTTCGCTGACGAGCTGTGGTTCATGGCTGACCCGCCACCTTCACGGGCACGTTGCTGTTCGTAACCGTACCGTTACCCAGCGCGCCACTCTCATTGAAGCCCCAGCAGTACGCGGCTCCGCTGGTGGTCACGCCGCAGGCGTGGCTCCCGCCGGCGCGGAGCGAGGCGAACGTGAGTCCGCCGGTCACGGCCACCGGGGCATCGCTATCGCTAGTCGAGCCGTCGCCGAGTTCGCCATAAAAGTTGGAGCCCCAGCAGTACGCGGCTCCGCTGGTGGTGACGCCGCAGGTGAGGCTCCCGCCCGCGCTGAGCGAGGCAAACGTGAGCCCGCCGCTCACGGCGACGGGCACATGGCTCCAGTTAGTCGAGCCGTCGCCGATTTGGCCGTACGAATTGAAACCCCAGCAGTACGCTGCGCCGCTGGTGGTGAGGCCGCAGGTGTGGAATCCGCCGGCGCCGCCGCTGAGCGAAGCGAACGTGAGCCCGCCGGTCACGGCCACCGGAACATGGGGGCTGTCCGTGGTCGAGCCGTCACCGAGCTGACCGAAGCCGTTGTACCCCCAGCAGTACGCCGCTCCGCTGGTGGTGAGGCCGCACGTGTGGGCCTGGCCCGCGCTGAGCGAGGCGAACGTGAGCCCGCCGCTCACGGCTAGCGGGACACGGCTCTCGTAGATCGAGCCGCTGCTGGGTGGCCCATTACCCCAGCAGTACGCGGCTCCGCTGGCGGTGAGGGCGCAGGTACGGCCCCCTCCGCCGGCGCTCACGGAAGAGAACGTGAGCCCACCGCTCACAGCTGCGGGTACCGAGTCGTCGGCACTGTTACCCTGGCCGAGGTCTAACTGATTATTGCCCCAGCAGTACGCTGCTCCGCCGGTGGTTAAACCGCACGTGTGGTCAGAGCTCGCGCTGAGCGAGGCGAAGGTGAGCCCGCCGATCACGGCCACGGGCACGGTACTGCAATTGGTTGGGTTGCCTCCAACAAAACCGCAGTTTTCTTCCGGGCCCTGCCCCGTCCCGGCGCCGAAGCCGAGTAGGCCCCACCAGTTAAGACCCCAGCAGTACGCCGCTCCGCTTGCCGTCAACCCGCAGGTATAGGCCCCGCCGGCGTCCAGCGATGCCACGCTGATCGTCATCACGGTGATCGCCGCGGTGTCGCTGACGCCCTCGGCCGTCGCGCTGACCCTGGCCGACCCGAGGCTCACGCCCCGCACCAGCCCGCTGGTGTCCACGGTCGCTACCGCCGCATTGTCGCTCATCCAGGTCACCTTGCGGCGCGAGACGGCCTGATTGTTCGCATCGCGCAGCGTCGCGAACAGCTTTGCGAACCCGGAGACTACCAGCGTTGCCGGATCCGGTGCGACTATCACCGATGCAACCGGCCGTGCCGGACCAACCGTCACGGTGGCAGTCGTCCGCACAGTGCCGCTCGTGGCGGTGATCGTCACGTTGCCCGGACTGACGCCAGTAATCGTGCCTTCGCCAGTAACCGTCCCTTCGCCGAAGACGCACCCGGAGAGTGGGACGCAGTAGGGAGTGACGGTCGCCACGGCCGGGGCACTGCTGGTCCACTCCACACTCACCGAGACGTAACGGTTGGTGATCACCCGCCCCGCGGCATCGCGGACGGTGGCCGCGAGAATGATGGTGTCAGTCGCCGCAACCGTGGCCGGATTGGGCGCGATCGTGATCGACGCCGCAGGGTTGGGGGCGATGAAGATGAACACACACCTTCCCACGCCGCCGACGCTGGCGACGACACTCCCCAAGCCGTCGGCGAGTGCGGTCACGAGCCCGGTCGCCGACACCGTGAGGACGCCGGGATACCCGTTACACTGAAGACCACTGCCGTCAGACCACGTCACCGGCCGATCGGTGAGCACGTTCCCGGTGGAATCGCGCACGATCGCGGTCAACTGATAGGTGTCGCCCGCGCGGAGAAACAGCTGCGAGTCGGGCGACGTGTGGATCGAAGCGGGAGGTCCAGTCGAGCTTGCGCCCGTCGTAAAGGCGACCGTATCGGGTGCCGCCAGCGGATCACCGCTCAGGTCGCGCACCTGCTGTGTCACCACGAGCTGATACTGCGTGTGCGGAGCGAGCGGAGTGTCGGGGACGAACTGCACGCTCACGTGGCTGCCGTCGAGGGACGGGTCGAGGAACCGCACGGCTCCACTGACGGCGTTCGATCCGGTGAGCAAGCGAATCGAGGAGGGAGTCGTCGACGCACCGGCGACCGGCTCGCTGAAGACGACGACGATCGACGCATTGATCGCCACGTCCGTCTTCCCACGCGGGGGATCGCTTCGGACCACCACCGGCGGCCGCGACGCTGCAACCGCTTTGCGCGACTGGAAGCGCCTTGTGCCGGCGGCGTCCCGAACGAGCACGTCGATCGAGTCGCCCGGCTGCGCACCGACCGGTACCGGCTCGAACCCGCCGTCCAGCAGCGTCGTGATGGTTGACCCGACATCACCCAGACGCTCGATGATCGCGACTGCCCCGGCCGGGACCGTGCCGGGAGTCAGCGACACGTACACGAAGTCTTCGCCTGCGTTCGGGCTGGTCGGGGCGGCGGCGACTCCCGCGCTCGCGCTCGCTGACGTCTGGGGAACGCGGTTCGAGACAATCAGGCCGGTGGTCGGCGGCGGGAGGCAATCGAAGCACGGGCCGGGCGAATCCGAGCAGGCGTCGAGCCACGCCGCCACACCGAGTGCCGTCACGACGACGCCCGCTCTCCACAGTCTCATCCCGCTGCGCTCCATGGCGTCCTCTGGTTGCCGCGTCCGGGACCGTGGTACGGACCGCGCCGGCGGGAATGCTCACCGGACCTCATTGGGCACCCGTCAGCGCGTACCCAGCCCAGTAAAACGGCTGCGCCGTCCGCGAGTCCTGCAGCGTCGCCCGTTGTGCCTTGGCGAGCGCGTCCGCCTCAGTCTCTCCCCGACCCAGTCCTTGATAGAACCGCTCCATGAACCGCGCCGACGCGAGATCCTGAACCGGCCACAACGTGGCCACCACGTTCTCGACACCCGAGAACAGAAATGCCTGCACCAATCCCACCCAGTCGTCGCCCGCAGGCACATCAGCCAACGCCCCCGAGGCGAGTCCCGTCTGGCACGCGCTCAAGACGAGCAGGCGGGCGCTCAGCTTCAGGCCGAACACCTCGTGCACCTCGAGCCTCCCATCCTCCCCGCCGCCCGCGCCCAACTCGACGAAGGAGAAGAGCGGGTTGTGCTTGTTGAGAACGCCATAGGTGGCGAGGTGCACGATCCCCTGCTCGGGCGCGAGGGTTCGAAACACGCGCTCGCTCCCCTCAGCGCCGACGAGCACGCGCGCCCGGCCGCCGAAAATGCGCCCGATGGCGGCCACCTCGGCCCGGGAACCCGGCAATGCGGCGGCGCGCGGGGCGACAGCGAGCACGCCGTCGCGCTGTGTGTGCGCGCGCCCGCGCAGCCGCAGCCACACCGAGGCCGACGGCACGTACTCGAGCACGTAGCGCTCGACCAGAAAGCGCTCGGGGGTGCCGGGCGCGACCAGCGCCGCGAACGGCAAGTAATGCAGTTCCGCATGCGGGGCGATGAGCAGCGTGTGCTTTCCCGCGAGGAGCCCACTCGCCTCGACCGGCCCGACCAGCATCGCGTACAACCGCCGCAGCGGCGCCGGCCACGCCCGGCGAGCGGCGCCCTCCGTGGGGCTCGCGAGCGTGCCGCGGGCGAAGTCCACGAGCGGCACGAGGGTGCTGCGCCGCACATTGAGATCCAATGCCGCGACGCTGTTCGCCGTGGCCACGAAGACGAGCGTCGTGGAGTCACCTACGAGGTACTCGAGCAGCGCTTCGTCCGGCGCGAGCGCATGCATCACGTCACCTGCGCGGGCGACCTCGCCGCGCACGAAGGCAGCGTACTCAGGCTGTGCCTCGCGCAGCTCGACCAGCAGCTCGCCGTACGCGTCCTGCGCGCGGGCGAGCGCCTCGCGTGTCGCCCCGGCGGCCGTTCCGTCCAGCACCGGGCCGCGCAGCTCCGGCTCGCTATTCTCGGAATGTTCGAGCCGCCGGGTCAGCTCTGCGATGCGGCGGCGGAGATCCTGCTCCCGCGCCGCCGGCTCGCGACTCGTGTCGCCGGCCACTGCGACACGCCCGCGCGCGAGCAGATCGAGCATCTGGCGCGCCCGCAACCGTTCGCTCACCTCGAAGGCGGCTTCCGGCTCGCCGCGCGCGCGCTCGACTAGCGCGAGCTCGATGTACACGTCCCACTTGTCGGCGAGAAACGCCGCCCGGCGCTCTTCAAGGGAGAGGCCCCCGGCCATCCGCTCGATCTCCCCGACAGCAGCACGCAGCTCGGCTGCCGCCTGCGCGAGCGCGCCGCGACTGCGGAGCGCCTGGCCCAGACCGGCGTGCAGTTGCCACGCGATCCCGGGCGCCGCATGCTCGGCGAGACGGGCGAGGCCGCGGTGATAGAGAGACTCCGCGGTGAGCGCCAGCCCCGCCCGCGTCTCGAGATCTCCGAGCGCGCCGAGCGCGGCCGCCTCGCCCGCGGCGTCGCCCAGAGCGCGCAGCGTGTCCAGCGCCTGGAGCAGCACGGGGCGTGCGGCTGCGGTGTCCCCGCGCTGACGCTGCACGTAGCCGATCAACAGACGAGTCAGCGCCGCGGCACGGCGGTCGGCAGAGCGCTCCTGCGCCCTAAGGGCCAGCTCCAAGGCCGCCTGGGCACGCGGGTAGCTCTCGCGCATCAGCAGGACCAGCCCGATACCTTGTTGTGCCGCCGCCCGGGTCACATCATCTCCCGCGCTGTTGGAGAGGCGCTCCGCGCGCGCGTACTGACGCTCCGCCTCCGCGAGCCGGTTGAACTCCAATGCGAGGTCCGCCCGCGCCAGGGCGAGCCCGGCGAGCGGTGCTCCGTCGGTGCCCGCTGCGGGACCGGTCGCCCGCGCCTCGGCGCGCTGCAGCTCGACCCGGGCGCCCTGCAAGTCGCCCGTGGCAGCACGCGCGCTCGCGAGGTCCCGTCGCGCGGCGATCTCCTCGGCCAGAGGGCCCGTACGGCGATAGATGCCGGCAGCCTCAGAGAGCGCGGCGACCGCCGCGGGATAATCACCCCGCCGCAGCGCCAGCAGCCCGAGGTTGTGCAGCACGGACGCGGCGTCCATGCGGTTACCGCCCTCCCGATAGGTCGCGAGCGCCTCGCGATAGCGCGCGGCGGCCTCCGAGTAGTCGGCTTCGAGGCTTGCGAGGTTACCGAGGTTGACCAAGTTCGTCGCGGCGGGCTCGGTACGGTCGGCGCGCCGGTTCGCGGCCAGCGCCGCCTCGAACGCGCGGCGCGCCGCCGCCAGGTCGCCCAGTGTCTGAGCGACGAGGCCCAGGTTGTTTTGATCGGCCGCCAAGCCGCGGGCGTCCCCCGTGTGCTCGCGGATCTCTGAAGCCCGTGCATACAGCTCGCTCGCCCGCCGTAACTCGCCGCGGTCCTTGGCGATGCTGGCCAAGGTTCCCACCGCGTTGCCGGCCGTGCGCTGATCCCCGATCCGCTCGGCGACGTCACGGGACCGTGCGAGATATGCCTGCGCGCTGTCGTACTCCTGGGCGAGATAGAATCCGGCGCCGATATTGCCGAGCGCGGCCGCGATCCCGGCCGTGTCCCCTAGGGCTTCGAAGCGCCGCAGGCTCTCGCGCCACGCCCGCATCGCCGCCTCGATCCCCGCGGTCCCCAACTCCGCGTTGCCCGCGCGGCGAATGCTGTCTGCAGCGACCTTCGCCTCCCTGTCGGGGGGCGGCAACCCTCGAAAGCGCGTGACTTGGCGCAGCAGGAACGAGTCGCGCCAGGCGACGGCGTACGCGCCGGCGAGGCGCTCGGTCATGGCGAGAGAGGCGACGCGGACTGAATCGGAGGCATCACCCGCCGCGCTGGCCAGCAGGCGTCGGAGCAGCTCGCGTACGTCGTCGGGCCGATGCCGAGCATGATCGACCAGCACCGAGTCTGGGCCATCTCTAGCGAGCGCACGCATCTCGTCCACGTTCGGCGGGGATTGCACTAGGCCCATCAGCACCGCCAGGACTTGGATCATCGTGCGGAACCGACGCGGAACTCGACGAGATCGGAGGCAGCCCAACGCCTCCACTCCGTCTGCGCCTCCACCTTCCAGAAGTACGTGACGCGCGAAGACAGCCGGACGGAGTCGGGCAGCGCCACCGAGGTGTCCGCCGTTTCGGCCGTCCACACGGCCGATCCAGCGCCGTCGTACAGTCTCGCGCGGTACCGCTCCGCCCGCGGCACGCTGGACCAGACGAGCCGGTCCACGTGGCTGACGGACGCGCGGGGAGCAATCGGCGAGGGGGCGAGCGTGCTGGTGAGCGGCGGCTCACGCAACTCAGGCGGCGGGCTGCGATGGTCGCCGCTCGACGGCCAGAAGGCCAACACGAGCGCCGCGGCGGCGGCGAGACCGAGCGGCACTGACCAGCGGCGCCAAGGGCGCCGGACCTCCGGAGTCAAAGCTGGGTCAGCGAGCAGGCGACCGGTCGCACGGACCAACGACCGACAGCGGGCGCAAGTCAAGAGATGGGCGACCACCGGCGTTCGCGCCTCCGGAGCCAGGCGCCCCTCGACGAAATCCGCGATGGCGGTTTCCTCGAGGCACTCGGGCGTCTCGATCCGGCGCTCCGCCGACGCCGCCATCCGGAGCGAGTCGGCTGCCTCCCGAAGCCGCTCGACCTCAGCTCGACAGGTTGGGCACCTTTCCACGTGCCGGGCGATGGTGTGGTCGCCACCGCCGAGCGCGAAAGGAACCAGGGACTCCGGGGCGGGGCAGGTCAGGTGCCCGGCCCGTGCAATAGCCTCACGCATCGCCCTCGTGGTACGGACCATGTGCGCCGCACTGCTCGCGCCGGCTCACACGTCTCCTTCTTCCTTTATCCCCACGCGCTCGAGGCTGGCGCGGAGCGCCGCGAGGGCGCGATACACCCGGTTGTAGACAGTCTTGGCACTTGGGTACCCGAGGGCGCGGGCTACCTGCTCGGCAGGCATCTCGTCCACGACGTACAGCTGCACGGCGAGCCGGTCGTCCGGGGAGAGGGACTCGAGGGCCTGGGTGAGGATCGTTCGCTGTTCAGCGAGGATCGCCGGATCGCCAGCGACTTCATCCACGTTCGCCGGAGGCGGCGGGAGAGCGAGCTCCGCCACGAGACCACCGCGGGGACCGGCGGTCGCCGCGCGGTACGTGGCGCTCAACTCCTTGAGAAACTCGCCGAAGGAGCAGCCGGCTCCGTCTCGCGAGCGTAGCAGCTCGTACGCCTCCACGTGGGACCGCTGCTGGAAGAACACATACTCGAAGATGCGCTTGCGCAGCGGCGGCAGCGCGGCGGCTACGGCAGAGAGACGCCGCCGCCCGTCCCGGTGACGAAACCAATCGACCGTGAGGTTGTGCACGACGACGACGAGCCACGTGGAGAAGGGGCGGTCGGGATCGGCGTGGGCGGCGCAGCGGCGGAAGCGGGCGAAATCGTCCTTGCGCAGGGTTTCGCACACCCGCGCGAACACGTCCATGACCTCGTCGTGCTCGGCGGTGTAGTGGCGGATCGCGCCGAAGATGAGGCGGCGGTAGCGCTCGATGAAGAGATCCCAGGCGATCTCGGGATGACCCGCCGTGAGCGGGGCGATCCACGATTCCACCATGCCTCCTCCGATCGACGCCGCGAAAAACAACAACCGGCCGAATGGGTGTCCCCACTCAGCCGGTTCGCGATTCGCTCCCCCCGAGGCATAGGCGAGCCGCACGACATCGCGCCTTGGGGTTCATAGCACCTGAGCTGGTTCCAATCTGCACCCGGGGGCGGGCCTGTCAAGGCGCCGACCGCCTAGCAGCAGCGCACTCCTTTTCCCTTCGCTTCGAAGTACTGCTCCACGTACTCCCGCTCGCTCAATGCAGGCTCGCGCCCGGCCGTCCGACAGTGTTCGAGATACGCCTGATAGTCTGGCGCACCGAGGATCTGCCGCAGGACGCGCACGAGGCGCGTGGGGAAGGGCAGGGGCTCAATCGCCGACCGCATAGGACGTCTCCACGTATGGGGCTTCGTGCACGGCCGCCGGCTTGCGCTTCGACAGCACCAGCCACCACTCCCGCAGCGACGTGGCGATCAGCACCCCGACCACCGTCATGAACAACAGCGCCACAAAGGTGTTCAGGCGATCGTTGAAGATCAGGCGCGCGGCATCGGGGTTGGGCGAGCCCGCGAGCGAGGCGGCGTGGGCGAGGAAGCCGAGCCGCGGATCGGGCGAGAACACCTTCTGCCACCCCGCGGTCATCGTCACGGTCACGAGCCAGGCGAGCGGCGCGAGCGTGACCCACGCGAACCGCTGCCGGCCCATCTTGATGAGGATCGTCGTGCCGACGCACAACGCCACCGCGGCGAGCAGCTGGTTCGAGATCCCGAACAGCGGCCACAGCGAGTTGATCCCGCCCAAGGGGTCCACCACGCCCTGATAGAGGAAGTAGCCCCATCCGGCGACGATCAGGGCGCTGGAGGCGAGGACGCTCGGGTACCACGACGTCTCCCCAAAGCGCGGCCAGACGTGGCCCACGATTTCCTGCAGCATGAACCGCCCGACGCGCGTTCCGGTGTCGATCGTCGTGAGGATGAACAACGCCTCGAACATGATGGCGAAGTGGTACCACAGCGCTACGAGCGTCCGGCCACCCAGCGCCGAGGTCACGCCGGCGAAGATCTGGGCCATGCCGACGGCGAGTGAGGGCGCACCGCCCGAGCGCGCGATCAGCGTCTGCTCCCCCATCTGGGTCGCCAGCTGGTGCATGACGTCCGGCGTGACGACGAATC